>FWPV01007945.1_pt1 | contig 18341 bp, 15 predicted proteins | sample 2228371 | NCBI WGS metagenome assembly FWPV01 (sample SAMEA103939776, study PRJEB20133) | metagenome
ATCCACCGCTACTATCTGGCCGGCGGCACCGGCCTGGCGCTGCACCTGGGCCATCGCTTCTCAATCGACCCCAACTTCTGTCCATCAGCAAGGGGGGAACGATGAACCCTGATACCTTTAATCGTCTGCGTGGGGTCGCTGTCGGCGCGGCGATCGGCGACGCGTTAGGCATGCCGCTGGAGTTCGGCCCTGCCCGCCCGCCGGATCGTCTGGAGCGGACCATGCAGGCCGGCCGCCTGCCCGCCGGCGCCTTCACCGATGATACTGAGATGGCCCTGGCCCTGGCCGAGAGCCTGCTGGCCCATCGCCCGCTGGACCCGGACGACCTTGCCCAACGGTTCGTCGCCTGGTATCGCGCTGGCCCCAGCGATGTCGGCATCCAGACCAGCAGCGTGCTGGGCCGGATCGCGCGCGGCGCATCGTGGCAGGAGGCCGTGGACGCTATCCAGCAGGCCCGGCCCGACGCGGCTGGCAACGGCTCGGTGATGCGGTGCTGGCCCGTCGCGCTGGCGCACTGGGACGACCTCGACGCGTTGCTCGCCGACAGCCGCCTGCAGAGTCGGGTGACTCATCCTCACGCCGAGTGCGTCGCGGGGTGCGCGTTCGTCAACGCGACGATCTACCTTCTGGCCCGCGACGTCGCGCCGCGCGAGGCGATCGCGCGGGCGCTGGAGCAGGCGGAGGCGCCGGCCGCGTTGCGTCAGGCCGTCGCGGCGGCGCCAATGAAGCGTCGCGAGGAATTGCCCAGCAGCGGCTGGGTGCGTCACACGCTGGAGAGCGCCGTCTGGGGCCTGCTCACGACCGACTCCTTTGAGGAGGCCGTCGTGCAGGTTGTCAACCTGGGCAACGATGCCGATACAACGGGCGCGGTGGTCGGCGCGCTGGCTGGCGCAGCGTATGGGCTGAGCGCGATCCCCCCCGCCTGGCGAGCCGCCGTCCATGGCGAGTGGCCGCTGCGCAGCGGCATCCGTTGGGACGAAGCGCGGCTGATCGCGCTGGCCGATCAGTTGATGGAGAAGGTGTAGAGAAGCATGCGCAGCGAACAGGAAATGCTCGCGCTGATCCTGGACACGGCCCGCAGCGACGACCGCATTCGGGCCGTGATCATGAATGGCTCGCGCGCCAACCCCAACGCGCCGCGAGATATCTTTCAGGATTTCGACATCGTCTACATTGTCACCGATGTCGCGTCTTTTCGAGACGATCCCGACTGGATCAAGCGTTTCGGCGAGCTGATGATCCTCCAGTTGCCTGAGGCGATGGACGACCCGCCGCCGCAGAACGATGGGGGATTCGCGTATCTTATGCAGTTCGCGGACGGGAATCGGATCGATCTGCAGCTCTTCCCATTGGACAAACTGGCCGAGTTGGGCGAGGATAGCCTGAGTGTGTTGCTCCTGGACAAAGACCACATCATCAAGCCGCTCCCGCCGCCAAGCGACCGCGATTACCTCCCCAAGCCGCCCACCGCCAAGGCGTTCGCCGATTGTTGCAATGAGTTCTGGTGGGTCTGTCCCTACGTGGCGAAGGGGCTGTGGCGTGAAGAGATCACCTACGCGAAATACATGTTCGACCACCCCCTGCGCGAGCAGCTTATGAAAATGCTCTCCTGGTATGTGGGGGTGAACACCCAATTCTCGTACAATCCGGGCAAGTACGGTAAATATCTGCAGCAGCGCCTCGAACCCGAACTTTGGGCGATGCTCCTCCAGACATACGCCGACGCCGATTACGATCGCACCTGGAAGGCATTGCACGTCATGTGCGACCTCTTTCGGATCATCGCCAAACGGGTGGCAGAACATTTCGGCTTTGCGTATCCATCGGAGGATGACCGGAAGGTCAGCGCTCACCTGCGCCATGTGCAGGCATTGCCTAAGGCGGCAACGGAGATGTATTGATTCTTGATCAAGGCGACAGGTATAGTTGGTGGATTGGCGGTTGAGCATCTTCACAAAGGGTGAGGACGATCGAGGCGACAGGTATAGTTGGTGGATTGGCGGTTGAGCATCTTCACAAAGGGTGAGGACGATCGAGGCGGGGGGGAATATGGAACGTTGGCGAGCGCGCAAAGTTGTGATCATCGGCGCCGGGGCGGTGGGGTCAACTTTCGCTTATGCCCTGGCCCAGAGCGGGGCAGCAGACGAGATCGCCCTGATGGATGTGGATCAAGACCTGGTCCAGGGACAGGTCCTCGATCTGGCGCACGGTCTCCCCTTTTATCCAAACGTGCGCATCAGCGTAGGCGCCGCGCAGGATTATCGGGACGCGCACGTGATCGTCATCACGGCTGGCTCCAAACAACGCCCCGGCGAATCGCGCCTGGACCTTCTCCAGCGCAACGCGCGCATCGTCGAAGGCATCATGGATGAAATCCAGGCCCAGGGGTCGCAGGCGGTGGTCGTGGTGGTCAGCAACCCTGTGGATGTGTTGACCTATGTGGCCCATCGGCGGACACAGTGGCCGCGCGGCCGGGTGATCGGCTCGGGGACGGTGCTGGACAGCGCGCGGCTCCGTTATCTGCTCAGCCAGCACTGCGGCGTGGACGTTCACAATGTGCACGCTTATGTCTTGGGCGAGCATGGCGACAGCCAGTTCGTCGCCTGGTCCATGTCTCACGTCGCGGGGATGCGTTTCGACGACTACTGTCAGATCTGCGGCCAGTGCGAAAACTGGCATGAGGAACGCCGGCGGATCGAAGAAACGGTGCGGACGTCAGCTTACCATATCATCGATTACAAGGGCGCCACGTACTTTGCGGTGGGGCAGGCCCTGGTGCGGATCGTGAGCGCGATCGTGCGCAACGAGAAAAGCGTCCTGCCCGTCTCCGTCGTGCTGGACGGCGAGTATGGGTTGCACGAGGTGTGCCTGGGCGTGCCGGCCATCGTCGGCGAGGCCGGCGTGGAACGGGTCTTGCACACGGACCTGGCGCCCGCCGAGCGCGCTGCCCTGGAGCGTTCGGCGGAGATCCTGAAGCAGGCGATCGCGCAATTGGAGAAGACGGGATGATCGATGAGGGGCGCCAGATTCGCTGTGGCTGGAGGCCCTTTCATTTTGACGCTGGCCTTCGGCCTCTGGCTCAGCACCGACTGGGAGGAAACCATGTCCCAATATCGCTGTGAGAACTGCCCGATCCGCAAGAAGGCGGAGGCGCGGCCGAACTCGTTGCTGGCGCGGCTGTGGCGCTGGCATACGACCTGGTGCCCCGGCTGGAAGGCCTATCAGAAATCGCTGCAGCCTAGAAAATCGTAGCAGGTTCGGGCGGTTAACTTTCTGAAAAGTTGGCGACCCTCGAGTTCGTCAGACGCTTGTCGCCGACAGGTCCTCTGGGCCAACGAGCAGGACGCCTTCCGCGCGCGCTGTTGTCTCCAGCGCTGCGGTGAATCCTGCGCGGGCGAACAGGGCGTAGTACAGCTTCATGCTGGAACCCTCCGCGGTTTTCACGGAGGTTGCCAGGATATGGGCTTTACGTTTGAGGTCATCGAGGACGTTCGCGCCCACCGGCCGGCTGGTCCACTTACATTACCTCAGCAATCTAATCCTGATTAGACTAATTTTACTTGATATCGATACAATCTGCAGAGGGAAGGGTCTGTGATGAAACCGTTCGCTGTTCGCCTCTTCGTGAGCCTGGTGATCGTGGCCTGCGGCGGCATCGCTGCGCTGGTTTTGACCTGCTGTGTGGATCGCAGCAGCGCAGCCCAGCCGACCTTCTACGTCGACGATGTCCGCCTGATCCGCAGGGGCGGAGAGGGGAGCAACGCGCTGACGGCGACGATCACGATCCAGGCCAACGGGCCGATCACGCCGGTCAGCCCGCGCCTGCGCGCCAGCAACCTGCCAGCCTGGCTGGGGGCCGCACGCTTTAATGACGCGACCTTCCGCGCGCGCACGGCGGCTTCCGGCCTGACGCTGCTGCGCATGCCCGGCGGGAGCTGGAGCAACGACTACGGCTGGCTGAGCTGCGAGCTTGGCCAGAACGCGCCGGGCCGCCTCGACTGCGGCGACAACTGGCAGTCTTGGGTCGCCCGCCCGCGCGATTTCATCGCCTTCCTGGAGGCGACCGGCATGGAGGGCGCGTGGGTGGTCAGCCCCAATGGGACCGCCCACGAGGCCGCGGCGGCGGTCGCCTATTTCAACGGGCTGATCACCGATACCAGGACGATCGGCGTGGACATCCGGGGGACCGACTGGTACACCGTGGGCCACTGGGCGGCGTTGCGCGCCGCCGGCGGCCATCCGGAGCCGGTCGGCATCCAGCTTTGGGAGTTCGGCAACGAGGTATACGGCAGCCGACCTGACGTGGGCGGCGACCTGTGCCAGCCCTGGGGGTGGGAGAGCACCTGGACGTGCGACGGCTACGAGTACGTCCGCGGCAAGGGCAGCGGCGCGAGTCGGCGCGAGGGCTATCTGGAATTCCGCGCCGCGATGAAACGGGTGGACCCCACCATCGGGGTCGGCGCCGTGGGCTACGAATGGCCCGGCGCGCCCACCGACGGGCAGAGCCGCTGGGACACGTTCGCCGGCTGGGGCAGTCGCGTCATCTCCGCGGCCGGGGCGGACCTGGATTTCTATGTCGTGCATCCCTACTCGTACTATGAGTTGCCCGCCGACCCGGCCGCTGTGCTGGCCAACCCGCAAACGCACTGGCCAGCCATCTTTGCGGCCATCCAGACGGCGTTCGACGCCTACGCCTCCGGCCAGCGCGCGCCGATCGCTGTCACCGAGTTCAACCTGGTATCGGTGCAGGACCAGGACGACAGCCAGCTCATGACGCGAGCGGTCAACGCCCTCTTCCTGGCCGACTCGATCGGCCAGGCGGCCCGACAGGGCGCGTCGATGCTGGCGCAGTGGGACCTGGCCAACGGCCGCGCCTCCAACGGCACCGAATATGGCCTGATGCACGAGGACAACCGCTATTACCGCGCGCCGCAGTACTACGTGTACCCCTTGTGGGCGCAGTTCGGATCGCAGATGGTTCCGGCGACGTCTACGCTGTCCGCGGCCACGCACCTGAGCGTCTACGCTGGCCGGGTGGACGCCGACACGATCTCGTTGCTGGCGATCAACAAGGCCAGCGCGCCCATCACGGCCACGATCGTCGTCAGCGGCTTCGGCGCGCTGGCTGGCGGCAGGGTATGGGAGGTCAGGGCAACCGACCTGCTGGCGCAGTCGGTCACTTATAATGGAAGCAACGATCCTTCGGACGCCCTGGATGAGCCGCCGGCGACTTTCGACGCCTCCGGCCCGACAGCGACGCGCGTCCTGCCGCCCTATTCCATCACTCTCTTGCACCTCGCGCGCGCGGCGTCGCCGTCGACGCATCGCCTCTACTTACAGGTCGTTGCGCGCTGAGCGGGCGCCGCCCAACGTGCAGCCAGCAGATTCATGGGCCTGCCAACAAGTCGGCGGCGATTTTACACAGATCCGCAATTTGATCCTGCAGAATCCAGAGTAACCGAGTATAAGCCCCTGGATGGGCGCAGCCGTTGCAGCGCTGCGTCACGAGGAGGCGGCAGATGAACCTGACAGCGACGCAAGAGTTCAGGCAACAACTGGGAGATTTCCAGCGCGTGTATGTGACCAGGACCACGGCCTTCCTGGCCGTCTTCGCTTGGGGCGCCTTCGTGGCGATCTGGTACAGGGGCTTCTCTTCGGCGGCGTTCGGCGCGCTGATGAGTTTCCAGGCCTTTTGTGTGTTCACCCTCCTCCTCCAACGCCGCTGGCCCACCCTCGCCCGCCACACCCTGGTCGCTGGCTGCGCGCTCTGGCTGCTGGGGTTCGCCCGCATTCTGAACGAACCTCTGGCCCTGTTTGCGATGATCTCCATCGGCCAGCTGGCGGGCGCCCTCTTGCCTCCCTGGTTGGCGTTGGCTTATGTCGGGCTGATGATCGCGGGCGCGCTGCAAAGCGCAGGACCGTGGCCGTCTTCCCTGCTTCTCTTGTCGACGGTCTTCACCCTCGCAGCGACTGTGCTATCGTTGCTGTGGGCGAACAACCTGACCACGGCCTTGACATGGGCGTACCATAGCACGCGCGATGCCCTCGCTCGCCTGGCCGAGACCCAGGAGCACCGCGCCCAACTGTACCGCGTGAAGAAGGACCTGGAGGAGGCATACACTCGCCTGGAACGCGCCAATCAGATGTTGGTCCTGGCGCGCGCCGAGGCCGAAGAGGCGCGAGAGGCGCGCAATCGCTTCGTCCTGGCCATCAGCCACGAGCTGCGAACGCCGCTGAACTTCGTCATCGGCTTCAGCGAGCTGATGGTCAATGCGCCCGCCACATACGCGCCGCTCGACGATTGGCCCCCTGGCCTCTACGCTGACATTCAGGAGATCTATCGCAGCAGCACCCATCTGTTGCGCCTGGTCAACGATGTCCTCGAACTGGGCCAGATCGAGGCGCAGCGTATGGTCCTGATGAAGGAGTGGATCGATCCGGCTGAGCTTGCGCAGGAGGTCGAGGCGATGGTGCGGTCGGCGTTCGACCGCAAAGGATTGTGGCTGCGTGTGGACGCCGAGCCTGGGCTACCGCAGGTGTTCGTCGATCGCACCCGCGTCCGCCAGGTCCTGCTCAACCTGGTGAGCAACAGCCTGCGCTTCACGGAACGGGGCGGCGTGACCATTCGTCTGCGCAGAGGCGAGGAGGGGATCGTGATCAGCGTCCACGATACAGGCGCCGGGATCGCCCCCGAAGACCTCCCGAAGATCTTTGAGGAGTTCCGGCAGGTGGGCGGCGGAAGCTGGCGACGCCGCGAGGGCTTCGGGCTGGGCCTTTCCATCAGCCGACGCTTCGTCGAACTTCATGGCGGGCGGATGTGGGTGGAAAGCCAACTGGGCGAAGGCACCTCCTTTTATATTGCGCTGCCCTCCGCGCGCCCGGCGCACGATCTCTCGCTCTCGCCAGGTGGGGAGACGGCCGACGCTCGTTATTGGCGCTATCTCAAGGAAAAAGCCGAACGCGCGCGGACCGTCCTCGTCCTGTCGCCCGATCCAGCAGCCAGTGAAGTGATCGCTCGCTATGTCGAGGGATACCATATGGTCGCGGTCGCCAGCCTGGACCAGATGCGCTCCCGGCTGCTGGAATTGCTGCCCATCGCGCTGATCTTCGACCAGACGGCGATCGAACCGGAGGCGATGCAGAAGGCAGTGCGCGAGCTGCCCTACGACCTGCCAGCAATCGGGTTCGCTTTCCCGGGCAGCCCGGCGCGGCCCAGACATCTGCCCCCCGGCGTAGCCGACTATCTGGTCAAGCCGATCGCGCGCGAGGCGCTGGTAGAAGCGGTGCATGCTCTAGGGCCGCGCGTGCGCAGTCTGCTCGTGGTGGATGATGACCCGGCCATGGTCCGCTTTGTGACGCTGGCGCTGCAGAGCGAGGGTAAAGACGCTCCGGGGCAGAATGGCTATCGCCTGACGGCCGCCGCCAGCGGTTGCGAGGCCCTGGAAGAGTTGCGCCGTAATCCGCCAGACGCCCTGCTGCTCGACCTGGCTCTGCCGGACATCAGCGGTTGGGAGGTGTTGCAGCGGCTGCGCGCAGACTCCAGCTTGAGCCAGGCGCCCGTGATCCTCATCACAGCGCACGACTGGCCGCAGATGGTCGCTGCCTGCGAGTGCGAAGCCCTTCACCTCATGATGCGCCGCCCTCTCTCCCGCCACGAACTGACTTCTGTGCTGGGAACCCTGCTCACTGCGGTTCGCCCGACCTATCCAGCGCCCCCACGCGAGCCAGCGCTTCCAGCAAATCCCTCTGAGTGATCGGCTTCTTCAGGAAGTCAGCGGCGCCCAACGAAGAGGCCAGCTCCGGTTCGTCCCAGACCGAACAGATGATCACCGGGATGTGGCGAGTCTCTGGATCGGCTTGCAACGCCTGCAGGATCTCCCAGCCATCGACGGTGGGCATCATGATGTCTAGCGTGATGGCCTGTGGCCGTATCTGCCGGGCCAGGGGCACGACCTTCGCTCCTTCCTGTACGCCCACGACCCGCACGTGCGCGTGACTCAGATAGCGCTGGAACATCTGCACCGCTGGCTTCTGGTCGTCTACCACCAGGATGACTGGCTGATCGGCGCGCGGCAACGTCAGGGCCAGGCGAACGCAGGCGCTCTGCGCGTCGAACTCCTGCCGTAGGGAGGCGTCCAGGCGCTGCGCCCAGTAACGGGCGATCTCGAGTGGATCTTCCTCGCCGTCCGCGCCCGCGGGAAGCTGCTCGCCGACCGGGAAGCTGACTTCCAGGCGCACCTCGCCCATCTGGGCGTCGGCGCTGATGACGATCGCGCCGTGGGAACGCGCGTCCAGCGCGTAGTCGAGCAGGCTGAAGAGGATTTGGCGGAGGATCACCCGATCAGCCAGGATACGGGGAAGCTGCTGGGGCAAAGCCAGGTGCAGCTCGGCGCCCTCGCTGCGGATGCGGCGTTGGAGGGTGCTCGCTACGCTGAGCGTCACCTGAGTGGGATCGAGGGGCTCCAGGGTGGGCTGAAAGTCCACAAGATGGTTGACGCGCTGGTCGCCGCTGACTCTTTCCTCCGGTGGCGCTAGAGGACCTCCCTGAGCGATAAGCGCCTGGTCCCACAGGAGGGTGGCTACGGCCTGCAACGCCCGGCTATGCTCCCGGCGCAATTGTCGTTCGCTCAGGCCCAGGCGGTCCTGCAGCTCGCGCAGGCTGGCCCCTTCGACGTAGCGGCCATGCAGGATGAGATAGGGGCGCCATTCGATCACAGCGGCCGTGTACTCGCGCTCACGCGGCCGCAGCCCCTCGATCGCGTCGAGCAACTGCGCGCGCAGGCGATCGGCGCGGCTGCCGGAGTAGCCTGACGGCTTGGGCAGCCAGGTCGCCAGGGGATGCGTCTCGAGCGTGGCGAAATCATAAAGGTTCGCCAGCGCGTCGCGAACCAACTGGGCGAATTCGGCGCGGTCCATTTTTCTCGATCTCGGTGATGTCAATGGCCCGCTGTACCGCCAGGGAGCCATTGCAGAGTGGGAGCGGGCCTTGACCGCCAACCTATCCGAAAAGTTTCGGCGCTGTGTGCTACGAATGGCCGGCCACGGCCTCCACGCCGGGCGAGCAACGTCCGTCTGGCATTATAGCATAGCGTGGCGCCTGCCTGGACAGGGCACAGGAGTGGGGGTGGCCGAAGGATGGCCGTAGGGTGGCCGGAAAAGGGTTCTCTAAGCGCCCCCACAAGAGTGACAATGATCTTGTCCCCATTCTGTACCCATAGAAGCCTCACTCGCGCTGTCGTCCTGTCGGATCGGCTCGCAGTCACGCGAACTATTCATTGCGAGGAATCAGGAGGAAGCGATGTCCACGAATGTTCGATCTCGGTTCGTATGGATGGCGCTCAGCGTGTTGTTGAGCGTCGCGTTGGCGACGGGATGCGCGCCCGGCGTCCCCGCGCCCTCGGCTCCGCCGCCGGCGGCCGCTCCAGCGCCCGCGGTCGAAAAGGTGACGTTGGAGTTCTGGATGCACGGCGAGCCTGGCGAGGTCAATGAGTTAACGCAGTTGATCGATGAGTTCATGAAGCTCAATCCAGAGATCGAGGTCAAGACGAGCTTCATGGGCACGGAGCTTGTCCCTCCTGCCCTGCTTCCCGCGCTCAACGCTGGCACGGGGCCTGACATCTTTGGCGCAGGGACCGGGCCTGGCCAGCCAGCCGCCATCATCGCCGCCGGCCATGCGTTGGACCTCACACCGTTCTACTACGACTATGGCTGGGATAAGATCATCCCGCCGACGGTGGTCAACTATACGTCGTCGGATGGGAAACTGTGGGCGGTCGGCGACAGTGTGGAGACGACGTTGATGTTCTACAACAAGGCGATCTTCGCGGAGCACAACCTGAGCATCCCCACCACCTGGGCGGAGCTGCTCGCGACCGCGGACGCGCTGAAGGCGGCCGGCTTCGAGACGGTCATCGGCCTCGGCGGCCTGGACAAGTGGCCGATCTCGCACTGGCAATCGCTACTCTGGGGGGCGTATGCCGGCCCCGAGGGCATCGATCGGGTCATGTTCGGCGATGGACGCTGGGATGAGCCGGTCTTCATCGAAGCCACCGATGTGTTGCTGAAACTGAATCAGGCCGGCTACTTTGGCCCCAACCCTCTGGCGATCGGTTATCAGGACGCGATCACGAAGTTCTGGCGCGGCGAGACTCCAATGTACTTCACAGGCTCCTGGGTGATCGCCGACGCGGTCCGCGACCTCGGCGACAAGATCAGCGACTTCAGCGTCTTCGCGATGCCGTCGCCCGTTGAGGGGAGACCCATCTACGTGGCGGAGGACATCGGCAGCGGGTGGTATATCAACGCCAAGACGAAGCATCCGCGTGAGGCGGGCGAACTGCTCAACTTTCTCTTCTTCCGCCCCGAGAGCCGTAGGATCCTGTTGGAGGCTGGCCATGTGCCTGTCGGTCCTCTGGATGTGGAGGGCGTCAACATCCCTGAATTGCTGAAAGAGGTCTTCACGGTCAGCAACACCTATCGCAGCAATGGCACCATCCACGCCTTCCTCGATACGGTCATGCCGGGGAACGTGACGGAGGTCACCTACGATGGCCTGCAGGCGCTCCTGGCGGGGCAAATGACCTCGGAGCAGTTCTGCCAGGCGGTTCAGGCGGCCTGGGAGGAGGCCAAAGCGGAGGGCGCGATCCTGAAGCCGGGTGGGATCAGCAAGCCCTGAACGGCTGTTTCAGGGGACTTGCCACGATCAGCGGGCCTGAGATCTCGAGCGGGATTTCACGCCAGTCATTGGTGAGGTCTTCCAGCCGCGAGACTGCGGCGCACCCCGAGATCTCAGGCGACCGTTCATCACACAGCGCGAGAAATATATCCATGGGCATCCCCAGGCAAAAAATGCGCTTTGCAGGAACAACCACATTCAGTAGTCCATTGGTCTCGCCGCGAGCGCGGCGCAAGGTACGAGGCTATCTCGTTGCCTATCTCTTCGTGTTGCCGGCGGCCGCGCTGTATTTCACATTTGTGCTGCGTCCCGTCGGTGAGGTCTTCGTGCTGTCATTCCACAAATGGGATGGCATCTCCCCCGTCCGCGAGTGGGTTGGCTTCGCGAACTTCGCCAGACTTCTGGCCGACCCTATCTTCTGGCAGGCTTTCCAGCACAATATCGCCTGGACGGTGATGCTCATCTTCTTCAACGTCATCCTGGGGTTGGTCGCCGCCGCGCTGTTGTCGATGAACATCAAAGGGCGTGTAATCTTCCGGCTGGGCTACTTCCTGCCGGTGATCCAGGCCTCGATCGTCACTGCGATGATCTGGCGCTGGATCTATAACCCCGACGGCCTGCTGAACACGGTCCTGAAGGCGATCGGCCTCGGCCAGTTGGCCAGGGGCTGGCTGGGCGACTTCACCTTCGCGCTGCCGGCGTTGGGCGTGGCCGCCGGCTGGGCCAGCTTCGGGCTGAGCATCGTGATCTTCCTGGCAGGCATGCAGGGGGTCGATCAGACCCTGTACGATGCGGCACGCGTGGACGGCGCGAACTCGCGGCAGACGTTCCTTCATATCACGATCCCGGCGCTGCGCAACGTGATCACCGTCGTCGTTCTGCTCACGATGATCGGCGCCTTTCAGACGTTCGACATCATCTGGGTGATGACGCGCGGGGGGCCGATCCGCGCGACCGAGATGTTGGCGACCTACATGTACAAGCGGGGGCTTCTGGAAAACCAGTACGGCTATGGCTCGACCGTTGCCGTCGTGCTTTGTGTGATCATCCTGAGCTTTTCGATCATCTATGTGGGTCTGCGGGAGCGGGGCAATGACTGAGCTGAAAGCGCAGCAGCGCTTCGCTGCTCTTCAACGCAGGATCGCCTTTGAACGCGTGCAGGCTGTCGGCAATCGAGTGCTGGTGTATGTGGTGTTGCTTGGCCTGCTGGGGTTCGCCCTGGCGCCGTTAGTGCTCGCCTGGTTCACCGCCTTCAAGACCGGCGAACAACTCATCTTCAACCCCTTCGGGCCGCCAATCCCCCCTCACCTCGACAACCTCGTCCAGGCCTGGACCGTCGGCAGGTTCAACGTCTACTTTCGCAATAGTCTGATCATCTCCATCAGCGACGTCATCCTGATGTTGATCATTGCGCCGCTGGCTGGTTATGCCTTCGGGCGGATGCAGTTTCCAGGCCAGCGCGTCCTGTTGTTTCTCTTCCTTGGCGGCCTGACGATCACTGTCACGGCGATCATCATCCCGCTCTATCTGATCATGCGCGATTTCCGTTTGCTCAACACCTACGGTTCCGTGATCGTCGCGGACGTGACGCTGGCGGCGCCGTTTTTCATCTTCATGATGCGCGCGTTCTTCAAGGACCTGCCCGGCGAACTGGACGACGCGGCCAGGATCGATGGCTGTTCCGAGTTCGGGTCCTTCTGGTATGTGATGCTGCCGCTGGCCAAACCCGGGCTGTTGACCGTCGCGCTGCTCGAGTTTCTATGGAGCTGGAACGATCTGCTCCTGCGGCTGGTCTTCCTGACCAACGACGAGCTGCGGACGCTGACGGTGGGCATGCTCTTCTACCAGGGGCGCTTCTCGGTCGACTACGGCTTGATGGCGGCGGGCGTCCTCATCATCTCCGTTCCCGTGATCCTGATGTTCCTCGTATTTCAGAGGAGCTTCGTCCAGGGGTTGACAGGCGGCGCGGTCAAAGGGTGATGGGGGGCGAATCTCTGAACGTGGAGGGATCGGCATGACGGACAGGCCGCGGGTGATCGTCGACCCGCATGGCAGGAAAATGCAGGAGATCTTCTCGGATACCGATCGCGCGCGTCTGCATGAGATCGCGACGGTCGTGTGGGGGCGCGACGAGCCGATGCCGATCGAGGAGGCGCGCGCCGCGATGGCCGATGCGATCGCGATCGTGTGCGCGGGATGGCGCTATGGAGCGCTGCCCGACGATACGCCTCACTTGCGGGCGATCATCGACGTCGCAGGTGGCTTCCCGCCATCGCTGGACTATCAGGCCTGTTTTGCTCGTGGGGTTCGCGTGTTGACTGCCGCCCCCGGCTTCGGCCCCCAGGTCGCGGAGATGGCGCTCGGCCTAGCGTTGGCAGCCTGTCGTGAGATCGTGGCGGGGGATCGCGCCATGCGAGCGGGAGAGGAGCGGTGGCTTCACGCCGGCAACGCGACCACCTTCCTTTTGTATGGCAAGACCGTTGGCATGATCGGCTTCGGCAGCATCGGCCGCTGTCTGCGCCCGCTGCTCGCGCCCTTCGGCTGTCCCATCCTGGTCTATGATCCCTGGCTGGGCCCAGGGTACCTGCGCAGTCTGGGCGTCGCGCCGGTCCCATTGGAGCATCTGCTGCGTGATTCTCAGGTGATTTTCGTGTTGGCGTCTCCCAGCGCCGAGAATCGCGCCCTGCTCTCGCGCGAGCTGCTCTCCCTGATTCAGCCCGGCGCGGTCCTGGTGTTGATCAGCCGGGCTCATCTCGTTGACTTTGACGCCTTGACGGAATTGGTATTGGAAGGAAGGTTCAAGGCGGCGATCGACGTTTTCCCGCAGGAGCCGTTGCCGCTGGATCATCCGATCCGTCGAGCGCCGGGGGCGATCCTGTCCGCCCATCGAGCCGGCTCGGTGAGAGAGGGGCTATGGGAACTGGGCCGGCTCGTCGTCGACGATCTGGAGGCCATCGTCCAGGGCCTCCCGCCGCAACGGCTGCAGGTCGCGCAGCCCGAGATCGTCAAACGGCTCTTTTTGCCTTCACGTACCACGTGATCACCTCGGTGAAGACGACCAGCCAGATGCGCCACTTCTTCTGGTCGCCGACCCTGCCTTTCTACTTCAAGAATTACTCGGTCGCCTTCTGGCAACTACAGAAATACTTCATCAATACAGTGATCGTGGCGGGCACGGCGGTGCCGGGGATCCTGTTGCTGTCTTCGCTATCCGCCTTCGCCTTCGCCCGCTATGCCTTCCCGGGGCGGACCGTCCTCTTCTACGCCGTGATCAGCCTTCTCATGGTGCCGAGCGTCCTCACGCTGGTGCCGGCCTTTGTTTGGATCAAGCAGCTTGGCCTGCTCAACACCTACGGGGCGCTGATCTTCCCCTACATTGCGGGCGGGCAGGTCTTCGCGATCTACCTCCTGCGCAGCTTCTTCGCCACCATCCCCAACGACCTGTTCGACTCCGCGTATGTGGATGGGGCGAACATCTTCCAGGTCTACTGGAACATCGCCCTGCCGCTGACCAAGCCGATGCTCAGCGTGGTCGCCATCCTCAACACGCTTCACATCTGGAACGACTACATCTGGCCGCTGGTCACGCTCCAGGACGACGCCATGCGCACGATCACGATCGGGTTGCGCTATTTCCAGGGTCAGTATCACACGAACTACGGGCCGTTGTTCGCGGGCTACATCCTGGCCTCGTTGCCGCTGTTGATCCTCTTCTTGATCGCGATGCGCCCCTTCGTCTCTGGCCTGACGTCAGGCGCGATCAAGATGTGAGAGCGGAAGAGCGAATCAGCGAAGCAACGAATCAGCGAAACAGCGAGGGGAGCGAATCAGCGAGGGATGCCTTCTCTCGCCCATTCGCTGGTTCGCCGATTCGTCCATTCGCCTCTCATCCAATTGACTGGTTTGCCCTCGCAGAAGGAGGCGTGCTCATGCTGACTGTCAGCGATCTGCGTTGCGAATATGCCGTCAATCCGTTGGGGATCGGCGTTGCGGCGCCGCGGCTTTCCTGGAAGCTGATGCATCCGGAGCGCGATCAGCGACAAACTGCGTATCAGGTGATTGCCGCTCACCGCGCCGATGCACTCGTCGCGGGCGGCGACGGGCTGGTGTGGGACAGCGGCAAAGTGCTGTCCTCCGACTCCGTAGCCGTCGTCTACGGCGGGCCGCCGCTGGCCAGCCGCGAGCGCGTCTACTGGCGCGTGCGCTGCTGGGACAGCCAGGATCGCCTGGGGCCATGGAGCGAGACGGCCTGGTTCGAGGCCGCCCTGCTTCGCCCTGATGACTGGAAAGCAGATTGGATCGGTTATCCTGCAGGCTGGCCTGGACGCGCCCTCTACTTCCGCCGTCAGTTCGAGATCGACAGGCCAGTGGATCGCGCGCGCCTGTATGTGACCGGCCTCGGCTACCATGAACTGTTCATCAACGGCCAGCGGCTGGGCGATGCTGTGCTGGACCCCGCCTATACCGACATCAGCGCGCGCGTGATGTATCGGACCTTCGACATCGGGGCGCAACTCGTGACGGGGCCGAACGTCTTCGCGGCGACGGTCGGCAACGGCTGGCATGGCTCGCCGCGCCTGTTGGCCCAGATCGAACTGTACTTCACCGATGGGACATCGACCTGCATCTATACCGAGGATTGGGGCGGCTGGTTCGTGACCTGCGGCCCGGTGCTGGAACACAGCATCTACGGCGGCGAGACGTACGACGCGCGACAGGAGCGGCCTGGTTGGAACTTGCCCATGGAGCGCGCTCCTGATCACAACCCAGGCGGCTGGACCGGCGCGATGCGCGTCCCTCCGCCGGGAGGCGTTCTGGTCCCTCAGATGATCGAGCCGATCCGCATCACCGATAAGCTCCGGCCACGGGCCATCGCCCAACCCCGGCCGGGCATCTATGTCGTGGACCTGGGCCAGAACATCGCTGGCTGGGTCCAACTGCGCGTGCGCGGCGCGCGCGGCGCGCAAGTGGCCCTGCGGTTCGCCGAGCTGCTCTACCCGGACGGCACGGTCAATCAAGAGAACCTGCGGGTGATCTCGCCCACCGACACCTACATCCTCAAGGGCGAAGGCGAGGAGGTGTGGGAGCCGCGCTTCACCTATCACGGCTTCCGCTACGTCCAGGTCGAAGGGTACCCGGGCGAGCTGACGACGGACGCCATCACCGGCAAAGTCGTGCGTTCCGCGGTGGAAGAGGCTGGCCGATTCACCTGCAGCGATGACCTGCTCAATCGCATCCAGACGATGGTCTGGTGGACGGAACGCAACAACCAGCACGGCATCCCGACCGATTGCCCGCAGCGCAACGAGCGGATGGGATGGCTCAACGATATGGTCGCGCGCGCGGAAGAAGCGTTCTTCAACTTTCAAATGCCGCGTTTTCTGGCCAAGTGGATCGGCGACATTTATGATGCCCAGGATCCCGTGTCCGGAGGAGTCCCTCTGACCGCGCCGCGCGCCTGGATGGCTGGCCGCGTGCCCACCGAACCGGTCTCGGTCTCTTACCTGGAGACATCCTGGCTCCTGTATGCCCATTACGGCGACCGCCGGACGCTCGAAGCGTATTACGACGGCTATCGCAAGTGGTTGCAGCGCCTGTCCGACCAGGCGCAGGATCACATCGTCGATACGGCCTGGGTGGCCGACTGGGCGCCGCCCATCGATCACATAGTCCCCGGCACGATGTTGTCGGGGGCGCCAGCCGCGGTGATGGGCACCGGCTTCTATTATTATGGGGCATGCCTGCTGGCGCGCATCGCGGGCATCCTGGGCCAGGCTGAGGATCAGAAACGCTACCAAACGCTTGCTGCGGCCATCGGCGACGCCTTCAACCGCCATTTCTGGGATGAGCAGGCGGGAGGCTACGGGACGAACAACCAGTCCTGCAACTGCTTCGCGCTCTGGCTGGGGCTGGTCCCCGCAGACCGCCAGGCGCGGGTCGTGGACAACCTGGTACGCGCCGTAAGAGAGCATGATGACCATCTGACGACCGGCAACGTCTGCACGAAATACCTGTTGGAGACCCTGGCTGACCACGGCCACGCGGATGTCGCTTTGAAGATCGCTGCTCAAAAGACGTATCCCAGTTGGGGGTATATGCTGGAGAATGGCGCCACCACGCTGTGGGAGCGCTGGGAGCTTTATACCAGCCATGGCATGAACTCCCACGACCATCCGATGATGGGATCGGTCAGCTCATGGTTCTATAAAGTGCTGGCTGGGATTCGAGTGACGCCGCAGACCAGCGGCTTCGACCATTTCGAGCTGCGACCGCACTGTGTGGATGGGCTGGACCATGTGACGGCTGAACATCAGACGATCCGTGGAAAAGTGGAGTCAGCCTGGCGTCGCGAGGGAGGGCGGCTGGCCTTGAGAGTGGCGATCCCCGTGAACTGCGTTGCGGATGTGGCCATCCCGGTTGCGAGTCCACAGGCCCGCATCTGGGAGAGAGGGGTGCTGATCTGGGATGCGCAGCAGCCGCAGCAGACGGTCGCTGGCGTCGCCTTCCAGCGCGCGGAAGCGGCCGCGATCGCGTTCCGAGTCGGATCGGGGATCTATGAGTTCAGCGTAGAGCAGTGAGGGAGGAGAAGATGTCGCAAGACAAGTACGCGGTGATCATCAGCAACTTCGGCAACCGGGCCGACCGTTTTCTATCAGGATATGGCGAGGATCGTTCGTTGGCGCAGTTGTTCGAGGCAGCCGCGCGCGTGGATGGGTTGAGCGGCGTCGAGATCGTGGGCACCTGGCACATCACGCCGCGCAACGTGGACGAGATCCGTAACCTGTTGGGGGAGTACAACCTGAACCTGGTGTCGATCATCCCGGACCACTTCGCTTCGCAGATCTACAGCAAAGGCGCCTTCACGGCCCGAGATCCTGCGGTGCGCGCCCGGGCGATCGCCGACACCAAGGAGATGATCGACATCGCCGCGGAGCTGGGCTGCGACCTGGTCAACGTGTGGAATGGCCAGGATGGCTATGATTACCCCTTCCAGGCTGATTATCTGGAGGAGCGCGGCTGGCTGGTGGAAGGGATTCGGGCCTGCGCGCAGCATCGCAGCGACGTCCGTCTGTCGCTCGAATACAAGCTCAAGGAGCCGCGCACGCACAGCTATCTGGGCACCGTCACAGGCGCCCTGCTGACGGCGCTGGAGGTCGGATTGCCCAATGTGGGAGTCACCATCGACGTCGGCCATGCGCTGATGGCCTATGAAGATGTGGGGGAGTCGATCGCCATCCTCAAGCGCGCGGGGGATAAGCTGTTCCACATGCACTTCAACGACAACTATCGGCTGTGGGACGACGACATGATCGTCGGCTCCATTCACACGATCGAGTACCTGGAGCTGCTCTACTGGCTCGACCGGACCGGCTATCAGGGCTATCTGTCTCTGGACCAGTATCCCTATCGGGAGGATCCGGAACAGGCGATCGCCGAGAGCATCCGGTGGCTGCGGACCTTCCGCCATATGCTCGATCGCGTGGGCGCGGAGCGCATCGGCGAGGTCGTCCGCAGCGGAGACGCCATCGCCGCCTCGCGACTGCTGCGCGAGATGATGGGAGTAGACGCTCAGTAGAGTATAATGGCCACTACGCAGACGGTGATCTGTCGAAGACTGCACCCGTTGCCGGAGCGACCCCATGAACTTGTATGAGCGTTACGCAGC
>FWPV01008238.1_pt1 | contig 18340 bp, 16 predicted proteins | sample 2228371 | NCBI WGS metagenome assembly FWPV01 (sample SAMEA103939776, study PRJEB20133) | metagenome
CTCTACTGAAAATCTTCACTAGAATCGAATGCAAGGGATTTATTTCCTGCCAAAGAGCTATCAGTTCACCGGTTAGCGCTATTCAGTAATATGAGTACGCCACCGAAGCGTTAAAGGTCCAGATTTCTGGCCTAAACGCTTATCCGGACAGCTCCCTGGATTTATTATAATGCACGGCCTTTCAAATGCAAGATCTAAATACGCCGAAATGGATTCTTTAAATTAAAAATAAAACAAAAGATTTTGAAGCGTTCTCACGATAAGGGTAGAAAGGAATATTAAAGGCACAGTAGCAACTACACCTCATGATCAGAGGCAGGGCATGGGTATTCGGGGATGATGTGGATACCGATGTCATAATCCCTGGAAAATATCTCCGGACAAAGGATCTGCGCGAGCTGGCTGGGCATGTCATGGAGGGAATAGACCCCTCGTTCTCATCCAAGATCCAGCCGGGTGACATAATAGTCGCAGGCAAGAACTTCGGATGCGGTTCCTCGAGAGAGCAGGCCCCTTTAGCACTCAAAACAGCCGGTATAGCATGCATAGTTGCCAAATCTTTTGCCAGGATCTTTTACAGAAACGCCATAAACATCGGTCTACCGCTCCTGGAGGCAGACGTCGAATGCGAGCCGGGTGAGATCGTAGAGGTCGATCTCGCCACAGGTAAAGTCATTGTGGGCGGTAGGGAATATTCCGGAAGAAAACTCCCCAACTTTCTGATGGAGATTCTGAACAACGGAGGGCTTGTAGCCCATAGAAGGAAGCAGAAGGAGCGTGGCCTTATTTGATCTTCCCTGAGGACTACAAGCAGATAGGCATATCGAGAGAGCCCAGGCGGGGAGATCCGATATACTTCGCCACACGCTACCTGATATCATATGATGTGAAGGGCGTCAGCATTTACGAGGTGGAGAGTGAAGGCGAGGGTTTCATGCGAAGGGCGAAGCGCGTAGAGCTCATAGCCAGCGGCGATGAGATCATAGAGTACAAGGATATCGTTAATACTAGAAACCGGGCCCTGCTAATAAGATCCGCAAAAGATCTCTGTAGAGATGGTGTGAACACAGTCATCTTCAGGGGTCCTGATGAGCATGTAACCTTCGTCCACGATCCAGATCCTACTGCGATAGCCGAGATAGAGATCCTCGATGTTCAGCCCCCGGAGCCCCCATGGCTTGTTTACGTAACAAGACAGCTCGAGTCCTGTGGTGTGATAGGCGATCTGACGGTCTGCTTCAAGCCCAAAATTCTGGATCTGAGACGATTCAAAGGCGAGAACGTTTATTTTCCCTGTAGGGCATCAGGCCTCGGAAGGTCTCTAGATGCCGACCGTGTCTTAGATCCCAAGCCTAAGATCGTTGGGTGTGAGATCTCCAGGGAGATATTCAAGGCTGTATACAAGGAAAAAGAGCATGATTTCATCAATATGTGCCCCGTGAGCGGAGATCTTCTATCTCCGACGGGTCCGTTCGTCACGAGATGCTGCAGGTCCGAGCGGAGGGGTTTGATCAGGATCAAAGGACATCTCGGAGTTGTGGTTCACTGGGGCGACGGGCCATATCAGATAGAGCAAGCCCTAAGAAGATTGGTCGAGGCCATGAGAGGGAGTTGAGCGTGAAGAGGATAGCGGTTGTCCCCGGCGATGGCATAGGTCCTGAGGTGATATCAAGCGCACTTCGCGTCTTGGATGCAGCCGGTTTTGATTCGGAGCTCGTTGAGTTCGAGATAGGATACAATAGATGGCAACGCGATGGAGTGGCGATATCAGATGACGATATGGATGAGCTCAAAAAATGCGATTGCATATTATTTGGAGCTATAACAACGCCACCAGATCCCGAGTACAGAAGTGTTCTGATAAGAATACGAAAAGAGCTTGACCTCTACGCGAATATACGGCCTCTGAAGTCTGAAAGGATAGATGCGATCATAGTAAGAGAGAACACAGAGGGCATGTACTCTGGCATCGAAGAGCTCGGCGATGAGGTGGCGAAGACCATCCGAGTTATCACAAGAAAAGGGTGTACGAGAATAGCCGAGAGTGCGTGCCAGATAGCATCGAAACGAAGGCAACTCACCATCATACACAAAGCAAACGTCCTGAAGAGCGATGTCTTGTTTTTGAGGATATGCAAGGAGACCGCGGAGAGGTACGGTATACGCTATGAGGATATGCTGGTGGATGCTGCTGCGTATCATATGGTTATAAGGCCGGAGAGGTTTGACGTCATGGTTTCAACAAACCTGTTCGGGGATATTCTCAGCGATGAGGGCGCCGGCATAGTCGGAAGCCTCGGACTTTGCGCCAGCGCCAACATCGGGGATCGCTGGGCTTTATTCGAGCCGATACATGGCAGCGCGCCCGATATAGCGGGAAAGGGTATCGCGAATCCCGTCGGGGCTATACGCAGCGCTGCGATGATGCTCGAGTGGCTTGGATGTCCTGAAAAGGCGCATACCATCTACGAGGCTGTTGAACGCGTACTCTCAAAAGGGATCGCGACCCCAGATATTGGTGGATCCTGCAAGACATCCGAATTGACAGATGAGATAATCAGGGAGATCCTGTCTATGGATTCGTCTTAAGCTAGATTCTGCTCGCGCCACGTTACAAAGGGTTGGTGTTGGAGGATCGCGAGCGCTATGGCTTTCGATAAAGACGATTTGAATCAGAGGTTGAGGCGTTATAAAGGGGTGAAGATGTCGAGTGTTATCGCTCCAAGGGTGAAGATGCCGAAACAGCCACCTGAAAAGAGACGGATGGACTTCTCGGAGGTGGCCATCGGCTACAGCATGGAAGATGCGCAGCTCGAAGCTGATAGATGTCTCATTTGTAAGAAACCGAGGTGTGTCGAGGGCTGCCCGGTTGGCGTCGAGATACCGCAGTTCATCGCTGCTTTGAGAGGTGGCGATGTAGACGAGGCGCTCAGGATAATCAAGCGGCGGAACAGCCTGCCAGGAATATGCGGCAGGGTCTGCCCGCAGGAGATGCAGTGCGAGAGCAGGTGCGTTTTGGCCAAAAAGGGAGAGGCCATTGCTATAGGCGGTCTGGAGAGGTTTGTCGCCGATAACGCTCAAAGCCCCAGAGCATCTTTTGAATTGCCCAAGCCGAGCGGCAAAAGGATAGCGGTTGTCGGATCCGGGCCCGCCGGACTCACATGTGCCGCAGATCTAGCTCTCATGGGCCATAAAGTCACGATATTCGAGGCGCTACACGAGGCAGGCGGCGTGCTGAGCTACGGTATACCTGAGTTCAGACTTCCCAAGAGGATAGTGAGAGAGGAGGTGGATTACGTCAGATCTCTTGGGGTTACTATAGAGCTGGACGCTGTGGTGGGCCGGAGCATAGGGGTATTGGAGCTCTTGAAGGAATACGATGCCATCTTCCTGGGAATAGGTGCTGGAGCACCTCGCTTTCTCAACATACCCGGCGAGAACCTCGGTGGGATATACTCCGCGAATGAGTATCTCACGAGGATCAATCTGATGAAAGCCTACATGTTCCCCGAGTTCGACACGCCCATAAAGAGGGGAAAAAAGGTCGCTGTTATCGGTGGTGGCAACGTCGCGATGGATGCTGCCCGTTGCGCGCTGCGTTTGGGTGCCGAAGAGGTGCATGTGATCTATCGCAGATCTGAGGTGGAGATGCCGGCGAGGCGGGAGGAGATAGAGAATGCGAAGGAGGAGGGGGTGATATTCGACTTCCTCACGAATCCGGTCCGATTTGTAGGCGATGGATATGTCAGAGCAGTGGAGTGCATCGAGATGGAGCTGGGAGAGCCGGATTCGAGCGGGAGGAGAAGGCCTGTGGAGAAGAGGGGCTCGGAGCATCTCATAGAGATCGATACCGCGATCGTGGCTATCGGCACACAGCCAAATCCGCTAGTACTTAAATCCGTTCCAGGCCTGCGAACCACCCGATGGGGCACGATTGATGTCGATGAGATGGGAAGAACATCAGTGGAGCGGATATGGGCCGGCGGAGATATAGCGACCGGCAGCGCCACAGTGATAAGCGCGATGGGAGCTGGCAGGAGAGCAGCGATCGATATCGATAAGTGGCTCAGAGAGGGTGGTGATTGGATATCATGATCGCCAGCAGCTCACCTATCGGAAGGGACATGGTAGGCATCTTGGACGTGTCCGAATAAGGATTAAGTGTTTCTGACATACAGAAGCGGTAAAGGTCCAGATTTCCTCAGAGCATTATCCGGACAGGTCCGGCATCTTAGTACAAAACCTTAATTCCAACAACACACTCATGCCATGGAACCGGTTCTCGGCTCGGAGGCATTTCTCATTTAAAAGTTGCTCAAACATCATAGGGGCAACAGATATAAATTATGATCTTCTCCAGGTTGAAGTCGTGCCGGGGTGGCAGAGCGGACAAACTGGAAGGCCGCGCTCCAGCGGCTGAGTTCGATACGCGGCAGGCTCGAGACCTGTTGTCCCTTTCAGGGACGCTTGGGTTCAAAATGGTCTGGACGGCTAGTCCACCATGAAAATCCCAACCCCGGCGCTTAGGTAAGATAGATCTTGGAGCGTACGATCATGGGCAAATTTCCGGAAGCAGAGAATCGGATTCTGAACGTCAAGATATGCATGCGCTGCAACGCGCGCAATCCTGTTAGAGCGACACGCTGTCGCAGGTGCAAGTACAAGGGCCTGAGGATGAAGTCGAAGGAGAGCAGAGGATAAGCGGGTCTATGCTCAGGAAGAGGGTATCGATAGGCCAGGTGGAGTCCGAGCTCTGGGATGCTGTGGAGTCGCGCGGCGCGGCCCATCTTACGCTTATAGATCCGGCCTCACAGGATCCGGAGCGCGCTGTTCAGATGGCAGAAGCGGCAGCGAGAGCCGGCACCACAGCGATAATGGTCGGCGGCTCGGTCGGCGCGATCGGCTCGGTCCTCGATGATACTGTGCGTGCGATCAAAAGGTCTGTGGAGCTGCCGGTGATACTCTTCCCGAGCAGCGCCTCAGGTCTGTGCGGCAGCGCTGATGCTGTATTCTTCATGAGCCTTCTGAACTCCAGGTCCACGAGCTACCTGATAGAGCATCAGGCTCTGGGCGCATTACTAGTGTCGAGATACGGGCTCGAGCCGATACCGATGGGCTATATCGTCGTAGAGCCAGGGGGCACCGTCGGGTGGATCGGGGATGCGAAGATCGTGCCGCGCAGAAAGCCCGAGATAGCAGCTGCATACGCCCTCGCAGGCCGTTACCTCGGCATGCGTCTCATATATCTGGAGGCCGGCTCAGGCGCCGAGGAGCCCGTGCCCCTGAATATGGTCTCTGCAGTAAGGGATGCCATCGGCGATGCACTGCTCGTTGTGGGTGGAGGCATACGGAGTGCTTCCGCGGCCAGAGAGCTGACTGCGGCCGGCGCAGACCTCCTGGTGACGGGCACGGGCATCGAGAGATCCACAGATGTATTCACCTTTGTCAGGGATATCGTAACCGCAATATCATGATATGAGCCAGAAGAATGTTATTATCAATACAGTCAAGAGCCTCGGGGTCGAGGGAATACTCCTCATCGGCGAGAGCGTATGTGATGATTAGACTGTCGAGATCATCCTCGATTCCTATGACTTCCTCTCCAGCTTGAAAGGCGGAGTGAGGCATGCACTCTTCACCCACCCAGAGATAAAACGAATAAGATGCTGCATCGCACGGCACATTTCCTTATTTGCGTGCATAACCGGCTATGTCGAGCAAGACGATCCGCTCTGTTGAATAAGTTGAGACCTGCTGGGATATATTCTTATCAAAGTTCAGATTTTGTTGCTGTGTTGAATAATTCGAGGCGATGTGGCCACTAGCTATCGATTCTTATCAAAATTGAATTCGTATGAATCAGCCCTCTGCTATTGGATTTCTGAACATTATTCAACACAGCAGATTTTGTGAGAATTTGCTTCATGATACCGAACCTAAGCCACCTTAGGCATATAACGCCGAAGCACACAGTGATTAGCAGTGGGCAATAGGCACTTTGCTATATGAAGAAGAAACGATATTATGTGCCTCTTTTTTTGCCTAATGGTTGGGGTGCTTGGGATCGAAGAACTCTCACGACCGAAGGTTACACATGTATTAAAATGGTCCGGAGGCATTTTCATACCCACCGCTAATGACCTGAGGTCGAGCATGGGAATGGATCGGAGGCATTTTAATATCTATTGTTCAATACAGCAAGATGATCGCAAATTTAATAGTCCACCTCGCACCTTCAGACCAGCATGTTCAAGATCGGTTTTGTCAAGCTTGGAAATATAGCATCATCTCTTGTGGTGGATCTCGCTCTGGACGAGATTGCGGAGAGGACGGAGATCGAGATCAAGGTCGTATCTCACGGCCCGAAGATGTCGAAGAGCGAAGGTGAGCGTCTGGCAGAGGAGATGAAGGCCTGGGGGCCACAGATGATCGTTGTTGTGAGCCCGAATGCTGCTACGCCCGGGCCGACAGCTGCGAGAAATTTGCTGAAGGGTATACCACTCATTGTCGTATCCGACGGCCCAACAAAGAAGGAGGCTAGGGATGCACTGGCATCAGATGGCTTTGGTTACATAATACTCCCGATGGATCCCCTCATAGGGGCAAAGCGGGAGTTCTTGGATCCAGCCGAGATGGCGATATTCAATGCGGATGCTCTGAAGATCCTGAGCATATGTGGCGCGGTAAGACTTGTGCAGGAGGAGATTGATAGGGCCATCTCATCTTCAGTCGCCGGTGCGGTCCAGCTCCCCACCATACTGGCCACACCAGAGCTCTGCGCGGAGCGAATGGATTTCGCGAATCCATATGCAAGAGCGAAGGCAATCGCGGCTCTCTACATGGCCCAGACAGCGGCATCTATAGATGCACAGGCCTGTTTCAGGCTCAAAGATCTGGAGTCTATAGCACTGACGGCGGCAGCAGGCCATGAGGTCATTCGCGCCGCTGCCAGGCTGGCAGATGAGGCACGGGAGCTTGAAAAGGCAGGTGATACAGTATCTAGAAAACCACATGCCCGCTCAGGCGAGATTCTAATCAAGAAGAAACTTCTCGAGAAGCCAGCGAGGACCTGAATCTGGAAGACGAAAAGAGAAAGACAAAAAGAGATGCGTTATACTTTAGAGGCTATGGCCTCTCACTTCATCTTTTAATTGCAGCTTAAACAGCATTAAAGGTTTCTTTATTTGGATGCTGCGTTGAATAATTCGAGGCGATGTGGCATTAGATATCGATTCTTATAAAAATTTTTGTTCGTATGAATTGACCCTCTGCTATTGGATTTATGAGCATTATTCAACACAGCATATTCGGATGGTAAACCACATCCTATTCGCCTTGCAAGAGAGTATGTTGCTGAGAGATTGACAGCTGGAATTTTCGCATGAGATCGCCTGGCCACTCCTACTTTAGGATGACAGAACCATGATCGATTTTAGATAGAGAAGTAGGGGCGCAAAGACGCCGGTCTTCAGGCCGGAGAGGAAGTCACTTCCTTCTGCGGATCGTCCAGGTTGAGATTATCACAATCAGCGCCACCAAGGCCGTAATTGTAGGACTGCTTTTGCTCTCCGCGCTCTTGTTTACCCCACGCCTGACGATTGGCTCGACCTCGATAACGCTCTCCCTCATGTCCACAGTAGATCCGCTGCTGTTCAAGAGCATCACCCTGAGATTGTAAATGCCTGGAGCGAGTGTTTTGTTCCATGAGATCTCTACGCTCTCGTCATCACCATCTAATAGTATCGGTGTTTTTTTCTCGACAACCTCAAACATTGTATCGTTGCTCAGGGCAAATCTCAAGCTTCCTTTGAAGGGCACCCTCGAGACGCCGAGGACCGTCGCTGATGCCCCCATCTCGTCCTCGTAGGTCTCGGTGATCTTCGCATCTTCGATCGCGACGAACTTTTTCATGAAGGCACGCGTCTGGCCTGAGGAGATCTCCACCATCCGGACTCTTCCGATATACTCTTCACCCGCGTTCAGTAGCAGAGGCCAATTCCACTCGATGAGCGTTGGGACCAGCCGGCCGCCTGATATCTTTACTGATCTCTCTACGTAGACATATCGAGCTTTATTTCCAGAGATGAGCATGTAATAGATATCAACGATCGCTGGATCTGCTGCATATGCGACCATATGTATTCCTCTGGAGTCGGCGATGAAATCACGTACATCGAATCTGATGGGGGTCTCACCACCGTAGTAGAAGCTGTAGCATCTTTTCGTTGAAACACGGCCTTCATCGAGTACACTGGCGCATACATCGTAAGTACCCTTTTCCGGATTGCTGAGATTCCAACTGAAAATCCATGTGCCGGCAGAATCCAGAGTCTGCGTGTAGCTATTCAGCAGCCGACCAGAGTACAGAAGGTCTACCTGCAGAGAAGATCCTGTGACGTTTCCTGTGAGTGTTACATCGCATGAATCTATATTAGAGTAAATCTCTGTGACTTCCTGAGAGAGCGCGCATCCCAGCAGCAGGATCGAAAGGAGCATAAGTAGAGATCTCATACCACTGATGTCGATGCAAACATCTTTTTTATAACTATCGAGCCCATGTTAGGGTGTCCAGGAGAGCCGTCCTGGCAGAGTTTTTGGTAGAGGAGCTGTGGAGAAGTCCAGCTCTTCGAATCAGAGCGAAGCTCCTCTCATACGGAAGAACCATCGATGTTCTAATCCGATCTCCTTAGCAAGTCGTGTTTGTGAGTCAGGTGCGCAGATCTCGCTGTCAGATAGACAAGTCTTAGATAGACAAGTCTTATGGTTTTTGAGGGACCTGTCCAAATAAGGATTAAGTGTTTTTGACATGCAGAAGAGGAGAATGTCAAAATTTCTGGCATCAGAGCTTACAGGTTTTTGAGACATTTTATGCTATCCGGAGATGCCCTCTAAGTCAAGCGAGGATTCCTAAAAACCCACCTTTTTGATATAAAATGTTGTTAATACAAGTATGCTGCAACACTCGAACACCTTAAAAAAATGAGGTTTATAGGAATCCTCAAGCACATTGCTTTTAGCTTATCTGCGATATCATATTTTACCTGAGATTATGTTCGGCGCACCCATCGTCGACATCATGTATCCCCAGTCGCCAGTTGTATCCGTATCGCGCCCATCCGGATATCTGCCCCACGTCATCTCATTTTTGAGGGTATCGGTCCTGAAAGGAGATTCGTCTACAAGATTGCCTGTAGCATCGATGAGCTGAACGGCGCCGCTATTATTGTGCAACCATTCCTTCTTGCCCAGCGCGACGTAGAAACCATGTGGCTCAATTACAGTGCCATCTCGTATGTGGATCTCTCCCACCCACCAGCCGTCGATTATTCGCACGGTCCATCCGCCGAGCTCGACGCTATCCTCTCCTGGATTGTAGAGCTCAACCCACTCGCTCGAGCCCTCTGGTGGTCCTAGCTCCACCTCGTTCAAAAGCACCCCTCCTGCTATGCTGAAATATACTAGCACAACCATAACACTTGCTGCGAATCTCATGGTTATTAGGAAAGACATCTCATCGTTTATGAATAATTGGGTGCGAGTGCTGTGTTGAATAATTCGAATCGATGCGGTCTTTAGATGTCGATTCTTATCAAAACTTTGATTCGTATGAATCGGCCTATGCTATTGGATTTCTGAACATTATTCAACACAGCATTTGGGGAGGAAGTCACGCGCGTCAACTTCCGATGACCTTCACGCCAACTATTCTCCGTCTAGGTCCATCGAGCTCCACGAAGAGGATTCGCTGCCAGCTACCTAGAATAAGCGCGCTGTCCTCCACTGGCAGAACGACGCTGCTGCCCAAGAGCGATGCCTGAATGTGGGCAGGACCATTCTCGCCGTGCCTGTAGCCGCTTCTCGGCAGTATCTCGTCCATCTTGTCCACAATATCTTTTAAAAGACCATCCTCAGCTTCGTTCACGATTATCGCCGTGGTTGTATGCATGGTGTACACAAGACAGATGCCGCTCTTTATACCACTGTTCCCGACAACTGCCCGAACCTGCGGGGTTATATCCAGGATCTCGCGGCTTTTTGTTGTTGATATCTCTATCATATGTGGAACTCTCCATGTAAGATTTAAGAATGCTGCGTCTCAAATTGCGCTCTCCGCTGTGTCGATTGAATTTTAAATTTCGATAGCATACAGTCAATTATATGCTCTGGTTGCGGTCAGATACTCCAAAAAGATCTATCTGAGAGGATCCACAGATGTCATCACTGCGGCCTGAATCTTGATAGGGACCACAACTCAGCTATAAACATACTCAGAGTGGGGATACAGTCTGTGGCAAATGCCTAGATGCCCGCCAATTCATTGGCGGAAGTAGTCATAACACTTTCGCACCACATGGCTAATGCACTCATAGTAGTAGGGATATTATTCTCATAGCCGCTCGTCATCACCGCTATTCTGCTACTCCCTGACGGGCGGATATATCCCCCTTCTTAACCATACACTCTGGACGAAATCCAGAGCAATAGCAATGCTACTCGACTCAGCTGTCAATCTGTTGTCGTCCGTTCCAGCAAGTGTTTTCGGAACCAATACTGTTACGGCTTCGCGACTGAAGTCGTAGGCATATAGGGATTCTCACCCGTGTTGCCCCAGGTCCAATCTTTGAGATGCATGTAGCTGGTACGTATTACCAACAGGCTTTATCCCGGACCTGTCCGAATGAGGATTAAGTGTTTCTGACATGCAGAAAAGGAGAATGTCAAAATTTCTTGCCTCAGCGCTTATCCGGAGAGGTCCGAGTAGCGGATCCAAAGATATTTACACAAATAGTAAGCAGTATTTAACATGAGATCCAGTCTCATATGCTTGGTCCTTCTAGCGATCTTTGCTATCTCTGCTCATTGCGACACTCTCTCCATGGATGAAAAGTCCTGCTGGGCGTGTCCGATATGTGGTTCTGTCTATCAGCTGGATGTGAGTGTGCCGAACACTGCGCAATATTACCAGACGGCTCTGGGGAGCATAAAAATCCTTGACCCAGATGATCCAAGCTGGTACTGCCCGACGTGCTACTACACGATGGGCCTGGCTACATTTGCTGGGAACTTCGTGCTCGTTCCATGTACAGAGAGCCAGGTCGATTATGACACAGGATATAATTATGATACAGTAGATAATAATGTTTCTGCCGGGCCGGAGCCGCCTCAGTCGGAGAATTTATCCGGAAAACCGCTCGCTGGTAATGTGCTGATGGTAGTCGCGCCCAAAAACTACCAAGAGAGGGAGCTCAATATACCGAAGAAAGTATTTGAAAGCAGTGGTCTTCAAGTGGACGTCACATCTAAAGGAGTGGATAACGCAATATCCATGGGCGGTGAGCGTGCAGCGATAGATGTCGATATCAGAAATGTCGATCTCTCTAAGTATAGAGCTATCGTGTTCGTTGGTGGTATAGGCATTGAGGAGCTGAAGATCTACCAAGATAGCGATTACGTGAATTTGGCTAAGGATGCTGCAGCTAGAGGAATGATAGTATCTGCTATATGTCTGGCACCGAATATACTTGCGAGCGCGGGGCTGCTGACAAACAAGAATGCAACCGCGGCAGATAGCACATATCTGGTTCAGAAGAACGCTAACTACGTGGATCTGCCGGTGGTCAGAGATGGAAATATCATAACTGGAAGAGATCCAGATGCATCCCAGGAGTTCGCCGAGACGATCCTCTCAGCGATCTCAGAACTTTCTTAACATACAACTTGTGACGGCTCCTGCGACTGAAGTCGCAGGCATCTACGGATTTATACCGATGCTGTGCCGCCCTACAGCAAGTACAAGGTGTCATCTTGTCGCTTTGGTCTATATATCTTTCGATAGTAGGGGCCGCATCCCACCTTGAAAAGACGGGGATTGGCCCAGATCTCATCCTTAAAAGGGAGGTTTATAGGAATCCTCGACAAACTACAAGGTGAAGCCACATCGCCGAGGTGTGTCTCATTCCTCGCAGATAGGACAAACATCAGCACGACCTGATGTCGGTGTGGCACGAAAATGCCTCCAAACCATTTCCATTCTCAGGGGAGACCTTAGGTCATGAGCGCTTTTTAAGAAATGATTTGAAGGCAGATGCAACATCTCCCAGCCGTCTCTTTAGATTGCTGTCAGCGCCTGCAACCGCGACTGTGCAGCCCAGCCATCTGCCTCCTTCAAGAGAGTGATCGCGATATGCTATGGGATATAGATCGAGATTCTCAGGGAAGTCCTTCTCATCCATGATATGCCAGCTCATCGCAACCCAGCCATGGTCAGAGGCTTCTTGGAGAAGATCGATCGCATTCTTGTGGTCCTCTGGATAGGGTGGGTCGACAAGCAAAAGTCCCGGATCAGATCTCTTCAATAGCTCTCTAACACCCGAGAATCCATCGCCCAGATGAAAGTTCGCGACGGGATACAGCGACCAGGCGTTACCAACATCCGCGCTGATATCCCAGAGCTCGGCGATGATCTTCTTGTTGTACACAGCTGCAAGCCTTAATACGATCTGTGCAGAGCCAGGATATCGCAGGAGTTTATCGCCGTTCATCTCCTCCAAGACCATGAGATACGGATGGTTGAATAGAGATCTAGAATGCCAGCACTTTCCTATTCCCCATCTCCATTCTCCCTCTGGGTCTAAATGATACTCCGGATAACCCGCGTGAGACTCAGCGTATATCAAACAATCTGAGGTCGAAAGCAGATACACAGCTGCTTCTGCTAAAAGAAGATGCTTCCACAGATCCCCAGCATTTCCGGCGTGCTCTTTGTGATTGTAATGCATGACGTTCTCTCCGGATTTTACAAGATGGCGAAAGATCCTGTGATACTTTGAGCATCCACAGCGTTTAATGCCTGGTTGTCCTTTTGCCTCGCTGAGAGCTGTCCGGCCACTTCCACGCATGTTGGACTGTAGCGCTCACAAATCCCTTCACCTTTCTTAGCTGCTAAAGCTCCATTAGCTAGAGCTCCATTGCAAGTCTCAAACGTATAGATTCGAGCTTTATTCTGAGATAACCGGAGGTTGTAAGCGGCTTTCGTTTGCGCTCCTCGATTCTCGCTTCAGATCTCAATCCCGAACATTATTTTAGGCAATCGTTTTAAATCGTTCATCTTGACCATGGGACCTCTCAGGATAAGCGCTGAGGCCATTGTTTACCGCTTCTGCATTTCAGAAACACCTAATCCTTATTCGGACATGCCCCGACAATGCTTAGTCCGGCCTGGAGACCGGAGTTGGAGAGATGTTATCCTCTATCATCTCCACCACTCTTCTGCTCGCGCTTCCATCGCCAAAGACATGGCTTTGGGGCTGGGTGGGCGCGAATTCCGTCGCCGCTCTTACAATCCGTTTTTTGTCTGCGCCGACGAGGATGTTCCAGCCGTCCTCAACGGTCTCAACCCACTCGGTTCGCTCTCTGAGAGTCACACATGGGACCTTTAGTATGTACGCTTCTTTCTGAACCCCGCCGGAATCCGTGAGTATCCTCATCGCATTGCTCTCCAGAGAAAGCATATCGGGGTAGCCCACAGGCTTTATCACCCTTATGCTCTTCGTGAGATCCTCCCAGAGATCGATCTTCCTCAGCAGCTTCTCCGTCCTAGGATGGCAAGGAAATACCAGAGTCTGGCCCAGCTCCAGAAACGCGCCTGTTATCTCTTTAAGCCTGCCCACATCATCGGTGTTCTCCGCGCGGTGTAGTGTTGCGAGAATATACTCCTTCGGCCTGAGATTCAACCTCTCGAGTATAGCGGATCTCCGGGCTATCTCCATGCATAAATTCATAGCATCCACCATCACATCCCCTGTTAGATATACCCCATCCACAATCCCTTCCAGCCTCAGATTCTCAACCGCTCGCTGCGTCGGGCAGCTCAGGAGATCCGAGCAGTGATCGACGAGGACGCGATTGATCTCCTCCGGCATCCTTCTATCATAAGAGCGCAGACCTGCTTCGACATGAACCAGTGTGATATGTAGCTTTGCCGCAGCCAGCGCGCCGGCCAGGGTGGTATTCGTATCGCCGAAGACTATTACGGCATCAGGCTGCTCCTCGATCAAAGCATCTTCTATACGAGCAAGCATCTCTCCAGTCTGATGTCCGTGGCTTCCTGAGCCAACACCGAGATGGTGATCCGGCTCAGGGATTCCGATCTCATCGAAGAATATCCTGTCCATCTCATAATCGTAATGCTGTCCTGTGTGAATTATTATCTCGTCAAATCTCTCCCTTATCGCTCTAGAGACCGGCGCTAGCTTTATGAAATTCGGCCTGGCCCCTACCACTGAAGCTATCCTCAACTCATCACCTCAACCATCGAAGAGCATTAAGGCCCAAGGGTGTGCATTTAATTTAAGATTGTGATGCTGACCAGCGATGCGAGATCGAGGTGATTGATTCTCGAACACATCGTATCAAAAAGAGGTGGCGTACTCGGATTACTGAATAGCGCTAACCGGTGAACTGATAGCTCGTTGGCAGGAAATAAATCCCTTGCATTCGATTCTATTGAAGATTCTCAGTAGAGCGAGTACACGACCCAAAAAAGATGGGGGTTTAGGAATACCATTAATCTGGCGTAATATTCAATTCTGGACGACCACCGGTCTTCATGGCCTGGTTGGCTTCTGAAGAACCTCTCTGAAGGTCTCACACCTTCCCAGCTCTATGATCTCGACATCCATCGTCGAGGTATCAAGCGTTGCGACGCTTCTAACACCGGTCAGATGGCCCCATATCTCGCCAGGGTTTATCACCAGAGTTCCGCCCTCACGGTAAAACCCGGCTTTATGAGTGTGTCCGCGAACCACCACATCGTAGATGCCAGATGCTACAACAGCTCTGACAAGAGACTCCTCTGTCCCGTGGAGCATGGCGATCTTCAGACCTTCTACCTCCAGCTCCCCGAAGTCGCCCAGATACTCGCCACCGTAGCGCTCGAAGTATCTTGAAAGACCCACTCTGTCGCCATCGTTGTTTCCGTATACAAGCTTGATATTCATCCCGCAGTTAGCGAATAGATACGCATTTCCGGATCCGATCATGTCCCCCGCATGGAGGAGAAGCTCAACCTTTCTCGCCGAGAAGATGCTCAGAGCATCCTTTATACCGCGAAAATTATCGTGCGAATCGGACATAATTCCTATTAACATGTCAGCACCCCGATATCCAAGCATCTCACCAGATGGATTTAACCATGCGGAATTATCGCTCGATTGGATGAGAAGATGCATTATTAATTCTTCCATTTACAGATTGCTATGCAATATCAGGACCTGTCCGGATAAGCGATGAAGCCAGAGATTTGGACCTTTACCGCTTGGTGGCGTACTCAGATTACTGAATAGCGCTAACCGGTGAACTGATAGCTCTTTGGCAGGAAATAAATCCCTTGCATTCGATTCTATTGAAGATTCTCAGTAGAGCGAGTACACGACCTACCGCTTCTGCATGTCAGAAACACTTAATCCTTATCCGGATACGTCCCAATATCAGATTTATTAATAGACAGCTTTAGTAGGCATCCTCTCAGCCGGAGCGTCTTCAAAAGATATTTATCCCCACCACCCCTTCAGAGGCCTGAGGCTCTCCGAGGGTGAGGTAATCCGAATGAAATCAGCTCTGCGCTATCTCTCCGTTCTCATAGCTCTTCTCTGTACTATTTCCGGCTGCATCGATCGACCCAGTCCAAAAGATCATGGTAACATCTCGGTGGTTACCACCATACAGCCTCTTGGAGATTTCGTCAAGGCTGTAGGAGGCGATCGAGTCGATGTCGTGGTACTTCTCCCTGCTGGAGCCGAGCCGCACACATTCGAGCCCACGCCATCGCAGATGAGAGCCATAGAGAGAGCGGATCTGTACGTGAAGAATGGAGCCGGTCTTGAGATCTGGATAGATAAAGTAGCAGCAAGGAGCACTAGGATCCTGGACAGCTCAGAGGGGATCGAGTTGATATATCTGAACGGAACCCCAGATCCGCACATCTGGCTCTCTCCTAGATCTGCGATGATCCAGGTGGATAATATATGCAGAGCTTTAATCGAGATCGATCCATCTGGCAGAGAACTTTACGAGAGAAATAGAAATGCATATATAAAAGAGCTCGAGAGCCTGGATGAGTATCTCAATAATAGGCTAGCAAATGCTAAAGGGCGGATCTTTGTAGTAGATCACCCCGCGTGGAGCTATCTGGCCAGAGATTACGGACTCGTTCAGCTAGCAATTGAAGAGAGGGAGAAGGAGCCAGGACCCAAAAGGATGGCCACAATTATAAAAACGGTGAGGGATAACGGGATAAAAGCGATCTTCGTCGAGCCCGAGTTCAATCCCAGACTGGCTGAGGTCGTAGCATCGGAAGCTAACTGTGTGGTTGTGCCCATCGATCCTCTTGCTGGTGATTATATAAACAACATGAAACGTATAGGAGATCTCATAGCAGGATCATGGGATGAGAATGTCAGCGGTCAGTATAGAGGGGCTTACAGTCAGGCTTAACGGCAGAACCGTGTTGGAAGATATCTGGCTGGATGTTGATGAGCGGGATTTCCTGGGTTTGATAGGCCCGAACGGCGGGGGAAAATCAACACTCTTAAAGGTGATTCTTGGGTTGATCAAACCATCCGCTGGGATTGTGAGGGTCTTTGGGAGGGACCCTGTGGATGCAAGAGATCTGGTTGGCTACCTTCCCCAGCAGAGCATCTTCGATCAGCGGTTCCCCGTAAAAGTCAGAGATGTTGTTCTCATGGGCAGGTTCCCGAGAATCGGTCTTTTCAAGAGGTACACCCGGGATGATAGAGAGATCGCTCTTAAAGCTCTCGAGGCCGTCGGCATGTTAGATCGCGCTGATAGAGAGATAGGCTCTCTATCTGGAGGCGAACAGCAGAGGGTTTTTGTCGCGAGAGCGATCGTCTCCGACCCCAAGCTATTGCTGCTGGATGAGCCGACCGCTGGTGTCGATGTCGTGCAGCAGAAGGATTTCTACGATCTCCTGAAGGAACTGAACAGGAGGATGGCGATAATAATGGTATCTCATGACCTCACAGCCATATCTGCACATGTGGAGAAGGTCGCTTGCTTAAATCAGAGGCTTTACTATCACGGCTCAAAGGAACTCACCGAGGAGGATCTCGTAAAGGCATACGGCTGCCCTGTTGTGGATATAATTGCACATGGAATACCTCACAGAGTTTTGAGAGAACACAAATAGGATGGTATTACTGTGGGCCTCTGGCTTTTCGGCGATATGATGCAGTACGATTTCATGAAGACCGCGCTTTGCTCAGGCATGATACTCTCGGTCCTCTGCGGGGTTGTGGGCGTATACATAGTTCTCAACAGGATCGTGTTCATAGGCGATGGGGTGGCCCATGCTGCATTCGGTGGAATCGGTCTCGGCTATCTGCTTGGGATCGATCCATTCGTTCTGGCTGTGATAGCAGCTGTCCTATCCGCTGCAGGCATCGGAGCGGTCAGCAGATCAAAAGTCTCTGAGGACACCGCTATAGGCGTCTTCCTGGCAATGGGAATGGCGCTAGGTGTGCTTCTCATGAGCCTGAGCAAGGGGTATACGCGGGACCTCTTCGACTATCTCTTCGGAAATATACTCGGGGTCACGTGGAATGATGTGAAGGTGATGATGGTTCTTACGGTATTGATTGTTCTGATAATAGTCGCGCTTTACAAGGAGTTTCTAATACTATCTTTCGATCCACACTACGGTGAGGCTTTGGGTCTGCCCGTGAACAGGCTGAAGATGCTGCTTCTGTGCATTGTGGCCCTGACCGTTGTAATGTTGATAAAGATAGTGGGGATAATAATGGTGATAGCCATGCTCACAATACCTGCTGCCATCAGCAGGCAGCATCTCTGTGATCTCAAGAAGATCATGCTCCTCTCGATTCTTCTCGGCATGACATTCGTGACCTGTGGCCTTATTGTATCTTATGCTTTCAATCTGCCATCTGGTGCCACGACCATACTAATAGCATCGGCTGCTTTTTTCGCCAGCACCATCGCACGGGAGATTTTCTGACAGGCACGCTCTCTGCTCATGGGCCTGTCTGATACGAAGTTGCTACAGGCAGATGCATTGAGACATGAATTCTCGATCCCAACCATTAGGCGAAGGATAGAGAAAATGAAGCACATAATATCGTTCTTCTTCATATGACAAATTGCCTATTGCCCACTGCTAATCGCTATGCTTCGGCGTTATATCCCACATTTCGCAGCAAGGAACAAAAGTTGAATATTTTTCTGCATAGCGATTTAACCAATTAGTTATAATCTCATATTATTTATAAGTTAATTTATTATTTTGTCCGAGCAGGTTGCTACAACT
>FWPV01008239.1_pt1 | contig 18339 bp, 33 predicted proteins | sample 2228371 | NCBI WGS metagenome assembly FWPV01 (sample SAMEA103939776, study PRJEB20133) | metagenome
TCTGACAACTGTTAATTATTAAAAAAAATAAAAAAATAGTAAGCGTTCTGAACGTTTTCATTGTGACTATTTTTTTTATAATATAAAGGTAAGAACAATCTGTAAAAATACAAGTCTTTGCTTTATAAAATAATTACTAATCAACCATACGCAATAACTCATTGTATTTATAAATAAGCTAATTAAAATGGGTTCGATTAAGATTACTATTTTTTCATCATACCCTTCGCTTGTATTTTTATATGATATCCGAAAGAAAAGTATTTAAGTGTAAGGTACTATGGGGGCTTTACTCCGTGCCCCCACATACTTTTTTATCATGACTCAAAAAAATGCAAAAAAATCAATCCCCCTCTTTGGACTCCGCCCTTAATTATTTTTATAAATATATCAGAGAATAAAATGATTGAATTACTTTTTAAAATTTGCCTGATTTCCTCCGGAAATGTAAAAGCAATTTTATGTACCCTGATTAAAAACATGAGGTTTTCTACCCTTTAAAGTGTGTGTCTTTAATTGATTCAGCCCAAAAAACTCATTAGCGTTTTTTCCCGGTAGCCGGGCGATTAATATTTTGTAAGGTTATCTTCCTTTTCATGAAAGTAAGAAAACCTAACAAAATCTAAATCGGGGTTAAACCCGGCTAAGTAATTAATTCGTTCCGCTCTGCGTGAATCCTAATGACTAATCTGGGTCTAATGCGTATTTTGGGTTCAAATTTTGTTCCTGCTGAGCTGATGGTTAAAATTGGTTGGTCTGAAAAAAATTTTTTTGAGGGTATTATTGTTTTTATGAAAAAAACCTCTACCTTTGCGAGCCTATTTTAAAAAAGGTTAAACACTATAATAGATGCCAACGATACAACAATTAGTCCGCAAAGGCAGATCGAAAATAGAAGAAAAGAGTAAGGCTCCGGCATTGAACGGATGCCCTCAGAAAAGGGGTGTATGTACACGTGTTTATACAACTACTCCCAAGAAGCCTAATTCAGCAATGCGTAAGGTTGCCAGGGTTAGGCTGACACACGGAGTTGAAGTTACTGCATACATTCCGGGAGAAGGCCACAATCTGCAGGAGCACTCTATTGTTTTAATTCGCGGCGGCAGGGTAAAAGACCTGCCCGGTGTGCGTTATCATTTAATCAGAGGCACTCTTGATGCCTCAGGAGTTGAAGGACGCAACCAGCGCCGTTCGAAATACGGAACCAAGAAACCAAAAAAATGATAATTGCAAAGGATAAACAGCGATGAGAAAAACAAAGCCAAAAAGAAGGGTATTACCCCCCGATCCTAAGTTTAATGATCCATTGGTTACAAGGTTTATCAACAACCTTATGCGCAGGGGCAAAAAAAGCGTAGCCTACAGAATTTTTTACGAGGCATTGGATATTGTTGAAAAGAGAGCCAAAGATATTGAGGGCACTCCGCTGGATATCTGGAAAAAAGCATTGGAAAACATTACGCCGCAGGTAGAAGTTAAAAGCCGAAGGGTTGGCGGTGCCACATTTCAGGTACCGACTGAAATCAGGCCCGACCGGAAGATTTCTATCAGCATGAAAAACCTTATTTTCTTTGCAAAAAAGAGAACAGGCAATTCAATGAGTGATAAACTGGCATCAGAAATAATTGCTGCCTATAAAGAAGAAGGAGGAGCATTCAAAAAGAAAGAAGATACCCACAAAATGGCAGAAGCCAATAAGGCATTTGCACATTTCAGGTTTTAAAGGTATTTGACATAATGACTTTTTGAATATAGTTCACACTAGCTGATAATTAGTGCATTATGAGTTCAGATTTAAGACATACAAGGAATATTGGCATTATGGCTCATATAGACGCCGGTAAAACTACCACTACCGAGCGTATCCTATTCTATACGGGCATGGTGCACAGGATGGGTGAAGTGCACGAAGGCACAGCTACCATGGACTGGATGGTGCAGGAACAGGAAAGAGGAATTACCATAACAGCAGCATCTACAACTACTTACTGGAAATATCACGACGAAGAATATAAAATCAATATCATAGATACACCGGGTCATGTTGACTTCACAGTTGAAGTCGAAAGGTCGCTGCGTGTGCTCGATGGTGCAATTGCGGTATTCTGCGCTGTAGGTGGCGTTGAACCTCAGTCGGAAACCGTATGGCGCCAGGCAGATAAATATAATGTGCCGCGTATAGCTTTTGTCAACAAAATGGACAGGCCCGGAGCCGATTTCTTTGGTGTTGTGCACGAAATTAAAGAAAAACTTGGCGCCAACCCCGTACCCATGCAAATACCCATAGGCTCAGAAGATAATTTCATCGGCCTCGTTGACCTTATTGAACGCAGGGCTATTATTTGGAAAGAGGATGAAAAAATGGGAATGCGTTATGAATACGTCGATATACCCGAAGAAATGACCGAGGAAGTGGAATTATGGCGCGAAAAACTTATTGAAGCAGTCTGCGAACTCGATGACGATTTACTTGAAAGATTTCTTGAAGACCGTACTTCCATAACTGTTGAAGAATTTATGGAACATACCCGGAAAGCAGTAATCAATCAACGTATTGTTCCGGTTTTATGCGGTGCTGCCTTTAAGAACAAAGGCATCCAGCGCCTGCTTGATGCGATTTGCTGCCTGCTTCCGAGTCCGCTTGATATACAGACTGTTAAGGGAACAAATCCCTATACCAATAAAACAGAAGAGAGAAAGGCAGATGCCAAAGAACCTCTGTCAGCGCTTGCCTTTAAAATTGCTACCGATCCCTATGTGGGCCGCCTGGTTTATCTGCGTGTTTATTCAGGATTTGTAATTCCGGGCCTTTCCGTACTGAACCCGCGTACCGGCAAAAAAGACCGGATTAACAGGCTTTATCAGATGCATGCCAACAAACAGAATCCAAAAGACAGAATTGAAGCCGGAGACATTTGTGCTGCAGTGGGCTTAAAAGATGTGGTTACCGGAGATACTATCTGTGATATCAAACATCCGATTTCTTTCGAATCAATGACATTCCCCGAACCGGTGATTGGTATTGCCATTGAACCCAAAACACAGGCCGACATTGATCGTCTTGGAATGGCACTGAATAAACTGGCCGAAGAAGACCCTACCTTTAAGGTGAAGATTGATGAAGACTCCGGACAAACCATTATAAGCGGAATGGGTGAACTGCACCTTGAAATACTTCTTGACAGACTAAGACGTGAATTTAATGTAGAATGTAACCAGGGTAAGCCTCAGGTGGCATATAAAGAAGCAATTGCCAACGTTGTCAGCCATCGCGAAGTCTTTAAAAAACAAACCGGCGGCAAAGGAAAGTATGCCGATATTATTGTTGAATTTGCACCTGCTGATAAAGGAGTATCAGGGCTGCAATTTATTGACGAAGTTAAAGGAGGCAATATACCCCGCGAATACATACCATCGGTTGAAAAAGGTTTTCGCGATGCAATCAGAAATGGCGTTTTAGCCAGTTTCCCAATGGAAAACCTAAAGGTAACCCTGAAAGACGGATCATATCACCCTGTTGATTCCGATTCGCTTTCATTTGAGATAGCCGCAAAACAGGCATTCAGGCATGGCCTGAAAAAAGCAAGGATCATTCTGCTCGAGCCCGTTATGTCGGTTGAAGTAGTAACACCTGAAGAATATATGGGCGATGTTATTGCCGATTTCAACCGCCGCCGCGGGCAAATTACCGGAATGGAATCGAAAGCTTCGGCAAGGGTTATTAAAGTAATGGTGCCGCTGGCTGAAATGTTCGGCTATGTAACAGTATTACGTACGCTGACCTCGGGACGGGCAACTTCATCAATGGAGTTTTCGCACTATGCCGAAGTTCCGCCTGATATTGCCGCTGAAGTAATTGAGAAAACAACAGGTATTAAGTCAGTAATGATATAAATAAAATAACACGATATAAATGAGCCAGAAAATAAGAATAAAGCTAAAATCGTACGACCATAACATGGTGGATAAATCAGCAGAAAAGATCGTAAAAACTGTGAAATCTACCGGTGCCGTTGTTAGCGGTCCTATACCACTGCCAACGCACAAAAGAATTTTTACAGTATTGCGTTCACCTTTTGTGAACAAAAAATCGAGAGAGCAGTTTCAGCTTTCTTCACATAAAAGATTGCTTGAAATATACAGCTCGACACCAAAAACCATTGATGCACTTATGAAATTAGAGCTGCCCAGTGGTGTTGAAGTCGAAATCAAAGTTTGATAATTATTATTGAAACTATACAACAATGCCGGGATTAATTGGTAAAAAAATCGGAATGACCTCAGTATTTGATGAAAACGGGAATAACATACCCTGTACCGTTTTGCAGGTCGGCCCATGTGTTATTACTCAGGTAAAAACCGTGGAAACAGACGGCTATGCCGCCATACAAATGGCTTTCGATGATAAGAAGGAAAAAAACACGCCGAAGGCTATGATAGGCCATTTCAAAAAGGCCAATACAACGCCCAAAAGAAAAGTCATCGAACTGAAAGGATTTATACGCGACTGGAAAGTAGGTGATATAATAACGGTTGATTATTTTCATGATGATCCATGGCTTGATGTTTCAGCCGTTTCTAAGGGAAAAGGCTTTCAGGGCGTTATTAAAAGGCATCATTTCGGTGGTGTGGGTGATTCAACCCATGGCCAGCACGACCGTTCACGGGCTCCTGGTTCACTTGGCGGATCATCATATCCTTCAAGAGTATTCAGAGGACTAAGAATGGCAGGCCGCACAGGAGGAAAGAAAACAAAAATTATTAACCTTAAGGTTATGAAGATAATTCCTGAGGATAACCTTTTATTACTGAAAGGCTCTGTCCCCGGATCAAAAGGGTCATATGTAATTGTTGAAAGCCCCGACAGAACTTAAAATATATTTAACTATGGAAGTTGCAGTATTCAACATAGCCGGAAAAGATACCGGCAGGAAAATAGAACTGAAGGATGCAATCTTCGGGATTGAACCTAATGATCATGCTATTTACCTCGATGTAAAGCAATATATGGCCAATAGACGGCAGGGCACCCATAAGTCGAAACAAAGGAACGAAGTTTCGGGAAGTACCCGCAAAATAAAAAGACAGAAAGGTACAGGTACTGCCCGCGCCGGAAGTATTAAAAATCCACTCTTTGTAGGAGGAGGCCGTATATTTGGCCCTCAGCCGCGTGACTATAATTTCAAACTGAATAAAAAGGTTAAGTTGCTGGCTCGCAAATCAGCGTTGACTTACAAGGCAAGGAATAATGAAATAAAGGTTGTTGAGGATTTCTCAATGGATAACATAAAAACAAAGGAATATGTTGCCATCATCAATAATCTGGAAATTGGCAATAAAAAATCATTGCTTGTTCTCAGCAAACCGGATAAAAATATATCTTTGTCGTCCCGGAATATACCCAATACAAAAGTTGTAACTTATTCTGAATTAAACACTTACGATATTCTGAATAGTGATTCTCTTGTATTGACGGAAAGTTCCATTGAGAATATCCAGCAGATTTTATAATAAAAAACTAAAAAAGAGATGGATATTATATTGAAGCCCGTAGTAACCGAAAAAATGAACCTTAAGGGAGAAACCCTGAGGCAGTATGGTTTTATCGTGGATAGAAAGGCAAACAAAGTCCAGATAAAAAAAGCCGTTGAAGAACTATACGGTGTCAATGTTGAATCGGTAAATACCATGCTTTATGCAGGTAAACAGAAATCGAGATTTACAAAAACCGGCATAGTGAGAGGACGGAAAAATTCCTATAAGAAAGCAATAGTTACCTTACGGGAAGGTGAAACAATAGATTTTTATAGCAACATCTAATTTTATACTATGGCTGTAAGAAAATTAAAACCTGTTACACCGGGTCAAAGGCACAGAGTTGTTGCAACATTTGACGAAATAACAAAAACAACACCCGAGAAATCGTTGTTACAGCCCCTGAGAAAATCGGGAGGCCGTAATAACAATGGTAAAATGACCATGCGGTATATCGGCGGAGGTCATAAACGGATGTATCGTGTGATTGATTTTCTGAGGGACAAGGATGGCATGGCAGCAACAGTAAAGTCAATCGAATATGATCCTAACAGGTCGGCAAGGATTGCACTTTTGATTTATGAAGATGGAGAAAAACGATACATTATCGCTCCCAATGGTCTGAAACCAGGCCAGATAGTTATGTCAGGGGCAGGTGTAGCGCCTGAGATCGGCAATTGCCTTACATTAGCTGAAATACCGCTGGGCACATTAATTCATAGTATTGAACTCCACCCCGGACAGGGAGGAATGCTTGCACGAAGTGCAGGCTCATACGCACAGTTGCTTTCCCGTGAAGGTAAATATGCTATTGTTAAGTTGCCTTCGGGCGAATCGCGTATGATACTTACCTCGTGCAGGGCTACTATCGGTACTGTATCAAATCCCGACCATAGCCTTGAAAGGTCAGGAAAAGCAGGCCGAACCAGATGGCTTGGCATCAGGCCCAGGACAAGAGGTGTAGCTATGAACCCTGTTGACCATCCTATGGGAGGTGGTGAAGGTAAAGCTTCAGGCGGCCATCCGAGGTCACGCAAAGGATTGTACGCCAAAGGATTCAAAACCCGTAAAAAGAAGAATCCTACAAATAAGTTTATTGTTGAACGCAGGAAAAAATAATTGACTGAATATGAGCAGGTCACTGAAAAAAGGTCCTTTTATTGATTACAAACTCGAAAAGCGAGTTCTTGAAATGAACAAATCGGGGAAAAAGTCGGTCATTAAGACATGGTCGAGAAGATCGGTTATATCTCCTGATTTTGTCGGACATACAATAGCTGTGCATAACGGGAACAAATTCATCCCCGTTTATATCACCGAAAACATGGTAGGCCACAGACTTGGTGAATTTTCGCCAACAAGGATATTCAGGGGCCATGCCGGTAAACAAAAAGAATAATTGATTAAAAATAAAAGCCATGGGTGCACGCAAACGAATTACAGCTGAACAGCGCAAGGAGGAAAAAAAACAGATGGCTATGGCCAGTTTGAATAATTGTCCTACATCAACCCAGAAAATGAGGCTGGTGGCCGATCTAATCCGTGGAGTTGAAGTAAACAGGGCACTCGATGTATTGCGGTACAATACAAAAGAACCCGCACGCAAGCTCGAGAAACTACTGATGTCTGCTATTGCAAACTGGCAAAAGAAAAATGAGGATACCAGAGTTGAAAAGAGTAACTTGTTTGTAAAAGAAATTTACGTTAATCAGGGACGTACACTTAAAAGACTTCGCCCGGCTCCTCAGGGAAGAGGTTACCGGATCAGAAAACGGTCAAATCATGTTACTATAATTCTGGATAGTTTAAATAAAAACCAACAGGAAAAAGAACAAGAAGTAGTAAGTCAAACAAATTAATATTAATGGGACAAAAAGTAAATCCTATAAGTAATCGATTGGGAATCATCCGTGGATGGGATTCCAACTGGTACGGAGGAAGAAACTACTCTGAAAAGATAGTTGAAGACTATAAAATCCGTGAATACCTTACTGCAAGGCTTAGTAAGGCGAGTATTTCAAAGATCGTTATTGAGCGTACACTGAAACTCATTACGGTGACGGTTAATACCGCCCGTCCGGGAATCATTATCGGTAAAGGTGGACAGGAAGTTGATAAATTAAAAGAAGAACTCCGAAAAATTACCAATAAGGAAGTTCAGATTAACATATTTGAGGTTAAAAGGCCCGAACTTGATGCCACCATTGTTGCAAACAACCTGGCACGTCAGATTGAAGGCAAAATCTCATACCGGCGGGCAATTAAAATGACCATTGCGTCAACCATGAGGATGGGCGCTGAAGGTATTAAAGTACAGATTTCAGGCCGCCTTGGAGGCGCTGAAATGGCACGTACCGAAATACTTAAAGAAGGCCGTATTCCGTTGCATACGTTCAGGGCCGATATTGATTATGCACTTGGTGAAGCTTTAACAAAAGTAGGACTTTTAGGTATCAAGGTGTGGATATTTAAAGGTGAGATTTATGGCCACCGCGACCTGGCTCCTAATATTGGCGCCAAGAGTGCAAAACCCAAGAGCAATTTCAAAAAACGCAGAAAATAAACTGATACTAAAGCATAATAAATAAATAATATGTTACAGCCAAAAAAAAGCAAATTCAGAAGGCAGCAAAAGGGGCGCATGAAAGGTAATGCGCAGCGGGGACACGAGTTAGCCTTTGGTTCGTTTGGGATTAAAGCCATGGATTCAGCATGGATTACCGGAAGACAAATTGAAGCCGCTCGCCAGGCTGTTGTCCGCCACATGAAACGTGAAGGACAAATTTGGATCAGAATTTTCCCCGACAAACCTATTACGAAAAAACCCGCTGAAGTTCGTATGGGAAAAGGGAAAGGAGCACCCGAAGGATTTGTTGCCCCGGTCACTCCCGGTCGTATTCTGATAGAAGCCGACGGAGTACCCTATCAGGTTGCCAAAGAAGCTCTTGACCTTGCAGCCCAGAAGTTTCCAATAGCAACTAAATTTGTTGTCCGCAGAGACTATGTTGGAAATTAATATTTCGGAAAATGAAACGAGCCATGATAATTAATTTAACATTCTTGATTATGATTATTGGGCAAGTTCAATCTGACCTATTAAAATAAAAAAATAAACAGATGAAAACTTCGGAAATAAGAGAGCTATCCATAAAAGAAATTGAGGAACGGATTGAAAACGAAAAAAATTTTCTGTTCCGTCAGAAGTTAAACCATGCCATTTCTCCGATTGATAATCCGCTGAAAATACGCGCATCAAGGAGAAACATAGCAAGGCTATATACCATTCTTAACCAGAAAAAAAGAGAAGTAAAACCAGCTAATCAGTAATCATCAATGGAAAAGAGAAATTTACGCAAAGAAAGAATCGGAACTGTGGTCAGTAATAAAATGAATAAGACCATTGTAGTTGCTGAAAAGCGCAAAGTTAAACATCCCATATACGGAAAGTTCATCAACCGCACCTCCAAGTTTAAGGCTCATGATGAAAATAATGACTGTAACATTGGCGATGTGGTTAGAATTATGGAAACACGGCCTCTTAGCAAGACCAAAAAATGGAGATTAATAGAAATTATTGAAAGAGTTAAATAACTATGATACAACAGGAAAGCAGACTAACGGTTGCAGATAACAGCGGTGCAAAAGAAGTACTTTGCATCAGGGTTCTTGGCGGAACCGGTAAACGTTATGCAACAATAGGAGATAAAATAGTGGTCACCGTAAAAAGTTCACTACCGTCAAGCGAGGTAAAAAAAGGAACAGTGAGCAAAGCGGTTGTCGTAAGAACCAAAAAAGAAATCCGCCGAAGCGATGGTTCTTATATCAGATTCGATGATAATGCCTGCGTTTTATTAACCAACCAGGATGAAATCAGAGGAACCCGTATCTTCGGACCTGTTGCACGCGAATTACGCGATAAATACATGAAAATAGTATCATTGGCGCCTGAAGTTCTATAATAATTTAAATCGTAGAAAACCATGCAGAAGAAACTACACATAAGAAAAGGCGATACAGTATTTGTTAATACCGGAGAATATAAAGGACAACAGGGAAGAGTCCTTGAAGTGATACGCAAAACCAATAAAGCTATTGTTGAAGGTATTAATCTGGTTAGCAAACATACAAAACCCAATTCAAAACAGCCACAGGGAGGAATACTCAAAAAAGAAGCCCCCATTCACATTTCAAACCTTATGCTTATTGACCCTTCAACAGGTAAACCAACTCGTATCGGAAGAAAAATTGTTAATGACACGCTTGTAAGATATTCAAAAAAATCAGGGGAGGAAATTAAATAATGACTTACATTCCGAATTTAAAAAAGAAATACAAAGAAGAGATTGTCCCGGCCCTGACTAAGGAGTTCGGCTACCGGACAGTCATGCAAGTGCCAAAGCTTGAGAAAATTATCATTAACCAGGGCGTTGGACAAGCAGTTGCTGATAAAAAGATTGTTGATATTGCCCAGGAAGAACTTACAATGATAACAGGCCAGAAGGCAGTGCAAACTTATGCAAAGAAAGATATTTCGAATTTCAAGCTGAGACGCAGAATGCCTATTGGTGTGAAGGTAACTTTACGCAAAAACCGTATGTATGAGTTTCTCGAACGGTTAATTTCAGTTGCCCTTCCGCGAATCAGAGATTTCAAAGGGATTAATACAAAGCTTGATGGCAGGGGAAATTACACACTCGGTATATCCGAACAAATAATCTTCCCTGAAATTGATATTGATAAAATTTCTAAAATCATCGGTATGGAGATTACTTTTGTAACCTCAACCAAGAATGATGAAGAAGCATTTGCTCTGTTACGCGAATTTGGTTTACCCTTTAAAAACATTAAAAAGAATTAATATCTATGGCAAAAGAATCAATAAAGGCCCGCGAAGCAAAGCGGAAAAAGCTGGTTGAGAAATATGCCGCCAAAAGGGCACAGTTAAAGGCTGAAGGCGATTATCAGGCTTTAAGCCTGCTTCCGCGAAATTCAAGCCCGGTACGCCTCCATAACAGGTGTAAATTAACCGGAAGGCCCAGAGGTTATATTCGGCAATTCGGCATCAGCAGGATTGTATTTCGCGAATTAGCTTCAAAAGGGCTGATACCTGGTGTAAAAAAAGCAAGCTGGTAAAAACAAAAAAATTATACAAAATGACAGATCCAATTGCAGATTATCTGACAAGAGTACGCAATGCCATCCATGCTGGTCATAAGGTGGTTGAAATACCTGCGTCGAATCTGAAAAAGAATATAACCAAAATATTATTTGACAAAGGCTATATTCTGAATTACAAATTTCTGGATGACGGACCACAGGGGAAAATCAAAATTGCCCTGAAGTATCATCCCGAAACCAAACAACCTGCCATACGTTCTTTGGAGCGGGTAAGTACCCCCGGTTTAAGAAAATACGTTAGCGCCGATGAGCTGCCACGTGTCTTAAACGGGCTTGGAATTTCAATATTATCCACTTCAAAGGGCATTATGAGCGATAAAGAAGCCAGAAAAATGAATATTGGCGGTGAAGTATTGTGTTACGTATATTAAAAAAGAAACTCATGTCACGTATAGGAAAACAACCCATCCCCATACCACAGGGCGTTACGGTTACCCTGAATGCTGACAATTCAGTTACCGTTAAAGGCCCTAAAGGGGAATTGCATCAAAAGGTTGATCCCGACATAAAAGTTGAGATCAAAGACGGAAATGTTGTGCTGACAAGGCCGACCGACCAGAAAAGACACCGTTCGTTACACGGGCTTTACAGGGCATTAATTAATAATATGGTAATCGGTGTCAGCAAGGGGTATAAAATAGAACAGGAAGTAGTTGGAGTTGGCTACAAAGCCGAAGCCAAAGGTCAGATTCTCGAAATGAGTCTGGGGTATTCACACGATGTTGATATTCAACTTCCTCCTGAAGTAAAAGTTGAAACACGTACCGAACGCAGAAGCAATCCGATTATTACCCTCACCAGTGCTGACAAGCAATTACTGGGTCATGTGGCTGCTAAAATACGTTCGCTCAGGAAACCCGAGCCTTATAAAGGAAAGGGTATTAAATTTGTTAACGAAGTATTGCGTAAGAAAGCAGGAAAATCTGCTGCAACCAAATAACTTCTAATAAAAACGGTTATGGCTCTTACAAAATTAGAAAGAAGAAAAAGAATTAAAATGCGTATCCACCGTCATGTGCGTGGAACAAAAGATAAACCGCGCCTGTCGGTATTCAGAAGCAACCGCGGCATTTATGTTCAGTTTATTGATGATGCTGAGGGCAAGACATTGCTATCAGTATCCTCAAAAAATAAAGAAATTGAAAATAAAACCGGCATTACAAAAACGGAACAGGCAAAGCTGGTTGGTAAATTAGCTGCCGACAAATCAAAAAAAGAAGGCATTACACAATGCGTATTTGACCGCAACGGTTATCTGTATCACGGAAGAGTAAAAGCCTTGGCTGATGCTGCCAGGGAAGGTGGACTTAAATTTTAACAAACATGTCAACAGTAAGCATTCGTAGAGTAAAAACAACTGATCTTGATTTAAAAGACCGTCTGGTAAGCATTCAGCGCGTTACGAAAGTTACCAAAGGCGGACGCACATTTAGTTTTTCTGCCATTGTCGTTGTAGGAAATGAAGATGGCATTGTGGGTTATGGCCTTGGAAAAGCAAATGAAGTAACAACAGCTATAGCTAAAGGTGTTGAAGATGCAAAAAAGAACTTGATAAAAGTTCCGGTTTACAAAGGCACTATACCCCATGAGCAGGTTGCCAAATTTGGCGGAGCTAAAGTGTTACTCAAACCGGCATCAAGTGGTACCGGAGTTAAAGCCGGTGGTGCTATGCGTGCTGTACTTGAAAGTGTAGGAATTAAAGATGTGCTGGCCAAATCGAAAGGCTCCTCAAATCCGCATAATCTGGTGAAAGCTACCTTTAATGCATTAATACAATTGCGTGATCCATACACTATAGCCCAGCACCGGAGTGTTCCCCTCGAAAAAGTTTTTAACGGATAAAACAGGTTTAATTTAAAAGCTATGGCAAAGATCAGAATTACACAGGTAAGAAGTAAAATAGGCAGTAATCAGCGCCAGAAAAAAACACTTGAAGCTTTAGGCTTCAGAAAAACCAATGATGTTGTGGAACATGAGGCAACCCCGCAAATATTGGGCATGGTTGAAAAAGTAAAACATCTGGTAAAAGTAACTGAATTATAATATATTTTAGATATTTGCACATTATGAACTTAAGTAATCTGAAACCGGCAAGAGGTTCGGTAAAAAAATCAAAAAGATTGGGACGAGGCCAGGGATCGGGCAAAGGAGGCACGTCTACAAAAGGGCACAAAGGACATCAGTCTCGCTCCGGATATAAAAGAAAAATTGGTTTCGAGGGCGGCCAAATGCCTCTGCAACGCAGGGTACCTAAATTCGGCTTTAAAAATCTGAACCGCGTTGCATATAAGGCTATTAATTTATCAACTTTGCAAACACTGGCTGAAAACAAGAAACTCGATGCCATTGACGTAAATACGCTCATTGAAGCCGGACTGGTTTCAAAAAAAGATAAAATTAAAATATTGGGTAATGGCAAATTAACCCAAAAACTTGAGGTTAAAGCACATGCTTTCTCCAAATCGGCTGTTGCCGCTATTGAGTCAGTAAATGGATCAGCCATAAAAATCTGATTAAATGAAAGAATTTATCCAGACCATAAAAAACATTTGGAAAATTGAAGAGCTACGCTCGCGTATCCTTTTTACCTTAGGGATATTACTGGTGTACCGGCTTGGCTCAAAAGTAGTTTTACCCGGCGTTGACCCTGCCATGCTTGAAGAGTTCTCAAGAAGAACAACGCAGGGAGTAATGGGGCTTCTTGATATGTTCTCGGGTGGCGCTTTTTCTAATGCATCAATATTTGCCTTAGGAATTATGCCCTACATTTCAGCATCCATTATTATTCAATTACTCACTATTGCAGTTCCCTATTTTCAAAGGCTGCAGAAAGAAGGTGAAAGCGGCCGCAGAAAAATCAATCAGATTACACGTTACCTGACGGTACTTGTGTTACTTGTACAGGCACCTTCATACCTTACTCAGATTCCATCACAGGCAAGAGTGCTTGCGCCTGCTATGTTTATGTTTTCTTCCGTTATTCTGCTTACTACCGGAACAATCTTTGTTATGTGGCTGGGCGAAAAAATAACCGATAAAGGTATCGGAAACGGAATTTCGCTGATCATTATGATTGGCATTATAGCACGACTTCCGTTTGCTTTATTCAGTGAACTCGAAGCACGCCTTTCAAGCCAGGGGGGTGGTCTTGTGGCATTTCTCCTTGAAATAGTATTTCTGTTTCTCGTATTCGTTATCAGCATTTTGCTTGTTCAGGGCACCAGACGTATTCCGGTTCAGTATGCAAAGCGTATCATCGGAAATAAACAATACGGCGGTGTCAGACAATATATTCCGCTTAAGGTAAATGCGGCAGGTGTTATGCCCATTATTTTTGCACAGGCTATTATGTTCCTGCCCCTTTCATTTGCAAGGTTCAACCCGGGCGGTACCATGTCGAAATTTGTTGCTGCCTTTGCAAATTATACAAACTTTTGGTACAACTTCGTCTTTGCACTTTTAATTGTGCTTTTTACCTATTTTTATACGGCTATAATCATCAACCCTACACAAATGGCCGAAGACATGAAGAAAAACGGAGGATTTATTCCGGGTGTAAAACCGGGTAAAAAGACTGCAGAATTTATTGATACTATCATGTCGAGAATCACATTGCCCGGCTCATTATTCCTTGCACTTGTAGCCATAATGCCGGCTTTTGCAAAAATTGCAGGCGTTCAGGCCAGTTTTGCCCAGTTTTACGGAGGTACTTCACTGCTGATTTTGGTTGGTGTTGTTCTTGATACCCTGCAGCAGATTGAAAGCCATTTGTTAATGAGACATTATGACGGGCTTATGAAATCGGGAAGAGTAAAAGGAAGAGCAGGTGGTGTTGCTTCTTCAATATAAAATTTACGATAGCGTTCTTTGATGATTGCAATCAGGTCAGAAGAAGAAATTGAAATCATACGACAATGCAATCTATTGGTTTCAAAAACTTTGGCAGAAGTTGCAAAGTATGTCAGACCCGGTGTGACCACACTGGAACTTGACCGCAAAGCCGAAGAGTTTATCCGTGCCCATAAAGCGGTACCCGCTTTCCTGGGTTACAAAGGATATCCCAAAACGCTTTGCACATCGGTAAATTATCAGGTTGTTCATGGCATACCTTCATCTTATGTGCTGAAGGAAGGCGATATTGTTTCTGTTGATTGCGGTGTGTTGTATAAAGGTTATTATGGCGATTCGGCATATACCTTTGCCGTAGGAAAAGTAACCGATAAAATATTGCAACTGCTTAAGGTAACGTATGAGTCTTTATTACTTGGTATTGCAGCTGCAAAGGAAGGAAACAGAATTGGCGACATCGGATATGCAGTGCAAAGCCATTGTGAGAAAGCAGGTTTCTCTGTGGTCAGGGAAATGGTGGGGCACGGGCTCGGAAAATCATTGCACGAGCAACCCGAAGTTCCTAACTATGGCAAAAGCGGTAAAGGAACTAAGCTTAAAAAAGGTATGGTGCTCTGCATTGAGCCGATGATTAACATGGGAAGAAAAGAAATAGTGCAGGACCCCGACGGATGGACAATTAGAACATCGGATTATTTGCCCTCGGCACACTTTGAGCATGCAATTGCAGTAAATAAAGGCAAAGCCGAAGTGCTTTCGACTTTTGAATATATTGAAGAGGTATATAAACTTGAAGGTTTCAACAAATAACTTAAAATATGGCAAAACAACCGTCAATAGAACAAGATGGTATTATCAAGGAAGCCTTGTCAAATGCTATGTTTCGTGTTGAACTGCAGAACGGTCATATAATCACCGCACACATTTCAGGAAAAATGCGGATGCATTATATTAAAATTCTGCCCGGTGACAAAGTAAGGATTGAAATGTCACCTTACGATCTTACAAAAGGAAGAATTACATTCAGATATAAATAACACATTGCTATGAAAGTAAGAGCATCAATAAGAAAAAGAAGCCCCGAGTGCAAAATTGTGCGCCGTAAAGGAAGGCTTTATGTAATTAACAAAAAGAATCCTAAGTATAAACAACGTCAGGGATAATAATTAAAACACATATAATTTATGGCAAGAATTGTTGGTGTCGATTTACCTAAGAATAAACGTGGCGAGGTAGGCCTGACCTATATATTTGGAATAGGCCGCAGTTCTGCCCGTAAAATTCTTGAGAAAGCCGGTGTTGACAAAAACATCAAGGTTAAGGATTGGACCGATGAACATATCAACCGGATACGTAAGATCATTAATGACAATTACAAAGTTGAAGGTGAATTACGTTCACAGGTTCAACTTAATATTAAGCGGTTAATGGATATTGGTTGTTACCGTGGTATCCGTCACCGCCTTGGACTTCCTGTGCGCGGCCAGAGTACAAAAAACAATGCCCGCACCCGTAAAGGAAGGCGTAAAACAGTTGCAAACAAAAAGAAGGCTACTAAATAAGAATTAGATTTATGGCAAAAAAAGTTGGAGCTGCCAAAAAAAAGGCAGTAAAAGTAGACCCTGTTGGACAGGCCCATATTCATGCCTCTTTTAACAATATTATCATATCCATGACAAATGGACAGGGGCAGGTTATTTCATGGGCTTCGGCAGGTAAAATGGGCTTTAAAGGCTCAAAAAAGAATACACCCTATGCAGCCCAGGTTGCTGAGGCAGACTGTGCAAAAACTGCTTACGATATGGGCCTGCGCAAGGTTAAGGTATTTGTTAAAGGGCCTGGTTCGGGAAGAGAATCAGCAATACGCACCATTCATACTTCAGGCATTGAAGTAACTGAAATTGTGGATGTTACTCCTTTACCCCACAACGGTTGCAGACCCCCGGGAAGAAGAAGAGTATAATATGTTTAACTTATGAATGGTTTGAATTGTAAATAATTAATAAAAATGGCAAGATATACAGGACCAACATCAAAAATAGCAAGAAAATTCGGTGATCCGATTTACGGGCCCGACAAGGCACTTGAAAAGAAAAATTATCCGCCAGGGCAACACGGTATTAACAAAAAGCGGCGGAAATTGTCTGAATATGGCCTTCAGCTGAGAGAAAAACAAAAGGCCAAATACACCTACGGAATACTCGAACGCCAGTTCGCCAACATTTTTGATAAAGCTTCAAGAAGCAAAGGTGTTACTGGTGAAGTGCTGCTTCAAATGCTTGAATCGAGGCTTGATAACGTAGTGTTCAGGCTTGGAATTGCTCCCACCAGAGCATCTGCCCGACAACTCATCACACACAGGCATATAGTGGTAAACGGTGAAGTGGTAAATATACCCTCTTATACCCTGAAACCCGGAGATATTGTAGGTGTCAGAGAAAAATCGAAGTCTCTCGAGGTAATTCAAAAGGCATTGACGGGTCACCGGCTTAACGTGTCATGGCTTGAATGGGACGGAAACCTGATGGCAGGTAAAATGTTAAACCGGCCTGAACGTGACCAGATTCCTGAAACCATTAAGGAACAACTCATTGTAGAACTTTATTCAAAATAATAATTGTAATTAATATACTATGGCCATATTAGCTTTTCAAAAGCCTGACAAAGTTATTATGCTCGAATCGGACGACCGGTACGGGAAATTTGAATTCCGCCCGCTCGAACCAGGTTACGGCATAACTATCGGCAATGCCCTGCGGAGAATTCTTCTGTCTTCTCTCGAAGGCTATGCCATAACAGCAATTAAAATCGAAGGAGTAGAACATGAATTCACCAGCATCACAGGTGTCATCGAAGATGTTGTGGAAATCGTGCTGAATTTAAAACAAATCCGGTTTAAAAAACTTATTGACGACGTCTATGATGAAAAAATCACTCTAAATATAACCGGACAGGAAGTGTTAAAAGCCGGCGATCTTAACCGGTTTCTGTCGAGTTTTGAAGTGCTGAACCCCGACCTGGAAATATGCCATATGGAATCTGATGTTGAACTTCATATGGATATTTACATTAACAAAGGCAGAGGTTATGTATCTGCCGAGGAAAACAAACCTGTTGATGCGGAATTCGGTCTTATAGCCATTGATTCTGTATTTACACCCATAAAGAATGTAAAATATTCGGTTGAAAATTACAGGGTGGAACAAAAAACCGACTATGAAAAGCTTATAATTGAAATAATCACTGACGGGTCAATTCATCCGAAAGATGCATTGAAGGAAGCAGCTAAAATACTGATTTACCACTTTATGCTCTTTTCTGATGAAAAAATTACACTCGATACTGACGAAAGAGCTGCCAATGAGGAATTCGATGAAGAAATACTACACATGCGTCAGTTGCTGAAGTCGAAACTTGTTGACCTTGATCTGTCAGTACGCGCACTTAACTGCCTTAAGGCAGCTGAAGTAGAAACACTTGGCGACCTTGTCAAGTTTAACAAAAACGACTTGCTGAAATTCAGGAATTTTGGAAAGAAATCGCTTACCGAACTCGATGAATTGCTCGAAAGCATGAACCTTTCTTTCGGTATGGATATTTCAAAATACAAACTGGATAAGGATTGAAGTATTTTTAACGGATTATTTGATTAATTTTTTTTAAAACATTTTGCAATGCGTCACAACAATGCGATTAATCCTTTGGGTAGAAAATCGGCTCACAGGGAAGCAATGCTGGCAAATATGGCCTCATCATTAATTCTGCATAAGCGGATTA
>FWPV01008240.1_pt1 | contig 18339 bp, 16 predicted proteins | sample 2228371 | NCBI WGS metagenome assembly FWPV01 (sample SAMEA103939776, study PRJEB20133) | metagenome
GGAGCAGGTAAACGCGGTGCGCCAAACCGTGCATCAGCGGGCGGTAGCAGCCGATGCCCGCTTTTGCGTGGCCTGCCACGGTAATCCCCAGAAGCATTTGGAAAGCGGTGACAAAGCCGATATCCGCGGTGCCTTCCGCCGTGCCGATCTGGCGGCTGTGCTGCCCCTCATCGACCGCGACATGGAGCTGAGCTTCTCGCTGGCCGGCCTGCCCGCGGAGGATCGCCGCTTCGCCCTGGATCGCATTGTTGCCTCCGCCGTCGACGACGCCCGCGCCGTCTATCGCACCCTCTACCACGCCCACGCCCAGCTCTTGAGCTTCACCTCCGAGCTGGGCGTGCCGATCCCGCCGGAGCTCGCCACCGCCGCAGCCCGTACCATCGACCACACCCTCGCCGCCGAGCTGGCCGGGGAAACCCCCGGTCCTCGCCGTCTGCGGGAAATCGTCTCCGAGGGGCGCCGCCCGTACGTCGCCCCGGGGTGGGGCGGCACACGGTCTTACCCTGTGGCGGGCCCAGGAGCGCCCGGTGGCCGCCGTCGCCTCGACCCCCGGCGAGACGACGGCTCTCGAGAGCCTCACCGAGCTGCTGCGGCTGGTGCCGGAGCTGGCGTTCCCGGTCAACATTTGGCGGGTGGAGACCCGCTCCTGGGCACTGGGGCGGCAGCTCGCCGAGGGCAGCTGGGGGAGTGAGGAGCCGTCCTGGCGGGCCACCTTCGCCCGCCTCGGCGAGCTCCTCCGCTTTGCCCCCCAGCTCAACCCGGAATAGCGGTCCTGCACCACCCTCGCAGGCGATGAGGGCCGTTGGTCACCCGGCGAGGAGCACGATCGCCGTCCTCCCCAGAGCCAGCCCCGCCATGACTCCCCCGACCCGGGCTACCGCGCCGGTGCGGGACAACCCCGCTCCCTCCACCAGGCCCCATGTCAGCAGGATCGCCCACCAGAGATCGAAAACATCCAGTGATTGGGCGACAGCGCCCAGCACGGCGTCCACATCCTCGTCCAGGAACGCCCGCAGGTTCGCGCGCAGCAGGTTGCCGGTCTCGCCGGCGCTGACGACGCCACGGTGCGCGGCGACGATCGCCCGCAGCAACCCTTCCAGCAACGCAGGGGGCGTGAAGGAATACACGCACAGCGAAAACACAACCGAAAATGACGGTCTCGCGCGGGTGCCCCAGCTTTGACGCAGCGCCCACGCGGCAAAACCCAACAGCGCCAGCGACGCCCACGGCTTCACCCCGACCGCGACGTACAGAGAAACTCGACTCGCCCGGGCCGCCAGCTCTAGCTCCGCTTCCGTCGCCGGCCGTCCCAGCCTTTTCTCCATGGCTACCTCAACACGGGAGGAGAGATCAAGCCGACTAGCCACCAGCGCACCAGCTCCGACGCTCACCGTGACCAGCACGAAGGCCACCAGCCCGCTGCGAGGCGCGGCCGCGATCCGACGAAACGTGTGCGGCCGGCCGCTGGCGACCCCGAACAGCGCTTGCCAGAGACCGATCCTCGGGGTCGAGTTCTCACCGCCTCTGCCACCTCCAGCCTGGACGTTCACCATCACCTCCCTGTGGCCACCGGGTTGACCGGCGACGGCGGTGCAGCCGACCCGCACCCGCTTCGGAGGCGGGCCGATGAAAGCGCCAGCCGGCCAGCGAAGGCATCAGGATCCATCCTGCAGCCGCCTTTCTCCCGCCCACAGGCAGACCCAGCCTGCCATCACGAGGGCCACGTACAAGCCACCACCGGTGACCACTCCCAAGGGCCACCCGTCGGCCACCCCTTTCCAGACAAGAGAACAGGCGAAAGCCACCGCACCCCCCAACGCCCAGTAGGCCAGCTCGGCCACCATCCCCACCCCCTGACCGGGGAGCAGACGCTTGACCCGGCGATCCGCCCAGAGGCTTCCCAGACCCAGCGCCCACACCGCGCTGGCCACCCCGGCCGCCGGCAGGAGAAGGACGGCCGTCCCCCACTGCGCAGGCCCCAGATCCAACGCCCTCCGCCCCGCCCACAGCCCGGCGCCGGCCGCAAGGCTGGCCGCTCCCGCCAAACCCGCGGCCACCAGTAACTTGGTCAGCAGGTACTGACGGACTCGCCCGGCCAGCACCACCAACTCCGCCAGGGTGCCGTCCCGGCCCACCGCGTGCAGCGCCACGACGCCGCACACCCCCACTGGCACGAAAAACGCAACCGTCACCGCTACCACTGCCGACTTGGCGGGAAACACCGCCACCAGCACCACCAGCGACAACGCCGTGCCGGCCAGATCGCGAACCAGGCGCCACGGGTCGCGCAGCACCGTGACGGCTTCCAGGCGCAACAGCGGCCACTCCACCGCCTCCGCCCGCCGCGCCAGGACCCGACTCAGCCACCCCCCGTCCGAGCCCGGGTGCCGAGGTGAGGCTGCGACCACCTCACTGGCGCGGGCGAGCCAGGCACTTGCCAGCCACCCACCGCAAGCCACCGCGACCACCCCCAACCCAACCGCCGCCAGCCCTCCTCGACCAGTGGCCGCCCACGCCACCAGCCACGCCGGCAGCTCCCACTCCAGCTGGCCAGCCAGCTCCTCCCAGCGGTCCAGCGTACCGCCAGGGCTTTCTGCCACCATTGCCGGCGCCAGCCACGCCAGCGCTGCTGCTAGCAATCCCGCCAGCCCCACCAACCCGGCCAGCGCCACCTCCCGCGTTCTCGGGGCCGCCACCCGCACCAGTCCCGACCAGACCGTGCCGCTCAACCCGGCCAGGCTGAAGCCAGCTCCAGCGGTGCTGACGCACAGCCACACGCATGCCTCACCCGACTTCCCGGCCAGTGGCCCCAAAAAAGCCGCCAGCGGCACGGTCACCACCGCCGTCCAGACGCCAGCTTCCAACAACCCGGCGGTCAGGGACGGGAACAGCACCGCGCGGGAGGGGAGGGGAAGCGGTATGTCCCTGGCCTCTCCGAACTCCCAGCTCAGGACCACCGCAAGCGCCAGAAGAGCCGCCGTCCACCCCTCAACTCCGCCGAGCACGATGCCCACCCCACCCGGGCTCAGCACCCACCCGCCAGCGACAGCGGCCATGCTGCCCGCCGCCGATGCGAGCCAGAGTGCGGCCGTCAATCCGGAGACGGCGATCGCCAGCAACTCCCAGCGCAACGACAGCATGTCGGGTGTCCGGGCATCGGCTCGCAGCCAACGGCTCCGCGCCGCGTCCAGCCACCAGGCCCGGAAAAACACCCACCAAGCCCTGTTCATGACCCTATCACCTGGCGGTAGAGGCGCTCCAGGGCCGACATGGCGGGGTGATTGGGCGCCTGCAACCCCGTGGCGTGCAAAACCCGGCCGCGGTCGAGCAGCAGCACGCGGTCCGCCAGCCGCTCCGCCAGATCGAGAAGGTGGGTGGAGATGACGATGGCCGCCCCGGCGCGACGCTGCTCGGCGAGGCTTTCCCGCAGAGTGATCACGGCATCCGGATCGAGGGAGTTGCTGGGCTCGTCCAACAGCAGCACATCGGCATCGAGGACCAGGGCCGCCGCGATGCTCAGCTTCTTGAGCATGCCCTGGGAGTATGTGCGTACGAAACAGTCCGCCGCGTCACCCAGGCCAAACCGCGCCAGAACCTGCTCCGCCCGCTGGCGCACGTCTGCCCGCGGGCGCCCGTACACCTCGCCGACGTACTCGAGCAGCTCTCTCCCAGTCAAGAGGTTAAAAACGAATGGGCTATCCGGGACAAATCCAATGCGGCGGCGCACCTGCGCCACGGCCGCGGCCCCCAGCCGCAGAACCGCCACCTTGTCCACGAACACCTCACCGGAGGCGGGCCGCTGCAGCAGAGCCAGCACCCGCAAGAGCGTGGACTTCCCAGCCCCGTTGGGTCCCAACAGCGCCACAACTTCGCCTGGCGACACCCGCACGCTCACCCGGTCCAGCGCCCGGTGGCGATCGCCTTCCGGGCCATACTCCACGACGATCTCGTGCGCTTCGAGTTCGACGCCCCGCACCGCTGCCTCCTCTCAAGCCCCGCCGGCTAACAAGGCTACCCCATCCCAGCTGCGGGCAAAGCGCTGCCGGGGCACCACGATTCGCCCCAGGAAGGGGTCGGCGATCTCCACACCGGCCTCCGTCACGGCCTCCACAACCACCCAGTGACGGACCCGGCGCACGCCATCACCCAGCAAACGCCTTATCACCCAGGCCCAAGGCCGAAGCAGGAACAGGCGAGGGTCCAGATGCATCCCCAGATCCAGCGCCACGACGGGTTCCAAGCCGAGCCTCCGGCGGTGCTCGAGCGCCGTTACGGTGCCCAGGCGTTCGCCGCTGCTGGGCACGCCGCACCGCCCGAGGGCCTCTCGCAAGTCCAGCATCGAGGTGCCGGCCATGGCCCGCAGCTGCGCCAGCTGCCGAGGATCAGAGCGACGTTTCAACCGTCCAAGTATCAGTTCGACACAGGTGGCGCCGCACCCGCTGGCGTGACGTTGCAGGGGAACCTCCAGATCATTCACAAACTGGAACCCACTGACCGCGCAAACCAGCCGTCTCAACGGGCGCCCGGCCGCACCCAGCCGCCATGCCAACCAACCCACCGCAACCGGAAGGGAGATGTAGGCCACAATTCCCAGGCCCAGAAGACCGAGAAGTTTCCATTCACCGATGGGCAATGGGAACCTCCCGGAGCGAAGCCACGAAGGACAGGGGGCACAGCACCGAGAAGCCCGATGTACTGTCCAACTCCACCACCACCGCCGGCTCTCCCCGGGGGGAGGGAGGATAGGCGGTGATGATCCCTGTGAAGGAAAGACCGTTAGTGCACCTAAGGATAACACGTCGACCGATCGGTGGATACTCGATCACCATTCACCCCCATCCGTGATCTCCACGAGCCGCAAGTCGCACAGATACCGCAGCATATCCTCCACCTCGCTGCTAGCGTCGCCACAACCACCAACGGAACGAGTCAATTCCGCGATGGATACCGGGCGCGTGACAGACAGCACCTCCCACACATGACGAGCCAGGCCGGTGAGGAGGATTTCCACGCCCGTGCCGGGCTGACAAATGCAGACGCTCTCACCCTCTCGGCGAAAGGTGTAGGTAGCTGCCACCACATATCGCTCGTCGCCCCCCATTTCAACCTCCACGTTAGTGATCCCTCAGCAGCTGCTTCTTGGACGGAGCGATGGCTCATCGGCCGAGCCAAGCGACTCGTTGCTGCGGCGGGTGTAGCCGGCTGCTCGCACGTCGGTGACATGACCGAGGGAAAGCCGAAAGCGCTCCGCCAGGAGTTGACACGCTGGATCCCGCTCGTCCAGACGGCCGGTCACGGCGCGGCATCCACCGCCACAAAAGTACCGAAAGAGACACCCGGAACAGCTGGGGTCTCTGTCTACATCGAACTTCTCCAGCATGTCGCGCCGCATGACCCGGGAGATGTGATGTAAGGAGTGTTCCCCGACCTTGCCCCAGGAGTATTCCGGCCGACACAACGCCGCGCAGGGGTAACACGCCCCATCCGGACCGACACACATGGTCAGCAACCCGGCGGCACAGCGACGCCGCACCACGCGCGAGAAGAGCTCTGTCGCCGGGTCGAAGGACACGTCGATATCCACCGCGGCCCGACCGCTTAAGCCGGTCGCGAACTCCCGGTCTCGGTAGGCGTGTAACAGTAGCTGGTCATAGGCTCCGAGGGCACGCGAAAAGTGTGCCTGGCTCGCCATATCGCCGTTCTCCGACGCTCCCAGCTGCTGGCGTCCGGGGACTTTGGGGCGGTTCAAATGGATATAGTCCACCCCCATGCCGAGGGCGAGCCGATAGAGGCCGATCAGCTGGTCGAGATTGTGCGGAAGGGGGGTGAATGACAGCCCCACCTTGCCGGCCCAGGCCCGCCTGCGCACGGCCGTCAGCAGGTCCAGGGCGCGCCTAAAGGAGCCTTTTCCTCGCAGGCGATCGTGCTCCCCCTCGTCGGCCCCATCCAGGGAGACCTGCAGATCGTCCACGCCCATCCACACCGTCTCTAGCAACGCTTCGTCCGAGCGGGCGCCGTTGGTGACCAGTTTCACCCGCAGGGAGCCCTGACGCCTGGCGACACGAACTATCTCGGCGAGATCCGGATGGAGAGTGGGCTCCCCACCCGCCAGGACGAGATGGCGAACCCCCAGCTCCGCCGCCTCCTCGATGACGCGAACGGCCAACGACAGGGGAACGTGGCCGCCCGCTGGACCGGTGGATGGGACGTAGCAGAAGGGACAGGTGAGGTTGCAACGATCCGTGAGATTGAACCAGAGTTCCTGAAGCCCCAGCTCTTCCAGCCCTGGCGCTGGCCCCAGCGGCAGCCGGGATGCCGCACCCCGCCCTGCCACCCCCGCAACCACCAGCTCGTCGACCAGCCGGCGCACGCTCGGTGCGATTCTCTCCACTGGCAGGCCGTAGTGACGCGCGACGTCGTTCAGCAGTTCCGCCAGGGGACGCGGCCTTTCACGCAGGGACCGGAGGATAAGGTGACCCGTGGCACTGGTCTTGATCCACGTCACCGCCTGTGGCACGACCACAACGCTGGTACCATGGGGATAGTCCAGAACCTCGAACGGCGTTTCCTCGCGAATCCAAATGACATCCCGCTGCTCATCCAGCATGAGTGTACTCCGCTCCTTTTACCTCCCGCACTCGGGCGACGAAGTCGGCTAGCAGTCGTCGGTAGTCCGAGTGATCACTCCCGGACAAATCCAGTGGTTCGCCCCGGGCTGCCCCGACCTCAAAGTAGTATTGCGCGCGTCGTACATCGTCGGCGGTGAACGCATCGGTCTCGAACACAGGGGTGTTCAGGTCGTATTTCTCCCAGTCGCGCGTGAGGAAGCGGAGGCCCAGTTCGTCGGCGCGGCGGAAGAGGGGAGTTCCCGGCAGCGGAGTACAAACTCCCACGACGGCGACCCCAATGTCGTTGTCAATGATCGCCCGGGCGAGAAGCAGCGTCCGCTCCATGGAGGCCAGCGAATCACAGTGGTGGCCGATGATGAACGAACACTCTGGCCTGATGCCGTTGGCGCACATGGTGACAATGCCATTCAACACGCGGCTCAGGCTGATCCTCTTGTCAATGGCCTTGAGCACCTCGTCATCACCGCTCTCGACGCCGATGTGAATCGACCTGCAACCAGCGCGACGCAGGGTCCGCAGTGCGCGAGGGTGGAGAGTATCCGCACGGCTCTTGCAGGTCCACGGTACGTTTAGCCCTAGCTCGTTAAGGTAGGCGCAAAAGGCCTCCAGACGTCGAAAATCCACCAAGAATGTGTCGTCCATCACTCCCATGCCGTCGAACGACGTGCGCTGAAACTCGTGCCAGACCAGGGCGGCCAGATACTCCGCCGAGTGCATGCGGTAGGCCGCCCCTGCCATTGCCCGCGAAGCGCAGAAGACACAGCGCCCCGGGCACCCACGGCTGCTCATGAAGACGAACACCGTCTCGTTGGTGCTCGAGACGGACGTAGGCAGCAGGTGAAACGGCGGCAGAGGAAGGCAATCCAGATGCCGCAAAAATGGTCGGTCCTGCGTCTGGTGAACCCGACCATTGGCATCGCGAAAGGCAATACCAGGTATGCTGCTCAGCGGCACGGCTTCCGGGTGGCGGCGATGTTCCAAAAGCTCCACGATGGCGGCTTCCCCTTCGTTGCGAACCACGACATCGATGCCATTGGCCAGGAGTTCGTCTGGGCAAAAAGTGGCGTGGGGTCCGCCCGCGACAATGAGGGTCTTCGGCCACACGTGGCGAACGGCAGCGGCGATCCGTTGCACCGCCCCAACGGTCTCCGTGTACGTCGTAAGTCCAACGATTGTCGCTTCTTGTGGAAAGGACCGCAAACGCGCCTGAAACTCCGCCCGCGACGGGTAGTGCTCGCGAAAGAAGTCGACGATGGCGACCTCGTACCCGTGCATGAGGAGCTGTCCTGCCAGCGAAAGCAGGCCCAGCGGCGGGTACGGGTAACGTTCCCGAATGTTCTGGTCCCGAGAGCTGAAACGCAGCGGCGCCGGGTTAATCAACACCACCAGAGAGGACAAACCTCCTCCACCCATCTTGGCAATACCCGCCTTACCTGACGACACCCCCAAAGCCGACCCACCCGCGAATGCTAGGGCGACCGCCTCGCAGCGGCCTCCCTAGCGCTGCCTCGAGGATGGTTCGGGGGTTAACTACCGTGGGGCTAATCGACCACGGTGAGCACCGCCGTCCCCACGGTGACCACGGTGTACTTGCCCAGCCCCGCGCCGCAGGTAACGATGACCATTGTCGGAAAACCGCCCCCGACAAACCGGGACATCTCCTCCGGCGAAAGCTGCTGCGGGGTTACTGGTGAGGGATCGATGAAGACGTTTTGATGGGTCATCTCTGTGTCCTCCTTGGGGCGCTCTTGTACGGACCTTCCCAAACCCGTACAACCGATCCCTGGCAAGCTTGTTGAAGCTACTGAATCTGCGTTCGATACCTTCCATGGAACCAGGTTTGGCGTTTTGCCCTTTCCGCTGCAGGCGACGGGGTGATAACCGCCACCTCACGCCCGAAGCGCCTTCCGTTCAGTGTTTTCCCGATGAACCGCAGAGCGGCGGCGCCTCAACCCTCGACCATGGGAGTGGCCAGAATTGGGAGGTTAGTAACCGGCGTCGGGTCCAAAAAAATATTCCCCCGCCAGGAAGCGTCGCCCAACTCATCACGGCCTCCGGTCAGATCCCCATTGACGGTGGTGGACCCTATTCCACCAGCCTTCTCCGGCTCAAAGGACGCGGCTAGATGGGTCTGGAGATCTCGCTGCCGCCCACGCTGTCCCACTGGTTCGGCCAGCAGCAGGTGACGCAGTCGCGCCACGCTCGCTGCAAAAGTGTCGTCACTACGTTCCTTTCGCTCGGCGCGCGCTAGCGCGCGAGAACCGGCAGTGAGAGACACGCCGACTGCCTGCGCCAGCTCCCCCACTCGCAGCCGCAGCACTCTCACACCTACCAGCAGCAACACTTCCCTGGCTACCGTCACCCCCTTTCCCCTGCGTCGGGTTGTCAGCGCGGAGCGCTCGATCCCCAAAACGGCGGATCCCCATGCGACAAACGCCGAGACCGGACACCGCCCGTGGTACAAGGACGAGGCCAGCAGGTCAGTCGGTCGGGTGATGGCTTTTTCTCGCTCTCGCCACCAGGGGAGCCTGGAAACCGGAACTCGGAGCCAGGCCACAGGGTTCGACTGAGTTGCCGCGAGGTACGCCGCTCGTGCCTGCTGGGCCGTACGGCCGAAGAGCGCCAGAACATGCGGAACAGTGACGAGACCTGGAGCGCCACTGGCCAGCTGCTGATGGCCGCTCCAGGGATACGAGTGGAGCGCCCCGACGCCCTCCACGACCGGTCGCGTGTGGATGAAGACCACTGCCTGGCGAAGCTCTTCGCGGCGGCGCAGGCGGACGACGGCGTACCGTTCCCCCCAGAACGAGCCACGCGCACCCCTGGTGGCGTTGTGCCAGCGGGCGACCTCCCGGCGAACGAAGGCCATGACCCGCCCCACTGCCACCCCCTCCACGCGGAGGACCATGTGGAAGCAACTGGGAAGTAAGACCCATGCAAATACCCCGACCCCAAAGCGATCGATCGCCTCCCGGAGGACGGAGACGAACTTGGCGGCCAAGGAGGAGTTCGAAAAGGGTCGGCTGGCGGGTCGAAGCACGCTTCCGAAGGTGTGGAATACTCCACTCTCGTTGAACTCGCGGGGTCGCCGTGGCATGCAATGCGCTCTCCTTACCTGGCGAGCGATTCACACCAAGTTTATCACCCGTCTCACGCCCTCGCAAGCCCCCGCATCGCCTCCCGGATTCTCGCGTAGCGATGTAGCGGAAATAGGGACGGAGTGCGGAAAGATGGGGGTTGGAGGCTTGTGAGGTAGGGAGGAAAATAGGCACCCGGAGGGTGAGGAGACGATGGAAGAACAAGGGGTTTTGCCGCTGGTTTTTGTGGAGGAAGAGCGGGGGCAGATGACGGGGAGGGCGGGGCTTGTGGTGGTGGCGGAGGCGTTTCGGGCGCTTGGGGGTTTTGAGGCGAGCGAGGCGCTGTTGCGACTCAAGCGGCGGAAGCGGGGGTTGAGCGAGGCAGCGATGGTGGAAAGCTTTTTGCTTTTGCTTTCGGGTGGAGGGGATTGCGTGGACGACTTTGAGGCCTTGCGGCAGGACACGGTTTTGCAGGCGATGGTGGGGCACGGGTTTCCATCGCCCACAGCGGCATGGGAGTTTTTGGGGGCGTGCGGGGCAAGTGGGGGAGGGCCGTTGTTTTCGGAAGGAGGAGGCGAAGCTCGTCCTGGGCTTGAGGCGCTGGCGTGGGTGAACCGGAGGCTGGTGGCGGCGGTGGCGGAAAAGCTGGGTGTGGAGGAAGCCACGCTGGATGTTGATGCCAAGGTGTACGAAAGCCACAAGCAGGAGGCGGCCAAGACCTACCTTGGGGTGCCGGGGTACCAACCGGTGATTGGGGTGTGGGCGGAGCTTTCGCTGATTGTGGTGGATGCGTTTCGGGAGGGGAACGTGCCTGCGGGGAAGGACCTGGAGGGGGTCTACCGGCGGGCAAGGGCGATGTTGCCTCCTTGGGTCAAGAAGGTGCGGGTGCGGTCGGACAGTGCAGGCTACCAGCACCGGTTTTTGGGGGCGCTGGTGGCGGATGGGGTGGAGTTTGCGGTGGGTGTGGACATGACGCCGGCGCTGAAGAAGGCCCGTGAGGCGCTTGGGGAAGAGGCGTGGCAGCCGTTGGATGAAACGGAGGACTTTGTGCGCAGCTGGGCGGATGTGCCTTACGTGCCTTCGGTCCCCAACTGGCGCAAGAACCATCCTCCCGAGCGGTACATTGTGTGGCGGGCCGTTCCCAAGCAGGGGCATCTTTTTGCGGATGGGAGTGAGGTGAAGTACTTTGGCATTGTGACCAACAGGGAAGAGGACGGGGCCGAGCTGATTCGCTGGTACTGGGGGAAAGCGGGGACGGTGGAGCACGTGCATCGGGCCTTAGCGTGCGATCTGGGGGTGGGGGTTATTCCCAGCAAGCACGTTGGGGTGAATGCTGCCTATTTTCGGCTGAACGTGTTGACGCACAACGTCTTGGAAGCCATCAAGGCGTTGACGCTTGCGGGCACGCTGCGGCAGGCCCGGGCGAAGAGGTTGCGGTTTGTGTTGTTTTCGATTCCAGGCAAGCTCGTGCGTCATGCCCGGCGGATGGTGGTGAAGGTGGTGGGTTGGTTTGAGGCCTTGGCGTTACTTGTGCTTGTGCGCAAGCGTTTGGCGGATTTAGCACGGCTCCCCGCCCTGAGTCCGAGCTAGCCTCACAAGGCCGCAGTCCACGAACGAAGGAAAAGCCACAGCGTCTAGGCCACGTGTGCCTGAATTCAGCAAAAAACGCTTCTCCCTCCCTCTTTTCCCCACCCTTTGTGCCTTTTTGCCCACCTTGCCCCCATGCATTTGCCCTTCCCCGACCTCCATTCCTTTCCGCTCCCCGCACCCCACCCCCTCCCCACAAACCTAAACCGAGGATTTGGGTTTGGGCGCCGCCCCCGCTTTTCCCTATGAGCTTGCGCATTGCTCAGGTTTTGGAGAAAACCTCCCTGGCCACCGGCTCGGTGCGGCAAATGCTGGAGGCGGCCCGGGAGCTTTCCCGCCGGGGCCACCAGGTGGTGGTGGTTACCCGTCCCGATCCCCGCCTGGCCGCCGAGCTCACCAACACCGCTGTGCACTACCACCCTCTGCCGCTGCGCCACGAGCTGGACTGGCTGTCGGCTCGGGCCTTTGCCCGCCTGGCCCAGGAAATGCACCTGCAGGTGGTGCATGTGCACAAGGGCATTGCCCATGCGGTGGCTTTGGCCGCCACCTTCATGGGGGCGCGCTACGCGCTGTTCGTGAACCGCGGGGTGTCTTTCCCGGTGGGCTTCTTTTCCCGCTGGAAGTACCGCTCCCCAAGGGTGACCAAGGTGGTGGCGGTGTGCGACGCTATCCGTCAGGTGGTCCTAAGCTCCACCGGCCTTCCCGCCCACAAGGTGGTCACGGTTTACGCCGGTGTGGACACCGAGCGGTTTGACCCCCAGCGGGTAGACGCAGCCCGCTTTCGCCAGGAGCTGGGGCTGGGCCCCGAAGTGCCGTTGGTGGGCCACGTGGGCATTCGCGACTGGAAGGGGTGGCGGGAGCTTCTGGCGGCCTTCGTGGAGGTGCGGCGCAAGGTCCCCACCGCCGAGCTGGTGCTGGTGGGCTGCTCTTCGGAAACCCAGAAAGAGGCCGTTTTGCAGTACGCCCGAAGCCTGGGGCTGGCCCGCGGGGTGCATGCCACCCTGGCCCGCACCGACATGCCCGAGGTGCTGGCGGCTTGCCAGGTGGTTGTGGACCCCTCCTGGGCCGGCACCGGCATCACCGGCACCATCCGCGAGGCCATGGCGTTGGAAAAAGCCGTAGTGGCCACCGCCGTGGGCGGCAACGGCGAGCTAGTGAAAGACGGGGAGTGCGGCCTCCTCATCCCGCCGCGGGACGTGGCCTCCCTGGCCGCCGCCATTGTGCGCCTGCTTGCCGATAGGGAGCTGGCGTTGCGTCTTGGCCAGGCTGCCAGAAGCCGTGTGGTGGCGGGCTTTTCCACCACCGTCCGCGGCCAGCGCTTGGAAAGCCTTTACACCGAGGCCGTGACTCAGCTCGGTCTTTAGCTCAACGAACCCGCAACCCCGAACCGTTACGGCCCCGTAACACCGTGTAGCCCGCGTAACACCAGCCACCGCTTTTTGAGGCTGCATCCCAATTAAAGAATTGCCCAACCTTTTCTTTGACAGTAACTTCACCAAACAAACCAAGTTTGTGACAAAACGATGGCAGTTGGCACGAATTTTGGAAAGAACGATCGGGGGGATGTCCCCGGTGAGGTGGGTATGGTGAGAGCGAAAACCGTCAACCTTGGGCTCGCGGTGGTTTGCACCTTCGGCACCGCTCTGGTGGTCCAGGCAGCCAACCCCTGCGCCGACTGCCACCAGGAGCAGGTAAACGCGGTGCGCCAAACCGTGCATCAGCGGGCGGTAGCAGCCGATGCCCGCTTTTGCGTGGCCTGCCACGGCGATCCCCAGAAGCATTTGGAAAGCGGCGACAAAGCCGATATCCGCGGTGCCGAAGCGCTGGCGAAATGGCAAGCTTCAGAGCAAACCACAGTGTGCCTTTCCTGCCATGGCCCCAGCCGGCCGGGCTATGCCGCCAGCCCTCACGGCCAGAGCAACGTCTCCTGCTGGTCCTGCCACTCTGGGGTTTGGCACGAGCCGGCGCCCGCTGCGGCTGATCCTTGCGCCAGCTGCCATGGGGTGGAGGTGGCAAGCTTCCGCCGGGCTTACCACCATCCGGTGCCGGAAGGGAAGCTCACCTGCGTTTCCTGCCACGATCCCCACAACGAGCAGCAAAGCGAGGAGCTAGGACGCGAGCGCTGCCTAACGTGTCACCGGCAGGCGGGCGGCCCGTTCGTGTTTCCCCACTTGGCGGTGGAAGAAGGGTGCGTGGTGTGCCACGCTCCCCACGGCAGCACCAACCGAAGCTTGCTTGCCACCGCGGGCAACGGCCTGTGCGTGCGCTGCCACACCCAGAGCAACTTCCCCGGCGTGGGCAAGGTTCCACACAACTTCAACTTGGCGGGCGGAGGTCGGTGTTTCGACTGCCATTCCGAGCCCCATGGCTCCAACGTCAGCCCGCTTTTGGCACCAAGGCTTCAACGGTAGGAGGGGGTATGAAGCAAAAAGCCACGCTCGTTTTCCTGTTGTGTACCTGGGCTCTTAGCGTGAACGCCTCCGACTTTTCCCTTTTGGGGGTTGGGGGCAGCACCAGCGGCGATAAGGGGCGGCGGGACGACCAGGAGGCCTTTCGCTCGGGGCTCGCCGTGAGCTTTTCCCAGCGCAGCCAGGGGCTTGATTTTGGCCTTGAGTACCAGCCCACGGGGGAAGGAAAAGCCAACCTCCGGGCTACCTTTGGAGAGCGGTACCTGCTGAAGGTGTCGGTGAGCCGCGGGCGGCGCTTTTCCGACGATTCGGTTTACCCCGATCGCACCCCGCTGGGAACCCCGGTGGGAAGCCTGTACCCCTACAGCAACACGCTGACTCCGGCTTTTGGCTCCACCTCGCCAGTGCTGGATCGCGACCAGCTGCTTTTGGAGCTCACCTACGGCACACCGCAGCGGGGCCTTGGCCTTTCCTTCGAGGCCCAAAGGCAAAACGGAGACCGCACCCTGCAAGCTGGCGCCTTTGCCTTTGGGGAAGGATCTAGCCCGGCGTTTTTCCCCGCCAGCTTAAGCACGCTGGACGCTCGCCAGTGGCGGGGGGAGCTTTCGGCCTGGGGCGAGCTTTGGGGTTGGGCGCTTTCGTGGCGAGCTGGGCTCGGTGATGGTTCCTCCAGCCTCACCGCCCGCTACCCCACCTACGGCGCCGCTGCACTTCTCGGCATTTCTTCCCTCCGCACCAGGGACGACTCCCGGTTTTCCTGGGTTCAAGCGGCCGCCAGCCGGCAGTGGCAGAAAACCGGGCTTGTGCTGTCCGTCGGGCTGGGAAAGGTGGAAAACACCCCTGGCTTTGCCCGCGGTGAAAGGGGCGGCAACCTGCAACCGTGGCTTTCCGCCGGCCAAGGGGAGGCCAGCTTCCAAACGGGCGCGCTGGCCCTCTGGTTCAAACCTTGGTCGTGGCTGACGCTGGGGGTTTCGGGGCAGGCCCGGGAAGAGGAGCGGGAAGCTTCGGGGCAAGTGGGGAGCGAGCTGCAAACCCTGGGTTTTTCCCGCTGGGAGCGCTCCTCTGCGGGTTTCGCCCTTTCCCTACGCGCCCGCCTGCGCTCGGCGGCGGCTTTTGTGGCCGGTGGGCGGAAGTGGGAAGACAGCAACTACCGCTACGCCTTTGACGTCCAAGCGCAAAGGGAAAAGCGCGAAGCGGTTAAGGATTGGGTGCGCGGTGAGCTTACCTGGCGACCCGTGGAGGGCCTCCGCCTGCGCCTGCGGGGAGACGGGCGCTGGGAAGACCACACCCTGGATCTCCCGGAGCAGGCCTGGGGTTACGCCCTGGGCGGGCGTTGGGACAAGTGGGTGCGGGGCCGGGCAGAAGCCAGCTGGGTGAAGGGACCGTGGGAGCTGGGCCTGGTGGGAGAGCGCATGCGGCTCCGCCAACTCTGGCAGGCCCCGCTTTTTGACCCGGTGTACGACCCCTCCTGGGAGCTCTTCCCTTCGCCGGCTTCGGTGTTTTCCAGCCAGGGGCTGATCCGGGTGGCGTTTGCCGCCGAAGGGGGCACGGTGCTGTGGACGGAGGCGGGCTACCGCTCCCAAAGGTGGAACCTGGACGCCGTGGTGTTTCCGGGTTTTACCCCGGTGGACGAGCAGGTGGCCGGGTGGACGGGAAACGTGGGCGCCGCTTTCGCGCTCACACCGGCCGACCAGCTGCAGCTTTCCGGAAGCGTGGACGCGCCACGGAAGACCGTCAGCCATAAGCTCCAGCGGCTGGAGCTTTCCTTTTCCCACGCCTTCAACCGGCGGCTTGAGCTGTTCTTCCGCGGTCTTTACCGGCGCTTCGATGAGGTGCGTTTCCAAGGCGATGACTACCAGCTCAAGGCCCTGGCCTTGGGCCTACGAGGAACCTTTTAAGGAGGCGTTATGCGTAAACTCGTGGCTTTTACCTTGGGATTGGCGGCGGCCTTAGCCCTCGCCCAGGAGAGCAAGGGGCCGGGGGTCACCGGCCAGGGCACCGCCCCAGTGAACCTGGTGGCGGTGCACGACCCTTCCTCTCCCGATTTCGGCCGCAACTGCCTGGACTGTCACCGGGAGGTGCTTTCCGAGCGGTCCCAGGACCCGCGGATTGCGGCCATCCACATCAAGATGATCCCCTACACCCCGGGCTTTAACCCGCGCAAGGGCGTCACCAGCGCGGTTTGCATCCAGTGCCACCGCTCGGCGGACCTGCGCGAGGGTTCCGCTGCCGGGCTGCGGGTCCAGGTGGATCGCAAGCTCTGCGCCCTGTGCCACGGCCCGTCGAGACCGGGCAAACCGTTGTACCGCTAAGGGGAGGTGGACATGTCCTTACTTGATCGTAACTTGACCCGCCGGCGTTTCATTGAGCTTTCGTCGGTGGCCGCAGCCGCCACGGCGGTAGCACCGTCGTTGCTGCCGGGCTCCAAAGCCGAAGCGGCCACCTACGGCCGCCCCGACCCCCTGGAAACCGAAACCGGGGTGGAAACGGTGTTCACCATGTGCCTCATGTGCCACTCCCGTTGTGGAGCCATGGCCAAGGTGAAAAACGGGGTGTTGCTCAAGGTGGATGGCAGCCCTTACCACCCCAACTGCCTGGACCCCGAGGAGCGCTTACCCTACGCCACACCGGCATCGGAAGCCAAGCTCCACCGCGGTAAGAACTGCGCCAAATCGCAAGCCTATCCCACGCTCATATACGACCCCCAGCGGGTCAAGACCCCGTTGAAAAGGGTAGGTCCGCGGGGGTCCGGCCAGTGGCAGGCCATTTCCTGGAAGCAAGCTCTGGACGAAATTGCCGAGCATTTGCGGAGCATCCGCGATGTGGAAACCCCCATTGATCCCAACTTTCCGGAATTCGGGCCCAAATCCAACCAGCTGGTGCTCTCCTTTGGCCGCTGGCAGCACGGGCAAAAAGAGTTCACCGACCGGCTCTTTGGGTCGGGATTTGGCACCGTGAACTTCCGCCACGACCACACCTCCATTTGCGAGGTTTCCCATCACACCGCCTTCAACCTCATGACCGATTACAAGAAGAACCACTTCAAGCCGGATTTGGAAAACGCTGAGTACGTGATTTGGTTTGGTGCTTCCGTGCTGGAAGCCGACTTCCCCCACCAAACCCTGGCCCGCATGGTGGCCAACTTCCTGGCGCGCGGCGGAAAAATGGTGACGGTGGATCCCCGCTGCTCCAAGACCGCCGGAAAGTCCCACCGCTGGGTGCCCATCAAGCCCGGCACCGATGCCGCTTTTGCCCTGGGCATGGCCCGCTGGATCATTGACAACGGCCGCTACGATGAGAACTTCCTCACCAACACCAAGGCCAACGTCAACGGCGAGAAGTCCTACACCGACGCCACGTTCCTGGTGCGGCTTTCCGACGGCAAGTTTGCCAAGGACGCTGCCGGCAACTACCTGGTGGTGAACGGCGGTCAGGTTTACCCCGCCAACGAGGCTCCAGGCGCCAAAGGGGAGCTGGACCCCGGCGTGGTGGAGGTGAACGGCGAAGCCTGCAGGACCGCTTGGTCGCTTTACGTGGAGCGGGTGCGGGAGAAGACGCTGGAGGAGTACGCGGACATTTGCGGTGTGCCGGTGGACATGATCGTGGACACCGCCCGGGAGTTCACCTCCTACGGCAAGCGGGCCGTGGTCAACCCCTACCGGGGCCCGGTGAAGCACACCAACGGCGTCTACAACGCTCTCGCCATTGGCACCCTCAACATGCTGGTGGGTAATTTCGATTGGAAGGGTGGCAACTCCCCCGGTGGCGGGCGCTTCAAGTTTGAAGGCGGCATCCCGGGCTCGGTGAACATCAAGAAGGTAGTGGGGGGTGTAAGCCCTAAGGGCATCCCCATCTCCCGGCACAGCAAGGTCTACGAGAAGGACGCTCCCAACCTGTTTGCCCGCGACGGCTACCCCGCCAAGCGGCCGTGGACGCCCTTTAACAGGGACTGGCTTTACCACGACCTCATCCCCTCCATTGCTGACGGCTACCCCTACCCCATTGACACGCTCATTACCTACTGGAACGCTCTGCCCTACGCCACGCCCGCGCAACGGGAGGTCTTTGAGCGCACCGTGGCGGACCCCGAAAAGATCAAGCTCTTCGTGGCCTTCGACGTGGTCATTGGCGAAACCTCCCGCTGGGCGGACTACATTTTGCCCGATTCCACCTCCATCGAACGCTGGGGATCGCCGGCGGATGCCTCTCCTGCCGTGACCACCAAGGTGGGGAACTTCCGCAAGCCGGTCGTGGGCTCTTACATCACCGTGGAGATCAACGGCAAGGAACGTAAATTTTACGTGCCCACCTTTGCCCGCGGCAACGTGGCCCTGGACGCCTGGCGGGAAAAGGGAGAGGTCAGCGGCAACTGGCCAGAAGCGGAAGGCCCCCAGCTGGCCGAGGATGTCTTCATTGCTCTCGCCGTGCGCTTGGGCATCCCCGGGGTGGGTCGCAACACCTTCGACCTCACCGGCGCCAAGGAGGGCCTGGACTGGCGCGCTGACCTCTACTCGGCGTGGGACTACTACCTCAACGTGCTCAACAACCTGTCGGTGGATTCCGGCGTGCCCCCCGAGGAGATCCTGGAAAAGGGCGGGGTTTTTGCCCCCTTGGATCGGGAACCCAAAGACCCCGCGG
>FWPV01008249.1_pt1 | contig 18336 bp, 15 predicted proteins | sample 2228371 | NCBI WGS metagenome assembly FWPV01 (sample SAMEA103939776, study PRJEB20133) | metagenome
TGTTTAATTTTTTAATTGCAAAACTAATTTAATAACAATCTGTTAGAAACCCAAAAGGTTTTTTATTAAATTAACAATCGCTCAATTTAGGAAATAATTATGAAAAATGTGATATAGATCACAAATATTGACCTTATTGTCAGCTAATTAAAGAAAGAGAATGTAATCTCAAAATTTGCAGATTTTCTGCCTTTTCGAAAGCATCTTACCATCTATGTGATGAAATTTGCAAACTTCCATTGAATAAGAGACGATCCCTAAATATGGGGTATTCATAAACAACGTCTTTTTGAAAACTTGGGAGGTTATATGAAAGCCATTTCAGGGTTAGTAAAAGGCACCGGAATAGGGACTGTGATCCTTATCTTTTGGTTTGTAACAGCTCATGCACGCACTTTTTATGTCGCCTGTAATCATCCATCGGCAAGCGATAGCAATCCTGGCACGTTGGCCATGCCTTGGAAGACCATTCAGCATGCAGCCGAGACCGCCGTGGCCGGCGATACGGTTCTCATCCGCGCCGGCATGTATCATGAAGCAGTCCATTTCCAACACGATGGCAACACGACTGCAGGACCAATCGTCTTTGCCGCTTATCCCGGAGAAAAACCGATCCTCGACGGCACCGGTGTCGACGCCAGCAATGGCATCATCTGGACTAAATCGTACCTCATCTTGTCGGGGCTGACCATCCGTAATTGGAACGGCAATGGCATCTGGGTGGAAGGCGGCGCCGCGTTTTTCCAAATCAACGATTGCGAAGTCTATAATGTCGTCTACGGTATCGGCATCGCTGATGGCGCGCACGACTTCACCCTCAACCGCACCATCTGTCATCACTTTGATCTGTACGGTTTTGACGTTTCACCATTGAGCGGGCATTTCTGTTATAACGGCTCTTTCAACGACTGCATCGCCCATACAGGCCGCGATCCTGGTCAAAATGTCGACGGTTTTGCTCTTGGGCATGGTAACCAGCATCACTTTTCTTTTATGCGTTGTATTGCTTATGGCGTCTTTGATGGCTTTGACATCAGCGCGCGCGAGACCTATCTGTATAACTGCCTGGCGCACAATTGCGCCAATTCAGCGTACAAATCGTGGCAGGATCAGGTATTTATGGTGAATTGCATCGGCTATCATTGCACTAATTCCATTGTCGAGTTGGATTGGGACGGACAAAGCGGCGCTACCTATCTCGTCCATTGCACGCTATATGACGGCATGAACTATGGCGTATGGGTCGAAAATTCGGCGGATAAATTAGCCATGTATAATTGTATCATCGCCGGTGGCGATAACATCGGCCTCGCCTTCGAGCAGATGGGGACAACCAATTACGGGGGGGATTATAATATCTTTCATAATGATGGATTGCGTGCAGTAGCCGTGGCTTATACCGATGAATTCAGTTTGGACGATCTCGCAGCCGGCAAATGGACCGATTATAGCAAACAGGATGCGCATTCCATCGTCGTAAAAAATGACGCGACGATTTTTGTCGATCCTGCAAAGAATAATTTTCATCTGTTGCCGAATAGTCCGGCCATTGACAGGGGCACGGAGGTTTTAAGTTCGCCATTCGATTTTGAAGGGCTTCCACGTCCTTATGGCGCCGGCATCGACATCGGCGCCTATGAATATAGTCCCAGTAGCATGGCCGATTACCCCCACGGCGATGTATTATTGCCAAAATCACTGAAATTGCTGCAAAACTATCCTAATCCCTTCAATTGCAGTACGGTCATAGAGTTTACACTACAACAGAGTGCCGAGGTTGCGGTAAAGATCTATAATGCCAACGGTCAATTAAGCCGGGAATTGTTCCGTGGCCATTGTCCGGCGGGTTTGCACAAGCTCGACTGGGACGGATGTGACGCCGCTGGACGATCCCTGCCGTCGGGGGTGTATCTGATCAGGCTCGAGGCCGCCTCAGAGAGCGCTGTCATCAGGACGGTGGTGGTGAAGTAAGGTTCAATTAACTTTTACCTAAACTGAGCGATTGATGCTCAAAAAGCTAGATTGCAAAAGTCGAGAACCCTCGCAAAATTGGCGTAATCGCTCAGTCAAAGTCTTATAAAAGCGCAAAATTAATTTTATTTGATCACCTGTTTTTTTACAAAGTGGGCTGTCCAAAAAATTGAATATTTCAGGACGGCTATTTTCTCAGAATGATGAGTTTGAACGATTAAAGTGAATCGCATCATGTTTGGATAGCCCTCTTTTTTTCCTATCATTCGCATGAGTGATGGCAGGGAACTCATCGAGAACACGGGGCTTTATTAAAATATTATCATATTGTTTGCAGACTTAATTTAAGGATGATAAAACATGCCCGCCTTTTAAAACTCTACTTGCGTATTAAAAATGAGATCATTAATTTAAATCGCCCTTATCAAGTTGCTTCAGATACTGACTGGTAGAGAGGAAAAGCATTGTCATGTCGCCTGTGGATTATGTCATTGTGGTTTCATATCTCGGCCTGATGGTAAGCATCGGCGTCTATTTCCAAAAAATCGCATCGCGCAATATCGATTCTTATTTCTTAGGAGAGCGCAATATCCCTTGGTGGGCATTGGGCGCTTCGGGCATGGCCGCCAATGTCGACGTCAGTGGCACGATGATCAATGTAGCGTTGATCTATGCCATCGGCGCCTGTGGATTTTTCATCGAAATCCGCGGCGGGGTGGTGCTGATCATGGCCTTTCTCATGGCATTTGTCGGTAAATGGTACCGCCGTGCCCGGGTGATGACCATGGCTGAGTGGATGGAATTCCGTTTTGGTAAAACCGCCGAGGGAAACCTGGCGCGCCTGATGATGGCCATTGTCGTGCTTTTGTTCACCGTGGCCGCCATCACCATGTTCGCCATCGGCGCTGGCAAGTTCGTCGGTGAATTCCTCGGCATTCCACCGCTGTTGGGTTTATCTTCCGAGTTCTGGGCTGCAGCCATCATGATCGGATTGGCCACCCTCTATACGGTGTTGAGTGGCTTGCAAGGGGTAGTCTGGACCGATGTGGTGCAGGGAGGCTTTATCCTCATCCTCATCCTTTTCATCTGCGGGGTGGCCATGTTCCAAGGCCCTCTGCCCGAGACGTTTGCGGTTTCCGTGCCGATGAAGGATGGCAGCTTTCAGAGCATGGCCGTCACCCGCGGGGCATGGACCAACGTGTTGCCGCAATGGCGTCTAAATATCGATGCCAATTCCCAATATGCGATATTCAATCTCTTTGGATTGGCGATTTTATTCTACTTGTTAAAGGTTTTCATCGAAGGGTGCGGCGGCACCGGCGGTTATATGGCGCAGCGCTATTTTGCCGCCAAGAGCGATCGCGATGCCGGACTATTGTCCATGTTTTGGATTCTCTTGCTGAGTTTTCGCTGGCCTTTCACCGCGGCAGTGGCCATGTTGGGCATTCATTACGGCTTGAATCATCAGGTCATCGCCGATCCCGAGCGGGTGCTGCCGGTGGTGCTGCGGGAATATGTGCCATTGGGCTTGCGCGGACTCATTGTCGCGGGACTGATGTCGGCAGCCATGTCCACTTTTGTCTCCATCGTCAACGCCGGTGCGGCATATTGGGTCAAAGACATCTATCAAGCATTCATCAATCCCCAGGCTGATAACAAGCGATTGATTCGTCATAGTCGCTGGAGTTCTTTTCTCGTCGTGGTCTTGGGGCTGGCGTTTTCTTTGAATATCAACCACATCAATCAGATTTGGGGTTGGCTCACCATGAGCATCGGTGGTGGGTTGGTCATTCCGCTGTTTACGCGTTGGTACTGGTGGCGACTGAACGGCTGGGGGTTTGCTGCCGGCATACTCGCGGGTGCCTTGGCAGCGGTCGTACAAATGGCCTTTTTTCCCGGCCTTCCCGAATATATCATCTTTTCCGCCGTCAGCGGCAGTTCGCTGGTTGCCATGATCATAGTGACTTGGTTGACGCCACCAACTTCAGAGGCTGTGTTGCTGCATTTTTATCAGACTACCCGACCGTTCGGCCTCTGGCGCGGCGTGCGCTCTAAATTACCCCCCAACCAGGTTGCAGCTATTAAACAAGAAAACCGTCGCGATCTCTTTTCACTGGCGTTGGCGGTTCCATGGCAGATGGTGTTGTTTTTAACCGGCATGGCTTTGATCATGCGCAATTGGAGCGGTTTCTATGGTCTATGCAGCATTTTGGTCATTTTGAGCGTCGGATTATATTTTGTTTGGTTTCGATATCTCTCCACCAAAGAGCCATAAAAAATTCTTGTTTATTTAAAAAAAATGAATTAATTGAATATATAAAAAAGGTGTTACTCCAAACACTGAAAAAAATCTTGAATAAAACAGGCGTAATAAAAATGAAAAGGATTATTTATCTTACTTTACTATCGCTGTTGTATGGTGTCGTATCCGGTTTATGGGCGCAGGATTCCTCCATGAGTAAGCGTACGGTGGCGGTGTTGTATTTTGACAATAATAGTTTGGTCAAAAAAGAGGAAATGGAGCCTTTGCGCAAAGGCCTGGCCGATATGTTCATCACTGAGCTCAGCAAAATCGATCAGTTTCAGGTGGTGGAACGCGCCAATTTGCAGCAAATCATCGAGGAGATGAAATTGGGGCAATCCGGCGTCTTGGACAATGCCACCGCACAACGCGTCGGTCAGATGTTAGGCGCAAAGAACTTGATCCTCGGCTCTTATATGCTCATGTTCGATGGCAAATTGCGCATCGACGTAAGGCTGGTCGAAACCGAAACTGGTATCACCCTCAAGGCAGATGAAGAAACCGACTTGCCCAAGAATTTGTCGGCCATGGTGGATCGTTTGGTGAAAAAATGCTTGCTGAACATGAACGTTCGGCTGAATGAGAAAGAGAGCCGTTTTCTCAAACAAAAAGACAATCAGAATTTTGAGGCAGCGCTCTATTTCGCTCGCGGACTGGAATATGAAGATGCCAAAGATTATGAAAAAGCAAAAGAGATGTATCTTTTGGCGTTGAAGCATAATCCTAATTTCGTTCGCGCCAAGTTGCGCTTAAAGAATTTGCCGCACAAGACCACGGTGCATTAAGCGGATGATATTTTACCCATATCGATATTAAATTTTATGTTGTTTCTTTAAAAAATTTGGTACGAAGAAAGAGGAGGTGTAGAAAGATAATAATGACGTCTTAGGATGTTGGTCTGGCTTTGGTGAGTGTGCGAAAACTATATTCTTTCCCTAAGAATGATAAATAGCCGCTGTGATTTTGACGGCTAATCTTTTAATTTGTTTAATATTTTCAATTAATTACGATTATTGTACTTTAAGAGATCTCGTAGCTGGCAATCCTCGACATGACATGTTTTTAGATATTTTCATACCAGCCCTTTATGATAAAGGGAAAACATCCAAAGACGTTCATTTATAGAATAGAACGACGATATATCTGATCAAACAGCCAATTCAGCTACCACATCAATTAGTTTTACAGGTGGTGCTTCATAGCAAGCAATGGTTTTTAACATCTTTTGAGGCAACTATGGTGAGACGCATTACTTTGGGCATTTTATTTTTGGCATTATCTCTACTTTATTACTGTGCACCTACTACTTACTACTCCCGTGGGCGTTCCCTGTTGGAATCCGAAAATTATCCCGAGGCCATCCGGCAGTTGAAATTAGCCATAGCCGAAGATTATCGCAACGTCGATGCCATCCGCGATTTAGGTGTGGCTTTATATCATGTTGGCAAGGTTAATTTAGCGCAGGGCTTTTTACGACTGGCTTTGGTGCGTGAACCGAACGATCCCATGGCCAACTATTATCTCGGTGTCATCTATGAGGAACGCGGCTTGATTGCGGAGGCCGTCAAGCACTATAGTCGCTATGCGGAGATCAGTCCGTTCAATAATCTGCGCAAAACCGTGGAAGAGCGATTGTTGGTTTTAATCCGCCGGCAGATGCAAGAACAGGCAAAGACTCTGCTCATGCAGGAGCACGCGCTGGATGTCTCACAGATTGCCCCCAATTCCATCGCTGTGCTTTATTTTATCAATCTATCCCAAAATCCCGATTGGATACCGTTGCAAAAAGGTTTGACCGATATGGTGATCACCGATCTTTCCAAGGTTAGCAGCCTGACGGTGGTTGAACGTGCCCGGTTGCAGAGTCTGTTGGATGAGATGGGATTGGGAATGAGTGGTTTGGTAAAGGAAGAGACGGCTCCGCGAATGGGTAAGCTTTTGGGGGCTGCGCGGGTCGTCCAGGGAACGTTTAGCGGCAAAGATGCGGAAAACGTTCGCATCGACGCCAGTCTGGCGGATATCCGCAGCGGTTCACTAATTGCAGCGGAAAACATCACTGGCTCTTTGCAACAATTCTATCAATTAGAGAAAGATCTGGTTTTCAATGTCATCGATGCGCTTGGCATCAAGCTTAGCATAAAAGAGAGGAGAGCCATTCAGGAGATCCCGACGAAAAACCTCTTGGCTTTTATGGCCTACTGTCGGGGTTTGGATTATGAAGACAAAGGTCAGTGGGATCTGGCACGTAATGAATTCAAAGCCGCCATTTCCATAGATCCCGGATTCACCCAAGCGCAAACTGGTTTGCAGCGGGTGCAGGCCTTTGCCAGCGTTCCTGCCAAACCGGTGGCGCCGCCGGCGACGGTATTTCGAGACATAGAGCAGGAAACCTCAATGGCTTCGGCGGCTGATAAACCGCCGGCAACCCTCGGTCGGCCGGAGGCAATGGATTTGATGTCGCGCACGGCTAATAATGTCACACCCGGTTTTTTCCCAGGACTGGATTCGCGTAAACCGACGGCAGAAACCGGTACGCCGGGAGCGGCTAACATCGAAATCAAATTGCGATTACCGATTAAATATTAACAATGGGAGGGCGTGTTAAGGGGCCTCTAAACAGATTTAACAAAATTAGAGGGGGATTACAGATTCAATATTGGCGCTGTCTCCTGCATGTTAGAAAAACAAGAGTTATCCTGACAATGAGTCTTCACAAATAAGGTGAGTATATGACGCGAAAATGCAACATTGTTGTGGCAGCATGGTGGGTTTTGAGCATCATCAAAGGCGTTTACCCCCAAGCAGGCATCATCGAACGCGAACGCGATCGCTGGGCCCTGCCTTCCCTCGCATTTCAGTACTGGAAAATAGAAGATGCCAAAATCCTCCAATTCTGCTTACCTTTGACGCTGATCTATCCTGTGAATGAGCGATTGCAGGTCAATGTTTTCATGGCACCTGCACATAGTTCTATCCAGAATGGCAGTTCCATGTCTCTTTCGGGGTTATCCGATACCCGCATTAGCGGCAGCTATTTATTTGGTTCTGAAAAGGTATTAGCTACGTTTGGTGTCAACCTGCCCAGTGGCAAACATGCGCTCGAGGTTAAAGAAACAATGGTAGCTAACACCCTGTCCCTCCGCGCTTTAGATTTTCAAATGCCCATACTGGGTCAGGGTTTCGAGGCGAGCCTGGGGGTCGTAGGAGCTCAACGTTTTTCTGGATGGGTACTGGGAATGGGCGCTGGTTTCCTCTTCCGCGCACCTTTTGCCCCCATCGAACATGCGCAGGAGAAATATAATCCAGGCGAAGAGTTTACAGTATCGTTAGGCCTCGATCATCCCATGCGCAAACAAAAGAAATTGATGTTCGATCTAAGTTATACCTTTTATACTGCGGATAAAATTGAGGACAAGGACGTCTTCAAATCAGGCAATCGCTTCACGGCCCAAGCCATGGCTTATTTACCAACTGAGAGGATAAAATGGTTGGTTAAAATCAAAGATCGCATCCGCGGCAAGAATGAGATGGGATATGGAGAACTGATTCCGGAACGACAAAATAGCAACGGCAATGAATTGGAATTATCGCTACTGGCCACTATTCCTTATGCACCGCCATTGAATTTGCGCGGTGCTGTGGAGGCAAAATTCTATTCCGATAACGCCTACGATATCGGCGGTGCCAAAGTGGTGGGCGGCGGTTTCGGCATTTCGCAAAAACTCAGCGCTATGCTATGGTTCGATTTCGATGCGCGGCTCTATTTTGGCTCGCTCAATTATGGCTTCGATGAGGCCGCTCTTTTCGGTTTCAGGGCCTATACTGGCTTGCGGCTGGTGTTATGATTGGGACGATCAATGATGATACTTTCATGTACCCAATCCACATTGAGTGGAACCAAAGGCGCGAAACCTTGATGGGTACGCGATACTTTTTACCACGAGGTGATGGAATCCGCAGGCACTTCTAATGAAAAATTTTCGCTCCATATGAAAATTCTGATAACTTTGAGGTAACAACATGAAGAAATTTCTCGTTTTCTTCACTTTTATTAGTTTTTTATTCTTGACTTGCCATCAACCAACGGAAAGCGAGCGAACAGGCCGGATTGCTGTCGTGCTTCGTTTTATAGAAGGAGATGTCCGCCCTGATCAGCAGCAACTCGCTTTACAGAAAGATCGGCTAATGAATGGCATCATCGAAGACTTGGTGTTATTGCTTCATTGCGATGAAGGCTCTGGGTTCGTCGCTCGTGATGCATCTGAATATGCTAATGATTTTACATTGTTTAACGCAACATGGGATTCGGCAGCGACACCAAAATTGGGCAAGTCGCTCCTGTTCGATGGCAAATCGTCCTATGCATTGTCGGAATCGTATGGAGGTGATCACAGCGAATTGAACGGCACCTTAGGTTTATCGATTTCGATGATGATTTATGCGATGGGAACGGATTTGTATTCTGAAAAACGGTTGCTCGATCGGATGGATTACTATGGAGGTTATACCCTCGGCATTGCCGAAAACCATCTCTTTTTCAGAGTCCGCCAGGGAACCAGTGATATAGTGGCCTTTAGTGGCAGCCGCATTGAACCGCGGAGGTGGTATAGTATCCATGCTCGCTTTGCCAATGGCAAACTCAGTCTGTTTATTGATAATGTGCTTTCGGGGAAAGAGGTGGATGTTGTTGGTCCAATTTCTGCAAGTTATCGACCGATGGTGATCGGGGCGGGATGGCCGTCGACCGGTGGCATACCGGGTTTTTACTTTAGCGGCCGCATCGATGAAGTTTCCATCCGCAGTACCATGGAATATGTGGATTTTGACCAGATTCGCATTGCCGTGATCGATTTGTCGGAGTACAATAATCCTAACTCTTTCATGACATCAGACAAGTGGTATGACTATCATGAAGATTTCCACAAATTTATCGGTGATACTACCAATGTACTCACGTGGGATAAATGGAAAAAGATGTTTCGCGATGCGGATTTTGCTATTTATTCAGACCAGGCGCTGACGATCCGTGGTGCTTTTGCTGTCGGCAATATACGAGGCGTAGAAGGTCTGAATCTATTGGCAGCGGCGGGCATCAAATCCGGACGGGTGATTTATCACGGCATCGGCTATGCAGTGGTGATTCCAGGCACCACCGTAGAAACCAGAATTGATCTGGGTCCGACCTATTATTGAAGAGGAGCAAATTTTCTGGGATTGAGCAATTAGATGTAACTGAAAGAAATCCTCTTTGAATTCTCTATAATCCCAAACTGAAATGTCGTCAGAGACGACTTTTTCTGTCATGTGGAGGAGCGAGCGACGAGACATCTTTCATGCCGCAAAGCGGTGGGCTCAGGGGTTACCGAAAAAGTAAGGATGATGCAGGTACGTGGTTCAAACTTTGTGAAAACCTCTAAAAACATGTCATGTCGAGGATCGCCAGCGACGAGACATCTTTGGGAAAACGCCGTCAATCCAGTGCAGTCCAAAGGCAATTTTAGCGCTCATGGGGAAATCGTAGGAACAAGATGGTATACGACGTAATTTTTGAATAGGCAGTGCGATATAGACAAGATTACCTCCATCACTTTGTTTATGGCTCTGTGTTCTCTGTGGCCTCTACGGTGGGAGAAAAATAATGACGCCCAGCGATAAATAAAAATTGTCATGGTTATGCAGAATCGAAACGAAAGAAAGGTAGAAAAACATATACCCGGACAGCGGGGAGGTCGTCCTTTCCATGTCTCATGGAAGAAATTTTATCATGTCACCCGTTCCGGGTTGGACATCTATTCTTTTCTCTTGCTATAATCATGTCACGCCTTTGGCGTTTTTGCATTTTATCTCACAGCAGAGCTGCCAGCTTGCGCACTCATGGAGAGCATAAGAGCGATATTTAAAAAATCCCACTTTCCCAAAAGGGGATGTAGGGGGATTCGACTTGTAACATTTCTCAACATTGCAACTGTTCAACCTCATTCCATCGCCCTGCGGGGTAGCGAAGTGACGCTTGACGCCTATTTCGTTTATTATTTAACCGCAGAACAGCAGACTTGCGCTGTTGGTTAAAAAACGGTGCCGGGGCGCCGCACTTCAAAGTTGCCTTGGATTTTTGGGTAAAAAAACGAACCATGTTATGTCGAGGAGCCCTAGCGACGAGACATCTCTCACGCCGCAAAGCGGTGGGCTCAGGGATTACCGAAAAAGTAAGGATGATGCAAGTAGGTGGTTCAAACTTTGAAAACCTCTAAAAACATGTCATGTCGAGGAGCGCCAGCGACGCGACATCTTCAATTAGCATCTTCATAATTAACGGTGCGTTGAGATTCAAAGACAGAGAATAAATGTATCCTAACAATAAACCGCAGAGCAAATGATGGTAACTACAACGCCAATCGCCGGTCAATCTTCAGTCTGGTGATCGACAACAATTCTCCGGTTTCCACCCACAATAGTTTCAGGAACACTTCGTAATCGTTCATCTTCTCATAAAGATTGCCCGTCAACAGCAGTTGTGCGCCGAGAAATGCCCCCATCTTTACCGTCAACGAATCAGCCACCAAGCCGGACTGCTGCACGCCCAACTCGTGGGCGATCTTTTGCAGATCGACGCGCTCGGCCAAAGTGAACGTCTTGAACGTCTTTGTCGCCAGGGTCATCATTTCGGTCAAGTATTCCGCATTGGCCTCTAACATCGTTTCCTTCGTTGTCAACGACAACACAGCCAAAACATTTTTCGGATCAATTTTGATGGAAGAATAATCCTGCAACTGCGATATCGCCTGTTTGAACAACTCGGTGAGGGTTTCGTCTTTCTTCTCATTGCCGACTTTGGCGGTGAAATAATCTTCCGGTTCTTCAAGCGGTTTGTCCATCTGCTGCGCCAATTCTTCTTTGGCGAGCTGGATGATGATGGCTTCCAATTTATCGGTCTGATAATTGGAACCGGTGTGATGGCTGACGCTGCCGGGTTTGCCACCGTCGCTCTCTCCCTTTTCGCCATAGGTGAGAAAGATGTACTTGGCATAGGTGAATTGCGATATCTGTCGTAAGATATATTCTCCCATAAGGTCTAATCCGCCGGTGCCGACGCTGAAGAGTTTGATGCCCTGTTTTTTGGCGTCGCGGGCAGCATCCAGATAAGTGTAGGTCTGGCCATAGTCCAGATGTGGCGGCGCATCGGTGATGATGAATCCCAGGCGAATGCCGTGCGGATTCCAATCGATTTCTTCGATGGCGACTTTGAGGGCGGTTTGCAAATCCTCCGGCGTATCCCCGCCGCCATCGGCCGAAACCTGTTGCAGTTCCTTCTGGAACAAGGCCACATCTTCGGTCAAAGGGATGACCTTGGTGGTGTACTCATCCTGCTTATCGCGGAATAACACCATGCCAAACCGGACGCGCGCTTGTGGTTTTAGTGAAGTCAGGTTCAGATGAATCAGGTCGATGGTGGTTTTCAGTCGGTTGATCTCCTCACCCATGCTGCCAGTGGTATCGAGAATGAAGAGGATGTCCAGCGGAATTTCCTGCCAAGGTGTACGGTTGCGGTCGGTTCTCAACGGTTGTAGCCGTTTATCGTTTCTGGAAAAAATCTTTTCCACCGTGTGCTGCTGATAGGTGTAGCGAATACTAAATTCGTTGAGTTGTGGATCGTATAATGAGGGAAAGAAAAAGAACGAACCGTCGGCATAGGTCTTGCCGCTGGTCAGGAGTTTGTTGCCGGCGTAGACCGCAACATCGGCATTGCAAATGGGCTTGCCGGCCGCATCCTGCACGATGAAATGGATGCGCTCATTAATGTTCAATGGGTAATGGTTTACGCTTGATTTATATTTCTCGAGAAAGCTGAGGTAATAGTTGAATTGTTTGTTGTCGTCAGCAAAGCCGGCCCTCAAGCCTGATGATCCGCTTTTATCGCGGCGAACAGCCGTGGGGATGGATGTGGGTGCGTTGCCGTCCTTGGTTAGGCGGGGCCGATCCACGGACACCGGCGGTGCTTCTGGTGTGGGCACCGGCATTTCGGGTCGGGTGACCATATCCTGCGTCCCCATGACATCTGTCGGCCCTTTATCGGACTTTGCGCCATACTGCCACAACTTTCTATTTGCTTCTGCAGCTTTTCGTTTTTATGACCTACTGGAAGAAGTCTTGATCAAAAGAATTTGCAGGGGTATGTTGGCGCCGGCAAAAACCTGGATATCTTTCATCTGGTACACATCATAGCCAGCAAGCACCACTCTAAAGGAATAAACGCCTGGTGGGATGCCTGCGATTTCGAAGAACCCCTTTTCGTCCGAGAGCACCGATAGAGAAGTGCCGTCGAGGGTGATTTTGGCACCTACCAGGGGCGCTTCGGTGTGAAAATCTTTCACATAGCCGGAAATGCGGCCGGTGGCCATTGCCGTAGAGGAGAAGATAATAACGAGGGACAACAAGAATAATTTTTGCATGATAACCCCTTCGTTTTCTGTTCGAATGGCTTTTGGGTTCTATTTTAACTTACCAGTCGATTTTAGAAATCCTACCCGATAGGTGTCCTTAGATTGAGCTTTAAACGTTACTTCCAACAGAATTCTGCATTCATCATTTTTAACGCCAAATCCAGAAATAAGTTCATGATGGAGATCACATTTAGCGTTTCATTAAATCATAAGAAAATATCGTTTTTATAGGGTGTTTCCATTTTTTTTACGATTCCATGTAGTTCCGGTTTAATTGATATGAGTGGCAAAAACGATGGGCAAGAAAAAACCTCCTGGTTTTCTGAACAAAAGCAACCAGGAGGCTGAACGATTCATTCGATGATCGCTAGTTTATATCGTTTATTTAATCACCGTCAATTTGCGCACCTGGTGAAAACGTCCGGCGCGGAAGCGATAGAGATAGGTGCCGCTGCTGAGGGGGGTACCCTGCTCATCGATGGCGTTCCACTGTTTTTTATGATAACCGGCCGGAAGCTGTTCGTCTATCAACACGGCAATACGCTGTCCGTTGATATTAAACACTTCGAGGGTCACCTGTTCGGTTTGCGGCAGAGCAAAAGTAAAGGTGGTGCCGGTGTTGAAAGGATTAGGATGGTTTTGCTCCAGCGAATAGAACTGAGGGAGGGGCAAAAATGCTGAAACGACTTGGGAAAAATGCCGTTGTCCATTGCTATTAATATCGGCTATTTTGTAGTAGTATCGTCGACCTGCTTTTACTTCCAAATCGCGAAAACGATAGCAGTGCTGCTCGGCAGAGGTTCCTGCTCCTTTTATCAAAAAAGGATTAATGACAGCAAAAGGTCTGTCGGGATACTCTGTGCGCCACACCTCGAAACCGAGATTATCGGTTTCTGATTCTGTGACCCATGACAAATCGATCCAATTGGTTCCCGCTACTGCGGTAAAATTTCTCAATTCTACAGAGAGGCCATTCTCCCAAAAGTATTCGATGAAAAGTGTGGCATTGCCACTCACTGCGACCGATGAAGTGGACTTCATGAATGTCTCCGGGATATCAGGTCCAGACAAAATAAATTTGCCGCCATTTATTTCAGGTAAATTTTGTGGCTCCCAGCTAAGGGTGAGAGTGGTGGTCGAATTGGTGATGACTAATTTCCACACCTTGTGTTCATGAAAGGGGGTCAGCCAATTTTTTGTATCTTTCCGCAAATAATTTGGAAATTCGTTGATATGAAAGTAAACATAAAGACCGAAAGCAGGCGGCGGACTTGGTTGGTCGGTTTCATCCAAGCCATCGGCAGCGGTCTCATGGCCGGCGAATGTGCAAATTATGGGGCCACCGATTTGCCCTTCGTAGGTGATGGCGATGGGACATTCGAAATTTTGTCCCCAGACCATGGTGAATAATCCCCATAATAATCCTATAATTGAGAGTGATTTTTTCATCTTAATGCCCATAATATAGTACAAGCTGGAGCCGTCTAAAGGGTCGAGAATTTTTATGATAAAATATATGATCAAATTAGCTATGGCTAAAATGGATATGACAGGCAAAAACCTCCACCAAATATTTGTTACTCTTTTAAACGGTCTCCAGCTCGTCAATTATTCGGAACCAATGAATGACTTTTTTTATTTCATAAATACGGTCCGGATCGTTTGTATTTTTTCTGGTGTACTTAGGCGAATAAGGTAGATGCCACTTGCCAGGTGATTTCCCATGCTATCCTTGCCATCCCAGAGGATGCGATAGGCCCCTTGATTTTGCTTAGCATCGACGAGGGTGCGGATTCTTTCTCCGCGCAGATTCCAAACCGATACTTCCACATCTGTGGGTTTATCCAAAGTATACCGAATCGTACATTGCGCGTTAAAGGGGTTCGGATAACTCTGAAAGATGGCATGCGTGGAAGGCGAATCGGCAACCTGTTTAACCTTGGTTGTTAAGAAGGGTGGCGGCGGTGGCGTATGCTGCAATGAGGTCGAACCTTGGGCGCCTGTTTGCACTTTGGGGCTAGATTCAATAGGCCCAATCTGGAGGGTGCACTCTCTGAGAGCGAATACCCAAAAGCCCAAGTTAGGCATGAGTTGATCGCTGGGCAGATAAACCGAATCGGCATAATCCCAATAATAATAAGTGCGAATGATAGATCCTGCTGGTGTATCTGTGATGTATTCGTCACTAAAGTAGTTGTTGGGCACCCCAATGAGATTCCACCCCCGAGCTAAAGACAAACTAAGGTCTGGTAAATTATAGCCTTCAATGAAATAGTGGCATGGACGCATAATGGCGAGCCAGTAGCCTATGCCGGGATTGATTGTGGTACACTCTATATAATTTCCGTTTTGGGGGTTGTAACTATACGCGACGCCTCCCCATGCATCTGGAAAGAGAGCTGAGACTTGATTATTAAGTGGGACGACAGGTAATGAGATCAAATACCAACCGGTTCGTGGAAAAAGGAATTCTGTTGTTTTAAGCGGTATCTGACGAATGGTAATGATTGCTGATGAGGAGACGCTTACAGAGCTGCATTCGGCCATGTCAATGATCGGCCCATTATTCACCTGTAATGTAAAACGACCACGATTTTTTGGTAAAAGTTCTGGATTCCACCATATAATGGTGGGTGAAGCTTGGGGAAGTATATTTTTTTGCAACATCATCTCCCAATGGTCTAACTCATTTTGTTCATCGTCAAAAGATTCCTCCATGGCACGAATATCGGTTCTCAGAGTCAGATTGCCCTCCGCCCGGAAATAGGCGTAATCGCTGCCAATGGGTGGAGGAGGAACCAGTTCATCGAGGTCGGGATCATAACCGATAGTACCATTGGGGTGACGACCGAATACCAAAGAACCTGATGGTGCCACAGGTACATTTAACAGAAATGTCCAACCCTCGGTGGCAGGTGGATTATGCCAGATGGCAAATCTGCGGCTATCTTTTCCACCAGCGCTCGTAAATTTCCCTCCGAAATAGGCCTCATCGTTCGTGGCCAAGATGGCAGTGGCAACTTGATCAAGACCGGAGCCCAAATTTTCCCATCCATTGGCAGTCTGCTTGACGACGTAAGGATCCTCTATCTCATAGCCCGGCATGGTCCAATCTACCAAACCACTCAGATAGATGTTGGTATAGTCAGAAGCGATGGCGCTGATAAAGGTGCCTTCCCACATGCGGGTCAAACCAGCAGCCTGCCAGGAAGTGCCGTTAAATTTGGCCAGCGGTTGATCGTTGATGATATTGCCACCCGCATAGAGGGTTTGAAGATTGCCGCCGAGAGCATAAATCACAGAAGGAATATAATAATAGTATGGCCCTGGTGGGATGGGTTTGGTGATGTATTCTCCATAGCCTTGTCCATTTCCATACCAAGTATTGCCATCATACATGGCGATGTTTTTGCAGCTAAAGTCGGGGAGGCCATTCAACGCATTAAAAAGACCAGCCACTACAAGGAGGTCGTTATGGATGTGCATGGCATTGATAACGGGATAATCTTCGACCCCAGTGACCACTGCATAGGCATCGGGCAGCTTTAGATAAGGATCTCCGCCAGCCAATCGTTCCCATGTAGTGCCATTCCACCGGGCGATACAGCATGGTTGATTGCCAAGTGTAAAAGCTCCCCCTGCATAAATAATATTTTTATAGACAATGATGGATTTTACTTTTCCTACCAGCCCTGATCCCAAGGCCTGCCATTGCCCATTTTTCCACAAGGCAATGCTTCTTGCGGGTACGCCTCCGGCCATGGTGAAATCGCCACCTGCAATAAGCGTTCCTCCTATGGCGTATAGCGCATACACATTGCCATTGATGCCGTTGCCCAATGGATGAAACGTTGTGCCATCCCAATATCCGACATGGTTAAGAAAAATCGAACCCGCGTATATGAATTTGCCGCCAACATAGACCAAGTTTCCTTCTTTGGCGATGGCGCACACTTCATTGTCAAATCCATAACCGTTGGCGCCAAAGCGTGTGTCCCAATTTTCGTCTCCTATCTCGGCATAAGCCATGACAGTATAGAAGAAAAGAAAAAAAATCGAAATCACGAAAATAGATGATTTTTTCATAATTCCTCCTTATTTTGATGATAGTTAATAAAATTTACTACTTAACCCTCTGGTTGAATAAATTGACAATACATGACATTCTTATAGCAAAAATCATAAGAAAAATTAAAGCGCTATGAATTCAATAGAGGAATAATCTTGGCTATTACCAACAATAGTTGGTGATTAATCATAGAAAACAATATACATTTTACAAATATCATGCCATGTTGTGGAAAAGAAATTAAATTAATAATATCAATAAGTTACATACCATCGAATCTGATGAGTTCAGTCAAGATATGGTTAAATGCCCAAATCGATTTGGTGAAATAACCTACTAATGACTAAGGTCATGAAAATGCAGTTGGGCAGACTTGTTTAACATAAAAGCTGATCATTTTTATTGGGTAGGATCTTTTTGGATGCTAACGCTAGTCGATTCGGTCGAAAATGGAGGTATTTGTAAATTTGCGATAATTGGAATAGTTTTTCTATCGATAAAATTTGCTTATTTTAATCATTGGACTTCCGCCCTTTGGAATTCAGGATTTAACCTTTGCTTAATGCATTTATGTTAATGAAACCCAAGAGGGTGAATTCGAGATGACAATTAGTGCCGTGGTAACAAACCGAGTGATAAATCAACCCCCAGCTTCCTCTTACCTAAACTGAGCGATTATCCCAATTTTGCGAGGGGTCTCGATTTTTGCAAGGTATCCACTTGAGCGACAATCGCTCAATTTAGGTCGTAATTATTTTTTCTAATCGTCAATAATATGACTGAATTTATAGAACGATTCAACAAAATGGTACGAAACCAGATCTACATCGATAGAAACCGTTTGCGACGTCCCTCTGCCTCTCACCGTGATCGTGTCCACGCTGAAATCGGTCTCGGAAAAGGTCAAGTGATAAAGATTGCCGAGACTATTGCCTTGCAGAGCCTGTAGGACGGCCGAGGAGATGATTTGTGTGTCTTTATGAGGGCGGGATTGCTCGACGATGATCGGCTTGCTTCCGGCTTTGGCATAGACCGGCTTCAGAATCCATTGACCGCTGCTCACCGGTCGATTGAGGGTGATCTGCCAATCGCTATTGACATCCACCTGTTGATTTAGGGAAACGTTGGTCATCCAGCAGACCGGTGGCACGGTCAAGGCCTGAGACATGTCTTCGATGACCGGTGATTTTTCTATTTTAAAAGTCAGCGGCCCCTGATCGAAGCGAAAAATCGGATCAAAGAATTTTTCCGCAATATTGCTTTGGAGATAGTTAAAATATTCTTCTGGCTCATTCAAGATGGAAAAGCGATAGAGTGTAACCCCTCCGAAAGAAATAAGACCATAGTCCGGCAATTTTCCGCCAACCAAGTGACGCAAGGAGAATTGTTTATTTTCAATCAACCCGCCGGAACCTTGGGTGTGCTCGCGTTGGTAGACGATGCGAAAGTTGGGTTGCGGATCTCCCTCCTTGGAAAGTGTTGAAAAAGTGTATTAATCGGTAAAAATAATCCTAATTGTCCAAGCTAAAGTAATTGTGTGAAAACAAATTATT
>FWPV01008250.1_pt1 | contig 18333 bp, 15 predicted proteins | sample 2228371 | NCBI WGS metagenome assembly FWPV01 (sample SAMEA103939776, study PRJEB20133) | metagenome
TGACGCGCGCGCCGCGGCGCAAGCCGGGCGCGCGCCGGCCGCCGTCGCCGCGCAGGAGCAGGCCGTCGCGCTGCTGCGGGAGGCTGTGGCTCAGGCCGGCGAACCCCGCGAAGGGCTGGTGCAGCTCAGCATCCTGCTCTACAATCTCGCGGGCTACTACCAGAAAGCAGAACGCTTCGCCGACGCCGTGACCGCCCTCGAAGAAGTCGTCGCCCTCGACGAGCGCACCGGGCACGAGGACCTGGACTCGGACCGCGAGACGCTGGCCCAGGCGCGCGCGCTGGCCGCACTCTCGCCGGAAGAACGCGCTGCGCTCGCCCAAGAGCATCCGCCCGCGTCCGTCCCGGCTGATGTCCAGGCAGCCCTGGAAGCGCAACTGGCGCAACTTTCCCCGGAAGAGCGCGCGCAGTTGGAAGCCGCCGTGCAACAATTCGCCCAACGGTGGGCGCAGATGTCGGACGAGGAACGCGCCCAATACGAGGCCGCGGCGCGCGCCGCCGCCCAACGCCAAAAAATTGAGTCCCTGGCCGACCAGGCCCGCGATGCCGCCATCGCTGCCCTGCGCGGGGAGATCGAACGCGCGCCGCTCATCGCCAATATCGAGCATGTCGCCGCCCAGGCCGCCGAGGGCGAATCGTCGGGCAGCCCCTGGGACGAGCTGGCGCGCTACCTGTACGCCGTAGCGGCGTTGCTGCGCGAACAGCCCCTGCCCCCCATCCCCGCCCGCTATGCCGAACACTTCGCCGCTATTCGTAATTGGTAATTGGTAACTCGTAATTGGTAACTCGTAGTTGGTAACTCGTAATTCGTAATTCGCAACTCGTAACCTGTAACTCGCAACTCTTAACTCGCAACTCGCAACTCTTAACTCTTAACTCGCACCCCATCAGGAGACTATATGGCCATCGAGCGTGTGCAAATTAAGTGTTGTTCTTGTGGGCATACCTGGTACGTCAACCTGCAACAGGTGAATGGGGTCGAACTGGTCACGTATCGCGGCGAAAAAGCGACCGCCGACTACCGCGTACGATGCCCCAATTGTGACACCTACAACATCTTCACCGCTGAAGCGCCGCCGTCGTCGCATCGCACGGTCACACGCGGATAAAGGCCCAGGGCCAACCACAGCGCCACACACATCACTATGTGCCTGTCGCGGCTTTACCGACTGAAGTCGGTGTGTACGAGTGTGCGCCGAGTGTGCGCCGGCTTCAGCCGGTTTTCCCCTGCGCATACAGGCGCCGATTATTTTCTTAATTCTCGTAAGTCGGTGTGTACGTGTACGCGCCGGCTTCAGCCGGTTTTTCCCTGTGAGGAGAAACGCAGATGAACGATATCCCTGTTATCGAAGGTCGTCCCGAACCCCCCGACCTCAAAGCGCGACGGGAATGGTTCGAGAAGCAGGCGCTCGCCGCGCCGGAGACGCTGGAAGCCGGCGCGCGCGTCATTGTGGAACTGGTCACGGCGCTGCTGGGCGTCCTCTTCGGCATCCTGGCCCTTGCCGATGATCCGCTCCCGGAATACTTGTGGCTCCCGCTCACCCGGCCTCTGGGCATCGCCTGCGTCGTCGCGCTGCTGGCGGCGCTGGCCTGCGCGCTGGTCGTCATCCTGCCGCGCCGCATCGCCTTCTCCCCGCACCGCCTGGATGAGGAGGCCCGCGCCTTCGAGGGCTTGCTCCGGCGCAAGGCCCGCTGGCTCACCGTCAGCGTTATCGCCTTCGGCGTAGGACTGCTGGCGCTTGGCATCGTGCTTATCGCCGCCATTGCCAGGGCGGTATAGGCGCTTAAAATCTGCTAGATCTGCTTAATCTATTGACAAGTATACGCCATTGGCGTATACTTGTTGTTATAGAGCACATCATCCAAACGCATTATGGAAATCATCGAAACTTCGATTTTTACGCGACAAATCCAGCTCTTGTTGACCGATGAGGCGATGAAGCGTATCGGGAGCTGCAAAGGGCGTTGGTCGCGCGGCCTGACCTGGGCGCTATTATCATTGGGAGTGGTGGGATTCGTAAGGTCCGTTGGTCGGCGCGAGGACGTGGAAAGCGCGGCGGCGCGCGCGTGATCTACTATTGGGCGGTAAGGGCGGATCAATTGTTGATGTTGTTGGCGTATGCCAAAAACGAGCAAGATGACCTGTCACCTGAGCAGTTGAAAACGCTGAGAACACTCGTTGAGGACGAATACAAATGAGAGAAGAATTATTCGCTGAATTGGTCGCCAGTGTGCGTGAAAGCGGTGCGATTTTGCGCGGCGAGGTTGCGCCCGCGCGCCGAACCGTCGTCGAGAATCTTGATGTCAAGAAACTTCGGGAGCGTTACAGCCTGTCGCAAGGACAATTCGCGGCGCTGCTTGGCATCAGTGTCAAGACCTTGCGCAATTGGGAACAAGGCCGCCGTACCCCCGAAGGACCGGCTCGGGTTTTGTTACAGGTCGTCGCCAAACATCCCGAAGCTGTATGGGATGTGGTGCGCCCCCGGCTGCCTTCCGAAGCAGGCGCGTAGGGTGTATTGTCACAACGATAAGGAAGAGAACATGTCCGAACCCCATACCCCCGTCCCCTTCATCATCCCCGCAGCCAATACCGCGCACATCCAGCGCAAGCGCTTCGACGTGCCCTACGCTCACCGCTCCCCTGCGCAAAAGCTGGACATCTACTGGCCCGCGGAAGGCGACGGGCCGTTCCCCGTCATCGTGTCGATCCACGGTGGGGCGTTTATGGGCGGCGACAAGCGCGACGTGCAGATCACGCCGATGCTCGCAGCGTTGGAGCGGGGCTATGCCGTCGTCGGCGTCAACTACCGGATGAGCGGCGAGGCGAAGTTCCCGGCGCTCGTCCACGACGTGAAGGCGGCGATTCGCTGGATCCGCGCCAACGCCGCGACGTACCACTTCGATCCCGGCAGGATCGCCGTGTGGGGTGGGTCGGCGGGCGGCTATCTGGCGTTGATGGCCGGCGTCACCGCGGGCGTGGTGGAACTGGACGACCTGAGCCTGGGCAATCCTGAGCAGTCGAGCGAGGTGCAGGCGGTGGTGGCCTGGTTCCCGCCGACGAATTTCCTGCTGATGGACGCGCAGTTGGCGGAATCGGGGCTGATTCCGGCTGACAAAGAGGATCACAGCGCCGCGGATTCGCCCGAGTCCCTGCTCCTGGGTCGGAAGATCACCGATGTCCCCGACCTGGTGCGCGCCGCCAATCCCGAAATTTACCTCCGCCCCGGTGCGCCGCCACTGCTCATCCAGCACGGTCTGCGCGACGACACCGTCCCCTACCAGCAGTCGGCCACCTTCGCCGCCACCGCGCGCGCGATCCTGGGCGAAGGCCACGTCACACTCGATCTCTTCCCGGACGCGCGGCATGGGCATGACGATCCCGCTTTCGCCGCGCCGGAGAATGTGGCGAAGGTGCTGGATTTTCTGGATGGCGTTTTGAAATTTTGAGGGAAGGAAACCTACCGATGTTTTACAAGTGCAATCCCGAAGGCTATATCCAGGCGCTCCCCGGCATCATGCGGAAAACCCTGGTCTACGGAGAAAAGACGTTGACCGCCGAGTTTCACCTGGCGAAGGGCAGCCAATTGCCCCTGCACGCGCATCCGCAGGAGCAAACGGGGTATCTGCTCTCCGGCCGGATGCGGTTTTTCATCGGCGACGAGGTCTATGACGTGGAACCGGGCGATAGCTGGTGCGTGCCCGGCAACGTCGAGCATCGCGCCGAAATCCTTGAGGATGCGGTGGCGGTCGAGGTGTTCGCACCGCTGCGGGAAGATTATCTGCCTTAAAAGCTTGTGTAACTGCTCAGGAGATGTCCATTTCACCGCAGAGGGCGCGGAGTGCGCAGAGATTTCGGAGGCCAAATGCTGCCCAATTGTCCCCCAAGTCTGCCAATCCGTCTATTTCAGCGCTCTCAGCGAACTCTGCGGTGCAAAATTTCTGACCTGCTGAGCAGTTACAAGCTTGTTTTTGTAGGGCGAATTGCCAATTTGCCCGACTACAATCCCAACGCGGCCAGGTAGCCCGGATTGACCCGGCAAGCGGCAAACCGGATGTGGTCGAGGTAATCGCGCAGCGCCCGCTCTACAATCTCACGCGGCGGGCGCTGCTCGCGGATCTCTTTGAACGTCGCGCGCGGGTGTTCGGCGAACGCGACGATCTGCTCCCACTCCGGCGTCCTTTCGATGGAGACGATGCTGCGCTCCGTGTCCAGCCGTTTGTACGTCCAGAAGCACCAGCCGACGGCGTGCGCTTCCAGTAGTTTGCGGAACGCCGCGATCCATTCGTAAGTATTCTCGCCCGATTCGCCCATCCACAGGGGGACGTTGTATCGCTCGCTGAATTCAAGGTAAGGCTCGACCAACGCGGGCGCAACCGGGTCCCAGTAGCGGTGGAACGTGTAGGCCAGCTTGTCGTCGAACGGCGGGCCGAACACGCTGAAGTCGGTGTTCCACCGCGCGCCGCCGAGGAAGATGATGTGGTGCGGATCGTGTGCGCGGATGGCGGCGACGATGCGCTTGTACAGCGGTTCCAGCAGCGGATTTAGCGTTTCGCGGTCGAAGTAGCTGGCAATCGGCTCGTTGAGCAGATCGTAGCCGAGGACGGTCGGCTCGTCGGCATACCGTTCGGCCAACGCCGCCCACAGCGCCGCCGTCAACGCCTGGCTTTCTGCGCACTCGTAGAGGAAAGGGTAGCCCCAGCTATCGTCAATGTTGTCGCCGGTTTGCCCGCCGGGCGCGCCGTGCATATCCAGCACGACATACAACCCTTCGGCCTTGCACCATGCCACCAGGCGATCCAGGCACTCAAAGCCCACGCCGGCCAGGCGGCGCGGCTTATCCTCGGTCACGAACAGGCGCCAGTTGAAGGAGGCGCGCACGTGGTTGAAGCCGGCCTGTTTGAGGAAGTGGACGTCGTCTTGCATTATAAACCGTTCGTACCACGTTCGCCAGAACGCGCGCGCCGCCTCCTCGCCGATGAGCTGGCAGATCACCTCGTTGATCAGCCGCGGTGAGTTGGCCCGCCGGAAGCCCCACATATAGCCTTCGGGCAGCAGCCAGTTGCCGATGCCGATGCCCTTCAGCAGCAGGGGTTCCCCGTCAGGCCCGATGATGTGTTTGCCTTTGGTCGTCACAAAGGCCGGGTTTTCACAACTTATCGCCATGTTTCCCTCCCAATAACCACACTGCGCAGCCGGTAAGTATGATCGCCAATCGTCTGCTCCAATACGGGTGGGACCACAAAACGCGCCGTCACTTCGCGCACAGCCTGCAGCGGCATATTGCCTGTGCTCTGTGTCCCGACGACTTTATTATCGCGCACATAGGTCAATAGGGTCACCATATTTCGCCTCACGGGAAGTTCCTCCAACTGGCGGAGCATCTCCGGGGTGATATCGTTTCTCGACCATGCCGCTGGTGAGACGTTCGAAGTTTGTTTTCGCATACAATTCCTCCTGTCCCGACATCATTCACTTTCTCAAGTATACTGTCATTGATAGACGAGGCAAGACCTGCTGGACAAAAGCCGCGAAACCGCTATTATCGTGGTAGTGGCGAGTAGCGAATGGCGAATGGCGAATGGCGAATGGCGAATGGCGACTCATTTCTCTTAACTCTTAACTCTTAACTCTTAACGCTTATTTCTCAACGAGGTGACTATGAAAATCGTCGTAACAGGTGGTGCAGGTTTTATTGGTTCGCATGTGGTGGATGCGTATATCGCTGAAGGCCACGAGGTTATTATCATTGATAGCCTGTGGGAGGAGGGGGGTGGACGCCTGAAGAATGTCAATCCGCAGGCGCGCTTTTACCAACTGGATATTCGCAGCGCGGAGGCCGCGGACTTGATCGTCCGTGAACGCCCGGATATCCTGAACCACCATGCCGCACAGCACTCGGTGAAAATTTCCACCGATAAACCCAAGCTCGATGCAGAAGTGAATGTTGTAGGATTGATCAACCTGCTGGATGCGTGTGTGGCAGCAGGCACGCGCAAGGTCATCTTTGCCGGTAGTGGGGCCAGCTACGGGACGGTGGAACATCTACCGATCAATGAGGAAACCCCGCAATGGCCGCAATCCCCCTACGGCATCACGAAGATGGTCACAGAGCATTATCTGCGCTACTACCAGCAGGCCAAAGGGCTGAGCTATACGATTTTCCGCTACGGCAATGTTTACGGCCCCCGTCAAGACCCCAACGGTGAGGCCGGCGTCATCGCCATTTTCGCCAATCGTATCCTCAAAGGATGGGATGTGCGTATTGATTGGGATGGCGAGCAGCAGAAGGACTATGTCTACGTCGGTGATGTGGCGGCGGCAAATGTGCGCGCTCTGACAGCAGGGGATGATGAGGTTTTCTGCATTGCCAGCGAGCGTGGAACCTCGGTCAATGAACTGTACCGCCAGTTATGTGAAATTATCGGCCGTACTGCGCCTATTGTCCGCGCACCACGCCGTCCCGGGGACATCTATCTCTCTTACTTTGATTGCAGCAAGGCCAAACGTTTGTTGGGATGGCAGGCACGCACCAGATTGCGGGATGGCCTGCAAAGTGTGGTGGAGGCTTTGAAGGAGTAAACCTATGAAAAACTGGCTCGTCCTCGTATGTCTGGCATTGATGGCCACGGCCTGCCGCCCCGTGGTGACGCCAGAAGCGCTCGATACGCCAACGCCTACGCCGGAGAGTGGCCCGGCTACGGCGACACCGCCTGTTGAAACGGCAACCCCGCTGCCATCGCCAACCCCAACGATGACGATGACACCCCAGCCTACTCTTACGCCACCCGCCCTGCCACTCGACCGCATGGCACAGGGGCGACGTCTGGGCCGTGGCGTCAACCTCGGCAACGCCCTCGAAGCGCCCCGCGAAGGCGAATGGGGCATGGTGCTACAAAAAGAGTATTTCCGACTTATCGCCCAAGTCGGCTTTGATACGATTCGAGTGCCCATCCGCTGGTCCGCGCACGCCTTGGAGACGCCGCCCTACACCGTGGATGAGAACTTCTTCCGGCGGGTGGATTGGGTGATCGAGAATGGGTTGGCGAACGGGCTAAACGTGGTCATCAACATGCACCATTACGAGGAAATTTTCACGGATCCCAACGCGCATACCAAACGTTTCATTGCTATTTGGGAGCAGATTGCGACGCGCTATAAGGATAAGCCGGATAATCTCTACTTCGAGCCGCTCAACGAGCCACACGGCAACCTGAGCCAGGAAAAATGGATGCAGATTCTGGGCGATACGATCCTGGCCATCCGCCGCATTGATAATCGGCATACCCTCATTGTGACCGGCGCGAACTGGGGCGGCTACGAGGGCTTGTCAACGCTGCGTCTGCCGGAAGGGGAGGAGAACTATGTCTGCACCTTCCACTACTACGAGCCGATGCTGTTCACCCATCAGGGGGCAAGCTGGGCCGGCAACGGCTTTCAAACATTGGGTGTGACATGGCCCGGCCCGCCGGCGACGCCGGTGACGCCGGAGCCGAATGCGGCGAAGGTGGGGTGGGTGTACTCGTGGTTCAGGCAGTACAACACCTATCCCGGCGAGAACAATCCCGCCGGCCCCAAACCCATCCGCGACGCATTTGACCGCGCCGTCAAAGCGGCCGAGCGGCGAGGCTGTGCGCTATGGTTGGGTGAATTCGGCGCATTCGAGCAGGCCGATATGCAGTCGCGCGTCAACTGGACGACCTTTGTACGCCAGGAGGCCGAGGCGCGAGGAATGTCCTGGGCGTACTGGGAGTTCGGGGCCGGCTTCGGCATCTATGACCGGGTGACAGAACGATGGCGGGTTGAATTGCTCAAAGCATTGCTTCCTGATGCGCCGGTGGACTGAAGCGACCGGGCGCGAGGGAATGAACCACGGTGAATCTATTCATCATAAAAGAAGTGAGGTAAAAACTCTAATGAATGCTCAACACGATCAAAAACACGCTTCCTCTCGAAAGCTAACTCGGCGCACCTTCTTGCAAATCGACGGCATGGCTAGCGGTGGTCTCCTGCTGGGCTGTCGTCCTAAGGTACCACCCGTTACCGTTGTTCCCACCACCGTTTCACCTGCTGCTATCTCTCCTACTGCGACGAGCGGAGAGCGTAAAGCTCGGGTTGCCACTGCTCAGGTTAAAGATTACGACCCCCAAGTGTTGTATGAAAAGATCCGTGATATGCTCGATAGTCTGGGAGGGTTGAAGGACATCGTCCGTCCAGGTGCACGGGTGGCGATCAAGACCAATCTGACCGGCGGTGCATATTGGGACAGGAAAATTGCGGGACTTTCCGGCACAGAGACCTTCGTGACTCACCCTGAGGTAGTGCGGGCGTTGGGTAAACTCGTGCTCGATGCCGGCGCAAAAGAACTCTATATTGTCGAAGCCGTCTATCAATGGGAATCCTATCCCCTCTGGGGGTACGATGCCGTGGCGAAGGAATTGGGCGCTACATTGATTGATCTCAATGACAAGAAGCCCTATCCTGATTTCGCTGTCACCCCCGTACCCGGTGGTGGCAAACTCTATGATAAATTTACCTTTAACCATATCCTTGAAGAGATCGACACATTTATATCTGTCTCCAAGATGAAGTGTCACTGGATTGCGGGCGTCACCCATACGATGAAAAACCTGTTTGGTCTGGTGCCTCTGCAGCTCTATCGGGCCAGCACCCAGGATGGGTATCGCTCGGAGTTCCACGGCCCAAGCGACGAGACTGCCGGCGACCGCGTGCCGCAGATTATCATTGATCTGAACCGCGCGCGACCGCTGCATTTCGGGCTGGTTGACGGCATCAAGACGAGCGAGAGCGGCGAAGGACCGTGGATCGCCGGCGTCAAGCCATTGCAGCCGGGCGTACTGATCGCCGGCAAGGATGTTGTGGCAACCGATGCGGTGGCAACGGCGGTGATGGGGTTTGACCCAACGGCAGCGGACAAGAGCGTGCCTTTCATTCGTGGACGCAACCATATCCAACTGGCGAACGATGCGGGATTAGGCACCAATCGTCTCGAAGAGATCGAAGTGCGTGGCCCGGCCATCAAGGACATTATGACCCAGTTCCGGGCGGCGTTGGGGTAAAGCCTGAGGGGAGGCCGCTGCTACAGCGCAGCCCTGATGGACTTACGCAGAGGCGGCTATTTTTACCGCGGAGGCCGCCGAGATAATGATAAAATCTCTGTGTTCTCGGCAGTAAAATGCTGGGAACTTGCGTGACTGCCCTACAAAAACCACAAAGGACACGCAGCGCTCAAAGGATTTGGGGGTATTCCATTACCGGTTGTAGCCTAGGGCCTTGTGCCCGTTGCAAGCGACAAAAACTTTTGTCTCAGCTCCCTAAGGCTGTTTTGAGCGGATCGTCAGATCCGCGTTTTGTGGTCTAAAACGGCGAACCGGCGTTCTCCTCGAAGCGAACATGATGAAACCCCAAGACTACAGAATCATGCGTTGATAACAAGAACATTTGTGCTATATTTCATCTTGAACCCTGGCGACGAGTGATCGCCACAGGTCGAACGGCATCGTCCTCCACCCAACCACCGACACAATATGCTTGCGCCGGATCACCATCTGGCGCAGCAGGGACGGCGGATTGTCCCGCAGGGGGCTACGCATTGATCCGCCTTAAGCGTTGAATAAGTTTTTTGAAGGAGCACCACAATGTCAGAAAGCACCGCCGGAACCATCCTATCCTCCTTCCTCCCCCCTGTCCGCGACTGGTTTGCCGAGACCTTCGGCGCGCCGACGCCGCCGCAGGCGCAGGGCTGGCCCGCCATCCAACGCGGCGACCACACGCTCATCCTCGCCCCCACCGGCTCCGGCAAAACGCTCACGGCTTTCCTCTGGGGGATTGACCAGCTTTTACGAGAGTTGGGCGAATGGCGAATGGCGAATGGCAAATGGCGAATGGCAAATGGCGAATGGCAAATGGCGAATCACGAGTCACGCATCACGCATCACGAGTCCCCAATCCCCGATTACCAGTTACCAGTTACCAAATCCGTCGAAGGGATTCGCCTCGTCTATATCTCCCCCCTCAAAGCCCTGAACAACGACATCCACCGCAACCTGCGCGCGCCGCTGGCGGGGATTCGCGTCAAGGCCGATGCCATGGGCCTCGATCTGCCGCACATCCGCGTGGCGGTGCGCTCCGGCGATACCCCACAGCGCGACCGGCAGGCGATGCTCCGCGAGCCGCCGCACATCCTCATCACCACGCCGGAATCGCTCTACCTGCTGCTCTCCAGCCCCAAGGCGCGGGAGATGTTCCGCACCGTCCACACCGTCATCGTGGACGAAATCCACACCCTCGCCGGAAACAAACGCGGCGTCCACCTCTCCCTCAGCCTTGAGCGCCTCCAACACCTCGCCGAACACCCCTTCCAGCGCATCGGCCTCTCCGCGACGATAGAGCCGCTGGATGAGGCAGCGCGGTTTCTGGGTGGGTACGAATGGAAAGAGGCAAGAAGCAAGATGCAAGAGGAAGGAAGCAAGATGCAAGAGGAAGGAAGCAAGATGCAAGAAGCAGAGGACAAAAATCCTGCATCCTGTATCCTGCATCCTGCATCTTGCATCTTGCATCCTGCATCCTGCATCCTGCATCCTCGCCCCGTCACCATCATCAACGCCGCCTACCAAAAGGCACTCGATCTCAAGGTCGTGACCGTGGTGGAGGACTTCCGCAATCTGCCGGGGGAGTCGGTGTGGCCTTCGATTATCCCGCGCGTACTCGACTTGATCCGTGCGCACAAGACGACGCTGATCTTCACCAACAACCGCCGGCTGGCCGAGCGGGCGGGCGACTATCTCAACGAGCAATGGGCCGCCGAATCCGCCGGCGAGGCAACCGGCCTGATCAAGGGCGGCGCGGCCACCGGCCTCGGTTTGATGGCGACCGGCGACGGGACGCGCGTTGGCCCTGTCCGCGTCCACCACGGCAGCGTCTCGAAGGAAACGCGCCTGGAAATCGAACGGCAGCTCAAGGCCGGGGAACTGCCCGCACTGGTGGGCACCTCGTCGCTGGAACTCGGCATTGACATCGGCGCGGTGGACCTCGTCGTGCAACTGCAAAGCCCCAAGTCGGTGGCGCAGGGGTTGCAGCGCGTGGGCCGCTCCGGCCACCTCGTCGGGCAGACGAGCGTGGGCCGCATCTTCCCCACCCACCGCGAGGACGTGGTCGAGGCGGCAGCCATTGCCGGCGGGATGCTGCGCGGTGCGGTCGAACCGACGCACACGCCGCGCCACCCGCTGGACGTGCTGGCGCAGCACATCGTCGCCATGGTCGCGGTGGAGCCGTGGGACGCGGACGCGCTCTTCTCCCTGGTGCGCCAGGCCTACGCCTACACCGACCTCACCGCGCGCGCGTTCCAGACGACGGTGGAGATGCTCGCCGGACGCTATCCGAGCCAGGCGTACCGCGAACTGCGCGCCCGGCTGGACTGGGACCGCGTCAACAACAAGCTATCGGCGCTGCCCGGCTCGCGCATGCTGGCGCTGACCAACGGCGGCACGATTCCCAACACCGGCGCGTTCGGCGCGTACCTGCCCGACGGCAAGACCAAACTCGGCGAACTGGACGAGGAATTCGTCTTCGAGACGCGCATCGGCGATACGATGATGCTCGGCTCGCAGGTGTGGCGCGTGCTCGACATCGACGAGAATCGCGTCACCGTGACCGAAGCGCCCGGTGCGATCCCGCGGATGCCCTTCTGGCGCGGCGACTTCCCCTGGCGGCCCTACGAACTCGGCGTGCGCGTCGGCGCCTTCCGCCGGGACGTGGCCGAAAAGCTGTCAACCCTGCGCCGCGATCTCGGCCTGCCCGACGACACGCCATTCAAAGACATTCTAGATTATCACCGCAGAGGCGCAGAGCACGCAGAGAAAAATCAAATAGAACTTTGCGCCCTCTGCGTCTCTGCGGTGAATTCCTTGCTGACCTGGCTCCGCGAGAATTACGCCCTGGACACGAACTCGGCCTGGAACGTGCTCGACTATCTCGCCAGCCAGCTCGACCAGACCGGCGCGCTCGCCACCGACCGCAGCATTCTGGTGGAAGTCTTCACCGATCCCCTCGGCGACCCGCGCATGGTCGTCCACTCGCCGTTCGGCGGGCGCGTCAACGGCCCGTGGGGGCTGGCGCTCGCGGGTGCGCTGCGCGAACGCGCCGGGATCAACATCGAAGTCGAGACCAACGACGACGGCATCCTCCTGCGCCTGCTCGACAGTGAGGCCGAATTCCCGCTGGACGTCGTCACCGAGATGGGGCCGGACGAAGCCCGCGAGCGCATCCTGCGCGAATTGCCGGAGTCGGCGGTGTTCGGCGCGCGTTTCCGGCAGAATGCGGCGCGCGCGCTGCTCCTGCCGGGCGTCGGGCGTGGGAAACGCACGCCGTTCTGGCTGCAACGGCTGCGCGCCAAAGAGCTGCTGCAAGTTGTGCGCCCCTTCGACGACTTCCCCATCGTCGTCGAAACCTACCGCGACTGCCTGCAAGACGTGCTCGACCTGCCGCACCTCGAAGAAGTCCTGGACGGCATCCAGCGGGGCGACATTAGCGTGACGGTTATGGAGTCGCGCACGCCTTCGCCCGTGGCGGAAAGCCTGATGTTCAACTTCATCAGCACCCGCATGTACGAATGGGACACGCCCAAAGCCGAGCAGCAATTGCAACTGTTGACCGTCAACCGCGACCTGCTGCAAGACTTGCTCAAGGATGTGGCGCTCGACGAACTGCTGCGCCCCGAAGCCATCGACGCCGTGCGCGGGCAACTGCAACACACCGCCCCCACTGCCCTCGCGCGCACCGCCGAAGAACTCGCCGTCCTCTTGCAGCAGATGGGCGACCTCTCGCCGAGCGAAGTCGCGCAGCGCACGCTGGTGGACCCCTCAAGCTGGATCGCCCACCTGACCGGCGCGGGGCGCGTCATCGGTATGGACATCCCCACCGCGACGAAGCCCGAATTCCGTTGGGTATTCGCGGAATATGAGGCGGAGTATGCGGCGGCTTTCCCCCCCTCAATCCCTCCCAGTGGGGGGGAAGCGGCCCCCCCTCCTGCAGGGAGGACTGAGGGGGGGCGTCGTCGCATCCTCGAACGCTTCCTCTCCTACGCCGGCCCGGTGACGCTGGACGCGATCCGCGCGCGGTACGCCTTCCCGGTGGACTGGCTGGAAGCGGAACTCGACCGCCTCATCGCCGCACGGGAACTCGTGCACGGGCACTTCACGCCGCAGGGTGATGGCGTCCCGGCTCCTGAACCCGAATTCGTGGATCGCCGCGCGTTGGAGCAGATTCATCGCCGCACACTCACGATCCTGCGCAAAGAAGTGCAACCCGTCCCCTTCACCACCTACGCTGACTTTTTGGCGCGGTGGCAGCACCTCACCCCCCCTCTGTCCCCCCCAATGGGGGGGATGAAGGGAGAGGAGATTGCTTCCCCCCCTGTGGGGGGGACTGAGGGGGGGAGTTTGGTCAAGATTCTCCAACAATTGCGCGCGCTGCCCGTTGTCGGCCGGATATGGGAACGCGATGTGCTGCCGCTGCGCCTCCCGCAGTACAACCCGGCGGAATTGGACGCACTGTGCCAAAGCGGTGAGCTGGTGTGGATTGGTTCGGGCGGGACGGATCCGCGCTATGGACGGGTGCGGTTTTTGTTCCGGGGCGAGGGGAACGTTTTTCTGTCAACGGATGCAACGGATGAAACGGATTTCTCCAATCCGTTAAAATCCGTTCAATCCGATGATGCGAGGGCAGTTTACCAGTTCCTCAAATCTGAAGGCGCGGTGTTCTTCAACGACATCGGCGAGGCGCTGGGACTTGACGAGAAGGCAGTCGAATCGGCGCTGATCGAGTTGGTGATGGCGGGACTGGTGACGAACGACAGTCTGGAAGCGATGCGCCAGATCGTACAGGAAGGAAAGCCACAGCCGCAAGCGCCGCGCCAGTACAGCTCGCTCGAAGCCGATCTGGCCCGGCGACGCGCCGAACTGGGGCTGGATGCGCACCCGGTCGGCTACAAACCGGCGCAGGCGCGGTACCGGTCGGCGCGGCAGCGTGTGCGTCAAAGGGTCGCGCAGACGGCGCACATCGCACCGCAGCACTGGGTGGGGCGTTGGACGTTGGTGCAACGGTTCAGCATCATGGGCAAGCCGGTTTCGGCAGGCGAGCGCGCGGCCCGGCAGGCGCGGCAATTGCTGGCGCGCTACGGCATCGTCACGCACGAATGCCTGGAAAACGAGGCCGGCGCGTGGGAGTGGAGCCTGATCTACCAGGAGCTTCAGCGGCAGGAGATGCGCGGCGAAGTGCGGCGCGGGTACTTCGTGCAGGGGCTTTCGGGGGCGCAGTTCGCGTTGCCGGAGGTGGTGGAGAAACTGCGCGCTCTCCGCGATGCGACCGAGGAAACCGCCCCGGTCGTGCTCAACGCCTGCGATCCGGCGAACCTTTACGGCCCATCCCGCGAGGGCAGTGACGCGCTCACCTTCACCCGCATCCCTTCGACGTGGCTGGTGCAGGTGCGCGGGCTGCCGGTGCTCGTCGCCGCGAACACCGGGACGGCACTCACCGCCGCACCCGGCGTGGACGAAGGAACGCTCCAACGCGCGCTCAAAGCCTTATTCACCCACCTGAGCAGCTTCGAGCGGCGCATCATCGTCGAAACCTGGAACGACGAACCGGTGCTGGAAAGCGCAGGCGCGGCGCTCATCGAAGCCGTCGGTGGCTACCGGTATTATCCGGGGATGGCCTGGGAGCGCAAAATTTGACTTTCCTACATTCTATTGTACATTATGTACACAATGTACAACAGAGGGAAGGCACGTATGGAACGTATATACAACACCGCCACAGCGCGGGCCAATTTCTCGCAACTGATCACCGAAGCCGGATATGCCGGACGCGAGGCGATTATTCAGCGCAATGAACGCCCACTTGCCGTCATTATCGGCTATGAGCAATATCTGGAATGGCGACAGCAGGCAGCAGAGCGGGCTGCACGTTTTCGCCTCTACGATGAAATCCGCTCACGGAACATAAACGCCGAACCGGAAGAAGTAGAGGCCGATGTTGCCGCTGCCCTGGATGCCGTGCGTAGACTTTGACCTATGCCTGAGATTATTGCCGGGCACGTGCTGCGGGTCGTTTTGGATACCAACGTTTATGTCAGCAGCGTGATCCTCCCTCGTGGAACGCCGTTCGAAATCCTGGAAGCATGGCGCCATCAAGCGTATATCCTGATTACAACCGAAGCTATCATCGCTGAAATTGAACACGTACTGCGGTATCCTCACCTCTGTGACCGCTATCACATCACCGATGAGAATATTGCTCAGTTGATTACCTCGCTGCGCGCCGATGCCCTGGTCGTGCCCGATTCTGACACGGCGAAGGGTATGGGCTCCGATCCTGGTGACGACAAATTTCTGGCCTGCGCTTCAATTGCACAAGCCGATTATATCGTCACCGGCGACCCGGCCTTGCTCATATTGAAACGGTACGAAAAGACGGTCATCCTCAAGCCGCATGAATTTCTTATCCGCCTTCAATACGGAGGACAGATGAAACCTACAATTAATGGCACGAAGTTCGGTTCAATCACCATTGAGGGCGAGAAAATCGAGCACGATGTCGTGATCCGGCTCAATGGCGACGTGGAAAAGCGCAAGAAAAAGCTCTCCAAAGCATTATACGGCACGTCGCACGTCATCTCGTTGGACGAAGCCAAGCACGTCTACCAGGACGGCGCCGAATGTCTCATCATTGGCGCCGGGCAAAGCGGCCTGGTCACACTCTCGCCGGAAGCGGAAGCGTATTTCAAGCGCAAAGCATGCCGTGTGGAATTATTGCCGACGCCCAAAGCGATTGAAGCCTGGAATAACGCCACAGGCGCGGTCATCGGACTGTTTCACGTCACGTGTTAGACACAGCCATAGTACACGGATCAGCACGGATTTGATGGATAAGAAAACAAGAAAAAATGCAGTATACGAGGTGTATTACAATTTTGATAAACGGATGAACCCGGAAAGCACGGATTTTTTCCCTTAAAAAATCCGTAACGGTTCAGAGGGTGTCCATTTCACCGCAGAGGACGCGGAGCGCGCAGAGATTTTGGAGGCAACATGCTGCCCGATTGCCCCCAAGTCTGCCAATCCATCCATCTCGGCGGTCTCTGCGAACTCGGCGGTGCAAGATTTATGACCTGCTGAGCAGTTACAAAAATCCATAAATCCGTCAAATCCGTGTATAATGCTTGAGCCGTTCATAGGGTCTTCTCATGCTCGCTCCAAGGGGAACGTTCGTTCCCCGTTTTCAACGGCTATGGGTCATAAAAGGCGGATCTGGCGATCCGCTCGAAGCAGCATCGGGGGACTGTGACGAGAATGATAAAGCCCAGAGCCGTTCATTGCAGAATCGTCTTGATCGGTATAGAATTGGAACGTGCCCATGCCTGATGCGATTTGTAACGCATCGTCCTTATCGAGGCCCAGAATCTGGTGGAGTTTGAATGGCTATGAATAACGTTGAGGCGCCTGACAACGAAAGCCGTATAGCCCCCCTCACCGCCGACCTTGTGCGCGAACTCTGGTCGCAGACCTACAACCGCGCCGGTAAACCCGACTGGTCGCACATTTTCCCCTACTACCACGAGGACATCGTTTTTCAGGACAGCATTCAGCGTATCGAAGGCATTGATGCGTTCCAGGCGCTGTGTAACCGGCTCACCCGGCGCTGCGAACAGATTGATATGGACATCCGCTCGGTCGTGATGGAGGGCCGCGACATTTTCCTGCAATGGAAAATGCAGATGAAGTTCAGACGGTGGCCCAGTTCCCCCGTCTACGGTTGCACCAAGCTCACCCTCGGTGACGACGGCAGGATCATCGAGCAGCGCGACTACTACGACCTCTGGGGCGACATCATCAACGGCATCCCCGGCTTCCGCCGACTCTACCGCTGGTTTATGCGCAAATACTTCGGCTAAAAATGACTTCACGGCACAAACCACAAAGTGCACAAAGGATTCTAAGGTTTGGATTAACAAAACGGCTGTTTCTGCGTTGAGTCATTAGGAATTTCCAGCCTTACTTGGAGTCCTTAGTGTCCTTTGTGGTTAGAAGAATTTTTCCGGAGAGTCGAAAATGCCCCCTCAATCCCGCCTGCTATAGACCTCAAAATTCGAGACACGGATTTTACGGATCATACAGATTTTTTGTCGCGGTTAATATAACTTACGTGAGGCCCGGTAAACTAAGCTGCGGTCTTCACAAATTTTCAAGAATCTGGTATATTTTATTCGTAGAGATTCGTGTGAATTCGAGGCTTGTTTTTGAGGAGTGGCAGGCATGAAACTACCGGAGGAATTGCAGTTCATCGCCAACGCGCGGATGCCGCAGAAGACGACAGAGGCGCGGATGGATGGGCGTGTCTGCATTGTGACCGGTGCAACGTCCGGTGTAGGCCTTGCGGCGGCGCAACGGTTGGCGCGCGGCGGGGCGCACCTCGTGCTCGTCTGTCGCAACGGCGAGAAGGCGGCGGCAGTGCAGGCGGAACTGGCGCGCAAGTACGGCGTCCCAACGGACGTGGTGCTGGCGGATTTCGCGCGACTCGCGGATGTGCGCACTGCCGCCGCGACGATCCTGGAACGGTATCCCCGCCTTGATGTTCTCATCAACAATGCCGGCGTGCACATGACGCACCGCACGTTGACCGCCGACGGGCACGAAACTGCGTTTGCGGTCAATCATCTGGCTTCGTTTCTCCTCACCCGTCTGCTGCTCGACCGGCTCAAGGCCAGCGCCCCGGCCCGCATCATCCAGGTGAACTCCCAGGGGCATCGCTTCGGCGGGCTGGACCTGAACGACCTCACCTGGAAGCGGCGTCTTTACATAGGATTGCGAGGCTACGGTGCGGCCAAGACGGCGCAGTTGCTCACCGTCTGGGAGCTGGCAGACCGGCTCGCGGGCAGCGGGGTCACGATCAACGCCATGCATCCCGGCGCGGTGAAGAGCAACATCGGCATGAACAACGGCTTGCTCTACCGACTGTACAACCGCATTGTGATTTATCCGTTTCTAAAGGACCCATCCATTGCCGGAGAAGCTCTCTATTATCTGGCGGCGGCGCCCGAAATGGCGCAGGTGAGTGGAAAATTCTTTAACCTGACCATTGAGGAGCGGCCCGCCGCGCATGCCCTAGACCGCGACCTCGGTAAGCGGGTGTGGGCCATGAGCGAAGCGCTCACCGGCCTGTCTGATGCTTAAATTCGCCGATTCTAAGCCTATTTTCCGCACTTTGAAAACTGAATAGAGAGCCAGCAAGCGGAATCGGCGCTTTTGTGAGATAATA
>FWPV01008225.1_pt1 | contig 18332 bp, 16 predicted proteins | sample 2228371 | NCBI WGS metagenome assembly FWPV01 (sample SAMEA103939776, study PRJEB20133) | metagenome
CAGCTTTACCTTTTTCATTAGCGCACGGACTAAGTCCGTAGGATCTAAATAGTACACTACCTAAAAATTTGTCTTGTAATGAGATTTGGTACCAGCGTTTTCTCTCAAACTAAACAGGCCGCTTTGGTCGTAATGCACGAATTGATACATTGAATACATTTTACTCGGAATCACAGGTAACCGGGAGGGAGTTGAGGCAGGTTCCGCATTTGGGTTCCGGTTTGAGGTTCTTATTGTGCTTCGTCGAGCAGTTGTTTGGCTTCTTCTGGGCTCAATTCCGTCTGACTTTCAGACACGACCACGATATCAGCTTCGCAGCGTTCTGCCATGTCTAGGAGCATTCTGTTTTCCAGCGGAGTGCTTGGGCCTTCAAACGATGAAATTTGTTGGATGCAGATGTCGAAACTTGGAGTAGGCATAAAAAACAGACGATCCGAAAAAAGCTCCTTGAGCATGCGAATCATCAAGTCGGTAGCTAGCTCGTAATCTGCTATGATCAAACGATCATTGGAGAAAGGTGTATCGCTTGTTCTATCCAGGCTCTTTTTTGTATCAAGCCTTTGAACCACAATTCTATTTGCGAAAACTTTGATGTGTACAGGGACAGCAGAACCAATCATAGGCCAACGAAGGTATTAATTCTTAGCCTAAAGGTGTTTGGTGGATGGACATAAGCCATCAGATAGTAAATCCAACTAGTTCAGGTTTTGTTCAGTCTGAGCCCTATTGTTTTCACCAAGGCCCTTTTTTGGTCACATTGGTAAATTGGCCATTCTCGAAACGGTAGGCTCCTCCGTATCCAACAAACCAAAGTCTGTTATTTCGGTCTTTGTATATCTCAAAAGGCAAAGGGCTTGAAATGGTATCCGCGAATTGGAGTTTGGTTAAACGACCATGATTCAGCTGATAAAGGTCTTTACGGTAATTTATCCAGATTGTTTGGTTGGAATCCGCTTCTATACTTCCAGAACCTTGATTCTCAGGTAAACCTACGGGCAGTTTTTTAAGTTTTCGGTCTCCGTTAAAATGAAAGGGACCCTTGGAGGTAGATATCCAGTATTCTCCGAGCTTCGTTTCAATGATATGTGTTACAAACGTGTTTTGTAGTCCAAGTTGTGCAGAAACATGTTTAAGGGTTTGCTTTTCGTATGCAAAAAGTCCGGCATTGGTGCAAAACCAAATGCTCCCTTTACTATCCTCAACTACCTGATGAACCATTTCCGGACTGGATACTCCGAGTGTTGTATCTGTTTTACCTTTGGGTAAGGCGAATGCTGTGAATCGTTTGCCATCGTAAAAGCAAGCGCCTTCGTAAGTTCCTATCCAGATAGTTCCATTTTTATCTGACTGCACACACCAAACGTCGTTATTTAACAATCCATCCGACTCGTATAAGTTGACTACCTTATCTCCATCTACATAACTGAGGCCTGCTGTATGGCCAAACCAAATTTTCCCGTGAGGATCTTCGGTAATATCTTTAATGGTCACAGGCATTCCGCTTTGGCTTTGAATGTCTTTGATTGATAGCAATGAATCGCCAACCAGCACAAATGCGCCATCTTGGGTACCAAACCACATGCGACCTTTTTTATCTTGGTAAACGGTTCTGACCACTGAACTGATTTGATTACGGAAATCCGGATAATGAATTCCAGGTTGTTCCATTTCTGTTTGCGCCGTGTCTGAAACCTGTTGTTTATCAGTCTCGTGTTTCTGTTGCGTTGCCCGACCGGTGCAGGAGAGTGCTAGATTCAGGGAAAAGAATAAAGCGAACCATACCGCTGTCTTTTGTGCTGCTGATAGCAGAATGAATTGCTTACTATACATTTTCATGGAGGAGATACCGGACTAAGGTAGTTTTTTTCAATTTCCTATTTCAAGACATAAAGAAGTGCACTCAGTAGTTTGGAGTTTGTCGACTTCTATTGGACTAAGACAATCCAGTCTTTACAATCCACTTTGAACAAGGTCAGCCGTTCTTGAAATAGAGACTAGTTTGAAGCTGTATCCAGTTTGTATTGGATTATCGTATAATAGGTTCCTGCTTTGGTATCTGTGTTGAAGTTCCATCTTTTATGGGGAGCGTTGGATTGAAAAACGGATTGGCCTTTCGAATCCTTGATTTCCGGCCTGAACGAATCAGCTTTGATTTCTACATCCGGGTAGCTTAGGATTTCGAGGTATTTCTTTTGGAGATTGAAACTTGAATCCGTTCTACTTAATTCTGTCTTTACTCGAAAGAGTTTAGTGCAGTCATGAGCTGTACTGAGACTTCCTAGATGAAGGAAAAATGGGATTGCTAGAAGGAGAAGTTTGGACACGGCTTGAGTACTAAATAGTTATGAAACCCAAAGACTAATTTTTTCTTCAATTCCCCACTGATTGTCCTTTTTTGAAAGGATGATTAGCCAAGATTCTCCACCCAGCCCACTCCCGGAGGGGTCATAGAAAGCCTGAAGAATAGCTTTTGAATAATCTTCGTTAAAGGCCAGTCTTGAAAAACGGGCAAATCCCAAATAGCCCGGAATTTTCGAATCAACCGAAGGTCGAGTTTTCAAAACAATGGCCTCAAGATTTAGCCGACTCGGCAACGGAATACTTCCGGATTCTTGGAGTTGTTTAAAATAGCCTTCCGGCTCAGCTATCAAGTTTGTATCGATCAGAATCAGGTATTCTGTTGGAAACTGAAATAGCGAATCTGCCAAGTGAATACTGAAACCATGAACACGAATCTTTTTTTTGAACGATTCTATGGAGTCCAGTTTTCGCTTCTCATACTCACTTCCGGACTCCTGTTCGAATTGGACAAGCGGTGTGAATTGCCTCAGTGCGGCATTTGTATCAACTTGGATGAATTGAGGCAGGAGGTGATTTAACGCAACAAGTTCAAGACTGTCGCGATTTTCTTGTGTTCCTTTGTTTCCTGTTTGTTCAGCATTGAAAGTGCAGCCGATTCCAAGCAAGATGGGTAAGAGGTAGCTGATTTTCATTGAATAACTAAGGATAAGGGATTTTTGTAAACTTAACGAATTGGCCTGAAATAGGGGTCAAATTGAATTCGCGTGAGGGATTGAAGCGGATAGCCCGCAGGCCGGTGCACTGGGATTGGGCTTGGCCAGCCGAGGACTTGCAGCGGAAAGCCCGGCCCGACGATAGGAGGGACACGCCCAAAGAAAAACCCCAAGGCTGATGGCCCCGGGGTTTTCCAATTCTAAGTGTATCAACCGACTAGATATCGATTTTGGCGTATTTGGCGTTGGCTTCGATGAATTCGCGGCGAGGAGCCACTTCATCACCCATCAGCATTGAGAAGATATGGTCTGCTTCTGCTGCACCATCCAAGGTAACACGCTTTAAGGTGCGGGTATCCGGATTCATGGTGGTATCCCAAAGCTGCTCCGCGTTCATCTCACCGAGACCTTTGTATCGCTGAATACCTACGTTTTCTGCTTTGCCTTCACCGGCCATGTCTTTGACCAAGATATCGCGCTCTTCATCACTCCAGCAGTACCGTACGTCTTTGCCTTTTTTCAATTGGTAAAGTGGTGGTGTAGCGATGTATACATAGCCGAACTCAATCAATTCCTTCATGTAACGGAACAAGAGGGTAAGGATTAAGGTACGAATATGCGATCCGTCCACGTCGGCATCCGTCATGATGACAATCTTATGGTAACGCAGCTTCTCGATGTTTAGGGCCTTGTCGTCTTCTTCCGTACCGATGCTCACGCCCAAGGCGGTAAACATGTTACGGATCTCTTCGTTCTCGTAGATTTTATGCTCTAAGGCTTTCTCTACGTTCAAGATCTTACCACGCAAAGGCAGGATGGCTTGGAAGTTACGGTTACGGCCTTGTTTGGCTGTACCACCGGCTGAGTCACCCTCCACGAGGAAGAGCTCACATTTTTGTGGATCACGCTCAGAGCAATCGCTCAGTTTACCCGGTAAACCGATACCGCTCATTACCCCTTTTCTTTGCACCATGTCGCGCGCTTTACGGGCAGCGTGACGGGCATTGGCAGCTAAGATTACCTTTTCTACAATGCGTCGGGCTTCTTTTGGATGTTCTTCGAGGTAGTTGTTCAGTACTTCACCTACCGCTTGGTCTACAGCACCCATTACGTCGTTGTTACCCAACTTGGTTTTGGTCTGTCCTTCAAACTGCGGCTCTTGCACTTTCACCGAGATAACCCCGGTTAAGCCTTCACGGAAGTCGTCGCCGGAAATCTCAAACTTCAGGTTCTTGAGCATACCCGATTTATCGGCATAGGCCTTTAAGGTACGGGTTAAGGCTCTGCGGAAACCCGCTACGTGTGTTCCACCTTCAATGGTATTGATGTTGTTTACGTACGAATGCAGGTTCTCGGAGTAACCGTTATTGTACTGGAAAGCCACTTCTACCGGTACGCCGGCGCGTTCGCCTTCCATGTAAATAGGCTCCGGAATCAGCTTTTCGCGGGTACCATCGATGTATTGCACGAATTCAGTTAAGCCGCCTTCGCTAAAGAATACTTCTTCTTTGATTTTACCATCGGCATCTTGCTCGCGCTCATCGCGCAAAACCAAGCGGATACCTTTGTTCAGGTATGCTAGCTCACGAAGACGCTTTTGCAAAGTTTCAAACTTGTAAAGGGAGGTAGTGAAAATGGTATCATCAGGTAGGAAATGCACCATGGTACCGGTGCGATCTGATTCGCCAATTACTTCTACTGAAGTTTGAGGTACCCCTTTGGAATACTCCTGTTGGAAGATTTTCCCTTCCCGGTAAACGGTAGCACGCAATAAGATACTCAATGCGTTCACACAGGATACACCCACACCGTGGAGTCCGCCGGAAACCTTGTAGGTATCTTTATCGAATTTACCACCCGCGTGAAGCACCGTCATTACAACTTCCAAAGCCGACTTACCTTCTTTGGCGTGTATGCCGGTTGGGATACCCCGTCCGTCGTCTTCCACCGTAATGGAATTGTCTTCGTGAATGGTAACGAGAATGTTTTTACAATATCCGGCCAAGGCCTCATCAATCGAGTTATCTACTACCTCATACACCAGGTGATGCAGGCCACGTTCACCCACATCGCCAATGTACATGGCAGGGCGCTTTCTTACGGCTTCAAGACCCTCTAAAATTTGGATATTGTCCGCTCCGTAATTCGACCGATTTTGTTCGTTTGCTTCGCTCATCAATTCTTGAATTTGAATACTTGGTAAAAGTACCTTAAATCCCGCGTTAAATCTATGTTTTCAAGCGATGGAAAGCGGGTATTTTTCCACAAAAAATAGTGGAAATCAAAGGCCGGTCGGCTTGCTCATTTCGGAGCGCTCCAATTGGATGTAAAGCGGCTCTCCACTCAAGGGATGTTGAAAGCCCAAAGCAGTGGCAAAAAGGTACATCCGAGGCAGCTCGGTTTCCTTGCCGTAGCGCTTGTCTCCAAGGATTGGATGTCCGGCATGAGCGAAATGCACCCTCAGTTGGTGGGTTCTTCCGGTGAGGGGATAGGCTTCTACCAGGCTCATATTTCCCTCTACTGATTCAGTTTGATAGCGGGTAAGGCAGTGTTTGCCTTCGTCCATCACTTTGATGGTTCGCGGGTTTTTGGGGTCTCTACCCATAGGCCAAGTGAGCAATCCGCTTTCCGGCTCAATTTTTCCGGAGAGCCAGGCATGGTAACGTCGCTCATTTTTCTCCAAAGCAAAGCGCGGCTTGAGCACTTTAAATGCTGCTTCACTGCGCGCAAGGAGAATGAGTCCGGAGGTTTCTTTATCCAAGCGATGAACTATCCCGTTTTCAATAGCCGGAATCCCATTCGATTCATGGTAATGCTTTACCGCGTTGAGCAGGGTGCCATAAAAAACGCCCAAGCCGGCGTGACAGGCCATTCCCGCGGGCTTGTTTACCACCAAGATATCATCGTCTTCATAGCGAACATCGAGCGGGATGTCTTCTGCAAAAATTTTATGCTGCAAAAACCAATTGAAATCGGCCTCCAAGAGATCCCCTTTTTCTAAAGCAAGGTTTTGCCTGATTACTGCGCCGTTTACTTTGACAAAGCCTTTATGCAGGGCCACCTCAGCGCGTTCCGGTCCGATGCCTTTATACCGTCCAATCAAAAGCGATAGGAGGTCCTTTCCGGCATGGAGGGCAGTGAGCTTCAAGCTAAATTGGTTCATAACCAGGTTTCCGCGAGAATAGCCGGATTCACCCTTAAGGTGCCGGTTTCAAACTTATTGTAATTGGTGATAGCCGATTCTTCGTAGGTTTCCAATGGAGTCAATTGCTCATCGCTCAAGATTCGGCTTTGCCTAACCAGCTTCTGGGCTACGTTGTATTGCGGCAGCATTTTGCCGTCGTCAATCTTGATGCAAGCACCTATGATTTCTTCTGTGAAAGCGAGCGAGTAGATGCCTTCGGCGCCGGTTTTCCCTATAATTCTAGAGCCACTTTGCAGCATGAGGTCGCTGCAATAGCGTCCGGTTCCGGCAATCATTAACGGATATTTCCCCGCCGCGTTAATCAACCGCTTACAGGCCTTGCCTAGGCTGCTATCTTCTTTAGCGAATTTGGCCAAATGCATATAGCCAAGGGCCTGGTTGTAAACCGGAATAGAATAAATTGGCGCAGAGCAACCATCCAAGGCAGTGTGCAACAGTGTTTCAGGATAGGCGTGAAAGTCGCTCACCAGCTTTCTAATCTCTGCCTGAAGCGGATGTTGCGGGTTGAGGTAGTCCTCCGTATCCCAGCCGCGAAATACACAATACGCCAAAAATCCGGCATGCTTCCCCGAGCAGTTGTTGTGAATGGCCTCGGCTTTTTGTCCGGAAGCCAACAAAGCATTCGCGCTTTTCCGATGCGTAGGGTATTGCGCACCACATTTTAGAGCGCTGCGTTCTAAGCCGGCCTTTTTTAATATGCTGTCTACCGCTGCAACATGCATGGCTTCCCCGTTGTGGGAGCCACAGGTAACGGCAAGCTCTTCTTCGCTCAAGCCTAAGGCATCAGCGGCGCCGCTGGCCAACAAAGGAATTTGCTGGAAGAACTTGAGGGCTGAACGCGGGTAGCAGATTTGTTGGGTATCGCCTTCGCTGTAAATAATTTTTTGATCGGCATCTACAATGCAGATTACGCCGCGGTGAAAGCTCTCCAAGACCTCGCCCCGAAATACGTCAACTAAGATGGGATTGCAATTCATTGGCCTGCTTGCTGACTTAAATACTGATGCATCTTAGCGAGGGCACGTGCACGGTGGCTCATGCTGTTTTTCTCAGCTGGGCTCATTTCGGCGAAAGTCCGGGTTTCACCTTCCGGCACAAAGAGGGGGTCATAACCGAATCCCCGGTCGCCACGTTTCTCTTCCAGAATACGACCTTCCACACTGCCTTCAAAATATTGAATTCCCTCTGGTTGAACTAGGGCAATTACTGTTTTAAAACGGGCCTTGCGGTTTGTTTGTCCCTTAAGCGCTTCCAAGAGTTTGTCCATGTTTTTTTCTGCATTACCGTGTTCGCCGGCATAGCGTGCAGAATAGACGCCGGGCGCTCCGCCGAGGGCATCAACCTCTAGGCCGCTGTCGTCGGCAAAACAGGCTACGCCGTAGTTTTTGAAAACGTACTCGGCTTTCATCAAGGCGTTTCCTGCAAAGGTGTCGGCGGTTTCGGCCAGTTCTTCGTTACAGCCTATATCGTCGAGGTTGAGCAGCAACAAGTCTTCCGGTAATACCTGAAAGGCTTCTTGCAGCTTGTGCTTGTTATTGGTGGCAAAGACCAATTCCATCATAAAAAATGTTGTTTTAATTCGTTCCACAAAGGCACTTTGAGCTTGGGCTCGGCCTCCAGTTTAGCGATGCTATCGCTCAAGATTACTTTTACGCCTTGGTGAATCTCGGTTTTGTATTTCTCAGCAAGCTGCAATCCCTCCGGTAGAACATCCCAGCAAATCACTTTTTGAGGTTTCAGTTCTGCGAGTAGGGAAGGCCAATCAGTTGAGCTGTGTTTTAAGTTGAGGATAGCGCAATCGCTCAGCTTATTATTGAGGGCAGCCGGATTCTCCACCAGCCTTTCCAGCAAGCTTCGGTCGGAGTCTGGAACCTTGTTATCGCCTGGGTGGGTAAACAGCAACAAAAGACCGTTTGAATTGTTACCCTCAAAGACCAGCGGGGTATGATTTTCGATGATTGCTTCCACTGGAGCGTCATCCTTTACAAAACCTTGCTCAACGTTTGTTCGGATAATTTCATCGCCGTCAAAAAAGGACAAGAGTTCAGGTATTGCTAAGGATAATGACTGCTTTTCGTTCATATCTTTTTCGGGGTAATCGGTCCGTAAAGATTAAATTTGTGTCGCAAAATTATGGAAATGACATTGGAAATCGCTGTTGAAAAAGCTTCGGCTTCGAGAATAGGTCAAGTTGACTTCAACAACATTCAATTCGGAAAGATCTTTTCAGACCATCAGTTTATCGCAGATTTTGATGGTGAAAAATGGACCAATCCCCGCATCGTACCCTACGGCAATATTTCACTAAGTCCCGCCATCTCTGCCATCCACTATGGTCAGGCTATTTTTGAAGGCATGAAGGCATTCAAAACGGAGGAGGGAGCGATTCAATTGTTTCGTCCGCAAGAAAACTGGAAACGTTTAAACCGTTCGGCTTACCGCATGGGTATGCCGGATATTCCGGAAGAATTTTTCATGGAGGGATTGGAAGAGTTGCTGCGCGTAGACAGCGATTGGGTGCCGGCCACCAAAGGCAGTGCCTTGTATTTGCGTCCTTTTATGTTCGCTACCGATGATTATATCGGTGTGCGTCCGAGCGATACCTATAAGTTTATCATCTTTTCTTGTCCGGTTAACGCTTACTACAGCCAGCCCTTGAAGGTGAAGGCTGAAACACAGTATATCCGTGCAGCCGAGGGCGGTGTTGGATCTGCTAAATGTGCCGGCAACTATGGTTCAGTGATGCACCCTACTCGCGAGGCTCAACGCCAAGGATTTAATCAAATACTTTGGTTAGATGCCAAAGAACATAAGTACTTAGAAGAAACCGGTACCACCAATATTTTTGTTCGCATTGGCGATAAATTGATTACGCCGGCCTTAGGAAAACAAACCATTTTAGAAGGCATCACCCGCGATTCCTTGATTCAACTGTCGCGCTCTTGGGGCATTGAGGTGGAAGAACGGGCTATCAGCATTGATGAATTGGTAGAGGCTTACAATAATGGGCTTCTGAAAGAGATGTTTGGCGCGGGCACAGCTGCTACGGTTGCACAAATTGAGTTGGTGCATTACCAAGGTAAAGACATGCAGCTGCAGCATCTGGATCAGTGGGAATACTATACCCGCTTAAAGAATACCATGGAAGGCATCAAAACCGGAACAAGCGAAGACCCATTCAACTGGGTTCATAAAGTCTATTAATCTATGGCTGTAAAGCTAGAAGCGAGCTGGCTTGAACACCTGAAAGGGGAGTTTGAGTCAGCTTATTTTTTGTCGCTTAAATCCTTTCTCCAAGAAGAGAAGGCTGCGGGAAAAACCTTGTATCCGCCGTCGAGCCAAATTTTCGCCGCATTAGACAGCACACCGTTTCAAGCGGTTAAGGTGGTAATCATCGGACAGGATCCCTACCACGGAGTAGGACAAGCCAACGGATTAAGCTTTTCAGTCAACGAGGGCATTCCTCATCCGCCATCCTTGGTCAATATCTTCAAAGAAATCAGTAACGATTTAGGATTGCCCTATCCGGTGAGTGGCGATCTGAGTCGCTGGGCCAAACAAGGGGTGCTACTACTCAACGCCACCTTAACCGTCAGGGCTTCAGAAGCCGGATCACACCAAAACAAAGGCTGGGAATTGTTTACCGATGCCATCATCGACAGCCTGAACAGAGAACGCAGCGGACTGGTCTTCATGCTGTGGGGCAGTTATGCCAAGAACAAAGGCAAACGCATCGATAGACAAAAGCATTTGGTACTGGAATCAGGCCATCCTTCACCCTTGAGTGCGAATAGGGGGATGTGGTTTGGGAATAAACATTTCAGTCGCTGCAATGCCTATTTGAAGCAAAACGCCATTCCGCTTATTGATTGGCGATAAAGCATGTTTGACCGTTTCAAGTAAGCAGCAGAACGAAGTATCATTAAGCCAAAAAAAAAGCCTCCCGAAGGAGGCTTTTTCCGTTTATATATTCTTCTATCGATTAACGAATCGCGTTCTGGAATTCAGCGCGGTCTCTTACTCTTCTGAATTCGAGGTCTGATTTTGCCATGTCTCTCATGTTCGCATTCAATTGAACAGAACGAGTCAAGTTGCTGGTTACGGCTTCCAAGTTGTTGGTACGTGCACCTAAGATAGCGTTCAAGTAGTAGTAGTTGGCGTTTTTATCTTCGTTTTTCACGCAATCCAAAGAAGCTTTAGCGTTGCTGTAATCACCTTTCATTAAGTAAGCCAATGCGGTGTTGAATTCGCATTTTTCTTGCGACAAGTAGCTGATAGCACCCTCGTAGTTACCTTTGCGGAACTCGAGCATACCCATATTCATGTTTTCGTTCTCACCAGCTGCTTTAGCTGCTTTGTACATTTCTTCAGCTTTGGCGTAGTCTTTCTGCATAGCGTAAGCAACACCCATGTTGTTCAAGATGATTTGGTTGCTTTCGATACCTTTTGCTTTTTCTAACAATGGCATGGCTTCGTTGTATTTGCCATCCAGCAAATGAACGTAAGCTAGGTTATTGTAACCTTTCCAGCTGTTAGGATACGTGTCGATGCAGTGTTGGTAGATACGCGCTTTCTCTTTGTTATCAGAAGTTAAACGAGCCAATTGAATCAACTCTACTTCTTGAAGTTCATTCAATTTGTTGCTGAATTCTTGCAATTCTGCATCGGTTTTCAAAGGCTGTTGGCGATTGAAGTTGATGGTTGCTCTTCTCAATTTAGGCAACATGTCGTTCTTCATCTTGTTGTAAGACTTCGCATGTTTTCTTTTGATTTCAGCTTCTTTCGCTTCGTTGCTCATGTTGCTGTTCATGATGCTGAGGATTTCTGATTTGTCAGATAGGTCAGAAGACTCTACCAACATTTTCCAGCCATCCCAATCTTCTGTGATAGAAGAAGACATGCTAAAAGCTGAATCGTTTACTTCGCTGAAGCCCAATTTATTCAATTGTTTCTTTAGGTAAGCGAAGGTAGACTCAGCACGTTTGCCTGATAATTTTTCGTTGATTTTCAATTCACCGTCTGGTGAAGCAAAACCGTTGATGCTAATGCCTTTAATTAAGTATACCGTATCAGCTCCCAATTCTTTCAGTTTCTTCAACTGGTCTTGGTTGTTGATGTCTGCCGATTTAACACGGAAGTTCGGATTGAAAGAAGAAGAGTTGATCAAGTAGTATAACTCGATGCTCACGTTTTTGAAGATTGGAACATAAGGATCGCCGCTTTCCAACGAATTTTCGCCGTTTTCAGCTAACAAGTGTGTCGTAACGATACCTTTTGCGATCAAACGCTCAGGACCGTTGATACACTGATCTTGAACCTCATCGTATCCTTTGATCATCACAGTTGGCTTTGCTTTCAGCTCAGCGTTTTTCATTTCTGGCTGATACTTGAACTTATCTTTGTAAGTTACTTTTCCACCTGATTTAGATTGAACAGTCGTAGCGCCTTTATTGCTGCCTTTCGCTTTTTCACCTTTGATGGTTACTTGAGGGCGGGCTTGGCTTTGGTCTCCGTATTCCAATGTTGGATTGACATCCACGGTAGCTTTTTTGTCTAGCTTCTTAGGATCAACCTGAATTGTCACGGTGTACTCTACTGAGTCACCATGGAGTTCAAGCACCTCAGGTTCGGCTTGGTACTTGGTTCCTTCATCATAGTTTTTGGCCGCTTTTTTAACGTTGGTACAAGCTGCCAGGAGCATTCCTGAAGCAAGAATAGCTAACGTTCCGGTCTTTGTGTAGAATGTCATAATGTTTGGAATATATAACCTTTTTTCTTTTTGGGATTGCGCAAATTTATAAATTTTAAGCTGACTTCAAGCAAATTAAAGTAAAATGAAAATGAAAATTATTTGTGTAATTACGAAAATTATGCTGTTGTTTTGACAGCGACGGCCCTGAGGCCTGCACGAACACGCCAATAATTATGTCAGACGAAAAGGTCATAGAACTCAAAAATGTAAAGGTATATCAAGGTGAAAACATGATATTACATGATGTTGATCTTGAAATTAAGTCCGGTGAGTTTGTTTATCTCATTGGTAAGACCGGAAGCGGAAAGTCTTCTTTATTGAAAACCTTGTACGGAGAGCTTCCACTTAGCGAAGGAGAAGGCTCGGTAGCGGGTTTTGATTTAACTAAGCTGAAAACGTCAAAAGTCCACCTGCTTCGCCGTCAAATTGGTATCGTGTTTCAAGATTTCCAGCTGCTCACAGACCGCAATGTGCGGGAGAACCTTGAGTTTGTATTGAAAGCCACCGCTTGGAAAGACAAAAAGAAGCGCGATGAGCGGATTACAGAGGTATTGAGTTTGGTGGGGCTGAGCACCAAAGATTTTAAAATGCCGTTTGAGCTGTCAGGCGGGGAACAACAGCGGGTGGTAATCGCTAGAGCACTGTTAAACGACCCAGCGCTGATTTTAGCCGATGAGCCTACGGGTAATTTGGATCCTGAAGTGGCAGAAGACATCATGAAACTGCTCAAAGACATCGCTAACAAAGGCACGGCCATCTTCATGGCTACCCACGATTACCGTTTAATCAATAAATTTTTTGGAAAAATCTACCGCTGTGAAGGCGGAAAAATCCAGGCTACCTCTTCTTTGCACGGATAGCTTCTACCAATTCACGGGCGTTCTGAATATTGGAAAAGCCCTGCTCCAAAGCGGTTTTTCGCTGGCGAATTTGGTCTACAGAAAACGGGGTTTGCATGAGCGTTTGCAACTTTTTAACGAATTGCTTCGGTGTATTGGCTATTTCGCAAAAGGTTTCCAATCCGGTATTGTTTACCATGTAGGAATTGGCCAAACAATGACGGCCAAGAAAGAGCGCATTGATAAGCTTTAGTTTGATACCCGTATTTTGGAAGGTGGGTAACACGTTGACATGGGCATTCTTCACGTACTCCAACATCTCCGAAGAATTTAAGTTGCTGAGAATTTGAATGTTCTCCTTTCCTTCCACTGCAGAAACAAGCTCTTTAGACGGGCTGCTGCCCGCGATATACAAGGGATAATCCAAGTCTTTGAAAACTTCATTCACCAGGAAACGAGCCGCCTCGTCGTTTTCACCTACGGCCAGGTTGCCATGGTAGAGAATATAATCGCCACTGCCGTTTACAGACCGTATCTCGCGGTTCGGGTGAAAGGCCGGCAAATACATCACGTGCTCAAACTTCTTTTGGAAATGCGCATAGTCGGAAGGCGAAATAGCGGCAATCAAGTTGGCATGTTTCAATACCGATTCATGCTTTTTCAATCGCTCACTCTCAATGCGGAAGAAATACTTCTTGAAGAAATTGGTTTCTACCTCTTCCAACTTCTTATAATAGTCGTGCTCCACATTGTGGGTGCGCACAATTTTAATCCGTTTCGCTAAATCCGGGTGATCTAAGTAATAGGTGCAATGCAGTCCTTCAAACAAAATGGGGTGCTTATCGCTTTTTAAATTTTGAAGTAGCTCGCTGGTATTTCGGGTAGCCACGATATACGGAATTCTGCCGTAAAAGGGATTGCGAAATGTTCTTCGTTGGTAGTAATGTACTTGGTAGGCCACCTTCTCCAGTGCCGATGCTTTTTCTCTACCGTATTGGTAGCAATGCAGAATCACCTTCACCCCCAGATCATGCAGGGCTTCCACCTTGTAGTATATATCGATCACTCCGCCATAGTTGGCAGGATACGGTATATCAAAGGCGACGATATGGAGGTATTCAGACGATTTGTTCATACAAACTCAACAGGTGTTTACTTTCCTGTTCCCAGTTCCACTTGGCTGATGCTTCTTTACAGGTTGTTTTTAGTTCTTGGTAAAGCTTGGGGTCATGCAGTAAGGTTTGTATTTGGTGTCTGACAGATTTGGGGTTTGGTTCTGCAAATATAATCGCAGGACATTCTCTTGCAAGAGACAGGTATTCGGGAAATTCGCTGCACAAGACCGGTACTTGGGCTTGGATATAGTCGAAAGTCTTGTTTGCTAGAGAATAATAGTAGGATAAACCGAGGTTCTCCAGAACATTGTAACCTAGCCAAGCCTGTGGCGTTAAAGCATGCAATTGGGTGGGTTGAAGGTAGCCTAAGAATTGTATTTGTCCGCTAGCGATGCCTTTTTTAGCCAGTGCTCTGAGCGAGGCACTCAAATCACCTTCACCGGCTATCCAAAGTTGAACGGGTAATCCCTCAACGGCAGCTATCAGTTGTTCTAAACCCCTGCCTTTGTTTAGGGCACCTTGGTAGAGTATCACCGGCGGATTGGGTTTCTCAACTTCGCTTGGCTTTTTGGCTAAAGGCAGGTTGCGAATAACGGCGAAGTCTTTGCCGTAATTCGTTTTGAAGAGTTGGGCTAGGCCCGGACTAACCGTATAGCATAAATCAGCCTTTGGGATGCCAAAGCGCGCAATACGTTCCCAAATGGCTTGGACCTTTTTTCTTCCCTGCAATTCCGGCACTTCTGTGAAGTACTCGTGGGCATCGTACACCAATGTCTTGGATCGGATTTTGGCTACCAAACCATTTGCCAGAAGCGTATCCAAGTCAACGGCTCCGAGGATATCCACCTTAGCGAAAAGGAGGAAGAAGAATAGCCTGATAGTGTATTCCAGGTAAAACAGGGCTCCTCTTTTGAACCATAGATTTAATCTCACGCACTCAAAAGGGAAATCGGGCAGGGGCTTGGAGTTAGGGAGGCGCCTACCGATGAGCGTTACGGCATAGCCCGCTTCGCTCAACGTAGTGCAGATTCGCTGCATGCGCTGATCGTAGCTCAGGTCGTTTATAACGGTAAAGCTTAGACGTTTTGCTCGTTCCATGTAATACGTTGGTCCGGGTGCAGACTTATGCGCCCTTCGTCAATCAGATGTCTTAATACCTCGCTAATGTGATCCTCATGCCAATAGCCAGCAAAAGCGGTTAGTTCTTTTAATGTGTTATGTCCGTTTTTTAGTGCCTCCTCAATCAAATTTCGGTATACGGTTTCACTCTTTTTTTGCTTTTTGTCTTCCGCGCAGATATCACATTGACCGCAGCGTGGGGAGTCCTTTTCATTGAAGTAGGAAAGTAGGGCTTGACTTCGGCAATACGTATTTTCGGCATAGTCAAAAACCGATTCCAAACGGATTCCGGCCCGTTTTTTTAATTCTTTTTGGTTCTCTTGTACGTAGTGCACCTTGTCTTCTCGAGGTCGGAGCAAGACTACCTGCGGCTTGTCTTTAGCCGGCTCATAGCTCATCAGCCCAACCTCTTGAAGTTTCATAAAGACCTGTTTAATTTCTTCCACGCTGTGGTGAAGCTGTCTCGCTAAAAAAGCCTCATCAATGCGCACATACTGATCAAAGAGTCCGGAATAGCTGCGCAACAGCAATTTGAGGAAACCGGCAATTTTGGGGTTGCGCAATTCGAAGTCGTATAAGACCGTATTATCCACATTGATATGCACCTTAGCCGTTTGGTGAAGGGCATCGGAAAGACGCAGTACGCCTTCCTGCTCCAACACTTTCAAACACTGAAAGGCCGCGGAAGGACGTAGCTCGTTTTTAAGCGCGAAATCAGCAATATCAAAATCAAAGGACGCATACTGCCCGCTGTGCAAGGGAATCTGCAAATAATTGCAAAGCAGGTTATACACCCGGGCCACTTCTTCGTAAGGAGGATAGGATTGTTCCCATTGGCGCAAGGCTTCGTGTTTGTCTTGGGCTCGGTAAAGGGCTATGCACCACGCCGCTTGTTCATCTCGCCCGGCTCGTCCGGCTTCTTGGTAATAGGCTTCCAGTGAGTCAGGCAATTCATAGTGAATCACAAAGCGCACATCAGGTTTATCGATGCCCATACCGAAAGCATTGGTAGAAACCATGATGCGTGTTCTGCCTTTGATCCAATTGTCTTGTTTCCGGCTGCGCTGAGCCCCGTCTAGTCCGGCATGGTAAAAGTCTACGGAATGTCCGTGATTATACAGGTACTCTGCCAAGTCTTTACACAGTCTTCGGTTGCGGGCGTAAATTACCCCCGTTCCCTTGATTTTGTCGGCAATTTGCAGGATGCGGTCCAGCTTGTTTTCTTCTTCTAGAACGAGGTAGTGCAGGTTTTTTCGCTCAAAACTTTTCCTGAAAACATGACGGTCTTTAAAGGCCAAACGTTTTTGGATGTCTTCTACCACCGGCTGAGTGGCCGTAGCCGTGAGGGCCATGACCGGCGCCTTGAGCCATTCTCTAATTTCAGCGATGCGGAGGTATTCCGGACGAAAATCATAACCCCACTGTGAGATGCAATGGGCTTCGTCAATGGCGAGCAAGTTGATGTTCATCTGAATAGCCCGCGCTTTGAACAGCTCGGTATGCAGGCGCTCCGGAGAGACATAGAGAAACTTATACTGTCCGTGAATACATTGATCAAGCTCACGGTCCATTTCCCGGTGCGACATGCCCGAATAAATGGCCAAAGCCGGAATGCCTCTTTTCTGCAGGTTCTCCACTTGGTCTTTCATCAAAGCGATCAAAGGTGAAATAACCAGGCAGAGGCCTTCTTTGGCCATGGCCGGAACCTGAAAGCAGATGGATTTGCCACCCCCGGTAGGCAGCAGTGCCAGCGTATCTTTTCCCTCCAAGACAGATTGGATAATCTCTTCTTGCAAAGGCCTGAAGCTGTCGTATCCCCAGTATTTTTTTAGTATGCTGTGGATTTGGTCCATAGTTTAGTTACCGGCTACTTGTCCATCGCGAATGGTGAAGCAGACATCAGCCTGCTTGGCGAGTTCTGTATTGTGGGTCACGATGATGAAGCTCTGACCGAGTTCATCTCTAAGTTGAAAAAAGAGATTATGCAGTTCGGACGCATTTTGAGAATCCAGGTTACCGGAAGGCTCGTCGGCCAAGACCACCGAAGGCTTATTCATCAAAGCACGGGCTACTGCCACGCGTTGTTGCTCTCCTCCTGATAGTTCACCCGGCTTATGTTTGGCTCTTTCGCTGATGTGCAACAGTTCTAGCAGCTCTTGTGCACGATGTTCCGCTTCTTTTTTGGGGATGCCTTGAATAAAAGCCGGGAAACAGATGTTCTCTATGGCTGTAAATTCAGGCAACAGGTGGTGAAACTGAAAAACAAAACCCAGCTTATCGTTGCGAAACTGAGCCAGCTTATTGCCTTTGAGCTTGCTCACTTCTTGTCCGCCAATAAAAAGTTGTCCGGAATCCATCTGGTCTAGCGTACCGAGAATCTGCAAAAGCGTAGATTTTCCTGCACCGGATGCGCCTACGATGCTCGCCACTTGTGCTGCACCAATTTCCAAATCAATACCCCTCAGTACCTCCAGTTTGCCGTAGGCTTTGCGAATTCCTTTTGCTTCGACCATAGGCAGCGAAGATAGGATTTATCGGGATTAGGATAAATAGTCTACTCAATGTCTTGGATACAACAGTATTCATCCGTGTCCCAATCTCGTGGATTGTTTCTGATATATTGTCGAAAAGCGTAGTATTCTTCGTATTCTCTTATCATTCTATCGTAGAAACCCCGTTGCCAAGCCATTTCAAATCCGAGATGGTGGGCGTACTTGCTAACTGCCGCTTTGTAACTTCCGAGGTGTATAGAAATTGGGCGCAGGTTATTGGATATTGAAGAATTTCCTAGAGATGTTAATGTTGAATCCTCTTGTTGAGGCGACACATGTGTGGCCCTTACAAAGTTTGACCCAGAAGAGGACTTTGAACGAGGTTGAAATCCCTTATACTCGATTATGCCGTGAATATGGTTTGGCATGATTACAAATTCATGAAGAATAAGACCTGGTATGCGAAATGCTAATTCGCTCCACAAGATGAACGCAATAATTCCAACTTTTGAGTAGCAAACTTGGCCGTCTTGAATTGATCCAAAATAACTGATTCTATCCTTGGTGCATAAGGTTAAGAAATACAAGGCATCTGAAGAATAATCCCAATTTTTCAATCTCAAGAACCATCATAATTCATTTTTATTCAAGCGGCTGAACCTTGTTTAACAATGAAGCGAATTTTAATTGACACAATTCTGAAATTCATGCATGTTTCAGACAGAAATCCGGGCAAGTGGAGTTGTCGGCTATATGCGATTTAGACTTTGTAGGGGCGACACACGTGTCGCCCTTA
>FWPV01008255.1_pt1 | contig 18328 bp, 15 predicted proteins | sample 2228371 | NCBI WGS metagenome assembly FWPV01 (sample SAMEA103939776, study PRJEB20133) | metagenome
CCCCGCGCGACGGCGACCGGCGCGGCCACCGCTCCGGCGCGGATCTGCGCCAACAGCCGCATGGTGGGCTCGCTCGGGCGGGCGTCCAGGTGCCGGGCCAGGGCCTCGCGGCAGGCCTCGAACTGGCGGATCGCCGCCACCGTGTCGCCGCGCCGGGCGTAGAGCAGCATGAGCGCCCGATGGGCCGGCTCGTGGGCCGGCTCGAGGGCCAGGATCCGGGCCCCCAGGCGCCGCAGCTCGGGCTCCTCGCCGGTCGCCTCCAGCCGGCGCTGGAGGGCGTCGAGCGCGATCGCCCGCAGCCGCGCCCGCTGGGCCGCGAGCCAGGTGTCGAACGGGCCGCCGAGCTCGCCCGTACCCTCGAGCAGCTCGCCCACGGCGAGCTCGCAAAGATCGATCTCGGGCCGCGGTGCCCGGGCGAGCCCGATCAGCCGTAGCGCGTCGACCTCGATCCGCCCGGTGTCGAGCGCCACCGCCTCGCGCCCCGCCCGCAGCGGCCCGGGCTCGCCCAGACACGACCGCAGTTCGCGCAAGGTCTGGCGCAGGCTCGCGCGCGCCTGCTCCTCCGGCCGATCGCCCCACAACAACCCGGCCAGCTGCTCGCGGCCGACCGGGCGCCCCTCCTCGAGCGCGAGATAGGCCAGCAACGCCCGCCCCTTGCGGCTCTTGGGCGTGCGCTCGGCGCCACCGGGTGCGAAAAGCCGCAGGCCTCCCAGAAGCTGCAGGCGCCAGCCGGTGGGCTCCGCCCCGCCGTTCGATCGATCACGTGCGACGCGCGCCAACGGAACTCCTTCGGCCACGGGACCGAACGACACCCCGCCTTTTGCGGGTCTCTTATTCACGCGGGATTCACGGCTGTCCAGCGGCCTGCGACGGCGAGGCTTCACGCTGTCCTCTCGGCGGCGTGCGAGGAACGGGTCGCGCGCGTTCCCGATCGCGGCCTTCGGCCGGTCGGGGAGCAGTCTCTCTCGCGCCGGGGCCGCTCGTGCCCCGGCGTCTTTTCGTCCGGCACAGGCTGGGGCCGAGGGCGATCGGGCTCGACGCCGCGGCGCGGCTGCGCTAGGGGCCGTGGTTCGAGCGAGGGTGGTGCGGACGGGCGACGATGGAGTGGTTCGAGGAGACGCTCTGGCCCAACTGGGCGCAGAAGATCCGGGTCAAGGAGGTGCTCTACCACGAGAAGACCCCGCATCAGGACCTGATCGTGTTCGAATCCTGGAGCTGGGGGCGGGTGCTGGCGCTCGACGGGGTGGTGCAGGTGACCACGGCCGACGAGTTCGTCTACCACGAGATGATGATCCATCCGGCGGTGCTGGCCCACGGCCGGGTCGAGAACCTGTTGATCGTGGGCGGTGGCGACGGTGGCTGCCTGCGCGAGGCCTGCCGCTATCCCGGCATCCGGCGGATCACGCTGGTCGAGATCGACGCCGGGGTGATCGAGTTCTGCCGCCGCTTCCTGCCGACCGTCTCGGCCGGCGCCTTCGACGATCCGCGGGTCCGGGTGGTGATCGCCGACGGGGCCGCCTTCGTCCGCGAATGCCCCGAGCGGTTCGACGTGATCGTGGTCGATTCGACCGACCCGCGCGGTCCCGGCGAGGTCCTGTTCACCGAGGAGTTCTACACCGCCTGCCGGGCGCTGCTGCGGCCGGGCGGCATCATGGTCACCCAGTGCGGCAACCCGGCGATCTTCCCCGACGAGCTCGCCTTCACCCAGGAGCGCCAGAGCCGTGCCGGCTTCGCCGACGTGACCTACTTCTTCGCCCCGGTGCCGACCTACATCGGGGGCAACATGGCCCTGGGCTGGGCGTCCGACGAGCCGGCCCACCGCCGGATCGACGTGGAACAGCTGCGCCGGCGGGGTGTGCCGGCGGGCTTGCGCCATTACACGCCGGAGGTCCACCTCGCGGCTTTCGCCCACCCGGCCTGGCTGATCGAGCGGGTCGGCCGGTGACCGGCCTGGTGGCGCCCGGCGCGTAAGACGGTACCGTAGCCGTACGATCGAGCCGTCCCGCCGGTGCGCGGGAGGGTCCGGTCGCTTGTCTTAACCATCCGTCAAGGTTAGTCGCCTATGACGTGCGGTGCGTGCGGCGCGCCGCCGGCAACGGGGAGCGCGTCGGGGCGGCTCGGGCGAGCCGCGCGAGAGTGAACCGTCAGCGGGTGCGACGATGGTGAGCAAGGCTGCCGAGGAGAAGCGGTCCGGTCCGGGCGTCGGGCCGGCCGAGGAGGGCGCGTCCCGGGACGCGCCGGCGAGCTGGCCGTTTCCCGGCGAAGCACCGCTCGAGGCGCTGCTGCCCGAGCCGGACGAGTCGACGGTGACCTTGGCGCTCTCCGACCTGATCCAGGATGCCAACGGCGAGATCGTGCTCTTCAACGATTCCCACTTGCGGCGGTTGGCGCTCGTCACCGACGCCGAGGAGCTGGCCCGCGGTCGCGCCCCCCATCACGTGACCGCCGCCGGCGAGGACGTCACGGGCTTCGCCTACGTCACCTTCGACAACGGCGTGACCCTCTATTATCAGCCCGATCTCGAGCTCGTGGTCCGGCACGAGCCCGGCTGAGCCGGTGCCATGCCCGAGCGGCCGATCGTCGACGCGCACGTCCACCTCTACGATCCGGCGCTTCTGCCCTATGGCTGGATGCGCGGCGATCCGGTGCTCGACCGGCCGCACGGCCTGGCCGAGTACGACCGTGCCACCGGTGCGGTCGCGGTCGAGCGGCTGGTGTTCGTCGAGGTGGCGGTCGATCCGGGCCACCATCTCGAGGAGGCGCGCCGCATCCAGGCGCTGGCCGATCGTGACCCGCGGATCGGGGCCATCGTCGCCCACGCCCCGGTCGAGCGGGGGGCGGCGGTGGAGGCCGATCTCGACGCGCTCGCGGCGTTGCCGGCGCTGCGCGGGATCCGCCGGCTGCTCCAGGACGAACCCGATCCGGCCTTCTGTCTGACAGGCGATTTCGTCGAGGGCGTGCGGCGGGTCGGCCGCCGCGGGCTGGTCTTCGAGCTCTGCTTGAAGGCGGGGCGGGGTCAGCTCGCGGCCGCCGTCGAGTTGGTGCGCCGCTGTCCGGACACCCGCTTCGTGCTCGACCATCTGGGCAAGCCGCCGGTCGCGGCCGGCCTGCTCGATCCGTGGCGCCGAGAGATCACCGAACTCGCCCGCTCGCCCAACGTGGTCTGCAAGATCTCGGGCCTGATCACGGAGGCCGATCCGGCGCGGTGGACCCGGGCCGATCTGCGCCCCTATCTCGACCACGCGCTCGCCTGCTTCGGGCCCGAGCGGGTGATGTTCGGCAGCGACTGGCCGGTGAGCGCCAAGACGCATCTCTACACGACCTGGGTGGCGATCCTCGACGAGGTCCTGGCGGGCTGGCCGGCACCGGCTCGCGAGCGCTTCTGGCGCGGCACGGCGCGCGAGGTCTATCGGCTGGACGGGTGAGCCGCGAGCCGGTGGGCGGGGCGCGGGGCGTCGCGTCGGTCCGGGCGGGCTCCCCGGGAGACGGGCGCTCGGCTAGCCTCGTGCCGGCGAGCCGCGGGCAGGGTCCGCAGGGGAGGCGGTGATGAGCGAAGCGCTGGCGCGGCGGCGGGTCGGCCGCACCGATCTCGAGGTCACGGTGCTGGGGCTGGGTGGGGCGCCCTTGGGCGATCTCTACGAGCGGATCCCCGATCCGCGCGCCTGGGCGACGATCGAGGCGGCCTGGCAGGCCGGGATCCGGCTGTTCGACACCGCCCCGCTCTACGGCCACGGCCTCTCCGAACACCGCATGGGCGAGGTGCTGCGCTCCAAGCCGCGCGACGCGTTCGTGTTGTCGACCAAGGTAGGCCGGATCCTGGAGCCGGCCGACCCGCGCACGATCGATCGTGGCCAGTGGGCCGGCGGGCTGCCGATGCGCTGGCGGTTCGACTACTCCGCCGACGGGATCCGCCGCTCGCTCGAGGACAGCTTGCAGCGGCTGGGCTTCGATCGGATCGACATCGTCTTCGTCCACGATCTCGACCCCTGGTGGTGTCCGACCGAGGAGGTGTTCGAGGCGCGCTACCGGCAATTGATGGAGAGCGGCTGGCGGCTGCTCGAGGATTTGCGCGCCGCGGGCACGATCCGCGCCATCGGCCTCGGGGTCAACGCCGTGGCGCCCTGTGTCCGGTTGGCCCGCGACGCCGATCCCGACCTGTTCTTGCTGGCCGGCCGCTACACGCTGTTGGAGCAGGGCGGGCTCGACGATCTGTTGCCGCTCGCCCGCGCCAAGGGGTTCTCGATCCTGCTGGGTGGCCCGTTCAACTCCGGCATTCTGGCCACCGGTGCGGTGCCGGGGGCGCGCTACGACTACCAGCCCGCGCCGCCGGCGATCCTGGAGCGGGTGCGGCGGATCGAGGCGGTCTGTGCCCGCCACGGCGTGCCGCTCAAGGCGGCGGCGATCCAGTTCCCGTTGGGACTCGATCGGGTGGCGGCGATCGTCCCCGGTGCGGTCCGCCCGGAGGAGGTCGAGGAGAACCGCAAGCTCGTCGCCTGGCCGATCCCGCGCGCTTTCTGGGAGGATCTCGTGGCCGAGGGGCTGGTGGCCGAGGGCTGCCCGCTGCCGCCCTGAGCCCCCGAAGAAATCGGCCCGCGTGCACCGCTCGGGGTGCACGCGGGCCGGAGCAAGGAAGTCTCAGCCCTCAGCGGCTCGCACTCTAAGCGCGATCGCGGCCGTCGGTCCGTGGCCAAACTCACAGGTCGAGCGACGGTGTTCGCCTATAGGCCCGGGTGCTTCCCCGCGTATGCGCCGCGGGGGAGCGGGAGAGGCGAGCGAGCGCCGCCGGCCGGCGCGGCCGGTCGTGGGCGGCCGAGGAGGACCCGACCATGGCCTTGAGCGAACGTGATCTGGCGATCGTGCAACGCGGGGTCGATTCGTTGACCCGAACGATCGCCGAGCTCGGTTTGACCCTGGTGATCGAGCAGGACTTCGAACGGCTCGGGGCGTTCCTGCGGGCCCGCGGGAGTTTCGTCAATCCGAGCTTCGATCCGGTGGTGAGCCGGCTCTCCTGGCGCGACTTCTGGGTCCACCTCCTGGATCCGGCCGGCCGCTCGATCGCCTGCAGCGCCGAGCGGGTCATCGAGACCGAGGACTTCATGGAGGAGGTGTCGACCGGGCGGATCTGGTACGAGGGCGGCTTCGCCCGCCACGGCGGACCCGAGCGGATCGACGTGATCCGGCCGAGCGTGCGGCTGGCCGGCACGCTCAGCCATTCGGGCTCGACCTGGGTCGATCCGGCCTGGCGCGGTCAGGGGCTGGCCATGCTCATGACCCGCCTGTCGCGGGCGCTCTCCTTCCGCAATCACGGGGTGGCCGCCAACACCGGCTTCGTGCGCCATTCGCTCTACGTGACGCCGGTGCCGACCGAGAGCTACGGCTACACCCACGTCGAGAAGTGCCTGGACGGGTTCTTCCCGCCCCAGGGTGGGCCGGAGGTGCTCTATCTGTGCTGGATCACCGACGTCGAGTTCGTCCGCTCGGTGGAGGCCCTGCCGCACCATCCGCGCCACCCGGTGCGGTTGGTCGAGCCGCGGCCGACGGAGGTGGAGGCGTTGGCGCGCGCCGGCGGCTGAGTCGCGCGGCAAGGTGAACGGCGTGCGGCAGCGGGTTACGCCCGACGGCCGCGAGCGTTTGGTTAACAAAGGGTTATCGTCGAGAACGGGTCCGCCGCGCGCAATGCGGCTGCGTCTCCCGGCGGGACCGGCGGTGGCGCTCGCCACCGCCGGGTTCCGCGGGGCCGGAGGAGGACCCGCCCGTGTCGTCGACCGAAACCCTGGTCTCGCTGCAGGACGGGATCGACGCGCTCACCGAGGCCGTCGCCCGCCTGGGACTCTCGTTGCTCGTCGAACGCGACTTCGACCGCCTCGTCCGTTTCCTCGAGAGCCGTGGCACCTTCGTCAATCCGAGCTTCGATCCCCGTGCCAGTCGGCTGGGCCCGGAGGATTTCTGGCTGGCCGCGGTGGATGCCGAGGGTGCGGTGGTCGCGACCAGTGCCGAGCGGGTGATCGAGACCGAGGACTTCATGGAGGAGGTGGCTACCGGCCGCATCTGGTACGCGGACGGGTTCGGCCCCCGCTTCGGGGTCGAGCGGATCCCGGTCGTGCCGGTGAGTACCCGGCTGTCCGGTCGGCTGAGCCATTCGGGTGCGACCTACGTGGTTCCGGAGCGTCGCCGCTCGGGCCTCGCCATGTTCCTGCCCTGGCTGTCGCGGGCCCTCTCGTTCCGCAATGCCGGCTGCCTCGCCAACACCGGCTTCGTCCGCCGCAGCCTGGCCGAGACCCCGGTGCCGGTGCGCTCCTACGGCTACAGCCACGTCGAGACCTGCCTGAACGGCTGGTTCCCACCGCAGGGCGGCTCGGAGATCCTCTATCTGTGCTGGATCACGGCCGAGGAGTTCCGGGCCAAGCTCGCCGGCTTGCCGGACCATCCGCGCCACCCGGTCCCGCTGCCGGCAGGGCGTCGAGCGCGTCTGGCGCTGGTGGCCGAGGGGATCGCCGAGCCGCACCGGTCGACGGCGGCCCCGCGACCGGCCGGCTCTCGCGCAGGTGGCACAGCTGCCACAGCTCCTTGACCCGGATCCCGTCGTCGGCGGTCGGCAACAGCAGCTGGCGCCAGCGCTCGACGGCGAGCGGCCCCTGGACGAGGAGGTCCTGGAGGAGGGGCGAGCCGGTGAAGCGCACGGTGCGCTGATCCTCGCGCAAGAGTTCGCCCAGGCTGCGCCGGGCGGCGCGGGGATCGGCCGCCTCGGCGGTGGCGAGCGCCGCCAGCCGGCCGAGCGGGGTGGGCCCGCCGTGGGGTGCGGGTGGGGCCAGCCACTCCGCTTCGGGCAACAACAGGCGCAGCTGCGGGGTGTCGAGCGCGCAGCGCGGCGGCAAGAGCCCGTCGACCCGCCGCTCGCTCCAGGCCCGCAGCGCCACCTCGAGGGCCGAGTCGGCGCCGTCGAGGGCGGCGAGCGGCAACGGGCGCTTGGCGAGCCAGACGAGCTCGGGCATCGGGTCCCCTCGGGTCGATCGCACGGGCCGCGGCGGTGCCGCTCGATCGAGGGTGCACCGCCCGCCGCGTCGCCACGATGGTCCGGGAGCGTAAACAGGACCTCTATCGGTGACGAGATCGCGGGCCGCGGCATACCGGGTGACGTCCCGGCCCTCCCCCCGATCCGGCCTCGTTCAGCCGCCGATCCCGAACGATCGAGGCCGGTCGGGGTCGGGCGGGGCCGAGCCGGCGCGTCGGATGCCGATCCGACCCGACCAGGGCGGGCGGCCGGCGGGACCGGCGATCTGATCATTTTTTGGGCAGAGCGCCCGAGGGATCGGGGCTATCTGCCCAAAATCCGAGCAAGCCGTTCATCCTTCCGTCACGATCGGCCGCCCGCCCCGGGCGGTCCGGGCCGCGGCACGATTCTTGTTCCTCGTCCCCCGGGGGCGAACCCCGCCGCCCCGACGGGCGGTGCCTCGGACGGGCTGGACGAGAGGATCGACGATGAAGCGATGGCTCTTGGTGGCGTCGGGCGCTGGCGTGAGCATGCTGGCCGGTACGGTGTCGGCCCTGGCCGACGAGCCGACCCTCGACAAGGGGGACACGGCGTGGATGCTCACCGCCACGGCGCTCGTCCTGTTGATGACCATACCGGGTGTCGCGTTGTTCTACGGCGGCATGGTCCGCAAGAAGAACGTGCTCTCCGTTCTCATGCAGGTCTTCGCGATCTGCTGTACCATGTCGATCGTCTGGATGATCATCGGCTACAGCCTGGCCTTCGCCGAGGGCACGCCTTACGTCGGCGGGCTCTCCAAGATGTTCTTCGCCGGCATGGGCGTCGACACGCTCCAGGGGACCATTCCCGAGAGCGTCTTCGCCACCTTCCAGATGACCTTCGCGATCATCACCCCGGCGCTCGTCGTGGGGGCCGTCGTCGACCGGATGAAGTTCGGGGCCCTGCTCCTCTTCATGATCCTCTGGTCGATTTTCGTCTACGCGCCGATCACGCACTGGGTGTGGGGCGGCGGCTTCCTCGGTGACGACGGCGTGCTCGACTATGCCGGCGGCACCGTCGTCCACATCAACGCCGGTGTGGCCGGCCTGGTGGCCTGCCTCGTGCTCGGCAAGCGGATCGGCTACGGCAGCGAGCCCATGGCGCCGCACAACCTGACCCTCACGGTGATCGGCGCCTCGCTCCTGTGGGTGGGCTGGTTCGGCTTCAACGCCGGCTCGGCGGTGGCCGCCGACGGACGGGCCGGCATGGCCATGCTGGTCACCCAGATCGCCACGGCGGCGGCCGCCATCGCCTGGATGCTGGCCGAGTGGGTGGCCAAGGGAAAGCCCTCGGTGCTGGGCATCGCCTCGGGGGCCGTGGCCGGGCTCGTGGCGATCACGCCGGCCTCGGGCTTCGTGCTGCCCTCGGGTGCCCTGGTCATCGGCCTGGCCGCCGGCCTCGTGTGCTTCTGGGCCTCGGTCTACGTGAAGAACTGGCTCGGTTACGACGACAGCCTGGACGTGTTCGGCGTGCACGGTGTCGGCGGGATCGTGGGCGCGCTCTTGACCGGCGTGTTCGCGATCGAGGCGGTCGGCGGCACCAAGGGGCTGCTCGAGGGCAACCCGGAGCAGGTCTGGATCCAGTTCATGGGCATCGTGTGGACCATCGTCTGGTGTGCCGTGGCGACCTTCGTGATCTTGATGATCGTCAAGGCGATCGTGGGCCTGCGGGTCGACCGCGACAGCGAGCGCGAGGGCCTCGACCTGGCGCTCCACGGCGAAGCGGTCCAGTAAGCGTTCTTCTTCCGCCTTCTTCCGCACCTCGCCTCCGCATCGCGCACGCGCGCCGCCCGCCCCCGGGCGGCGCTTTTTTCATCCGCCCGGCGGCGGCCCGGGGTTCCCGCCCGCGCGCGGTCGTGCTTCATTGTCCCCTCGAGGATGCCCGCAGCGCACGGGCCCGATCAGGGAGCAGCGAACCATGGCCACGGCCCTTCGCCCGGACCCCACCTTCTATCCGACCCCCAAGCTCGCCGCCAAAGCGCCGCCCGAGACCTTCGCCTACGTCGTGGCTTTCGATCCGAACCGGAAAGTGCCGGATCGGCTGGCGGTGGTCGACGTCGATCCGAGCTCGCCCGCTTACGGGACCATCCTGCACGAGGTCGAGGCCAGCGCGGTGGGCGACGAGTTCCACCATTTCGGCTGGAACGCCTGCTCCTCGCATCTGTGCCCGAACGCCCCGCACCCGCACGTCGAGCGGCGCTATCTGGTGGTGCCCGGTCTGCGGTCCTCGCGCATCCACATCTTCGACACCAAGCCCGACCCGCGCCGGCCGCAGCTCGTCCACGTGATCCAGCCCGAGGAGATCGCCGAGCGCGCCGACTATTCGCGGCCGCACACCGTTCATTGCGGGCCCGAGGGCATCTACGTGAGCGCGCTCGGCAACGGCGCCGGCAAGGGACCGGGCGGCGTGTTCCTGATCGATCCGGAGAGCTTCGCCGTCCTCGGCCGCTACGAGATCGATCGGGGCCCCCAACAACTCGCCTACGATTTCTGGTGGCATCTCGGTCACGATACGATGGTGACCAGCGAGTGGGGCACGCCCGACATGGTCGAGGACGGGCTCGTCCCGGAGCTCATCCTCGGGGCCGAGTACGGCCGGCGGCTGCATTTCTTCGATCTGCACAAGCGCCGCCACGTCCAGGAGATCGATTTCGGTGACAAGTACCAACTCGTCTTCGAGCTGCGCCCGGCCCACGATCCGACCAAGGCCTACGGCTTCGTGAACTGCGTGCTGTCGCTCGAGGACCTGTCCTCGTCGATCTGGCTCTGGTACCGCGAGAACGGTCGCTGGGCGGTGCGCAAGGTGATCACCATCCCGGCCGAGCCCGCCGACCCCGAGCTGCTGCCGCCGATCCTGAAGCCCTTCCAGGCGGTTCCGCCGCTCGTCACCGACATCGATCTGTCGGTCGACGATCGCTTCCTCTACGTCTCCTGCTGGGGGACCGGCCAGTTCCTGCAATACGACGTCTCGGATCCGATGAACCCGAAGCGCACCGGTGAGATCCGCCTCGGCGGCATCGTGAGCCGGGCGGCGCATCCGGCCGATCCGTCGCGGCCGTTGAACGGCGGGCCGCAGATGGTCGAGGTGAGCCGCGACGGCCGGCGGATCTACTTCACCAACTCGCTCTACGGGGCGGTCGATCCGCAGTTCTATCCCGACGGCATCGAGGGCTGGATGGTCAAGGTCGAGGCCGATCCGGAAGGCGGCATGCGGCTCGATCCGCGCTTCTTCCTGCGCTGGCCGGGGCCGCACCGGCCGCACCAGATCCGCCTCGAGGGCGGCGACGCCTCCTCGGATTCCTACTGCTATCCGAACTGAGGCGACCGCCATCCGAACCGAGGCGGTCGTCATTCGCAGGCGGCGGGTGGAGCGGGGCCGGGCGGTGGCGGGCGGCGGGTGGTCGGTGGGGTGAGCGAGCCGCTCGGGCCCTGGCTCGTCGTCGCCGGCCTCGGTGCCTTCCACGGCGTCAACCCGGCCATGGGCTGGCTGTTCGCCGTGGCGCTGGGCCTGCATCGCGGCTCCGGGCGGGTGGTCGCCTGGGCGATGCTGCCGATCGCGCTCGGCCACGGCCTCTCGGTGGCCGCCACGGTGACCCTGTTCCTGGCCGCCGGGGCGGTCCTCGACCTCTCCCTCCTGAGCCGGCTCGCGGGTCTCGTGCTGCTCGGCTGGGCCGTTTGGGTGGTCCGCCGCGGCCACCCGCGGCGGGTGCGGGTGGGCATGACCACCGGTACCGCCGGCCTCGTGCTGTGGTCCTTCACCATGGCGAGCGCGCATGGTGCCGGGCTCATGCTGTTGCCGGCGCTCGTGCCGATCTGTTTCGCCGGCGCGGCGCCGGAGCTGGCCCGCTTGGGCGGCACGACCTTCCGGGCGGCGCTCGTCGTGTTCGTCCACGGGGCGGCCATGCTCGCGGTGACCGCGGCCGTGGCCTTCCTGGTCTACCGCGTGATCGGGGTGGCGATCCTGCGCCGGGCCTGGATCAACCTCGAGCTCGTGTGGGCCGCGGCGCTGGCCGCCACCGGGCTGTGGCTGCTCCTGGCCTGAGCGGGGACGTCAGCCGGGTGCCAGCTGCGCCAACGCAGGGCCGTGATGCCGTCGCGGCCGCGGGCATCGACGACGGCGCGGTCCCCGTACGTCGCTCCTCGTCGCTCGTCCCGAGCCCGTGTGGACTCGGCAAAGGCACCCGTACCTTCGCACCCGACCGGTTCCCGGATGGCCGCCACTCGGGCTCGGCTCCGGCCGTTCGACTGTCGCCCGCGCCGTCGGCCGCGCATCTTCGCGCCGCCGATCCGCCTCGCCCGGTCCCGCGAGGTCCGGGATCGTCGGTCGAGGAGCCGACGGGATCGAGGCGGACAGCCACCGGCCCGCGACCCGGCGAGCGCCCCCTCGCCGGAGCCGAGCGGGCAAATCCGGTCTCGAGAACCGGCTGGCGGGCGCGCGGGCGAAGGTTCGGTGCCGGGCCTTCCGCGGCGTTGGTCGTCCTCGACCACGCGGCAAGTCGCCGCAGACCGAACAACCGTCATTGACGCCCTGCCCGGTCGAATGGAATCGTCGTAAAAATTTACTTTTGGTTAGTGAGCGCGCCTCCGATGGGGAATGGGAGCGCTTCTGTGGCGGGTCGTTCGGGACCGGGCGAGGGCTGCCTCTCGTCGCCGCGGCCGCTGGATCCTCGCGCTCCCGCTCCGGTCGGGCCGCGCTCGCGGTCGTTGTCGCCACCGAACCAGGATCGAGAGGGCCGGCGGTCCCAGGAGCGCCGTACCGAGGGGGGAAGCCATGTCGAATCGACCGCGGACGCATCGATCCCGCGAGGAAGAGAACGATTCCGGCGGCGCAGCGACCAGGTTAGCAGCGTCGCGCGTGCTGTCCATCGTGACACGTCGATCGCTGGTCGGGGCCCGGATCCTCCTGCGTGCCTCGGCTGATCCCCGCATGCTCTCATCGGCAGGACCGGGGCGCCAATGGCCTCCGTGTCGCGGCCCGGAGCCGCTCGTCCAGCGGCGCACGGCTCAACGCCCCCGGTACGCCCAAGGTCGCCTCCTCGTGCCTCCGCCGCCTCACGGGCCGGTCGATCACCCGTTGAAGCCGTGAGCGCGCGTAGCGAAGTCGGTCACGCGACATCGAAACTTGGCACCGTTGTGAGGAGAGGACGATGGCTACCTTCATGGTGACGACGTTGGTGGACGAGGACAACGGGTACGGCGGCCAGGGCCTGAGTCTGCGCGAGGCGATCAAGTTCGCGATGGCGACCCCGGGCACCGATCGGATCGTTTTCGACCCGAACATCGGAGGTCTAGGTCTCGTTGCCGAGAACCATCGAGGGGTCGGCGCGGTCGATCTCCCCGACCGCCCGTTCGCGTCTATCGTTCGCATCGAGGCGGGCGAGAGTTTCGCGAGCGCAATGGCCGGCAGGCCGGCCGGGACGCTCTATATCGTCGGTACGGGGATCCACCGTGCCCAAGAAGTCGTGCCCCGCAACGGAGACGCCTTCATCGGCGAGCCCGGCGCGATCATGAACGGCGCGCTTCCGTTGAAGGACCCCGTCTCCTTCGATGGAAACGGTAACCCCATCTTCGATCTGCCAAAGCCGTTACCGCTTGCAGACGTGAGATTCAGTGGCGAGGGCGATCCATCTCTCGGCGCCGGGCACAAGTTCGGCGAGAACCCCGGCGAGGCAATCGCGGCAGGCAGGAATCCCACGTCGATAACGGGATACCCCGAGCAGCTCTTTTTCACACCACCGTCACCAGAACCGGCGCCGTTCGTACCCTCCGCCGGGATCGCGGTTCGATCGGCCGACGCCACCGACGGTTTTCAATGGTTCCTGGACTACCAGAATCAACGGGTCGTGATCGACCAAGTGCTCTATAATTACTTGAGCAGCAGGCGCTTCGGATTTGAACTCGGTGTCGCTAAGTTCGCCTTCGGGTACGATGCCTCTAGTTACGAGAAATTCAATCCTTCTGAAAATCCCCTTGGACAACCGATACCAGAGTCCCCTTCCGACGTGGCAGAATACTTGCCAAATCCTTATTCCGGCGTTAGCATTTACTCCGATCGCCACCCCTACGCCGACAAGCCGCACGACGTCATCATCCAGAACCTCACGATCGAGCATTACGCGAACCCGGCACAAACCGGTGCCATTGGCTACAATCGACCGGGCCTGGACTGGCTGGTCGAGAACAACGAGGTCCGCTGGAACAACGGCACCGGTGTCGAGTTGCGTGGTGACCACGCCATCGTGCGCGACAACTTCGTCCACCACAACGGACAGTTCGGGATCGCGGCGGGCGACGGTGACCGCGCGAGGACGTCCACGCCCGACGGCGACTCGTCCCGCAAGGTCGGCAATCTCGAGGAGACGGGCTTCTACTACGGTTACGCAGGGGCCGGCGGACTTATCGAGAACAACGAGGTGGCGTTCAATCGACTTCCAGAGATAGGGGTGAATCAGGGTTGGGGCGCTGGGGGAATGAAATTATCTCGGACCTTCAATATTCGCGTCACCGACAATTGGGTACACGACAATGATGGCAGGGGAATTTGGTTAGACTTCGCCTACGGTGGCTCGGTAATCGAGGGGAACCGGGTCGAAGGGAACTCGTTGGACGGCATATTCGTCGAGATCACAGCGGGCCCTACGGTGGTCGCAAACAACGAGCTGGAGCGGGACGGTTGGCTGGAGGCGGAGCTGAATCCTTTCGGGTCGCAGATCCTCGTGGTGTCGTCGCGGCAGACGGAGGTGGTCGGCAACACCGTGCGGATCTATGACGAGGCCTCGGATCCAAATAAACCGATTTCTACGATTTATAATGCACGCGGAACCGGCATCGTCATCAGAGACGACGGCACCAGAAATGTTGAAGAATATTCAATTTTTTCGGAAGGAAATGCCGTGCACGACAATATTTTCTACATAGAAGGCCCAGAATCTCTCGGTCAGAATGAGAATGGCCGACTCTGGTCTGGCGCATATTTCGAGCCAAATGATCTAAGCAAATATCCAGATCTCAATAATCTTGGCTTGGCGAGCATTCATGAGCTTTACGACCGATCGAAGAATTGGTTTTTTTGATAACAAGTATATTATCAATGGCAATGAAATTGGGGTCGAAGGGTTAGGGTATTGGCGTTGGGGGGCTGTATTCGAAGGCGGTCGCTACGTTTACCCGTACCTGAATTTTGCACAGTGGCAGCAGAGCGGACAGGATCCGCCGTTCGGCTGGCGGGGCGCTGATCGTCAGGGTACCGACAGAACCGACCTGCTGGTCGACGGCTACGGGGACAATCGCCTGGAGGGCCTAGGTGGTCCGGATGCGCTCTATGGCCGCGACGGTAACGACCGACTCATCGGCGGCGCCGGTGTGGACTTGCTCGTGGGCGGAGACGGCGACGACGTTTACGTCTATTCCAGCGGCGATCCTGGCTTCGAGGCTCCCGATCTGATCCGCGACGGCGGCGATGGAATCGACACGATCGTGGCGGAGGGCATCAGCGTCTGGATCAACATGGACCAGTTCAGCCGCGAGCTCACCGGAATCGACAGGATCGTCAACCAAACCAGGATACCCTGCGCGACGCCGAGCGAGTGCGAGGCGTACCCCCAGGGGTATCCCGGCTACGCGCAAATCATGGGCACGGACGCCGACAATGTCCTCGACTTCCGCGGCGTCGCGCTCCTCGGTCTCACCGCTATAAACGGCCTCGGCGGACGCGACACCATCTACGGCTCGGAAGGCAGGGACGTGATTTACGGCGGTGCCCGCGTCCACATCGCCGACCGCGATGATCTGCTGTTCGGCATGGGCGGCGACGACGACCTCTTCGGTGGCCCGGGCGACGATCGGCTCGAGGGTGGTCGTGGGAACGACTCCATCGACGGTGGCCTTGGCAGGGACCGAGCCGTCTACTTGGGGAGGCTGGCCGAGTACGAAATCAAGGCAGTGGGATCGACGTGGTCCGTGCGGGACACCGTTGCCGGACGAGATGGAAGCGACACGTTGACGAGCATCGAGGTGCTGGTCTTCTCGGACCGGGAGCTGGTCTTGGCGTAGCTGGTTCCCAGCTTACCGTCGACCTCGGGACGGCGGCTCGCGGGGATTGTGCCACAGAGGCGAGCGCGGCACTGAAGGTTGCCGTGCGCTGCGCGAGCTGGCTGTGCGGACCTCCGAGCAAGCCCGGATCGCCGTCACGAGCCGAAAGCGCCGTCGTGTCGATCAGCAAGCGGGGCGGGTAACACCGCCGACGGGGCCGCGTCGGCCGACGCGCGCATCGTCTTCCAGGACGAGGCGGCGGCGCTCCGCAGCGTGCTCGGAGCCTATCTGGTCGGGCCCGAGAACCAGATCGAACGGGTGCGGATCGTCTTCCCGGATATCGAGCATCGCGACCCCGACCCCCGCTACGGCGCCGCGGTGCGGCCGGGCGGCGGCCCCCTGGCCGCGGGCGACTCGGTGGCACTCTCGGACCTCTTCGCCGACGTCGCGCTCGAGCCGGGCATGGAGTTCGGCCTGTTCCTCGCCGCCGGTGCGGTCGGCCGTCACGGCGCGGATCTGTTCCGACCGGGTGCCGGCAGCTTCGCGTTCGAGGACCGCGCCGGAGGGGCCGCGACGCTCGACACCGTCGATCCGAGACTGGTGTTCACGGCGGCCGACGGCAGCCGAACGCTCATCGCGACCGACATCTTCCACGCCTCGACCATCGACCCGAGCGATCCCTTGCGCAACGCCCTGAACGACGGCGGCCGCGCCCAGGTGGTCTCGGGTCTCTCGGCCGGCGGCCAGCTCGAGATCCGCTTCGAGGACGTCCGCTACGCCGGGCCGTCGGACCGCGATTTCAACGACCTGATCATCACGGTGGAGAGCGTCTAAGAACGGGTCGCGCGACCGGGGGGCTCGCGGGCGATCACGGCGCGCAGCGCGCTCACCGGCGGTTGCCGCACGACCCCCTCCCTCTCTCCGGGCACGACCCGGAGTCGTCGCCTCGGTCCGCCGATGAGCGACCGGCGCACGCCACCGAGAGGCGCGAGCGCGCCCCGATCCCGCTCCCGTGCGCCGCGTCACGAGGGTGGCAGTGCGGCCTCGATGGCGGCCCGGCGCGACTCCAGGAACGGCGGCAGGACCAGCCGCTCGCCCAGCCGTTCGACCGGCTCGTCGACGGCGAAGCCGGGCCCGTCGGTGGCGAGCTCGAAGAGCACCCCGCCCGGCTCGCGGAAATAGAGGGAGTGGAACCAGAACCGGTCGATCTCGCCCGAATGGCGCACCCCGGCCGCCTCCAGCCGCGCCCGCCAGGCGGCGAGCCCCGCTCGGTCGGCCACCCGCCAGGCGAGGTGGTGCACCGCTCCGGCCCCCGGGCGAGCCGGCGCCAGCTCCGGGCGCTCCACGAGCTGCAGCTCGGCCCCCGCCCCGCCGGGACCGCAGGCGAGCCGCCGGACCGGCCCCCGGCCGCTCTCGGTGTCGGCCTCTTCGCCGACCAGCCGGAACCCCAACTGCTCGACCAGGAAACGCAGGCTCGGCTCGGCCCGCGGCACGGTGAGCTCGATCGGGCCCAGCCCGCGCAGCTGGCGATCGATCGGCACGGGGCTTCCGGGCCAGGGCCGCGCCGAGCCCGGCCCGTCGTCGACCACGAGCATCAAGCGCTGGCCCTCGGGGTCCTCGAAGCGCAGGCCAGGCCTACCACCCGGCTCGCGGCTGCGCCGGGTGGCGATCCCGGCGCCGTGCAAGCGCGCCTCCCACCAGCCGAGCTCGGCCTCGCTGCCGACCCGAAAGCCCGTCGCGCTCACCGCCCGGCCGCCGCGCCGCTCGCGCGGCAAAGGCCAAATGAAGAAGGTGAGATCGGTGCCGGGGCTGCCCACCGCGTCGGCATAGAACAGATGCCAGCTGGTCGGATCGTCCTGGTTGACCGTGCGCTTGACCAGCCGCAGGCCCAACAGCTCGGTGTAGAACCGCCGGTTGGTCGGCCCGTCGGCGGCGATCGCGGTCACGTGGTGCAGGCCGCCGAGCGGCGGCGCAGGGGGGAGCATGCTGGCCTCGTGCGAAGAGGGTCTCCGGCCGATCTGGTGCGCCGGGCGCGGTTGCCAAGGCCCCCGAACCGCGATCCCCGGCGGCTCGGCCCGCGGGCGACCGTCCGGGCCTCGGGCGGGCCTCGCCGTCGGGCTCAAGCGGCCACCGGCGTGGTGCGACCCACGACCGCGCGGATCGCTCGAGCCAGCCGCTCCAGCCCCTGGCGCGTTTCGGCCTCGCCCACCCCGGCATAGCCCAGCACCAGCCCCGGGCGCGGCGGGCGGCCGCGATAGAAGGCCGAGAGCGGCGGCGCCTCGACCCCGAGCGCGGCGGCCTCGGCGGCCACCGCCCGATCGTCGACGCCGGCCGGCAGGAAGCCCACCAGATGCATGCCGGCTTCGGCCGGGCGCAGCTCCAGGACGGGCCCCACGATCCGCGCCGACAGCTCCAAAAAGCGCGCCTGGCGCTCGGCGTAGAGCGCGCGCATGCGCCGGATGTGCTGGGCCAGCCGGCCGTCGGCGACGAACTCGGCCAAAGCCGGCTGGGCCAGCATCGGCGGGTGGGTGTCGGTGATCCGGCGGACCGCGGTGAAGGCGTCGACCAGATGGGCCGGCACGACCATGTAGCCCAGCCGCAGCCCCGGGAAGAGGATCTTGCTCATCGTGCCGACGTAGACCACCCGACCGTCGGCATCGAGCCCCTGCAGCGCGGCGAGCGGGCGGCCGGCGTAGCGGTACTCGCTGTCGTAATCGTCCTCGAGGACGAAGGCGTCGGCGGTCCGCGCCCACTCCAGGAGTTCCAGCCGGCGGGCGAGGCTCATGGTCACACCCAGGGGGTACTGGTGGCTCGGGGCCACGCAGGCGAGCCGGGCGTGGGGTGCGCGCGTGCGACCCTCGGCCACCGACAGGCCCTCGGCGTCGACCGGGACCGGTACGAGCTCGGCCCCGGCCGCCAATAGCGCGCCCTCGAGCCCGGCGTAGCCCGGCTCCTCGACCCACACCCGATCACCCGGGTCGATCAGCACGCGGGCGGCCAGATCGAGGGCCTGTTGGGCGCCGCTCACGATCAACACCTGATCGGCGGTGCAGCGCACCGCCCGCGCCGCCCCCAGATGCTGGGCGAGTGCCTCGCGCAGCGGCCGGAAGCCCATCGGATCCGCACCGATCAGAAAGGAGGCCGGCGGGGCTCGCCAGTGCCGCTGCAGCAGCCGGGCGAACTCCTCGAAGGGGAAGGCGGCGAGCTCCGGCAGCCCTGGCGCGAACGGGCGGGCCCGCGGCGCCCCGCGGGCCAGGCCCACGAGGCG
>FWPV01008256.1_pt1 | contig 18328 bp, 15 predicted proteins | sample 2228371 | NCBI WGS metagenome assembly FWPV01 (sample SAMEA103939776, study PRJEB20133) | metagenome
AGCCTTTCCCTGACCGAGGACTGGCTTGCCGACCTGCTCCTGTTCCCGGACATGCCGGGGAACTCGACCGTTTTCGGCCCCATCCGGCGGGTCGCACACGGTGAAACGATCCGGATCGACCTGGACTCGGGCGAAGCCCGGACGGTCCACCAGGAGCGGCTGACCCCGGAGGGGGAAACCAGGCCGGAGGATGCCCAGGAAAGGATCCTGGAGGCCCTGGACCGATCCCTGGAGCTTTTTTCGGATCGACCGGACAAGGCCGTTCTTTTCTCGGGCGGCGTGGATTCCACCCTTCTCAAGTGGCGGCTCGGAAACGGTTCAAAGGCGGTTTTCGTGGGATGCGAAAGCCCGGAGTTCGCATACGAGAGGGAATACGCCAAACGGTCCGCCGGGGAACTCGGCATCACCCCCCTGGTCATCGAAACCGCCGAAGCCGACCTGCCTGGCCTTAGCCTGGATGCCCTGGAGGAAACGGGACAGATGTTCCCGGTCACGGTTTACCAGCCGGTTTTCTACTCCCTGGCCTTCCGCGAGCCGATCCCCTGTTTCATTTCGGGCGATTACGCGGACATCCTTTTCGGCTTCGGTTCGGCCCGACAGCCCTATTTCCCGGAAAACCCGGAGCAGGAACGGGTCCTTCGCCTTCCCCCTTCCGATCCGGGGAATTTCGCCGCACAGACCTACATGACCCAAGACAGGGAACTGGCCGAGCGGATACTCGGACCGGAATGCGTAACAAGGGCCATCGAAAGGCGCCTGGACTATACGCTCAGGCGGTTCTCCTTCCGCTCGCCGGAAGGAGACTGGCGGGGACGGCAGGCGGAGCTTGCCAGCTTTCTCGTCTTCTTTACGGGAGACTGGTTCAACCGCTACCGGCAGCAGGCCTTCTCGCTCGGGAAAGCCCTACACGCCCCTTTTTCCCAAAGGACGGTGGTGGAAGAATCCCTGAAGATCCCGCTGCCGGGGCGGTACCTCGAAAATGGGGAACTGAAGCCGCTTCTCAAGAGGGTCCTCCTTGAACGGTTCCCCGGGATCCCGGTCTCGGGGAAGAAAGGAGGAACAGGCTGGCCCAGGACCAGGCTTTGCACGACCGGGCCCTTCTCCGGGTTTTTCAGGCGGAACCCTGTCCCGGGGTTCGTCCCGGAGGGGGAAAAGGCCCGGCTCGAGAAACCGGACTGGGATTCGAGCACCATCACCCTGACCTGCATGTTCCTTTCCCAGTGGGAACAGATGTTTCTCAAAAAAAAGCCCGGGCCGGTCCCGGGTACCCGGGAGGTCCGGCTCGGGCCGAAAGGCGGCGCGGCAGCCTAGGGAAGCCGGATGAACCCGTTCTCGGTGAGGCACCCGGTCATTTTCTGGGCGTACTGGATCTTCTCGGTCACGATCCTGAGCAGTTCCTCCCGGGTGTAGGTCTTCCTGGCGATCCCCTGCTCGATGGCCTTCATTCCGACGGCGACGGCCACTTCCGGGTAGACCCAGGCCTGGTCCATGGTGGGGATCAGGTAATCCTCCCTGAGGCCGACCTTCTCCGCGCAGGCGGAAAGGGTCTGGGCGGCCGCGATGCACATCTCGTCCGTGATCGTGGAGGCCTGGACGTCGAGCGTCCCGCGGAAGATCCCGGGGAATCCCAGGGAGTTGTTGACCTGGTTCGGGAAATCGGAACGTCCCGTCGCCACGATGCGCGCGCCGGCCTCCTTCGCCTCCCACGGCCAGATCTCGGGGATGGGGTTCGCGCACGCGAAGAGGATCGCGTCCTTCGCCATGGAACGGACCCACTCGGGCTTCACCACGTCCGGGCCCGGCTTCGTGTAGCAGTAAACGACGTCCGCGTCCCTGAAGAGGACCTCGGGCCCTCCCGTGATCCCCTCGGGGTTGGTGATCTCGGCGAAGTGCTTCTTCACGCCGTAGTCGCCGTCCAGGTCCGTCCTCCCCTTGTGGAGAGTGCCCTTGCTGTCGGCCATGATGATGTTCTCGGGCTTCACCCCCGCGCTGATGAGGATCCGGGCCGTGGCGACGCTGGCCGCCCCCGCCCCGAAGAAGCGCACCTTCACCTCGTCGATCTTCTTCCCGACGATCTTCAGGCCGCTGTAAAGCCCCGCCAGGTTCACGGCTGCGGTTCCCTGCTGGTCGTCGTGCCAGACCGGGATCTTGCAGTCCTTGCGCAGCTCGTCCAGGATGTAGAAGCATTTCGGCTGTTCGATGTCCTCGAGGTTGATCCCCCCGAAGCTCGGGGCCAGCAGCCGCACCGTCTCGATGATCTTGTCGGGGTCCTTCGTGTCCAGGCAGATCGCCACGGCGTCCACCCCGCCCAGGTACTTGAAGATCAGGGCCTTGCCTTCCATGACCGGCATGCCCGCCTCGGGACCGATGTCCCCCAGCCCCAGGACCCGGCTGCCGTCGCTCACCACTGCCACCAGGTTCGCCCGGTTCGTGTACTCGTAGGACAGGGAAACGTCTTCCTTGATGGCCTTGCAGGGCTCAGCCACGCCCGGCGTGTACCAGATGGCGAAATCCCCCAGGTCCCGGATGCAGCATTTCGGCGCGGTCTGCATCTTGCCCCTGTAGAAGGGGTGAAGCTCCATGGCGTCCCTGGCGGGTTTTGCCGCCTTCGCGATCAGTTCTTCCTTCGACAGCATCTTCTCTTCCCTCCTTAAGCTTTCTTCGGGCGGCACATGGCCTTCAGGTCCATCGCCCTGTCGAACTCTTCTTCCGTGAGGGTTCCGAGAGACATGGCGGCTTCCTTCAGGGTAAGCCCTTCCCTGTGGGCCTTCTTCGCGATCTCCGCGGCCCTGTCGTAGCCGATGATCGGGTTCAGCGCCGTCACGTTCATCAGGGACTTCGTCACCAACTCGGTGATGCGCTGCTCGTCGGCCTCGATCCCCACGGCGCAGTGGTCGTTGAAGGAAACCATGGCGTCGGCCAGGAGCCGCACCGACTGCAGGAAGTTGTAAATCAGGACGGGCATGTAGACGTTGAGCTCGAAGTTCCCCTGGCTCGCCGCGAACCCGACGGTCACGTCGTTGCCCATCACCTGGGCCACGACCATGGAAACCGCCTCGCACTGGGTGGGATTGACCTTCCCCGGCATGATGGAACTGCCGGGCTCGTTCTCGGGGATCCGGATCTCGCCGATTCCGCAGCGGGGACCCGAAGCGAGCCAGCGCACGTCGTTGACGATCTTCAGCAGGTCCGCCGCCAGGGCCTTCAGCGCGCCGTGGGCGAACACCAGCTCGTCCTTGCTGGTGAGGGAGTGGAACTTGTTCGGAGCCGTCCGGAACGTCTTGCCGGTCAGCTCGGAAATCCGAGCCGCCACTTCGACGTCGAAGCCCTCCGGGGCGTTCAGGCCCGTCCCCACGGCAGTCCCTCCCAGGGCGAGATCCCGCAGGTATTCCAGGCTCGCCCGGATCATTTCGCCGTCCCGCTCCAGCATCCGCACCCACCCGCTGATTTCCTGCCCCAGGGTCAGGGGCGTGGCGTCCTGGAGGTGCGTCCGGCCGGTCTTCACCAGGTGCATGTAGCGTTCGGACTTCTCGGCCAGGGTCTTCTCCAGCTTTTCCAGCGCGGGCAGGAGGCGGTCCTCCAGCTCGGTCACCGCCGCGATGTGCATGGCAGCCGGGAAGGTGTCGTTCGAGCTCTGGGACTTGTTCACGTGGTTGTTCGGGTGGACTTTCCTGTCGGGGTCGTCCAGGATCTGGTTGGCCCGGTTGGCCAGGACCTCGTTCACGTTCATGTTCGACTGGGTCCCGCTTCCGGTCTGCCAGACCGAAAGCCCGAAGTTGCCCGAAAGCTTGCCTTCCAGGACTTCGTCCGCGGCTTTCGCGATGGCCGTCGCCCGGGCCTCGTCCAGGACACCGAGCTTCAGGTTCGCCAGGGCAGCGGCCTTCTTCAGCACGGCGAACGCGGCGATGATTTCTTCCGGCATCTTTTCCCAGCCGATCCGGAAGTTGTCGATGCTTCTCTGGGACTGGGCCCCGTACAGCTTGTCAGCCGGTACGCGGACTTCACCCATGGAATCCTTCTCGATGCGGTAGTCCATTTTTTCGTTCCTCCTTGATCCCTTTCCGGAAACCCCGGGTTCCCCCCAGGCCAGGCCTGGCGGCAAAACAGCGCCATAAAGGGTAAAATACTCTCGGCCCTTTCTCATGTTAGGGAAACCGGTTAGCGAATACAAGAGAGACCGGCATACAGCGCCGACGACTTTGAAACCCGGGGTGAGCACGATGCCTCAAGTCTTCGCCAAGCTTCTGCAGAACCAGGTCCTTCTCCTGAGCATCGCGGTGGCTTCCGGCCTGCTGCTCGGCAAGCTGAAATTCAAGTCGATCAGCCTGGGAACCTCAGGGGTGCTTTTCACCGGACTGGCCCTGGGACTCCTCAAGGTAAAGATTTCCTACGAGCTTTTCAATTGGAACCTCATGCTCTTCGTCGTGGCGGTGGGACTGCTCTCTGCCGAGGACATCGTCCTGGTGGTGAAAAAATACGGGATGAAATTCGTCATTCTCGGTCTTGCCGTTACCGGAATCGGTGCCCTTTGCACGTACGCCATGGCCCGCCTGGTCGTCGGCGTGGACCCGCTCCTGGTTGCCGGGACCTACACGGGAGCCCTGACGAGTTCTCCCGGACTGGGAGCCGCACTGGAGGCCACGGGAGGAAACCCCCTCGTCACGGTGGGCTACACGATTGCCTACCCGTTCGGCGTGCTGGCCGTGGTCCTCTTCGTCCAGCTGGCGCCGGCGATCTTCCGGATCGACGTGATCAGGGAACGGGAAGAACTGGCGGCCATCTACCGGGATTTCTACGGGGCGGACAGGAAAAGCGAAGCCGTTCCAACCTCCGTTCCTTTTTCGCTCCTCTCCTTTGTCGTCTGCATCGTTCTCGGAATCCTGCTCGGGAGCTTCTCCATCAACGTCATGGGCAACCCCGTTTCGCTGGGCAGCACCGGAGGCGGCCTCATCGCCGCCCTGGCCCTGGGGGCGGTGGGGCGTCTCGGCCCCTTGCCCATGAGAATGGAACGGAAAACCCTCTCTTCCATCCGAGAGCTCTCCCTTGCCTATTTCCTTGCCGTCGTGGGGCTGATGGCGGGCCCCCAGATGATCGACGCCCTTGTGGAACACGGGGTCCTGCTCGTGGCCATCGGGGCCCTCTCGGCTCTCGCGTCAGAGCTCGCGGGTTATTTCCTGGGCCGGACGGTCTGGAAGCTGAACTGGATCCTGCTGGCCGGTGCCATCTGCGGGGCCATGACCAGCACCCCCGGCCTCGGTGCGGCCATCGAGGCCACCGGCGGGGAGGAGTGCAGCGCGGGCTACGGGGCCACCTACCCGATGGCGATCGTCTGCATGGTGGTCTTCACGTCGCTTTTGGCAAAAGCGCTGGGCTAGAACACCTTCCCCCCGATCTTCGCCTCGACGGCGGGGGTCAGGAAGGTCGCCTCGCCGCTTTCGGCCTTCGGGTACTGGACGCCCAGGACCAGCACCTCGGAGAGGACCTCGCCGACCCTGCGCGGCTCGAAGTTCAGGACCCCGATCACCAGGCGGCCGACCAGCTCTTCTGGGGCATGCCGGGTGAACCGCCCCACGCTGGTCTTTTTCCCGAACTTCCCGAAGTCGATCTCGAGCCGGTAGGCCTTTTTCGGCGAGGAGGGCTCGATTTCCGCGGACAGGACCCGGCCCAGGCGGATTTCCAGGCGGTCGAAGGTTTCTTCTTTTGAAACGACGGGCTTGATTTCGGTCGACATGTTCTTCCCCCCCGGGTTAGCGGCTGTACCGGTAAACGATCCCGTCAAAGGGACAGGGCCGGGTCCTCGAAGCGATTTCGAGGCGGCCGTTCCCGGCTTTCAGCTCGGAAAGAAGGACCGGGAAGGGAAACTTCCGGACGTCGACCACCGGCTGGAGTTTCCGGATGGCCTCCCGCACGGTTTCGGTCTGTTCCCCCCGGTTGATTTTCAGCTTCGTGTCCTCCAGCCAGATCTCGACCCCGTCCCGGATCGCCAGCCCTGTCGAGACCTCCGCCAGGATGACGAGACCCGGGTTGTTGACGTGGTACCGCCCCCGCGCCTCGATGTTCCGGGGCGGGACGAAACGGACCGAAACGTCCTTCCAGTCCCCGTCCTTTTCCGAGGTGAACATCCGGATCGCGCCGTTCACGTCGGACTCCAGGAGGCTCACCTGCAGGTTGCTCCGCATGGCCTTTTTCACGGAAAGGCTACGCCCCTGCGACGGGGGGTCCAGGGTGACGAAAGAGGCGGAAAGGGAGATGTCCTCCACCCGGATCTTTCCGGCAAACCGGCCTCCCCTGACGCGGAAGAACAGGTTCCGGACGTTCCAGTTTTCGTCCGGTTCGCCGTCGAGGATCATCTCCACGGAATCCGGATCGGTGTAGTCCACCAGGGCTTTCAGCAGTTCTTCCCCTCTCGAGGAGGGCGTGAACGGCCCCTTGAAGGCGTGCACTTCCTGTCCCGCCGCAATCAGCGGGAAGCCGAGGACCAGCATCAAGGCGAGGAGAAGCCCGGTTTTCCTCTTCACGGGAATCCCCTCCTATTGGGCCTGGCACCCCATGTGGCCCTTCAGGGCCTTCACGGCCTGGCGGCAGGCACCCGCGAAAAGGATGGAATCCATGCTGTAGGCGATGTAGCGGAACCCCTGGTCCAGCCTCATGCGGGCCTCTTCCTCCCCCGTCACGAAGATCCCGGCCGGTTTCCCGGCGTTCCTCGCGGCTTTCAGGGCCTTTTCGACCGCCTGGACGACCTGGGGGCTGTCCAGTTGGCCCGGGAATCCCAGCGACTGGGAAAGGTCGTAGGGCCCGACGAAAACCACGTCGACCCCCGGGGTGGCGGCGATTTCCTCGATGCAGGAAAGGCCGGCCCTGTTCTCGCAGTGCACGACCACCATCGTCTCGTCGTTCGCCGAGGCCAGGTACTCGCCGAAGGGGCGCAGGCCGTAGTCGGCGGCTCGGGGCATGGCGGCACCCCGGGTCCCGACGGGGAAGTATTTCGCCGCGCGGACGACGGCCTGGGCGGTTTCCGGAAAGTTGACCTGCGGGACCTGGATCCCGTGGGCGCCGACGTCGAGGGTTTTCAGGATCGTGATGTCCCGGGTGTCGGATACCCGGACGATGGGCGTGATCCCCCTCAGTTCCGCGGCACGGATCAGGTTCTGGATCGATTCGGCCTCCATGGGACCGTGCTCGGTGTCGATGATGAGGAAGTCGAAGCCCGTCAGCCCCATCAGCTCCACGAGGTCCGGGCAGTTGAGCGTCAGGAACGGGCCGATCACCGGCTGGCCAAGTGCCAGCTTCCTTTTCAGCGTGTTGATCATCTCGATTGGGCCTCCTCCCGCGATTTCTTCTTTTGAATGGTAAGCGATCGGAAGCCGAAAAGACAATCGATTTGCAGAATCACTCCCAGGGGGGTACTCTCGTTTCAGCCCCGTTTCACCATTCATTCGCATCCTGATCGAGGTGATCCCCCATGCAGGCAAAGCGTTTTCCAAACCCCCTCGTCACGGCACTTTTGCTCGCGGCGACCCTGGCCGCTCCCTCGTGGACGAGGGAAAGCTGGGCTGGACGGAGACGGGGACGTCCTGAGCCGGTTCGAGAGGAAGGACCGCAGGGAATAGGGGCAAAAAAGAGGCTCCCGGTCGGACCGGGAGCCTCTTTTTTGCTTTCCGGATCTCAGTCGATCGCGCTTTCGCTCTCCTCGAGCGCGATCCCTTCGTTCTTCAGCTCCGCGAGGACCGGGTCCACGATCTCCGGCAAAACCGGGGTCAAAACGCCTTTCGCCCGGATGGACCCATCCAGGATGAACCGTGCCGCGATGGCCGGGGGCAGGCCCGTCGTCCGGGCGATGGAAGTGTCCCCGTTCGGGATCCCGAAGTCCACCAGCGTCGACGTGTGCCTCACCCGGCGGCCGGTTCCCGGGTAGTACGCCACCATCTCGTCCTTCAGGATCACCAGGTCCTTCTCACCTTCCCCGTACACCAGCTTCTCCCCGAACAGGTGCGAGATCACGTCCCGCGCAGATCCCCTCGAAAACGGCAGCGGCCTGTCCTCGAACAGACCCAGCCACTCGAACCGCTCGTACACCGCCGAGTGCCGACCGATCCCGAGCTTCCGGCACACCGCCTCTTCCGCCTTCGCCGGATCCGGCTCTCCCGCCTGCCTCGCCATGAAGCCCCGGAACGTCAGGCCGCGAAAGTCCTGTTCCTCCGTCTCCACCAGCGAGAGCGCGTTCATCGCCACGATCGTCTCGCACCATCCCACGTACCGGATCGTCCCCCGGTAGATCGTCTTCGCCTCCGGGATCCCGTATCGCTCCAGGTACGGCAGGGAGTCCGCGTTGGCGTACACCTCGAACCAGCCCAGCGGCGGCATCTCCTCCAGGTGCACGTGCTCGTACGTCTTCCCGTCCTTCCACTCGTGCACCTCTCCGTCCAGCATCACCCTCGCGTCCCGCTTGCTCGCTCCGATGAGGCTCGCCGGAGCCCAGGAAAGCTTGTACCCCCACGGGTTCGTGTTCGCCTCCGCCGACGGCAGCGCACCGCACACCGAACGGAAACTCTCCACCCGGCCGCCGGCCTCCCGGATATGCCTCACCGTCCGCGCCGCCGACATGTGGTCGATCCCGGGGTCCAGACCCAGCTCGGTCAGGAAGGTCAATCCTGCGGCCCTGGCGTCTCCATCGAGGGCCAGGGTCTCCGCGTCGATGTAGGCGGGGTGGACCAGGTGGACCCCAGCTTCCAGGCACTGTCTTGCCACGGGGGCCATGAAGGCCGGCGGCAGCAGGTTGATCACCAGGTCGGGCTTCACCGAGGCGATCAGGCTGGCGGACTCCCGGCCCGCGTCGGCCACGACGGCCGTGCTGTTGGGGTGGTTTTCCGTCACCCTTTCCAGGTTTTCCCTGGCCAGGTCCACCACCGTCACGGCGATCCCTTCGTGCCTGAGCAGGTACTGGACACAGGGACGGGCAACCCGCCCCGCCCCGAACACGAGAACGTGCTTCATTTCATAAGACCTCCAGTTCTTTGCTCCTTCCCTTAAAGAGAGGAGTAGACGCTATTGACCAGGGTGATAAAGTCGAAGACCGGCAGTCCCGTTTTCCGGCGGATTTCCTCCGCGAAGGGCGGCAGGTCGGTGCACTCCAGGACGAAGGCCCGCGTTCGGGGCCTGGCCTCGAGCGCTTCGAGGGCCACGCCGACGATTTCTCCCCGGACGGCCTCCAGGTCCATGTCTTCGTCGGGGGAGGTGAAGATCTTGCTCCACTGGGGACACCCTTCCAGGCCGTGGACATGCAGGTTGTCCGTCCGGGTGATCCCCGCTGCGGCCAGGTGTTCCGGCTTGAGGGCAGCGGCCTTGGCGGTCAGGATCGCTACCTCGCTTTCGCGTCCCACGATTTTCTGGACGAAGGGGACCTGCAGAAGGCTGGAGGTGAAGACGGGGACGTCCACCGCTTCGGCAAGCTCTTCCTGGAAAATCGCGTTGAAGCCGCAGCTTGTGGTGATGGCCCGGACGCCGTCCGCCACCATGGCCTTCGCCTCCGCGATCATCGTTTGAAGGACCTCCCGGCTCGGGTTCTCGAGGATGGTGTGGATATTGGCACCCTTCACCCGGCAGAAACGGACCGGGAAAGTGTAGGATTCAGGGTTCGTGCTGTTTCCCACAAGGGACTCCAGCTGGACGAGGCCCCGGGGGACCTGCCCGGCTTCCCAGCAGAGGATTCCGATCTCGGCTTTTCGAGCGTTCATGGCGTTGCCTCCTAAAGGGTGGTTGCGGCGGGACCGGCCGGTTCAGCGGCAGGCCCCGCCCTTTTCAAGGTTGCAGGCTTTTCCTAGACGGACATGACCCCCAGCACCCCGTAGATCACCGCCGCGATGGCCGCCGCGGTAAAAGCGTACGGGATCTGGGTGGAAACGTGGTCCATGTGGTCCGATCCGGCGCCGAACGAGGAAAGACAGGTCGTATCGGAAACGGGCGAGCAGTGGTCCCCGAAGCAGCCGCCGCCGACGACCGCGCCGATCGTGGCCAGGACCAGCGGGGAAACGACGTTGCCGGAAAGCTGGAAGGCCAGGGGAAGGACGAAGGGAGTCAGGATGGCGTAGGTTCCCCAGGAGGTTCCGGTGAAGAAGGAAATCAGGGCTCCGGCGAAGAAGGTGGCCAGGGGCAGCATGGCCGGGGTCATCCAGGACTGGGCCATGGTGAAGATGTATTTCTGGGCGCCCAGGGCCTTGGAGATGTCGTTGATGCAGTAGGCCAACGCCAGGATCATGATGGCCGGCAGCACGGCCTTGATTCCCTTGTAGACGGTGTCCATGGCGTCCTTGATGCCCGTGAAGTATCCGCCGATGGTCAGGACGACCGCCTGGTACATGACCGCCGTGAAGAAGGCCTCGAGCGTCTTCGTGCTGTGCAGCGTGAAGAAGGTCCCGAGAGCGATGCCGATGACCAGGAGCACCGGGATGAAGAGGTAGACCATCAGGTTGGGCTTCTTGCCTTCCGCCATCCTGATCTCTTCCATCTCCGGCCCGCTCAGGGGCGTCGCGCCGTCGCGGATGACCTTGCCTTCCTTGAGGGCCCGCTCCTCGGCCTTCTTCATGGGACCGAAGTTGGGGAGGATCTGGAAGGCGATCAGGCCGCACATGATGACCGCAAGCCAGCCGTAGAAGTTGTAGGGGATGGAACGAATGAACGCCGACATCCCTTCTTCGGCCGTGGCGATCGGGCCGTGCCCCTTCAGCAGGCCGGCGATGTAGACGGCCCAGGCGCTCAGCGGAATGATCGTGCAGACCGGCGCGCTGCCGGAGTCAAGCTCGTAGGCCAGCATTTCCCGGGAGACCTTGTACTTGTCGGTCAGGGGCCGGGCGATGGGGCCGCTGAACAGGGGGGAGAAGTAGTCGCTGAAGAAAATGAAAACACCCAGGACCCAGCCGAACCCGGAAGCCTGCCTCCGGGTGCGGATTTTCGTGGAGGCCCAGTCCGCGAAGGCGCTGATCACCCCGGCCTTCAGGTAGAAGGCGATCATGATCCCGATCGCGATTTCGATCATCATGACCCAGATGAAATCAGCGTTGCCCAGCGCGTGCTGGAACAGCTTGGAGAGCCCCGTGGCCGGGTCGAAGCCCGCGATCACGACCCCCGCGACGCAGCCGATGACGAGAGAAAATATGGCATCCTTCGTGAAGAAGGCAAGGAAAAGGGTCAGGACGATGGGGACGAGGGAGATGATGCCTTTTGCAGCGATATTCTCCATATCAGACTCACTCCTTCCTCTAGGTTGGATCGTTTCTTTGCTCTTGTTCCCGGTCCTTTACCGTTCGTTTGTCGCCAGCATCACCCTCCCTTTCGACGTCAATTCGACCAGGCTGTGCGAGAAACGGATCGACCGGATTTTTCCGGCATCCATCTCCAGGAGAGCCGTCGTCGTATCGGGCCCCCCGAGGTCCGGCCCCCCGCCGGATTCGAACCGGAGCTCCAATCCGCGGCTTGCGGAAGGCCCGGGGAGAAGGCCCCGGAAAGCGAGCACCGCACAGACGGCGACGGTTCCCGTCCCGCAGGCGGGCTCCACGTGGCCTCCGGGGAGCCAGTGCGGGAACACGACGCGCCCCAGGGTGTCGGGCCGTTTGGGGTGAAGGTCGTAAACCGCGAAATCCAGGCTCGCCTGCGGGTAGCGGTCCAGGAATTCGGCCTGCAGTTCGGCCAGGGCAAGCCTGACCCGGGGGACGAGCGCGGCGACCTCTTCCGCCGCGAAACGGTCCAGCAGGTCGTCTGCGAGGACCACGAGAAACTTTCCCGCCCGAACGGCCCTCGTCCCGCCCAGGCGGATCTCCTCCACCCCGCTTTCAAGGACTTCTTCGAGGAACGCGGTCAGGTCCGTTTCGGTCCGGACGGAGCCGTCGGAAACGCCGACTGACAGGCGAACCGTCCCGGCATCGGTTTCCAGGACGACTTGAGAAGGGCCGGATGGACCGAAACCGAAGACCTCCGCAAGCTGCCCTGTCCCGATCGCTGCCCCAAGCACCTGCGTCAGGCCTCCGCAGGCGGTGATGTATTTCCGGGAGGAGCGCCCGACGATTTTCAGGGGAAGCCGGCCGGGCCCCGAAGGGGGACTGACCAGGCCGGCCTCGTGGCAGCCAAGGTGCGTGTCCTGCAGGGCGGTGAGCACGGTTTCAAGCTCCCTTTCCGGGGACAGCGACCCTCCCGGAAGAAGGGCGATCGTGTTCCCGCCCATGTGCCCCTTGAGGAAGGGGATTTCTAGGGCTCCATCCGGCCGTCCCAAGGCCCTTCCTCGCGGTTCCAGGTGATGCCCCTGCGCCCGAGTTCCTGCATGAACTCGTCAAAAGGAACCTCGCTGGGGCTGACGATGCCTTTTTTCTCCAGCCTTCCGTCCAGGATCATCTGGGCACCGATGGAAGCCGGGAAGCCGACGGTCCGCTGCATCGAGGTCAGGCCTGTTTCGAGATCACGCTTGTCGATGACCTGGCAGACCACCCTCCAGGGTTTTCCTTCCTTTAGCCCGCGGGCGTCGGTTCGAACCAGGGCCACGTCCCTCTCCCCGTCGCCGTAGAAGAACTGCTCCTGGGAACCGAACAGAGCCGCGCAGAACGCGGTGGGAGCCACCTCGCAATTTCCGACCCGGATGGGTTCGTCCGAAAGGAAGCCGGACTTGGCCATGACTTCCCAGAAGGCCCTGTGCCCTGGCCACCGGCAAATGTAGCGCCCCATGTCCTTCACCGTTTCCCGGATCCCGAAACTCTTCGCGAAGTGCGAGCTGTCGCCGTTGGGGAAGCATTCCAGCGGCCCTCCCATCTCGGGAAGGTCCAGGATATGGGTGTTGGCGGGGCTGAACATCTCGTCCGCCTTGATGGGGATGTCCTTTCCTCCCTTGATCACGACGGCGGGACGCAGGTACGAGCGCATCACCCCGATCACCGACCAGGTGAACTTGTAGCGGATCGGGTTGTTCGCCGCTTCCAGCTCGGGGAACCCGGCCCCGTAGGAATGGAAGGCCTGGACCTCGTCCAGCCCGTCCAGGCACTTGCGGCCCAGAACCAGGTCGATGCCGGGATCCATGCCGAACTCCTCCAGGATCGTCCTCCCCTTTTCCTTCATGACCGCGTCGATCCGGGCCAACTCCCGGAGGTTCGCCTCCCGCCTGGCGGGATCCTGTTCGCCGGGGTTGGCGAGGTACATGGCCGACACGAGGTTGACCCCGAGCTCGGCCGCCGTCTGCGCCACGGGCAGCGCGAACAGCCCGGGAAGCAGCTCGATGACCACGTCGGCCCCGGTCATGACGGCGACCAGTTCTTCCTTCTTCGAGGCGTCGACCTTCACCGCCTTCACCCGGGGGTCGCCCAAAGCCGCGACGTCTTTCTCGAAACCGGGGTAGCAGTCGGTGACGACGATCTCTTCGATCCCCGGAGCCGCCAGCAAATCCGCCAGGCTTGCCTTTCCCTGCATTCCGTACCCCAGCTGTACAACTCGTTTCCCAGGCATATGAAGGTCCCCTCCCGAATCGTTATGTATTCATCGATGGATATATCTTGAATTCTCGATAAATGCATACCACCTGTTCTTTGTCCTGTCAATGCCGAGCCATAAGTGCTTTCCATAACAATCAGAAAGGGGAAAGCCGTTTGACGGCTTTCCCCTTTTAAAAACGCTACAGGGTTCGTTTTCGATTGTCCTTGGGGTTTCTACCTTCCGAGCAGAAGGAGTTCGTAGGTGTTCCGGACGTGTTCTCTCATTCGGGCGGCAGCTTCCTCCGGGTTCCTTTCCTCGATCGCCTTCACGATCGCGGCGTGCTGCTCAGGCGTTCTCTGGGGCGGGATGTTGTCCCGGTCGGGCGTCTTGTAGAAACTGTCGAAATAAAAAACGTAGATGTTCGAACGCCAGAAGCTGTTGACCACCCACTTTTCGAGGTAGGCGTTCCGGGAGGCCTTCGCGATCCCGAGGTGAAGCTGCTCGTTGATCTGGGCGAAGATCTCCTTGGACCCCTTCGTAACGGCTTCCGCGTCCATTCGGAGAAGCTTCTTCAGCTTCCGGATCTCCTGGTCGGTGGCCTTCTTTGCAGCCGAGGCGGCCGCCTCGCTTTCGACCGCCATCCGGGCATAGAAAACCTGCTCGGCGTCCTCCGGGCTTGGAAACGGGATGTAGCACCCCTTTTTCGGCATCTTGTTCAGGAAGCCTTCGGCCACCAGGCGCCCCAGGGCCCGGCTCACCGGTGTCCGGCTCATTTCGAGCCTCGGCGCCAGGTCCACTTCCAGCAAGAAGTCCCCGGGCTTGAACTGCCCGGAAAGGATCAGCTGGATGATCTCCCGGTAGGCCCGATCCTCCGCGCTCAATTTTTCCACCTGGATTTCCCCTTTTAGATGTATTCATAACGGATGCATTCAAGAAGATATGGTAAAAAAAAGTCTGGTTGGCGTCAAGGGGAAAAATGGGAAAAAACGGAGAGGCCCGGGTCCGGGGCCTCTCCCTGGCGTTCGAAAGGGGTTCTTTCGCCTCGGGGGGCCTTATCGGCCGAACGTTCTCATGGCCTGGCTCAACAGCCCAAGGTACGGGTCGTCCACGGCGTTGTGGGCCGGGGAGTGGATGAAGTAGTGGCCGAAAAGGTCCATGACGGTTTCGCCCCTGGAGACGATGTCGAGGAAGCGTTCCGCCAGGAAAAGCGGGGAATCCCCATCCTGGACCACCTGGAATCCGAGGATTTGCCCGGGTTTGACCCGGTCTTTTGGGGCCGTGGCCACCACGAGCTTCCAGGCCCCGTCCTTCCCCTCCGGCATGAACGGGTCCCGCGTGCGGACCGGCTGGATCAACCCCGCGACGCTGTAACCGGCCCGGCGTGCCGCCTCTTCCGTCCAGCCGACGCTTCCCCAGTGCAGGCCCAGGATTTCGCTGACCCCCCAGGCCGTGAGGGGCGGCAATTCCATCGGCCTTCCCGCGATGTTGGACGCCGCCACCATGGCCTGGCGCATCGCCAGGGTCCCGATCAGGGGCAGGATCGACTCGCCCGTGGCCCCGTCGACGACCTGGACGGCATCGCCCACGGCATACACTTCTGGGGCGGAGGTCCTCATTTGGCGATCGACCACGATGCCGCGGCCCGTTTCAAGTCCGGTGGCCTTCGCCAGGCGGAGGTCCGGCCGGACACCGGTGGCAAAAACGACCGCGTCCGCCTCGAGGACCGTCCCGTCCGACAGCTCGACCCCACCCGGGAAAACCCGGGCGAGGCGGGCGTCCTTCCTGACCGGCACGTTCCTCTCGGCAAGCCGCTGTTCCACCCTGGCAGCCATGTCCCCGTCCATGGCAGCCACGACGTGAGGCAGGGCCTCCAGCAGCGTGACGGCCATACCGCGGTCCAGGAGGGCCTCCGCGGTTTCCAGCCCGATCGCCCCGGTTCCGACCACCAGGGCCGTTTTCTTCTCCGAAGCCAGCCGATCAAGCCTTCGGGCATCCCATGCCCCGCGCAGGACGTACACGTGATCGGCCAGCCGCCCCTTGTCGACCCATTCGTCCCCGTAGAAGACACCGGTCCCCTGAACCGTTCCGGTTTCCGCCAGGACGCCTTCGACCGCCGGGATCCAGGGCAGGGCCCCGGGGGCCAGCACCAGCCGGTCGAACCCCACGGCCGTTTGCCCTCCGGGTCCTTCGACGACCGCTTCGCGGGCGGCCGGGTCAAGAGCCGTGACGTTGCCCTGCAGCACGTCCTGCAGGATGGTGGGCGGAAGCCTGTGGGGCTTCGAGAGGTCCACCACCACCGCTTCTGGGCCGCCAGGGACCAGCCTCCTCCCGACACCGTAGGGCAGGCTGCAGATCACCGTGGGTTCTTCGTTGGCCACCATCTTCACGTCCGTCACTCCGAACTGTTTCAAAGCCATGTAGGCAACCCGGCCGCCGGGGCCGCCCCCGACCACCAGGACATCGGTCTTGATCTTTTCAACCACTTGAGGCCATCCTCCTTTATTGGGAAATCAGCGACATATTATACCCTATATAGGTATACGTCAAGCCGGATTCTCTTTCCTTCTCCCTGCTTTTCTGGTAAAATTGCGGTGTCGAATTGAATACTTTCTCCGAGCCTGCCGATCCTAAAGGACACGTCCCACGGCGGCAGGCCAATGGGTTTCCCTGGAAACGGGGGAGCCTCCCGTTTGGAAAGGAGATCTGCGGGCTTCTGAACAGGCCGCCTTCCGCCAACGGGGGTGGCCTGTTTTTGTCCCTGCTTTCTCGAGCCCCGAGGGGCCTCTTTGAAGGGGCCCTCACTCCCCCTTGTTGGGGGATTCCAATTTTAATCGCAGGAGGCGATAGAAGTGATGAAGCGCGGTTGGAGAATAGCAACGGCTATGATGCTGGTCCTGCTCCTGGCGGCCGGGATGGCAGCAGCGGCCAAGGCCCCGGTCCTCCGGATGGCCACGACGACCAGCACGGACAACACGGGACTTTTGGATTACCTGACCCCCTTCTTCCAGAAGGACACCGGGATCGAGCTTCAGTGGGTCGCCGTCGGTACGGGCAAGGCCCTGCAGTACGGCAAGAATGGGGACGTGGACGTCCTGCTCGTGCACGATCCAGAGGCCGAGGCCGCCTTCATGAAGGAAAAGTACGGCAAGAGCCGCCGCGAGGTGATGTTCAACGACTTCATCCTGGTCGGTCCCGCTTCCGACCCCGCGAAGGTGAAAGGAAAAACTGCCGCCGAGGCTTTGAGGGCCATCGCGGAGAAAAAGGCTTCGTTTGCCAGCCGGGGCGACAAGTCGGGAACCCACATGTCGGAACTTCGCCTCTGGAAAGATTCCGGAGTGCCGGCCCCAGACAAGGAGAGCTGGTACCTGTCCGTGGGACAGGGCATGATCGAAACCCTGACCGTGGCGGGCGAACGGGGCGGCTACACCCTCACCGACCGCGGTACCTACATCAAGTACGAATCCAGCTACAAGGGGAAACCGCCTCTCGTCATCCTGGTGGAGGGGGACAGGAAGCTCCACAACCAGTACAGCGTCATCGTTGTGGATCCCAGCCGGGCCCAGGGGCTGAAGACGGACCTGGCGGAACGGTTTTCCGCCTGGATGGCCTCCCCGCGGGGGCAGAAGCTCATCTCGGAGTTCAAGATGATGGACAAGCAGCTATTCTTCCCGAACGCCAAGGCCCAATAGACCTGTATCCCGAGCGAGGAGGAAGCGATCGATGAAACGCACGGTACTGAAACGGAATACGCTGGCACTCCTGTTCTTTTCCCTGGCCGTTCTGGCTGCGTTGCCCGCAATGGGCGCGGGAACGGTCCGGATGTCGAGCACTATCGGCCCCATCGACGCGGGCATCGTTCCAGCCTTGGCAGAAGCTTACTACAAGAGAACAGGAACCAAGGTGACCTTCGAAGGCGCCGGAACGGGAGCCACGCTTGAGAAAGCCAAGTCGGGCAACTTCGACATCGTCATGGTCCACGCCCGCTCCCTGGAGGACAAGTTCATCGCCGACGGCTACGGTGTGGACCGCCGGGACATCATGTACAACGATTTCGTCATCCTCGGCCCCACCTCCGACCCTGCAGGAATCAAGGGCATGAAGAGCGCCCCGGCGGCCCTGACCCGCATCGCCATCATGGGCTCGCCCTTCGTCACCCGGGGTGACAACTCGGGCACTCACGTGAAGGAGATGGAAGTCTGGCAAGCCGCCCGTATCAAGCCCGAGGGCGACTGGTACGTCACCTATTCCCTGGGCAAGCTCGGCAACGCCCCGGCTACGGCCTTCGCCAACCGGCGAAGCGCCTACATCCTGATGGATCGGGCCACCTACCTGACAATGAAAGAGAGCATCAAGCTTGTTCCCCTAGTGGAAAAGGACCCGATCCTGCTTAACCTCATTGCTGTCATCCGGGTCAACCCCGAGAAGTTCAAGGGCCTGAACACAGATGCCGCCCTGGCTTTCGCGGACTGGCTCGAAGGGGACGAGGCCCAGAACCTGATTAAGGACTTCGGCGTAAAGAAGTACGGTGAACCGCTTTTCTTCCCGAACTCGAAGGCCTGGAACGAGAAGCACGGGAAATAGAAGCAAAACCTTTCTTCCGATAGCAAGCAACAAGAGGACCGGCCAATGGCCGGTCCTCTTGTTGCCGTAACTCCTGTATCCGCGATTATGAAACCGAAGAATTCATGTCCGCGAGGGACAGGACCGTGAGCGCTCCCAAGGGCAACCCCGTTGGCGTCAGGATCCCTCGATCCGCCCTGTCATGCCTGGCTCCATCTCTTCGCTGAAAAGTTTTGGTGATTAGTCCCTATTTGGCACAAAGGGTACAAAGTCACAGACATACTGACAGAGAACAGGGAAGATATCCGTCCTTCGATTGTTG
>FWPV01008257.1_pt1 | contig 18326 bp, 13 predicted proteins | sample 2228371 | NCBI WGS metagenome assembly FWPV01 (sample SAMEA103939776, study PRJEB20133) | metagenome
CAGTGGCCAGCGCCCGCGACCCCTCCGGCGGGACGGCCGGCGTGCTCAGCACGAGCACGTCCGGGCTGAGCGAGAGGTCCATGCCGAGCTGAGGCTCGCGCACCTCGAGGCGAAGCCGTCTGCCGTGTCCCTCGCTCACCACCGGACGGTGGTCGTCATCGTAGCGCACGAACAAGACCCCGGCTCGCCGGGCCTCGGTGTACAGGTTCTCCTTGAAGCCGTAGGTGCGGATGTCCTTGTAGAGCACGGTGACCCGGGCATCGGGCCTGCGCTGCTTGAGGCGCAGGGCGTTCTTGAGCGCCGTGGTGCAGCAGATGCGGCCGCAGTAGCGCTCCGCCGGCCCGACGCAGAGCAGGAAGACCACGTCCTCGGGCAGCTGCTGGCCGAGGTCGAGCCAGATCTGGCGCGCCCGGCCCTCAATCGCTGCCGGACGCTGCTCGGCCAGGGCAAGGATCGCCTCGAACTCCAACCCGGTCGCCACGCGCGGATGCTGCCCATAGAGATACTCGGGGCCTCGATATTCCTGCGCGCCGCTTGCCACGAGGGTGACGCCGTGCCGGACCTCGACCGTGGAACCGTCGCTGCGGCGCAGAGTGGAGGTGAAGTTCCCCACGAAGCCAGTCGAGTGCACCAGCTCGTGCTCGAGGTGGACGTGGATGCGCGGCTGATTCTCGATGCGCTGGATCAGGTGAGCCAGCAGAGCCTGCGGGTCTTCGCCGGCCAGCCCCGTGAAGACGTGATGGAGGTTGCCGCCAAGGCGCGCCTGGCGCTCAACCAGGTGCACCTCGAACCCGCCCTCGGCCAGGGAGAGGGCAGCCGTCATCCCGGCCAACCCGCCGCCGATCACCAGCGCCCCGGGCGTGATCGCCATCTCCGACGTCCGGAGAGGCTGCAGCCGCTGGACGCGGGCCACGGCCATCCGCACGAGGTCTTTCGCCTTCTGCGTAGCGGCTCGGCGGTCGTGCGAGTGCACCCAGGAGCACTGGTTGCGGATGTTGGCCATGTCGAACAGGCCTGCGTTCAGCCCAGCGCTGCGGATGCAGTCCTGGAACAGGGGCGCGTGCGTGCGCGGCGTGCAGGAGGCCACCACGACCCGGTTGAGGCCGTGCTCCTTCACGGTGTCGCGGATGCGCGCGATGCTGTCCTGAGAGCAGGTGTAAAGATTGTTCTCCGCGTGCACCACCCCCGGCAGGCTGCGGGCGAACTCGGTCACCTCGGGGACATCGAGGAACCCGGCGATGTTCGAGCCGCAGTGGCAGACGAAGACGCCCACCCGCGGCTCCTCGCCGCGGACGTCGCGCTCGGGCGGGAACTCCGCCCGCCGGCTCAGCGAGTGACGGGCCGGGGCGAGCAGGCTCGCCGCCCGCGCCGCGGCCGCGCTTGCCTCCACCACCGATTCGGGGATGTCCTTCGGCTCGCGGAAGGGCCCGGCCACGTAGATTCCCGGGCGGCTGGTCTGGAGAGGATCGAAGAGGACCGTGTGGCAGAAGCCGTACTCGTCGAGCTGCACGCCCAGGGTCTCCGCCAACTGGCGCACCGATGGAGAGATCTCCATGCCCACCGACAGCACGACCAGGTCGAAGGCCTCCTGGAGGATGGTCGGCGAGGCGGCGGCCTCGGGCCGGTAGCGCACGATCAGATCTCGAGTCGCCGTATCCTCCCGCACCTCAGAGATGCGGCAGCGCGTGTAGTCGATGCCGTACTGACGGCGGGCGCGCTGGTAGTAGGCCTCGTAGCCCTTGCTGAAGGCGCGCATGTCCATCATGAACACGTGCACCGAGGTCTGCGGGTCGTGCTCCTTGGCCATGACTGCTTCCTTGGCGGCGTACATGCAGCACACGGCCGAGCAGTAGTCGTGACTCTGATCGCGCGAGCCCACGCACTGCAGGAAGGCGATGCGCCGGGCGGGCTTTCCATCGGACGGGCGCACGACGTGACCGTTGGTGGGGCCAGAGGCCGAGAGCAGGCGCTCGAACTGCATGGCGGTGACGACGTTGGGGTAGCGGCCCAGGCCATACTCCTGGGAGAGCTCGGCGCGGTAGAGCGCGTACCCCGGCGCCAGGATCACCGCGCCCACCCGAATCTGCTCCTCCTGCGCCACCATGTCGTGATCGATGGCGTTGGCCTGGCACTTGTAGGCGCAGGACAGGCATTCCGAGCAGATGGCACAGGCCAGGCAGCGCGCCGCCTCTGCCTGCGCCAGGTCGTCGGTGTAGCCGCGGGCCACCTCGTCGAACCCCTGACGGCGGACCTCCGGCGGGAGTTCGGGCATGGGCACGCGGCCGCCGCGGCGGGCCACGCCGCGCTCCAGCCGATCCAGGGCTTCGGCCGGCGTCATCTTCACGACCGGCAGCTCGGGCTTGGGCCGCGGCTCGAGGTCCTCGCCGCGCAGGTAGCGGTGGGCAACAATAGCCGCCTTGTGGCCGGAGGCGACCGCTTCGATGACGAAGGCCGTGCCCGAAACGCTGTCGCCGGCGGCGAACACGCCGGGCCGGGTGGCCGCCATGGTGTTGGGGTTGATGGCGATGGTGAGCTGCCGGGTGATGCCCACGCCGGCGTCTTCGGGGATGAACGCCAGGCCGGCGCGCTGCCCGACCGAGAAGATGACCGTGTCCGCCTCGAGGATGTGCTCCGACCCCGGCACCGTCTCGACCGTCAGACGCCGCTCGTGGTCGAAGGCGAAGGACTTGACGAGGGCACACTCCACCCCGGCGGCGCGGCCCGCCCCGTCGCTCACCACCCGCAGGAAGGTGCGGCTGGCGTGGATGGTGACCCCCTCCGCTTCAGCGGCCTCCGCCTCCCACGGGTGACAGAGCATCTGGTCCCTCGGCTCCAGGCAGGCCAGGTGGACCTTGGCGCCGAGACGAACCGCGGTGCGGGCGACGTCGATGGCCACGTTTCCGCCGCCCAGCACGAGCACGCGCTTGCCTAGCTCCGGCGGCTTGCCCAGGCGGACGTCCCTCAGGAAGTGGGTGTTGATCAGCACGCCGGGCAGATCCGCTCCCGGAATGGGCAGGCGGATACCCTCGTGCGCGCCCACGGCGATGAGCACAGCCGAGAAGCCTTCCTCGAAGACCTGATCGAGATCATCGATGCGGGTGTTCAGGCGCAGGTCGATGCCCAGGTCGAGGATGTCGGCGATCTCGCGCTCGATGATGGCGGCCGGCAGGCGGTACTCGGGCACGCCCACTCGCAGCATCCCGCCCGCCACAGGCAGGGCCTCGAAGATGGTCACCGGGTAGCCCAGCTTGGCCAGGTCTTGCGCCGCCGTCAGGCCGCACGGCCCGGCGCCGATGATGGCGACCCGCTCGCTGTACTTGCGCTCCGCTGGCGGCAGCGGCTGACGCGGCTCGGCGTACACCTTGTCGGTGACGAAGCGCTTGAGGGCATGGATGTTGACCGGCTCGTCGACCAGGCCGCGGTTGCAGGCGTCTTCGCAGCGGTGGTTGCAGATGCGGCCGCAGATGCCGGGGAACGGGTTGTCTTCCTTAATAACGCGCAGGGCATCGGCGTAGCGGCCTTCGCGGATCAGCGCGATGTAGCCCTGCGCCCGCTGGCCGGCCGGGCACGCATCACGGCAGGGGGAGATGCCGAGCTTGGCGATGGCGTAGGCGTTGGGGACGGCCTGCGGGTACAGCTTGTAGGCGGCATGACGCTGCGACAGCCCCTCGTTGAAGGGGTCGCTGATGATGACCGGGCAGACCTCGGCGCAGTCGCCGCAGCCGACGCACTTGGTGAGGTCGATGTAGCGCGGCTTGCGCCGCAGGGTGACGGTGAAGTCCCCGGCCTGGCCCTCGATGCGGACGACCTCGGTGTCGACGCGCAGATCAATGTTCAGATGCCGGCCGGTCTCCACCAACTTGGGGCTGATGGTGCACATGGCGCAGTCGTTGGTGGGGAAGGTCTTGTCGAGCTGCGCCATGTGTCCGCCGATGGCGGATTCCTTCTCGACCAGGTAGACGCGGTAACCCTGCTCCGCCAGGTCGAGACTGGCCTGCATGCCGGCGATGCCCCCGCCGACGACCAAGACCGCCCCGACAGGGGTAGACTGGACCTCGGGGACTTCCGTCTGCGCCCGGACGACCTCGCTCACCCCGGCCCCTCTCCCGCAGCCCGAATCATACCGGCGGGCCCGCGGCCCGCGCTGCTGCCCTCACCGCTCGTGCCCCATCATAGGTTGTGTGAGAAAGGCTGTTCCAGTGCCGGATGTCACCGCTGGAGGGGAGAAACTTCATCCGCATTGATGGGTAAATGGGCCAAGCGCCGGCGGAGGCGAAGGGATTTCCCCTCTCAGGGCGGGCATCGCAGAGGGCTGGGGCCGAGTCGCTGCGCACGCTCGGTCATCTCCCGCGCAATCTGGGCGAAGGTGGCCCCCATGCCTCCGGAGAGGAAGAACATCTCCAGCCTCTCAGGCTCCAACCCGATGCTGGAGAGGATGCGCTTGGCACGCTCGACACGAGCCCTGCCGCGTTCGTTGCCCCGGACGTGGTGGCAGTTGCCCAGGCTGCATCCGACGACGAAGACCGCGTCCGCTCCCCGCTCGAAGGCCTCGAGCAGGTATTGGATGTCGGTCTTGCCGGTGCACGGAAGGCGGACCAGTTTGACGTTCGCCGGGTACTCGTGGCGCAAGGCCCCGGCGGTGTCGGCGGCGGCGTAGCCGCAGTAGTTGCAGGCGAAAGCCGTGATCTCGGGCGTGAAGGCCGGGGACGTATTCATAGCCAGTGCCTCACTTGCATGCGCAGCGCCTGGGAAGGGCATGCGGTGGTGCATGTGCCGCACCCCGTGCAGGCCCAAGGGTCGATCAAGAGCGTCCTCTCACCCGGGACCCACAGCAGCGCGCCCGCCGGGCAGTGCGGCAGGCACTCGCGGCAGCCGTTGCAGCGGCTCTCGACGAGCTCGACGACGAAGTCCACCCCGATTCGCTGCATGGCGCCGCCTCACACCCGAGCGGCGAGCGTTTCGGGGACTCGCCACGCGCCGAGCCCCGCACACACCTGCTCGTCGCGGTAGTGCCCAAGCTGGATGGCGCGCGCCGGGCACTCGCCGGTGCACGTGCCGCAGCCCTGGCAGCGGGCCGGGTCGATCCAGGCCGAGCCGCCGAGCCCGCCGACGCCGGGCTGATCGCTTCGGATCTGCGGGATGCCGAACGGGCAAGTGCGGACGCAGGTCAGGCAGCCCGTGCAGCGCTCCGGGTCGACGACGGCGACTACGCCCCCGACCTGAATGGAAGGCCGGGTCAGGATGGTCAGGGCGCGCCCAGCGCAGGCGAGCGCGTGGGTGATGCACTCTTCGATGAATTTCGGGTAGTGGGCCATGCCCGCCAGGAACAGGCCGTCGTCGGCGAACTCCATGGGGCGCATCTTAAGGTGAGCCTCGAGGAAGAACCCCTCGGCCGAGAGGGGGACGCCGATCAGTTCGGCCAGCCGCTGCGTTTCCGGCTCGGGCTCGATGGCCATGCTCAAGGCCAGCAGGTCGGGCTCGAAGATCAGGGTGCGGCCGAAGACGTGCTCGTGAGCCTCCACCACCAGCGCCTGATGGGCGCCGCGCCGCTCGAGGCGGACCAGAGGCGGATCGCCCTCGGTGTAGCGCACGAAGATGACCCCGCGCCGCCGGGCCTCCAGGTAGTACTGCTCGCGGAAGCCGTAGGTGATGATGTTCTTGTACATCACCACCACTTGGCACTCGGGGTTGAGCATCTTCAAGCGGATGGCGTTCTTGATCGTGTTGGTGCAGCAGATGCGCGAGCAGTACTCGACCTTGCTCGGGTCCTGCACGCACTGGATCATCACGACGGATTTCAGGCGTCCCGCCCGGTCGGGCTGATGGGCCAGGATCTCTTCCAGGGCAGACTGCGGCAGGACGCGCGGATCCTGGCCGAGCAGGTAGCGCGGGGCGCGCGACTCCACCCCGCCGGTGGCGAGGATGGTGACGCTGTGCCGCACTTCGTGCTCGACCGCCGTGCCGCTGCCGCTGTCGCTGCGGATGACCGAGCGGAAGTCACCCACGCTGCCGGTGTGGGCCACGAGCTGGCTGCGCAGGTAGAGGTGGATGCGCTCGTGCCCGACGACGCGATTGACCAGGTCCCGCTGCAGCCGCTGCGGGTTTTCTCCCTCGGCCACGTAGTAGATATGGTGGAGGTTTCCGCCGAGCTCACCTCGCTTCTCAACGAGATGGACCTCGAACCCGGCATCGGCGATGGCCAAGGCGGCCGTCATGCCCGAGACGCCGCCGCCCACGATCAGGGCGGAGCGAACTGGCTGACGCTCGCTCTTGCGCACCGGCCGCGCCAGCCGCAGCCGCTCCAGACCAAGCCGCACCAGCTCGGCAGCCTTGCGCGTGGCGCCCGCAGGGTCGCCGGCGTGCACCCAGGCGCAGTGCTCGCGCAGGTTGACGACCTCCAGCAGGTAGGGGTTGATGCCGGCCGAGGCCAGCAGACGCTGGAAGAGCGGCTCGTGCGTGCGCGGCGTGCAGGCGCCGATGAGCAGGCGATCGACGTTGTGGGAGCGCAGCAGCTCGGTCAGGCGCTGCTGGCCTTCGGGGAAGCAGGCCAGGGGCACGGTCTCCACCAGGCGGACCCCCGGCTGGGTGGCGGCGAATGCCGCTACCGCCTGCAGGTCGATGGTGCCGCCGATCTCTCCCTGGCATGAGCACAGCACGATGCCGATGGAGGGCTGGCTCGTCGGTGGGCGCTCGGGGGGCACGGCCTCGGCGGTGACGAAGGGGTGGGCGCGGGTGAACGGGTGGCGGCCGAGGTGATCCCGCATCAGGCGCATGGCCTCGGCCGCCGCGCCGGAGGCGTCGAGGATGGTCTCGGCGATCTCCTTCGGCGAGGCGAACGCGCCGCACACGAAGATGCCCGGCCGCGACGAGGCGAGCGGCGCGAACTTGTCCGTCTTGCAGAAGCCGAACTCGTTCAGCTCGATGCCCAGGGTGCGGGCGATTTCGATGGCCTTCGGCGGCGGGCGGATGCCCACCGCCAGGACCACCAGGTCGAAGCGCTCCTCGCACAGCGGGCCCTGGCCGGGGGCGGCCTCGTCGTGCTCACGGCCGGTGGGATAGCGCAGGATGATCTCGCCGGTGGCGGGGTCCTCCTCGATGCCGGAGATGCGGCAGCGGGTGTAGCGGATGCCGTAGTCGCGGCGCGCTTGCTGGTAGTACTGGTTGTATTCCTTGTTGAAGGCGCGCTCGTCCATGGTGAAGATCTGACACTGCACCTGAGGGTTGCGCTGCTTGGCCAGGATGGCTTCCTTGGTGGCGTACATGCAGCAGATGGACGAGCAGTAGGGATTCCGCTGATCGCGTGAGCCGATGCACTGCAGCCAGGCGATGCGTTGGGGCACGCGGCCGTCGGAGGGGCGGCGCACCACGCCCTCGGTGGGTCCCGAGCGCGATGCCAGGCGCTCGTACTGCATCGAGGTGATGACGTTGGGGATGCGGCCGAACCCCAGCTCGGGCATTTGGGCGGGATTGTAGGGTTCGAAGCCGATGGCCAGGATGATGGCCCCGACGTGAAGCTCGAAGCGGCGCGGCAGGGCGTTCAGGTTCACCGCTCCGGTGGGGCAGGCTTCCACGCACTTACGGCACTCGTCGCAGCCCGGCACCTTGGCCAACATGTAGTAAGCGTTGGGCACCGACCGCGGCGCCGACTTGTCGATGACCTTGCGCAGGCTCAGCCCGAGTTGGAATCCGCTCGGCCGTGACACGGGGCAGACGTCGGCGCAGTGCCCGCAGTTGGTGCAGCGCCGGGGGTCGACGTACTGGGGATGCTGCTGGACCCGGACGCGGAAGTCCCCCGCCTGGCCCTCGACGCTCAGCAGGTCGGTGGAGGTGAGCAGGGTGATGTTCGGGTGGGGGTTGTGGTCGAGCAGGGCGGGGCTGATGGCCGGGCGGGTGCAGCCGAATCCGTGATCGGAGGTGCCGCGGCACAGGACGCAGTCGTGGGTGGGGAACATGAAGCCGAGCTGGGCCACGCGCCCGCCGAGGGCAGGGCTGGTTTCCAGCAGATAGGCATGGAGGCCGGCTTCGGCCAGATCGATGGCGGCGCGCATCCCCCCTACGCCGCCGCCGATGACGAGCACTCCCTCGGGTTCGAGACGCTCTACCGCGAGGGCACCTTCGAGGCGTGAGTTCTCCACGGCATCCTGGCCTTCGCCTTGCTCCGCGCGGCACCCGGGCCGGGGGAGGCAGCAAGGACGACAACGGATTCGCGCTGCGACTTCAGCCCGATGGTAGGTGTGGACAAGAATTGTCCACAGTGCCGGAAGTCACCCGCGAGAGGGGACAATCTTCGCCGGAAACAGGGGGGGCTCGAGCGAGGAGCAGCGTGAGGGCGCGTGCCGCTCGCTGGCAGAGTACGTGCTGGTCAACCCCTGCGCAGCCAGCGCCGGACGCCCTGTGCGGCCCCGCCGGGAACCGCCAGGGCGAGGACAGTGATGTTGTCGTAGCCGCCGCGGCGGCGCGCCTGCCGCACCAGGTGCTCCACTGCCTCGGGCAGGGGCCGCCGGCGCAGGGACGCCCGAATCTCGCGATCGCGCACAAGATCGGTCAGCCCGTCGGTGCACAGAAGGAGGCGGTCCCCGGGGAGGAGAGTCAGCCCCTGGTTCGCCCTCGACTGCTCGTCGCTCTCCTCGGGCGAGAGGCGCAGGCGGAAATCCGGCACCGGCGTCTGCTGTCCCCCCAGATGGCGGCGAAGGACATGAGCGTTCGGATGGTGGCGCGCCATGGAGGGCGGAATGAGATGGTGGTCGATCGCCTCCTGCACCCAGGTGTGGTCGATGGTCAACTGCTGCAGTTGGCCGAGGCGAAGGCGGTAGATGCGGCTGTCGCCGACGGACACCGTGTACAGGCGAGTGCCGATCACCCACACCGCGCTGAGGGTCGAGCCCATGCCTTCCCGGTCGGGGGACTCGAGTGAGGCCGTGGTGACGGCGCGTGAGGCCCGTTCCACGGCGGCCTGCAGGGCAGGGATGGGATCGCCGTCCTGGTACGTGGCAAGGGAGGCGACGAAAGTGTCGAGGGCCAGTTCGGCGGCGATCTCGCCTGCCTGGTGTCCGCCAATGCCGTCGGTCACCACGGCCAGGGTCACCGGCGTGCCGTCGGCCTCGAGACGAAAGCCGCGCACAGCCCAGCGGTCTTCGTTGTTCTTCCCGGTTTCGCCGGGATGGGAGAGGGCGGAGAACGGGAGGTGAGGCGACGGCTCAGGGTTCACCCTCGGCCTCCTTGGGATGGCCGGCGGCGCGAATGCGGATCGGTCTCGGGCCCGGCGGCGAAGCGAGACGGAAGCGGAAAGCCGCCCTGCCGACGTGCACCACATCGCCATGCTGCAGGCGCTGGCCGGTGGGGGCAACGGGCTCGAAGTTGACCCAGGTCCCCGCGACGGAGCCCTGGTCCCGGATCTGATAGCCGCCGTCCGCCAGCCGGATCAGGCGTGCGTGAAGCCGAGCGATCGATGGATCGTCCAGCACGATCGAGGCGAGCGAAGGGTCGCGGCCGAGGGTGGCATCGAGGCCGGTCAGGGGGATCGGTTCGGGCGCGGAGGATGGGTCGAGAGGCTGGAGGTAGGCCTCGGGGGACGGCAGCGCCTCGGGCTGCTGCAGCGACGCGCGCACGCGCACGGTCCGCCGCGGGCCCTTCTGCGCCGAGGCAGCCCTGACCTCGTTGCTGCGGCGCGGCGGGGCCAGCCAGCGCACGGCCACCACAATGCCCACCGCCAGCAGGCAGGCGGCCGCGAGCAGCGGCCCCAGCGCTGGCCGCAGTGCTGCCAACCCGCCGCGCGGCTGCGCCACCTCCACCCGGACGCGGACCGGCTGCGATCTTCCCACTAGATCGAGGGAATCTACTACTTCGACCAGCAGGACGTGACTGGCCGACTCATCGTAGCCCGTCAGATCCCACAGCAGCTCATCATAAGGAGGCGACTGGCGCTCGGCGGCCACTTCGCCGTCGACGATCAGGCGGCTGGCCTGGAGGGCGCGCTCGTGACCATCGGGGAACGTGACGAGCACCCGCAGGGTCTGCTGCGTGGGCGGCCACTGGGCGGGCAGCAGGCGTGGGTCCTGGCTCTGGCGCAGCAGGACTTCCGGCGGATCGATGAGCGCCACCTCGGGCGGCACGACCTCGACGCGGAAGGCGACCTCGTTGGAGGGGATCGTGACCTGTCCGCTCACCACCTGCAGCCGAACGGTGTGGGCGCCGGAGGAGGCGGCGCGCGAGGTGTAGGAGACTTGATACTGCGTGCGCTGCTCGAGGAGCCTCTCGCCGAGCGCCTCCAGCCCCTGGGCCGGATCGAACAGCAGCAGTTCGCCTCCTGTCTCGGCGGCGAGCCGCTGCAGGTTCGCTGCTCCGGGCAGGCCGAGGACCTCGGCGGGAGCAGCCAGGATGGGATAGACGGCCACGTCCGCCTCTTGCGCCCGGGCGATGGCGTTGAGGAGAGAGGTCTCGTTTCCGCCCTCGATCCACGGCGTGAAGAACAGCAGGAAGGTGCGCATGCCGGCGCGGGGAAGCGGGTCGGAGGCGAAGTCCAGGGCCCGGAGAAGGAGGTCGTAGTCGACGACCGGGGCGGAATAGGATGGCTGGTGGGCGCGAAGGTGGGAGGCGAGGTCGGCGCTGGACGGGCTGTGGGCGACGAGTGTGCCGTCGGCGGTGACCAGCGTCAGATCGTCGCTGCCGAATTCTGCCGCGCCGGAGCCGCGCCACCAGACGAGCAGGGCGCGGCGGATATAGTCGTAGCGGGTGAGGCCGGAGGCGTCGCGGAAGCGCAGGCCGCGGGTGGTGTTCAGCACGAAGACTTGCCGTGTGCCGACGGTCACCTCACGCGCCGCCACCTGGTCGATCGTCACGCCGTCCTCGACGACCTGGAACGAGGCCGAAGGCAGCGAGGGCAGGGGATGCCCGGCGGCATCCAGCACCGAAGCGTACAGGGCGACCTGAGGGAAGGCGTCGATCACAGGGGGCGACAGCCGCACGCGGACGCCTTCCTGCGCCCAGGCTGGCGGGACGAACGCCGCGGCCAGCCCCAACCACAGCCCCAGCGTCACCCGGCGCAGGCAACGGCGCCAAGCCATGGCGCCATTCTAGCACGGGCCAAGGGGCCGGTTTGCAGTTCCCTTACAAAGAGCCCCGCTCGGCGTGGCTTGGGTCTATCATCAGGATGGGCATCGGCCTACGGTAGGAATGAAGGACGATGCACATGGAAGTGGAAGGGCTGATGAACGAGACCGGCACGGCGGGCGAACTGAAGGACACACAGCTGACAAGCGCAGAGACGCTTGTGCGCTGGGTGCTCTTCATCGGGTTCGTGGCTGTGCTGCTGACGGAGGCCTGGCTGCTCTGGCGCGCCTGGGCAGAGGTCTTCTGAGCTGCCCGCCGCCGCCCACCGGCTTCCTCTCACCTTGCTGGCCTCGAGGTCCCTGGATCTCATCCAGGCGCACCTCTTGAGCCTCCCTCCGGCTGACCCTCCCGCGGTGTCCCCTGCCGCCGGGAGGGTCGACCTTAAGCCCCCGGTGGGGCGCACTCAGCCGGCGGCGGCGCCGCCCAGGGCTTGCTGGTAGATGCGGTAGGCCTCTTCGACTGTGCGGATCTCCCACGCGCTCTCCAGGGGCAGGTCCACCCCGAGCTCCTCCAAGCGCAGCATCATCGAGGCCAAGGCCAGGGAGTCAACCTGCAGGTCCTGGACGAGGTCGGCCTCGGGGAGCAGCTGCTCCTTGGGAAGCATGAGTTCCTCGGCCAGGATGGCGCGGAATTCCTCAAAGGTCAGCCTGCGTTGCGGGGGTCTTGTCATGGGTCTGCGACTCCTTGAGGGCGAGTTGGCGCAGGTCGATCTTGCGCGGCTTGCCGCTGGAGGCGCGCGGCAGGTCGGGCAGGAAACGGACGCGCTGAGGGATCTCGTGGGCTTCGAGCTCGGCGCGGCAGTGGCGGATCAGGTCGGCTTCCTGCAGCGTGGCACCTGCTTCGGGAACGACAAAGGCCCACACGGCTTCGCCGAGCAGGGGGTCTGGGACGCCCACCACAGCCGCCTCGCGCACGCCGGGGAGACCTGCCAGCACGTGCTCCACGCGGGCGGGGTAGACGTTGACGCCGCCGCGGATGATCACGTCCTTCTTCCGCCCGACGATGTGGAGGTAGCCGTGCTCGTCGACCACGGCCAGGTCGCCGGTGTAGAGCCAGCCGTCCTGATCGATGGAGATGCCGGGGTCCTCGGCGTGGCCGAAGTAGCCGAGCATCACGCTGTCGCTGCGGCACGCCAGCTCTCCGACGACGCCGGGCGGGACAGGCCGCCGCTCCTCGTCGACGACGCGGACGTCCATCCCGGGCATGGCTCTGCCCACGGTCTCGGCCTGGCGCAGGGGCGAGTCCTCCAGATCGGTGGCGGCGATGCCGCCGCCTAGCTCGGTCATGCCGAAGCCGATGTGGACGGCGCAGCCGAATCGCTTCTGAATCTGGCGCGCCAGGCCCGGCGGGCAGGGGGCGGCGCCGGTGGCGCAGATGAGGAGCGACGACAGGCGGCGGCGATCGAACTCGCGGGCCGCCAGCAGGGCCTGGTAGCTGAACGGCGTCCCGATCAACACGGTCACCCGGTGCCTCTCGATGGCCTCCAGGACGTGCGCGGGATGGAACCGCGGCAGCAGCACCAGTGTATCACCCATCAGCAGCGCCTGAAGCATGGCTTCCAGGCCGGAAATCGTGTGCAGGGCCATCGTCGACAGGATCACCTGCGGCCGACCTGCAGCCCGCAGCAGGCGCATGCCGTAGCGGGCAAGGACGCGCAGCCAGCGGCGCAGCCGAGCCGGTGCCGGAATGGGCACCGTCCACATCTCCCGCAGGCGGATGCTGGCCACCACTGGCGAGATCAGGCTGCGGTGACTGTGCATCACACCTTTCGGGCGGCCGGTGGTGCCCGAGGTGTAGACGATCGCCAGCAGGTCCTGCGGGGAGATGTCTTGGGGGAGGGAGACGGCCTGGCCGTGATCCTGCAGGAGGGAGTCGAAGGGCATCAGGCCGGGCGGGGCCGCGCCGACGACGGCCAGGAGCGGTGGGCTGGGCTGAGCGGCGGCGAAGGAGCGCAGCGCCTCCAGCCCGCCCTCGACCTCGAGGTCGGTGGTGGCGATGATCAGCTGCGGCGCGAGTTCTTCCAGGACCTGGTACAACGCCTGGCGGCGCATGCGCGGTGGAAGGGGCGCGATGACAGCGCCGAGGTGCGCTGTGGCGAAGAACACGACGGCGAACTCGGGCTGTCCCCAGAGCAGGGTGGCGATGCGGCTCCCCTTGCCCAGCCCATGCTGCTGCAGGTTGGTGGCCAGGGTCCTGGCCGCGCGCTGGAGCGCCTGGTAGGTGAGGCTGCCCTCCGGTGTGCGCAGCGCAGGGCGGCGTCGGCGCCTGGCGGCGACCGCCTCCAGGGCCTGGGCCATGGTCATCGAGCGGGAGAGGCGCTCACTCATGGGTGCGAGACCACCCGGCTTTCAGAACATCATGCGGTACAGCCGGTAGTGTTTGTAGCGCTCCGAGCCTCTCGGCCAAGCGGTTGACCGTTGGGTTGGCCTCGGAGGTCAGAGAGCCATCCAGCCACTTGTAGCCCTTGGCGGCAGCGCTGCGGACCGCCTCCAGGTAGAGCAGGACATCGATGCCGCGCCGGCGGTAGGCCTCGAGGACGCCGAACAGCTTGAAACTCACCGTGTCGATCCTCTTGCGGTGCCAGAGGACCTTGAGCCAGCCGAAGGGGAACAGGCGGCCGTTCAGCCGGCGCAGGAGGTAGTTCAGGTCAGGGATGGCGACCAGAAAGCCGACGACTTTGCCGTCGACTTCGGCGAACAGCGCCAGGTCGGGGTCGAGCAGGAAGCGCATCTGGCCGGCCAGATGTCGGAAGGTCTCGCGCGTGGTCGGGACGTGGTCGGGGAGATGCTGCAGCGTGACGTTGAACAGGTCGCACGCGATGTCGACCTCGTGGTCCCAGTCCTCGAGGCGGACCTTGCGCACGCGCACGTCGCTGCGGCGGCTGGCGGCATCGAAGACGCGCAGGAGCTGCTCGGGGAGGCTGCGCTGGCCCCGGGCGAATGCCTGCAGCGGCACTCGCCAAGCGTAGCTGTCGCTGTCTTTGGTCATCCCGAAGCGCTCGAGGAACTCGCGGTAGTAGGGAGGGGTGTGGGCCTCGAGCATGGCGGGTGGGCAGTTGGCGCCGTCGATCAGGACGCCCGGTTCGTCGTTCGGTCCGAAGTTGGTGGGGCCGAGGATCCCGTCCATGCCCCACGCCCGTAGGGTGTCGCAGGCGGCCGTCAGCAGGCCTTGGGCGATGGCGTAGTCTGGCAGGCACTCGAAGAAGCCGAAGCCTCCGATCCTCTGCCCGGTGTGGCGGACGCGGTGCCAGTCGACGAAGGCCGCGATGGTGCCGAGCGGCCGACGGCCGTCGCGCGCCATGAACAGCTCGACCTGGGCTTCCGCCAGGAACGGGTTGCGGGCCGGATTGAGGCGGTCCAGCCTCTCGGAGATCAGGGGCGGGACCCAGTTGGGGTCTCCTCGGTAGACCTTCCAAGGGAAGCGCACGAACTGCTGCAGGGCCCGTCGGCCCTGCACCTTCTCGACGGTGATGGCCATGGTGTGTCCGTCCACTGGCGCTGCCGGGTGCTGTGGAGGCCGCGCTTTGTCACAACACCCGAGCGCTCATCTGGTTTCGCCCGCGCGGCGGCTCGTCCGCGGGCCCAGGCAGAGGATACACCCATTTCGGTGGGCCACCGAGGCAGGGCCGCGCAGCCCGGCTATTCCCACTCGACCGTGGCCGGCGGCTTGCTGGTGATGTCGTACACGACACGTGTGATGCCGGGGACCTCGTTGACGATGCGGCTGCTTAGGCGCGCCAGCACGGGAGCGGGGAGACGAGTCCAGTCGGCCGTCATGAAATCGTCGGTCGAGACGGCGCGAATGGCCACCGTCTCTCCGTAGGTCCGGCAGTCGCCCATGACCCCCACCGAACGCACGGGGAGCAGCACGGCGAAGGCCTGCGCCGGGGTGTCTGGGCCCTGCGCAGGACCCTCTGGAAGCAGGCCGGCGGCGGCCAGTTCCTCCAGGAGAATGCGGTCGGCCTGGCGCAGGCGAGCCAGACGCTCGGCGTTCACCTCTCCCAGGCAGCGGACGGCCAGGCCGGGTCCGGGGAATGGCTGACGCCAGACCAGAGCGTGCGGCAGACCCAGCGCCTCGCCGATGGCCCTGACCTCGTCCTTGAAGAGGTAACGAAGGGGTTCGACCAGATCGAAGCCGAGGTCGCGAGGCAGGCCGCCGACGTTGTGGTGGGTCTTGATGCGGGCGGCGACGCGGCGATCGGGGCCGGAGGACTCCACGACGTCGGGGTAGATCGTGCCCTGGACGAGGAAGCGGACGCGGCCCAAGCGGCGCGCCTGTTCTTCGAACAGGCGGATGAACTTCTCCCCGATGACCCGCCGCTTCTCCTCCGGATCGGTGACCCCGGCGAGGTCCTGCAGGAAGACCTCGCCGGCGTCGATGCTACGCCATCGCGCGCCAAGGGTCTGCTCGAGCGCCTGGCGCACGCTCTCCGCCTCGCCGTGGCGCAGCAGCCCCGTGTCGACGAAGACACAGGTCAACTGATCGCCCACGGCGCGGTGGACGAGTGCTGCCGCAACGGTCGAATCGACACCGCCGCTCACGCCGGCGATGACGGCCTCTCCGCCCACCTGCTCCCGGACGCGTGCCACGGCCATGTGCAGGATGGCCTCTGGCGTCCACTCCGGGCGCGCCTGGCACACGTCGCAGACGAAGGCGCGCAGGATGGCACCGCCGCCCGGCGTGTGACGCACCTCCGGATGGAACTGCAGGCCGAACCAGCGCCGCGCCGGATCGGCCATGGCCGCGACGGGCGAGTTCTGCGATCGGGCGAGGGCGGTGAATCCCGGAGGGATGGTCTCGATGCGGTCCCCGTGCGACATCCACACGGGCTGCGTGCCCGGCGGCAGGATGGGGTTTGGGGAGGTGACCTCGATCAGTGCGGGCCCGTACTCCCGCCTGGACGACGGCGCGACCCTGCCGCCCACGGCGTGGGCCAGGGCCTGCATGCCGTAGCAGATGCCGAGGATCGGGAGGCCGGAGCGCAGCACGTACTCAGGGATCTGCGGCGCGCCCGGCTCGTAGACGGAGGCCGGCCCACCGGAGAGGATGAAGCCCTTGGGCTGGAGGGCCAGGACGTCTTCAGGCGGGGCATGGTGCGGGAAGAGTTCGCAGTAGACGTGAGCCTCACGCACGCGCCGGGCGATGAGCTGGGAGTACTGGGAACCGAAATCCAGGACGGCGATGGCGTCCACGGCTCAGTCGGCGAACACGATCTTCCCGTCGCTCATGTCGCTGATGATGGCCAGCGACTCGATCGGGATGCCGAGCGGCTTGAGGAGCTCACGTCCCCCCTCGAACGACTTCTCGATGACCGCCCCGACGCCGACGACTCGGGCGCCGGCGGCCTGGGCCAGGCGGATCAGCCCGAGAATGGTCTGCCCGGTGGCGAGGAAGTCGTCGATGATCAGGACGCGCTCGTCTCGGCCGAGATACTCGGGCGAGACGATCAGCTCCACCGTGCGGCCCTTGGTGTGAGAGGGGGCAAGGGTGAGGAAGATCTGGTCCGGCATGGTGATGGGCTTCGTCTTGCGCGCGTAGACAACGGGGATGCCGAGGTGCATGGCCGTGGTCAGGGCAGGTGCGATGCCGGAGATCTCAGCCGTGAGGACTTTGGTGGCGTTGAGGCGGGCGAAGCGCGAGGCCAGCTCGCGCCCGCAGGCAGCCATCAGCGCCGGGTCGACTTGATGGTTGATGAAGCCGTCGACCTTGAGGATGCCGTTCCCGAGGTTCCTGCCGTCCGTCAGGATGCGAAGCTTGAGTTCGTCCATGGCGAGCCCCCGCGCTTGTCTGGACAAGATGGGCGGATTGTACCTCGGGCGGCGGTTTCGCGCATCTGCCTCAGGCACGAGGCGAAAGGTTGGCCCACCGGCGGTGGGCCAGGCGCATACAGCTGTCCATCACCACCTTGAGGCCTGCCTGCCGCGCCTTCTCGGCCGCCTCCGCGTGGACAATGCCCACCTGCATCCAGATGGCCTTGGCGCCGACGGCGATCGCGTGCTCGACGATCGCCGGCACCTCATGGCTGGGACGAAAGACGTTGACCACATCCACCGGCACCGGCACGGAAAGCAGGTCGGGATAGCACCTCTCGCCCAGGATCTCCCTGGCGCGTGGGTTCACCGGGATGATGCGATATCCCTGAGACTGCAAGTAGGCGGCGACGGCGTGGCTGTCCTTGGTGGGATCGGTGGACAGGCCGACGACGGCCACGGTCTTCGAATTGCGCAGGATGTCCTGCCACTCGGAATGTTCGTCCAATGGGTATGCCTCGCAAGCCGACTCTGGCCCGGCCGATGTCTCGGGATTCTATCAGGACCGGCGCAACCTGCCCGGGGCGACATCGGGCGATGGTCCGGCCCGCGCTTGACATAGAACGGATGTTCCGCTAGAATGGGGGCGAGCTGCCCGGAGGCCTGCTGGAGTGCCGGGCGGCGCAGGAGGCGCACATGGCCAAGGGTGCACTGACGGATCGTCAGCGGCGCATGCTGGAGTTCATCCAGAGGTTTGCCGAGGAGAACGGCTACCCTCCCTCGATCCGCGAGATTGGCAACGCGGTGGGCATCACCTCCACCTCGGTGGTCAACTACAACCTGAACCGTCTGGTGGAGGAGGGATATCTGGGGCGGGATCAGAACGTCTCGCGCGGCATCCGCCTCACCGACCGGATGGGCAAGGTAGCCGAGCGGCTGGCGGATGTGGTGCGCATCCCGCTGGTGGGCCGGATCTTCGCCTCCGAGCCGATTCCGCTGCCGGGCACGGATTCGCCGATCTTCGGCGCCGACGAGGCCATCGAGCTGACGCGCGGGCTGCTGCCTTCCTCCGAAGGTCTGTTCGCCCTTCAGGTGCAGGGCGATTCGATGATCGACGCCATGGTCAACGATGGCGACATCGTCGTCATGAAGCGGGAGACGAGCTGGCGCAACGGGGACATGGTGGCGGTCTGGCTGAAGGACAAGGAGGCGACCACGCTCAAGCACATCTACCGCGAGGGGAAGAAGGTCCGTCTGCAGCCGGCCAATCCGACGATGGCGCCGATCATCATCGACAACCCCGAGAACCTCGAGGTGCAGGGCAAGGTGATGTTGGTGGTGCGGCAGCTAGCCTGAGCGGAACGCGCTCTTCTGAGGTTTGGCGAGGCGTGGAGGGAGCAGGAGACTGCCCCTCCTTCGCGTCGGCCGCCGTGTCAGCCCATTTGGGCCAGCGCGATGAGGCGGGGT
>FWPV01002058.1_pt1 | contig 18323 bp, 19 predicted proteins | sample 2228371 | NCBI WGS metagenome assembly FWPV01 (sample SAMEA103939776, study PRJEB20133) | metagenome
ACAATCCCGCGCCGCACATCCGCTTTGCCTCGATCAAACAACTGGCCGACGATTTGGCATTGGCGATGCAAGTTCCCACCATCACCATTGACCGCGGGGAAGAAGGGGTGATTCTGGAATTCTCCAATCCCAATCCACGCCCGGTGACATTACTGAATCTGCTGCCCGAAGTTCTCCCCGTGCCCCTCGCTACCGCCCTGTTGGGCCTTACCGACGCCGGTGAACCGCTGCTGGCGCGTCTTTCTGCGCCGGAAGTGTCACACATCCTTATTGCCGGCACAACCGGCTCAGGCAAATCCGCGCTGCTGCGGACCATTGCCGCTTCCCTGATCCTAACACACACGTCGAATCTTTTGCAAATCCTATGTCTTGATCCAAAAGGACGCACGTTTACGACATTTCAAGGCGTTCCCCATCTCGTCCGCAAGCCGATCAGCGATGTGCCGGAAGCATTGGAGGCCCTGCATTCAATATCACGGGTGATGGAGGCACGGGATCGGCGCGGTGAGTCGCCTCCCACCAGCCGCAATGCCATCCAAGGCACCTCCCTTCCACGGCTTGTCATCTTCATTGACGAGCTGGCCGATCTGGTGATGCAGGGCACGACCGAGTTTGTCGAGGTGCTCACGCGCCTGGTCCAGCGCGGCAGACAAGCAGGCATCCATGTTGTCGCCGCGACGCAACATCCTTCTGCGGCCATACTGAGCAGCGTCATACGGGCCAATTTTCCCCTGCGATTGGTCGGCAAGGTCACTTCTGCCGAGGATGCCCGCATAGCCAGTGGACGGGCAGGCACCAATGCCCATCTGCTCAACGGACGCGGTGATTTCCTCGCCGTCGGGGGGGGCGATCCGCCGATCCGCTTCCAGGTGGCATACATCGAGGAGAAAGACCTCCGCCAGCAGATGACGGCACTGACCGGCAATGTGACGCCCTACGCCACGCAACTGCCGATGTTAGCACAGAGGAGAACGACGTAATGGAGACACCCGAACCGTTGGGCAAACGTTTAAGCCGCTTTGTCGCGTTGCTCGGCATTGTTTTCACGGTGACTGCCGTTGTCGTCATCACCCAGCGGCTCAGTCAGGATTCGCTGGCGTTGTTGGTGGGACTGGCCTGCGGCGTGGGGACAATGCTGCCCATGATCATGCTCGGCGTATTCCTGTGGCGACGCGAAAACGCCCAGCAAGCGGCCCAGCGGATGCCTTCTGCCATCCCGCCGGTCGTGATCGTGACGCCGCAGGCCCTGCCGGGTTACGGTCTCCAACAGCCAACCGCCGGTGAGCCAAATGCAGGTTGGTCGTGGAATAATACACCGCAAAATCGGATGTTCACGATCGTCGGGGGTGAGGAATAAAGCGAGGTAACCATGGGCACGTATTTTCAGAGTCTTTACGCACCGGTGAGTGCTTTGCTGGCGCATTGTAAAGCGTTTGCCGCCGATGCAACGCTGCAAGCCATCTTTACGGATCCGCGCCTCTGCGAATGGCACGACGACTTGCTGCCTACGCACAACCGCGAGAGACGCATCGCGCAGACCGTCCGCATGTTGTATGGCCGTTACAATGCTGCCCAGGAGAATGGGCTGGTCATTCTGTTGCAGGTGCTTGCCGAGCAAGCCGCTCTGGATGGTGAGATGCAGACGGCTCTGGCCGACATGGCCGAGCGGGTCATGGCTGCTACGATCAAAGATAGCCGCAAACTATTCAATGACGCTTTAGCGGAAATGGAAGTTGAGGCGATGCTCAGCCTTCCCTATGCCGGGCAAGTCATCGCCGGTACAGGAGATGTGGCACTGACGTACATTGACGCATTGCGGCCCGGAGAAAGTTATTACCTGAGCGTTATCGGCAGTAGTATGGAGCACGAGGGCATCTTCGCCGGGGATCGGATCGAGATGCGCGTTTTCAACGACTACGAGTGGCCCGCCGAGGGCGATATGATCGTGACGAAATATCTGCCCTACGGCGCAGAAGCGGGGATTGCGCCGGACCTTGACGAGGCGGAATTACTCGGCCCAACGCTGAAAATCTTTCACCAGAAGGCCAACGGCGAATTTCTCTTGGGTTGGCGGAAGGACAATGTGGCCTGGTCATCCGCTCCCTGGCGGAAATTCGTTGCGCCGGGCAACGATCAGATGATTGTAACCCACCGTATCGCCCCGATAGGCAAAGTGGTTGCCATCAAGGCGCAGCGAAAATGGAATTTCGCGGCGTGGCAATATCGCAAGATTCTAGGAGGTCAATGATGTTATTCAATCGCACGGCGCGCCATGAACCGATTCGACTCATTGCGCGAAAACACAATTACTTTCCTCAACGCTTCATCTGGCGTGGGCATCAGTACCACGTCTATTCGGTCGTGCGCGCGTGGACGGAGATGAAGCGCAAGGGAGCCCTGTATTTCTTCCGCGTGCGCTGCGCAGAAGGCACATTCGATCTGTGTCAGGATACGGCGTTGAATAGCTGGTATCTGGCGCGCCGGGTAGAATGAGAGGGATCAGAGGTGCCATTTTCGGAATAGATAACGGCTTATAAACCGATGGGGAAGATTTATGGAGACAGGACTTTTGTGGCACGATAGTGGGAGCGGAGATTTGGCCTGGAAATTGGCACAGGCTGCAAAGCGCTATCAAGACCGCTTTGGCCATAAACCCAATGTCTGTTACGTCAATCCCGCCTTGTTGCCGGAGGGTGATCGCAATGTCAATGGGATACTGGTCCGTTCATCGCCACGGGTGTTGCGCAACCATTTCTGGTTAGGCCGGGAGAAACCCGAACAGCTTCCCCCAAGTGCATAACCGACCGGCAGTGGATGAATCATCCACGCCGGGGCATAAAGCAAGCTGGGCAGTGATTTCGAGAGCGGCCTCGCAGTTATCCTCTACCAGCCTATCGCCCCGTAAGTCGCCGTGCTGCTACCTCCCAGGTGGCCGGCGATCCCCGCGCCGCTCACAGACTTGTCAACTGCATAACCAGCAGATCGAGCGCGGCCTCTGCATCCAACATACCACGTTTGATCGCCAGATCGCTCTTCGTGAGCAAACGGTAGGCCGTCCGCAACTGTTCGAAGGTGAAGCGTTCGGCCTGCGCGCAGGTTTTCTCGGCGGCGTAGGGATGTAATTTCAACCGCGCGGCAACATCGGTCTCACGTCCGTTGTGGTCTATTAACCAGCGCGCCTGGATCAGTAAGCGGAACTGCCGGACCACCATCCCAAAAATCGTCAGAGGATGTTGGCCCACCGCAAGCAAACGGTGCAGGTAGATCGCCGCGTTGCGGGGGTTGCGCTGACCGATAGCATCCACCATATTGAAGATAACGTCCGCGCTCTGCACATAGGGCACCATCAGCTTGACATCGTCAACGGTGATGGTTTTGTTTTCCCCGCAATACAACAACAGCTTCTGGATTTCCTGATCCAGCAGCCGAACGTTGCTGCCGATATTCTGCGCCAACAAGGCCGCGGCCTGTCCATCCATGCGGCCCCCGTGCATCTTGGTACGATTGATGATCCAGCCGACCACTTCTTTGGGGCCGGGAACGTTGAAGGTCTGGATGATGGCGCCCATTTTCTGCGCTTGCGCCAACACCGGGTTCTGAGGGGAGATAAGCTCGCTTTCGCAGAAGATCAAGGTGGTGGTAGGCGGCATGTCCGCCAGATAGGCGGCAACTTCCCGCGCGGCTTCCCCTTTGAGGTTGGACAGGACCTCGCGCGCGATGACAATGCGCCTATCTCCCAGAAAGGGAATGGTATTACACGCCCGCCGAAAATCGGCAGGTGTCAACGGTGCGGTGAGGATTTCCGTGTTCAGATCGCGCCAATCCGGGGACACGCCCGTTTCCCGGATGACCTTGACCAGCGCTTCTTCGCGCTGCAGGTCATTTTCTCCCTGAAACACATAGAGCGTCGTCATGCCTGCCGAGTATGCACCCGAATCCGCTGCAAGCCGCCTTGATGATCGGTGAACACCGAAGCAATTTCCATGCCCTCCACAGCGGCATCTGTGGTGAGATGAGCCTGGAACCATTCCGCAGCCGGCTGCGCAATCAGCAAGGCCATCACATTCAACAGGATAAGATGCGGGAGATGTTCCAGCTGTTGACGGAAGGTTTTCTTACCGCCGATGCCCAGCAGCGTCGTTAGCGTCGTCAATGTCGCCGTGACAACAAAGTTGGTGCCACAGTTTTTATGGAGGCACAGACCATGTTCGCCCGCCTGAAGCCTCTTGAGCGCCTCCATCACGGCCCGGATGACTTCTTCAGCGGTGAGTGAGGTATAAATGGTGAAACCTGCCGGGCCTGAAACACCAAGAGCCTGCGCATGGGGATAAGTGCGACCGAGCAAGTTGAGGGTAGCATGTTCCAGGGCATGATTGCGACGTATACGAGTGAGCAGGGATGCGAGCATGTTAATCTCCTTCTGGGTTGGGCGCCGGGTGCGCGATAATCAACAAACGATTGTCCAAACTGCCATAGGGATGACAAGTCACCAGCGTCAGTCGCTCGTCGGCGGTCGGAAGGATATACTGAGCATTCTGCAAGCGTTTTTCGAGGGACTGACCTTTTTCAGGCAGGATGAGTTTTTCGGTGACCACATAGGTGTAGGTCATGCCGTCGGCGGCTTCGATGAATATTTCCGCGCCGACCTCGAGTTTATACAAATCGCGGAAGACCTCACCGTTCGAGGTGTTATGGCCGTTCAACACCGTGTTGCCCGCTGCGCCGATTTTTGCCGAGGTTTCGTGCCAGCCTGCCGCGCGCCAATTGGGCACATCCCATATCGGCTGTAGCACCCCTTCGACTTTGACCTCGGTCTGGCCAATGGGGGTAATCGGTGCTTCCAGGCCGATCGCAGGGATACGGATACGTAACGGCACCACCCCCACGTCCGGCGGGGTATAGGTGATGGGAAGGGTATAGCTGATGACCGCATCGGTGCTGCCGGGGGGTGAATAAGCAACAAAGGTGATGACGAGTGGCGGCTCCACAGTAGCCGTAGGGATCGCCTCCGACCCGCGCGCTGCTGTTGGGGCCACAGGCTGTGGCGTAGGCGTGATGACCACGGTGACTATCCCCGAATCAAACGGTCTCCCCGACGAGGAGGCAAAGCTCAAGCAACCTCCGGCGAGGACCAAACAAAACCCTCCCCACAGTAGGATATTGACGATTCGTGATCTTTCGGCGCCCATATCTCCTCAACGTCGAGAAGTATTATAGCGAGATTTGGGCATGCAACAACCTTTCGGCCCGGGCAAGCGTTCCAAACAGCTCTGCCAAGCCCTTGATGAGCGGACTATAAGACGAAAGCCTATTTGCCTGTTTTCAGGAACGCCGATAAACTTCGGATTTAAGAACGCCGATAAAAGGAAGATTCCGGTACTCTTCGGCAAAGTCGAGACCGTAGCCGATGACGAATTCATCCGGCACCTCAAACCCGACGAAATTGAGGGGCACCTCAACCTGGCGGCGGCTGGGCTTGCTGAGCAGGGTAGCCACGCGGATACTGGCCGGTTTGCGGGCCGCAAAGTTGCGCAGAATATAGGTCAGCGTGTTGCCGGTATCAACGATATCCTCGACGATGACCACATGGCGGCCTTGCACATCGGCTGCCAGGTCCAACAGGATGCGCACGGCGCCGGTGCTGGTCGTTCCACGCCCATAGCTGGAGATTTCCATGAAGTCGATGGCATGCCGAAAGGTGAGGTGGCGCGTCAGATCGGCAAGGAACATAAATGCTCCCTTAAGAATACAGATCAGCACAGGTGGATCGGCATCGGAATAGAGAGCATTCATTTCGGCGGCCAGGGCGGCGATGCGCTCTTGTAGTTCGGCCTCTGAGATCAATACTTTTTCGACATCATCAAGCAAAGCCATGGGGAACCTCCATCATCCGTAAGAAACCGAAGATCAAGCGACTCATCAACGGTGGGGTGGAGGAGCAAGTTGGGTCGCTTCGGGAACGGTCGAAGTCGTTACGCTGCACACAACGCACTTCAAAACAAGGGTGTGGCGTAACGGCTTGGCTCGCTTCGGGAACGACCGAAGTCGTTACGACGCACGGTTAACGTTGGTAAACGCTCGGCTTGAGCATGGCGATGTAAGGCAAAGTGCGGAAACGGTCGGCAAAATCTAAGCCGTAACCGACAACCCATACATCGGGAATCTGAAAGCCCAGGTAATTGACCGGCACTTCCACTTTGCGCCGATCAGGCTTACTGAGCAACACTGCCGTCCGCACCGAGGCCGGCCGGCGCGCTTCGAAAATACGATACAGGTAATTCAACGTATAGCCGGTGTCGACAATATCCTCGACGATCAAGATATGGCGATTGGCAACGTCCACGCGCGTATCCATAATCATCCGCACCGAACCGGTTGTCTCAGAACTTTCCTCGTAGCTAGAAAGCGCGATGAAATCAACGCGATGGGGCACAGTAAGCCGCCGCGCGAGATCGGCCATGAAGATAAACGAGCCTTTTAAGACCCCCACCAGCAGGAATTCCTCGTTACGCAGCCCGGCATAGTCGGTGCTGATGATGTTGGCCATCTGCTGAACTCGCTGGTGGATCGTATCTTCATCCAAAAGAATGCGTTCGATAGAATTAGGAAGGCTGATATCCATTTGACTACTCCGCATTGATCGGGGAATGAGGGACCTGATGGTGACGGCGACAGCGTGCCTCGTAAACCTCGCTGGCGCCGACAAGAACGATGGGATCATCAAAACAGGCCGGTTGACCGGCAATGAGCCGCTGGGTACGACTTGCCGCCGCGCCACAAACGACACAGATAGCCTGCAACTTATCAACTCGCTCGGCGATGGCCAGGAGCTGCGGAATCGGTCCAAAGGGTACCCCGCGAAAATCCATGTCCAACCCGGCGCAGATCACCCGTTTGCCCTCGTCGGCGAGAGTATTACACAAATCCACAATCGCTTCATCGAAAAACTGGACTTCGTCAATGGCTACAACATCCACGGTTGGATCCAGCCGCTCACGCAATTCGGCAGTGTTGTTGACCGGAATGGCATTTTCTTGCAAGCCGTTATGCGAGGCGATGGCCTTCTCGGTGTAACGCATGTCAATGGCCGGCTTAAAAACCTGAATTTTCTGGCGCGCAATCTGCGCTCGACGCAAACGGCGGATCAGTTCTTCGGTCTTGCCGCTAAACATGCTCCCGCAGATCACTTCAATCCAACCCTCATGAGGCTCTTTTTGCATGATTCACTCCTGTATAAATAGAGAATGTCCTGAGTGGACACCGGCTGACTTTTCGACAGAATTACAGGATGAACTAGGGCTTAGTGGTCTATTATAAACTCAAGAGTACACGGATCCACACAGATTTCACGGACGAAGACAAAAAAGCTCCGTGTGTTCCATAACGTTGCGTTCTCGGCGGTAAAAAGCTCTTTTCGTAACTGCTCAGCAGGTCATAAATCTTGCCCCGCCGAGGTCGCAGAGACCGCTGAGATGGATGGGCAGACTTGGGGGCAATTTGGCAGCACTTTGCCTCCGCAATCTCTGCGCGCTCCGCGTCCTCTGCAGTGAAATGGACACTCCCTGAACAGCTACCTCTTTTCTTTGGTTAAGTGGCAACTTGAGTTATTTTAACGAAACGAGGCAGGGGATTGCCCTGCCTCGCGTTGTTCTCTATGCGGCGTCTGCAACTTGCCCGACGGATTCATCTCCCGGCAGGATATACCCGCGCGTCCGCAAGCTCTTTTTCAGATCGGCCAGAGCCTTGAGGCCAAAGCCCTTGATTTCGGTCAGGCCGTCCTCACCTTTTTCATTCAGCAGGTTGAGGACATCGCCGACCTTTTCGATGCCGGCATCGGACAGCAATTTTTCCATACGCTTGCCAAGCCCCAACTTGGCGATAGGCAGTTCGGGGGAAGTACGGGCCGCCTTGCGGGCCTCGATTTCCTGTAATGCTTCCTCGCGCGCCTGAAGCCGGCGGATGAAGCGATCCACCTGTCCTTCGGTGTCAACGATGCGCTGCTCACCGGTGAAGTAAGGATGGCACTTGGCGCAGACATCCGTATGCAGTTCCGGCGCGGCAGCACCGACCGTCCAGACCGCCCCGCAAGCGCAAATCACTTTGGCTTCTGGATACCATTGGGGATGAATTTGTGGTTTCATGCGGCTGTGCCTCCCGTGGTTTCAACGTTCACCCGCTTGCGCCCACGGACGACGTCGTATTTGACGCGACCGTCCACCAGCGCGTACAGCGTAAAATCTTTCCCCATGCCAACATTGACGCCCGGCTTAATGTGCATTCCCACCTGGCGAACGATGATGTGCCCGATCCGCACACATTCGCCACCGTATTTTTTCACCCCACGGGACTTGGCGCGACTATCGCGACCGTTAATGCCACTAGACTTCTTCCGTGCCATGGTTCTCTACTCCCTTCACAATATCATCCACCCGCAGACGCATGTAGGTCTGGCGATGCCCCAGGCGACGGCGATAACGCTCTTTTGGCCGATACTTAAAGATGTGGATTTTGGGGCCACGGAATTCCTCCACAATGGTCGCCCGGACCATTGCGCCCTTGACCGTTGGCTGTCCGACGAAAACTTGCTCTCCGTCGTCTAACAGGTAGACCTGATCCAACTCGATCTGCGAGCCAACCTCGTGTGGCAGGCACTCGACAATGAGTTGACCGCCGACGGTTGCTTTGTACTGATGTCCTCCCGATTTAACAACTGCGTACACGTTTTCCTCCCTTATCACAAGCCTATCCATCTATAGGCCCTATGACACAACATGAGCCGATCCCCAAGAGGGCTCGGCTGTGCGATTATTATATGCGGGTCGAAGAATTTGTCAAACTTTGTCGTGGCCATAATACCACGCCGCCGCCCAAGAGATCGCCCGTTGCCGTCTGATGCCTTGTCCGAGCGTTCCCCAAGCATAGATTTTACCACACTTTTCACGAGAACCAAATTCTGTCCCTAAGATTCTCCTCCCTCTCTCCAAACTATAGTATAATCAGAAGTCAGGCGGAGAGAAAAATCTCGGTGATTACCCACATGGTGCCCTATGCGCGCGATTTATTCATCGCCGAGGCCGCAAAGCACGCAGAAAACTTCTTTTTTTCTCTCTCTGCGGCCTCAACGTACTCTGTGGTGCGATAGGGGTAATCACCAGGGTAGAGTTTTCTCATGCTTGCTCCGCGGGGAACGTGAGTCCCCCGTTTTCAACGGCTATGGGTCATCAAACGCGGATCTGGCGATCCGCTCGCAGCAGCAGCGGGGGACGGTGACGAGAATGATAAAGCCCTGTCACCAGGGGAAAATCTCCTTGCCATAGAATAAATGTTCTGCTATGATAGGGAAAGGAGAACGGGCACATGGCAAAACAGGAAAGCCGTTGGGTTTGTCAACAATGCAACTGGAGTTACGCACGCCACATGGGACGCTGTCCTAACTGTGGCGCTTGGGATTCTCTGGTCGAAGTCGTGCTGGAAAACAATGTGCCCGCTGCCCCGTCAAGAGCCGCGCACCTTTCACAGCGTCCTCAGCCCTTGAGTCAAGTTGATCTGGGGGCCGTAGATCGTATCCCCGTGCCGTTGAACGAGTTCGCGCGCGTCCTCGGCGGCGGCGTGGTGCCCGGTTCGATCGTCCTGATCGGCGGCGAACCGGGGATCGGCAAATCCACCTTGCTGCTGCAAGTCGCCGCGACATTGGGATCGGTCGAGCGGCCGGTCCTGTATGTCTCCGGCGAGGAATCCCCTCGGCAGATCAAAATGCGGGCCAAACGTCTGGGGATCGAAGGGAACAGCCTGTATCTCCTGTCGGAGACCGAAACCGGCGCGATCCTGGCCCAGGCGAGTGCTATGCAACCGGCTTTGCAGGCCCTGGTCATTGATTCGATCCAGACGGCCCATCTTGAGGAGATGACATCCGCGGCAGGGAGTGTGAGCCAGGTACGCGAATGCGCGACACGCTTTCAACGCTGGGCAAAGGAGAGCGGCATCCCGGTTTTTCTCGTCGGCCATGTCACCAAAGAGGGCGCCATCGCCGGGCCAAAGGTATTGGAACACATCGTTGATACTGTGCTATACTTGGAAGGCGATCCCTTCCACACCTACCGGCTGTTGCGCAGTGTGAAAAATCGCTTTGGGGCGACTTCCGAGGTCGGCGTCTTTGAAATGCAGGAGCAAGGCCTGATCGAAGTGGCCAATCCCTCGGAGGCGTTCCTGGCCGAGCGCATGGTGAATGTGCCGGGTTCGGCTATTGCGGTGACGTTGGAGGGGACACGCCCCCTGCTGGTCGAAATACAAGCCCTGGCGAGCCATACCAGCTTCGGCAATCCGCGGCGTATGGTCAACGGTCTGGACTTCAACCGCTTGTTGCTGACGGTGGCCGTACTCACCCGGCGCGTTGGGTTGCGCCTGGACGAGCAAGACATCTTTGCCAACGTCGTCGGTGGCCTGCAAATCGAAGAGCCGGCAGCCGATCTGGCCGTCGCCGTGGCGCTGGCGTCTAGTTTCCGCGACCGACCTGTGCCGGCCGACCTGGCAGTCATCGGAGAAGTGGGGTTGTCCGGCGAAGTGCGTTCGGTGAACCAACTCGAGTCCCGACTGCACGAGGCCGCCCGGCTGGGGTTTGCGAAAATTCTCATTCCGCGCAGTCTACAGAACAAACGTCTGCACGGCATTGATCATTTATCCCTCATCCCGGTGCGCTCGGTGGCCGAGGCCATCGAGGCAGCCCTGGGGCCACAGAAAACAAGTTGAGATAGCCATTATGACAAAGCGAACATCGGCAGGGCGTTCACGGAGTCGCTCGTCGGCAGGGCGGCGCTCCACGGCGCGTTCTCCGAAACGCCAACGCGAATCTTTGTGGAATCGCCTGAGTACCGACCAGAAATTGGATTTTCTAGGCTGGGTGTTGTTTTTCCTGGCCTTACTCACCCTTTTGAGCTTCATCTCCGCTCAACGGGGGACGCTGCCGGAATGGTGGCTCTCCGTCCTGTCCCAGACCTTCGGGTGGGGGATGTACGTGGTGCCGGTGTTCTTCGGGGGAGTGGGCTTGTGGCTCATTCTGCGGCGGTTCGAGGATCGCCTGCCCAAACCGGACCCCGAACAAATCATCGGCGTGGTGATCGGGTTCTTCATCGCCCTGACCACGCTGCATCTGGCAAGCAGCTTCGCCTGGCCTCACATGAGCCTCTACAAAATCGGCGAGGCGGGATTGGGTGGCGGCCTGATAGGCGCGCTGCTGTTGGACCTGGGCATCAAGGCACTGGGCAAAACAGGGGTCATCCTTATGCTGGTGCTGGCCTGGTTGATGGTGGTCACCTTCATTGCCGGCATTTCACCCGCCGATGCCGTCCGCTTGTTGAGCGAGCGCATCCAACAACGCCGTCACCCGCTGCCGGAGGATATTTCGCCATTGCCCTTGCCCTCCGCTACGATGACGCCGACAGGCCCCCTTGCCGAACCGAAAATTATCGGCGGTGCCACAGAGTCAACGGCCTCAAGCCATCCTCGTCCCCCAAAGAAAAAAGAGGATGAAGTCCGTATCAATCTGCATACCCGTCCGGCAAACGGCAACGGGGGTGTGGAATTCGAAGGCCCATCGCTGACCGTGGGGGTGCAAGCCTGGCGTTTGCCGAGCGTAACCGATGTTTTGGAAGAGGGGAGTGAGCAACAGTACAGCGAGGATTTGATCCGCAAACAGGTCCGCATCATCGAGAAAACGCTTGAAAGTTTGGGCGCGCCGGTGCGGGTGCGTGAAATCAATCAGGGGCCGGTCGTCACCCAATACGGCGCCGAACCGTTGTTCATCACCAGTCGCAACGGCAAAACCACCAAGGTCAAGGTGGGCAAGATTGCCAGTTTAGCCGACGACCTGGCCCTGGCACTCTCCGCGCGCAGCATCCGCATCCAGGCCCCCATTCCCGGCAAAGGACTGGTCGGCATCGAGGTGCCGAACGAGGAACCGGCGTTGGTTTCCCTGCGTGACATTATGGAGTCGGAGGGCTTCGGTAAGCTGAAAGGCCGGCTGCGTTTGGGATTAGGGCAGGATGTCTCCGGGCAAGCGGTGGCCGCCGACCTGCGCACCATGCCGCACCTGCTCATCGCCGGCGCAACGGGAGCGGGCAAATCGGTATGTGTGAACTCGATCATCGCGGCGCTGCTGTTACAGAATACACCGGATACCCTGCGCCTGTTGATGGTAGACCCTAAACGGGTCGAGTTGACGCAATACAACGGCATTCCTCATCTGCTGGCGCCGGTGATCGTGGATGTGGAACGGGTGGTGCCGGCCTTAAAATGGATCATGCGCGAGATGGATAGTCGTTACCGGCGTTTTGCGCAAATCGGCGCGCGCAACATCGAAGATTTCAACCAGCGGGTGAGCAAAATACCGGATGAGATGCCTATCCCTTACATTGCCGTTTTGGTGGATGAGTTAGCCGATCTGATGATGCAATCGCCGGAGGAGACGGAACGTTCATTGTGCCGCTTGGCCCAGATGGCGCGCGCGACCGGCATCCATTTGATTATTGCCACGCAGCGGCCCAGCGTGGATGTGGTGACGGGGCTGATCAAGGCCAACTTTCCTGCACGCATCGCCTTCGCGGTTGCCTCATCGGTGGACTCGCGCGTGATTCTGGATATGCCGGGGGCCGAACGGCTTCTCGGACGGGGTGATATGCTCTTTATGCCGCCGGATGTGAGCCAACCGTTGCGCCTGCAAGGGGCCTTCGTCTCCGACCACGAGCTAGAGCGTTTGATCACTTTCTGGCGCAACGCCGTAGAGCCGGGGAAAACGGCAACGTCGGTTGATTTCCCACGTCCCAAGGCCGCGCTCATCGAGGAAGCGCCGCCCACCCAACCGCCGCTCTTTCCTGATTTCTCGGAGGAGAGCCAGGCTGCCGGCCAGTTCGAAGACCCCCTGCTGCCGACGGCGGTGGAGATTTTCTTGACCGAGAACCGGGCTTCGGTTTCCCTGTTGCAACGCCGCCTGCGCATCGGCTATACGCGGTCGGCGCGGTTGGTGGAGCAATTGGCCGATATGGGCATTGTGACTATGGAGACTGAAGGGCAGTTCCGCAAGATCAATCGCGCGGTTGCGGAGGCGTTATTGCAGTCGCTTTATACGCCGGATGATGAGACTTGACAGAAAAATCGCCGATGGCTCCACGCTCTCGGTGAGGATAGCCATTACCCTTCTAACCAGCGCAAAGCCGCCGGTTCGATCCACCCCTCCACCGTCTCGCCGGGCATGGGAGGAATCCGGCCGGCGTTCAGCTCCATGTGCAGTGTCCCGCCATCAACGGCCAACGTCAGCCTGAAGTAACGCCCGTGAAAAGTGCGCTGTAACACCTGCGCAGTGAAAGGGTTGATGTGGCCCTTCTCCAGGTGGACACCCCACGGGTGGATGAGCACATAGCCCTCCGTGCCCGACGGGGGAAGCGTCAAGCCCTCTGCGACTTGCAGCACGCCCAAAGTGATTTCGATCCATGGGGAATGGCATACCCGCGCAGGGAAAAGGTTCTCCAGTCCCAGAAAGCGCGCCACCCACACCGTATGTGGCCGATCATAGAGCCTCTCCGGGCTACCGGTTTGCACCACCTGGCCCGCGTTGAGGAGAATCACGCGGTCGGCAAGGGCAAAGGCTTCCTCCTGGTCGTGCGTCACGGTGATGGCGGTGACGCCGACGCGCCGCAGGATCAGGGGCAACTCTTCCAGCAGCCGCTCGCGCAGATTGCGGTCCAGTGCGCCGAGTGGTTCGTCGAGCAACAGCAGCCGGGGCTGGGGGGCGAGGCTGCGCGCCAAGGCCACCCGTTGACGTTCGCCGCCGGAGAGCAGGTTCACGTCGCGATCGGCGAAGTCCTCGAGGCCGGTCAGAGTGAGCATCTCGGCGACCCGCGCGGCCATCGCTGCGCGGGATTGGCACTGCATCCGCAGGCCGAAAGCGATGTTCTGCGCCACCGTGCGATGCGGAAACAGCGCGTAATCCTGGAACATCAGCACGATGCCGCGCCGGTGCGCGGGCAGCGCGGTGATGTCTACCCCTTCGATGGAGACACGGCCACGTTCCGGCACTTCCAGCCCGGCGAGGATGCGCAGCAGGGTTGTCTTCCCACTGCCCGACGGTCCCAGCAGACAGGCGATTTCCCCGCGCTCCACGCCAAACGTCACCCCACGCAACAGCGGCGCGTCCTCATAAGTCTTGTGAATGTCGGTCAACTCCAAAAAGGCCATAGTTCCTCGTTGCCGGTTACTGGTTGCTCGAAGCTGGATGCTGGATACTCGATGCTGGATGCTCGATGCTGGATGCTGGATACTCGATGCTGGATGCTGGATACTCGATGCTGGATGCTGGATACTCGATGCTGGATGCTGGATGCTCGATGCTGGATGCTGGATGCTCGATGCTGGATGCTCGATGCTCGATGCTGGATGCTGGATGCTCGATGCTGGATGCTGGATGCTGGATGCTGGATACTCGATGCTGGATGCTGGATACTCGATGCTGGATGCTCGATGCTCGATGCTGGATTTTCCATTCACTATTCACTTATTCACCATTCACTCATTCTCTCATTCTCTCATTCTCTCATTCACCATTCACTCCCCGGCGGACGCAGGCTTTCGATGGCGACGAAGCCGGCGACGCAGACGGCCATGAGGAGGGTGGACATCGCCAGGGCTTGTCCGTAGTTGAGGGCGCCGGCCTGGGCAAGGAAGCGATAAATGGCAATGGGGATGGTGGGGAGTTCCGGGCGGGCGATCATTGAGGTAGCGCCGAATTCGCCCATAGAGACGGTGAAGGCGAAGACACTGCCGACGGCGAGCGCGCGCCAGACGATGGGCAGGTCCACCTCCACAAAAACACGGGCCGGCGGCGCGCCAAGTGTAGCGGCGGCCTCACGCAGCGAGGGGCGGATGGATTGCAGGGCGGGCATGACGTTGCGCACGACGAACGGCAGCGCGACAAGGGTATGCCCGAAGACGATCAGGGCAGGCGTGCCGCGCAGGGCCAGCGGCGGACGGGCCATTGCCAGCAGGTAGCCGAGGCCCAGCGTGACGGCAGAGGTACCGAGCGGCAGCATAAAGAGCGCATCCAGAAGCCATCCTTGTTTGCCTCGATAGAGCGCCGTCGCGGCAAGCATGCCGAGCAGCAACGCCAGTATCATCGTCCCCAGCGCAAATTTGACGGAATTGCCCACGGCAGCCACCGGCGGCACGTAGAAGATGGAGCCACGCGGATTCTCGAAGAGCGCAGCGTAATAGCGCAGCCCGGCAGAAAAGGAACGGGCAACTAAGATCAACAGAGGCAACCCCAGGAGCAGGCCACCGCCGACGATGTTCAGCAGTACGAAGGTAATTTCACCCCAGGTACGCGGGCGGCGTTGGGTGATCCAGCGCGGGCGTAAATCCAGGGGATGCGCCAGCCGGCCTTGTAGCCGGGTGTAAACGACCGTCAGGATCAAGGTACAGAGGATCTGCAGGAGTGACAGCCCGGCGGCCAGAGGGAAATTGCCCATGTCAATCGCTTGCCGGTAAATAACAACTTCCAATGTTGTAAAGCGCGGCCCGCCAAGGATCAGAATGACGCCGAAGCTGGTGAAGCAAAAGATAAAGACGAGCAACGCCGCCGCGCCGAGGGCCGGTAAGAGCAAAGGCAGCGTCACCGTGACAAACGCGCGCCACGGGGATGCGCCAAGTGTGCGTGCTGCCTGTTCCAGGTGCGGATCGAGATTGGCCCAAAAGCTACCGACGCCGCGCAGCACAAGGGTGTAGTTGTAGAAGATGTGTGCCAGAAGGATCGCTCCCAACGTATAGCGCAGGTCGAGCGGCGGGCGTGTGAGGCCCAAGACATTCATCAGGAGCGCATTGAGCGGCGAGCGCGGCCCCAGCAGCGCCGTAAATGCCGTCGCCACGACGACGGTGGGCAGCACGAAGGGCACGGTCGTCAGCGCGTTGAGCAGGCGCTTGCCGGGGAAGTCGAAGCGGGCAAAGATGTAAGCCCCCGGCAGACCGAGCAGGAGGGTCAAAAGGGTAGAAAGCACGGCCTGCCCGGCCGTAAAACCGAGCGTGCGCAACGTTGCCGCGCCAAACAGCCGCGCGAGCAGCGCATCAAACGCCGGCCCTCCGTCCCACCTCAAGCTCACATAGAAAATCGTGCCCAACGGGTAGAAGTAGAAGAAGATGAGGAAGAGGAGAGGGAGAACGAGGAGCGAGTTGCGAGTTAAGAGTGGCGAGTGGCGAATGGCGAATGGCAAATGGCGAATGGCGAATGGCGAATGGTGAATGGCGAGTGGCGAATGGCGAATGGCGATTCGTGATTCGTTATCGGTGTTATCAGGCACTTTGCACTTCCTCTCTCCCCCCGTCTACCGTCTACTGTCTACTGTCTACCGTCTACCGTCTACCTGAGCACCGCGTCCGCCCACGCCTCGATCCACTGCTCGCGCTTGGCTTCGATGGTAGCTGCCGGGACTTCTGCCGGGCGACTGGCCTCCAGCGCGAATTCGGTGAAAACCTGCGGCAGGGCAACGGTCGGGTTGGCGGGGAACACCCACATTTGCAGCGGAATGTCGGCCTGAAAATCGGAACTGAGGAGGAATTCGATGAAAGCCTCGGCCAGGTCACGGTTCGGCGTACCTTTCAGAATGCCGGCAAATTCGATCTGGCGGAAGCATGTCCCCGGCGCCGTGATTGCCCCGGTCGGCGGCTCGGCGAGCGCGCCCTCGCTGAAGTAGACCTCGGCAGCGGGACTGGTGGCATAACTCACGACGAGAGGGCGTGCCCCTTCGCTATAGGCACCGCCGCTGAACTCATTGTAATACGCGGTGTCCCAGCCATCGACGACCAGCACATCATTGGCCCGCAACTTGGCCCAGAAGTCCAGATACCCCTCTTCGCCAAAAGTGCCGATGGTGGCGATAAGGAAGGCCAGCCCCGGCGAGGAGGAGGCCGGATTTTCGACCACGAGCAAGCCCTTATATTCAGGCTTGGTCAGATCGGCCAGGTCGGTGGGAATGGGCAAACCATGTTCGGCGAAATAGGCCTTGTCGTAATTCAGGCACACATCCCCGAAATCGGTGGGCACGACGCGGTACTTGCTATCCAGATGCAGCGACTTGGGGATGGCGGCGAGGTTCTTCGCCTTATACGGCACAAAGATGTCGGCATTCAGCGCGCGGCTGAGGAAGGTGTTGTCCACGCCGTAGAGCACATCCGCTTGGGGATTGTCGCGGGAGAGGATGGCCTGGTTCAGCATTTTGCCGGCGTCCCCGGCCTTGAGGAATTGCACGCTGGCGTTGTGCGTGGCCTCGAAACGCGCGATGACCTCTTCGCTGACGCTGAAGCTATCATAGACCATGACCCGCAGCAAGCGGGGTTCACCTGTGGCCACTTCCGGCGTCGCTTTCGCGCAGCCGGCAAGCAGGGCGAGCACAATCCCAATCCACACAATACGCGATCTCATAGTTACCTCCTTTGAAAATAGCCTTTGAGGACACAGAGGGCACAGAGAAAAAACTCTGTCTGCTCTGTGGCAGAATTTTGATTAACGACGCCGTCCCATTGAGACGGTTACACTCCTTATTGATCGGAACACTGAAACGCAGGAACGATTCAAACGTTCGAATGGCTCAACGTGAAACACCATAACAAACCGCTGCGCAGGGAAACGGTGGCGGTCTCGGCGGCGAACACGTTGCTGACGCCGCGCGTGAGGCCAAAGTACAAGGTCTCTTCGCGTAACGGGTAGGCCAGGCCCTCGGTCACCACGCCGATCGCATCGCCGCCGAGCGGGATGAGCGAGAGCGTGTCGCCGGGGTGGCCGTTGAACGTCACCGTCTCGCCGTCACGCAGGCAGCGGACGGTCCACGCGCCGTCGGCGAGGATGACCGCGCGCCCTGCCAGCGCCGGCAAGGCGAGCAGCAGCAGGTTGGCGAGTGCCTGATCCGGGCGTCCACCGAGCGCGCCCAGCACGACAATCTCCGTCACGTCCGGCTGCGCCGCCGCCCACATCAGCGCCAGTTCCAGGTCGGTTTCATCTTTAGCCGGCGGGTGGGGATGCAGCGTCGTTCCGGCGGCTTCCAGGCACGTGCGCTGTTCCACCGCGAGCGAATCCAGGTCGCCGATGATGTGCGCAGGTGTGAGGCCGGCCGCCAGTGCATGCCGCGTTCCCCCGTCCGCTGCGACGACGCAATCGCCGGGCCGCACCCACCGGGCGGCTTCGGCGGCGGGATTTTCGATGATGCCGTTGGTGAAGATGACGATACGCACGCTATTCTCCTCATATAGGTCAGCAGACACCATGAGCTAGGCTCTCCACCAAAAATGAA
>FWPV01002460.1_pt1 | contig 18321 bp, 16 predicted proteins | sample 2228371 | NCBI WGS metagenome assembly FWPV01 (sample SAMEA103939776, study PRJEB20133) | metagenome
CAGGTTTTCGAGACGCCGCTCGCGCGCCAGTTCATCCTGACCGCTCTGAACGTCCACGTCAATGACAGCCAATGCCGGTTGCATGGGGAACCTCCTGCTCTAATCAATCCAATCTTAGCACGCATTCAGTTGCCCTGCAAGACAGGCGTCTCCTGCCGTGGCCGGGCCGCCTTTTTAGCAGGGCAACGAAGGGTGCTATAATAGCACCGGGCGTGTGCCCGAGAGGCTCAGGAAGGAGAAAGCCCCGTGCCCAGAGCAACTTTCGAAGCGGAACTTGCCGCTGTCAAGGAACGGCTGCTTAACCTTGGGGCAATGGTGTCCGAGGCCCAGCGGCTGGCTGTTCAGGCATTGGCCGATCGCAGTGAGGACCTGGCGCGCCAGGTGATTGCGGGAGACCAGGCCGTCAACCGGATGCAGCGGGAGATCGAGGAGGAGTGCATCTTCCTCATCGCCAGCCAGCAGCCGGTGGCCCGGGACCTGCGCACGATTGTGGCAGTGACCGCCATCGCCACCGAACTGGAGCGCATGGCAGACCACGCCAAGGGCATCGCCAATCTTGCGTTGCGGCTGATTGACCAGCCCATGCTCAAGCCCTTGATTGACATTCCGCGCATGGCTGATATCGGGCGCGAGTTGCTTGCCGGACAGCTTCGGGCATTCATTGCTGCTGATGCGGCCAGCGCGCGGCAACTGGCGGCCCGGGATGATGAAGTGGATCAGCTCAACAACCAGGTGTTTCGCGAGTTACTTCTGATCATGATGAATGATCCTCGCACGATCACGCGCGCCACCTACTTACTCTGGGTGGCCCACAACCTGGAACGCTTTTCCGATCGAACCACCAACATCGGTGAACGTGTCGTGTTTGTGACGGCAGGCGATGTGGTGGAATTGAATGAGTGACACCCAGAGATCAGGGGATAGGAGCATATGGATCTGACACAACTCAGCCAAATGGTGACCTGGCTGGATGAGGAGCACCGCCGCGATCGCGATGAACTGGCCAAGCTGGAACAGCGCCTTCAGAGCATGGCCCTCGAGAATCAACAGCAGGCGCGCCGTATTCAAGAACTGGAAGGGCGCTTGGCGAGTACCACCGCCCAACTGGTTCGCTATGCCCAGCTTGAGCAAGCCATGCAGCAGCTGAAGAACGAAGTAGCGGTGATGCTGGACAAGCATGACGAGGAACGGCTGCTGGCAGAGCGCGAGGCGGAGCGCGCCCGCATGAGCGATCGCGAGGTTCTTTCCCGGGGGATCGCGGAGATCCGCAAGGACCTCGCCCGGCTGTCTCGCCTCGAAGAGGAGCTCGGCAATCGTCAGGCTGAAGACCAGCGCCTGGGCGAAATGCTGCTGACGCTGCGTCAGGCGGTCAGCAACCTGAGCAAGGACCTCGACGAGCGCACGCGCACCCTCCCGTACATGGCGGAACAGCGCGCCCAGGACAACAAACGTATTGCCCAGATTCAGGCCGAGAGCATGGAGCTTCTCAAGCGCAGCGACGCCATGGCGACCAAGGAGGCCATGCTGGACGAGCGAACCCAGCGGCTCGAGCAGGAAGTCCAGCGCCTCCAGCCGATGGCGGATCAGATGCGGCGGGACCACCAGGCGTTCATCGAAGCGCAGAAAGTGGCAGACGCCGAGCGAGCCAGGCAGATGGCGGAATGGGCGGAGGAGTTCGCCGTGCACCGCGCCGCTTTTGAGAAGCAGGTGGCCCGCATGAGGGAGTTTGAGGTGCGCTATGAGGCGGCTGGCCGGGCCCTGAAAGCCCTGGAGGAGTTCCAGGGCCAGTTGAGCCGGGATCAGAAGCAGGTCTCTGAGTTGCAGCGCCTGGCCGAAGAGCGCCAGCGCAAAGAACTGGCGGACTGGCAGGCGGAGAACGAACAGCGTTGGAAGAGGGAATCGCTGCGCTGGGACTACATGATGCAGGAGCAACACAAGATCAACCAGAAAGCAGCAGACCGGCTGACGCTACTGGAGAAGGGAGTGACCCTGCTCGGACGCGAAGCCGAGTCCTTGTGGCGCCTGCATGAAACCCTCGCTGAACAAGCATTGAGCAATGCCCAGCACGCGCTCGACGCCATTAGCGTGGCTGTGCAGGGGCGGCCCAAGCCGGAGTGAGCGCCAAGTGTATGTGATCGGCACCGCTGGTCACGTGGACCACGGCAAGTCCACCCTGGTATACGCGCTGACCGGCATTGATCCAGACCGTCTCCGCGAGGAGAAAGAGCGCGAAATGACCATTGACCTGGGCTTTGCCTGGCTGACACTGCCATCGGGCGGCAACCAGGACGGCGCAGGTTCGGGCGGCATCTCCATCGGGGTCGTTGACGTTCCCGGGCACATAGACTTCATCAAGAACATGCTGGCTGGCGTGGGTGGCATCGACGCGGCGCTGCTGGTCATTGCCGCCGACGAAGGGGTGATGCCGCAAACGCGGGAGCACCTGGCCATCCTGGATCTGCTGCAGGTGCGAGCGGGTGTGGTTGCCCTCACCAAGATGGATGCGATCGCGGAGGAAGACTGGCTGGAACTGGTCGAGGCGGATGTCCGCGAGACGCTGGCCGCCACATGTCTGGCCGGGGCACCCATCGTGGCAGTGTCGGCCCGCACCGGGGCCGGCCTCGACGATCTCAAACAGACGCTGGCTGATGTGCTGGCGCGGGTGCCGCCCCGTGTGGACAAAGGCCAGCCGCGACTTCCCATTGACCGGGCGTTCAGTGTTGCGGGCTTTGGCACAATTGTAACGGGCACGCTGAGTGACGGCCGGTTTCGGGTGGGCGACGAGGTTGAGATCGTACCGGGCGGGATAAAGGCCCGCATTCGCGGCCTGCAGACACACAAGAAGCCGGTGGAGATCGGCTTGCCGGGCAGCCGTCTGGCGATCAACCTAACGGGCGTCCACCCGGACCAACTGGTGCGGGGCATGGTCGTGGCCAGGCCGGGCAGCCTTCGGCCTACAACCCTGGTGGATGTGCACCTGCGGCTGGTGGCCGGGAGCTCGTTCTCGGGCACCGGCCATGCTGTCTCGTTGCGCCACAACCAGGCGGTGGATTTCTTTTGTGGCGCAGCCGAAGTACCTGCCCGCGTGCGCCTCCTCGATACTGACCAATTGGCATCGGGCGCCAGCGGCTGGGCGCAGTTGCACCTTATGGCGCCTGTGGCCCTGGCGGCGGGCGACCGCTTCATCATCCGCCTGCCCTCTCCGAGCATCACTTTGGGCGGCGGGCACGTCGTCAATCCGCACCCGAGGCGTAGGTGGCGGCGCTTCCAGGCCGGCGTGATCGCTGACCTGGAGGCACTGGCCCGTGGCTCCCCTGAAGACCTGCTCCTGCATGCGCTCAGGGCGCTTGAGCCGGCCCCCCTCCGAGTTGTGGCAGAACGCAGCGGCCTCGAGGCCGGCATTGCTGAGGCAACCCTGGCTGCCATGATCGAGGGAGGGCAGGTCGTGCCGCTGGGCCCGGTTCAGCCACCGCTGCGGACCAGCGCGACGCAGGCGATTTCAGCCGATGGGTGGCGGGCGCTGATGGATCGCATGACGGCCGCGCTTGAGGAGTACCATGCGCAGTATCCGCTTCGGCCAGGCATGCCGCGTGAGGAGCTCAAGAGCCGGCTGCAGGGCCGTGGAGACAGGTGGCCCCCCAGGCTCTTCAACGAACTGGTTGCGCGCGGTGTGGCCGAGGGCGCACTTCGGGAGGCTGGCGAGTATCTCTGCCGGCCGGACTTTCGCATCGCCTTCGCGCCCGAACAACAATCCCAGGTGGATGCGCTCCTGGCCGCGTTTCATCGGCAGCCCTATACGCCACCGTCGGCGGCCGAGAGCACGGCAATGACCAATCCTGAGATCATCAGTGCGCTGCTCTATCAAGGCGTATTGGTCCGGGCCAGCGAGGATGTGCTGTTCTTGCGAGAGACTTACCAGGAGATGGTCTCGCGCATCGTTGCGTTTATCAAGCAGTACGGCAGCATGACGGTTGCACAGGTGCGCGACGAATTCAACACCAGTCGCAAGTACGCTCTGGCTATCATGGAACACCTTGACGATCGCAAGATCACCCGCCGTGTGGGAGATGAACGCGTTCTGCGTTAGCCCTTCTGCCAGACGATCCGCCCACCGAGCACCGTTAGCACTACTTCTGTACTGAGGATCTCCATCGGCTCTATCGCAAAGAGGTTTCGGCTCAGTGCCACCAGGTCTGCGACCTTGCCGGGCGCGATGCTGCCACGGTAATGCTCTTCTCCGGCCGCATAGGCGGGCGACCAGGTGTAACACCGGACGGCCTCAGCAATTGTGATGCGTTCCTGCCCTTGCCATCCGCTGAGGCCGGGGCTGCCGTCGGCGCGACGCCTGGTTACCGCGGCGTGGATGCCAATCAACGGCGCGAAAGGCTCGACCGGGCTATCTGACCCGAAGACGAGCCTGGTGCCCCTATCGAGCAGGCTGCGAAAAGGGTAGGAATGTCGAGCGCGCTCCGGTCCCCACTGCTCTTCCACCATGAGCATGTCGGAGGTGGCGTGGATCGGCTGGACCGATGCGATGACATCAAGTTGCTGGAAGCGGGAGAGATCATCGGGGTGAAGGCACTGAACGTGCTCGATCCGATGGCGTAGCGCCGGGCCGGTCCCCTGGCGGCGCGCCTCAGCCAGGGCGTTCAATGCTTCTCTGTTCGCTCGGTCGCCGATCGCGTGGATGGCCACATGCAGACCGGCTGAACTGGCTTCCAGCACCTGGCGTAGCAGCTCATCCGGCTCCGTGGTGAGCACGCCGCGGCTCTCTGGATGCCGAGTGTAAGGCTCGAGCATACTGGCCGTTCTGCTGCCCAAGAATCCATCGGCGAAGATCTTGACGCCGCCGATGCGCAGCCACTCATCCCCGAAGCCGCTCCTGAGGCCCAGCGCTTGCGCGTGGGGCAGGTTGTCCACGGGGATGTGTTGAAGGACGCGTACACCCGGGCCCCCCTGTTGCCGCAGGACCTGGCAGGTGCGCAGCGACAGCCCGTCCGGCGAGTCGTTCGCAATATGGATGGCCACGATCCCGGCGGCCCACAGGCGGGGGATGGCGGCCTGTGCGGCCGCAACGGTCTCCGCGAGACTGGGACTGGGGATGCACCTCTCGACCAGTTCTACGGCCCTTTCCCGCAGAATACCGGTCGGCGTGCCGTCGGCATCTCGTTCGATGACGCCGCCCGGGATATCGGGTGTGGCTGCTATTGACCCAGGCCGAGTGCAGGTCTTTGCTGTGTAGAACGACCGGGTTCTCTGGAGCCACTGCGTCGAGGATTGAACGATGGGGCGCGACGCCATCCGCCCACAGGTTGGCATCCCAGCCGGCCCCGCGGATCCACCGGCCGGCAAAGCCTCTGGCTGTCGAGAGCGCAGCCTGAATCTTCTCCGCGGCCGCGCCGGCAGACGGGACTGCGCTAAGATCTACCTCAGCAGCCCGAAGTGCGGTCTCGACGAAATGGATGTGGCTGTCGGTGAAGCCGGGCAGGAGCAAGCCGCCCTGCAGTTCGATCACCTGGGTTGCAGGCCCCTGCAGCTCTGCCAGATCGGAAGTCCTGCCCACAGCCAGGATGCGCTGGCCCCGGACCGCCACTGCCTCGGCCCAGGGGTGGCTGGCATCGGCAGTGTAGACCGGGCTACCGCGCAACAGCAGATCTGCGTATAGCCTCAAGGCGCTCCTACAATGCGTTCGTAGATTGCCTGCAGTTCCTCTTCTGAGTAGAAGGAGATGACCAACCGGCCGCCGCGCGCCCCGCGCGTGAGGGAGACCTTCGTGCCGAGGGCATTGCGGAAGGCCTCCTCGAGCTGGCGGGTATGGGCTTCCTGGGGGTCCTCGGAGTCCGCGGGCTCCTCTTGGGCCAATGACTGCGCATGCCCCGACGCGCAAAGGCGGTGCACCAGTTCTTCGGTCTGCCGCACGTTCAGGCCGCGCGCCACAACCTGTTCGGCTGCCTTGATGATCAGGTCATCGTTGGGCAGCGCCAGCAACGCGCGAGCATGTCCCTCGCTCAGCGTGCCGGCGCTCAGGAGCGCCTTGACGGCGTCCGGAAGTCGCAGCAGGCGCACGGTGTTGGCGACCGCGGCGCGACTCTTGCCAACCCTGTCGGCAACCTCTGCCTGGCTAAGACCGAAATCAGCCATCAAGGCCCGGTACGCCTCGGCCTCCTCCAGGGGATTCAGGTCGGCGCGCTGGATGTTCTCCACCAGGGCCAGTTCGAGGGTTTGTTCAGGGGTCGCACCCTTCACGATCACCGGCACGGTGGTCAGGCCTGCCAGCTGAGCGGCTCGCCACCGTCGCTCGCCGGCGATGAGCTGATAAGGGGCGGGATCGGTAGGGCGGGAGCGCGCAACGATCAGCGGTTGGATCACGCCGTGTTGGCGGATCGATTCGGCGAGTTCGGCGAGACTCTCGGGCAGCAAGGCCGCGCGCGGTTGTCGGGGATTCGGGATGATGTCAGCGACGGGGACATGTACCACGCTCACCGCTGCTTCGCTCACGCCGGGTGCCTCTCCCGAGGCGGGACCGGTCGGCGGGATCAGGGCGCCCAGGCCCCGCCCCAGGCCGCGTGTTTGTGTACTCATGGGCGCTTGCCCTCCTCGACAGTAACGCCACCTCGTTCGCGCGCCAGGAACTCCTCTGCAAGGGCCGCGTAGGCCAGGCCGCCCGCCGAGTCCGGCGCGTAAGCCAGGATGGTCTGGCCATAACTGGGCGCTTCGCTCAGCCTGATGCTGCGCGGCACAATGGTGCGGAAAGTCTGCTCGGGGAAATGGGTGCGCACCTCTCGGACCACCTGCGCGGCCAGTTTCGTGCGGCCGTCGAACATGGTCAGAATCATGCCCGTGATCATGAGGTGCGGATTGAGATTCTCTCGAACCAGTTGGATTGTCTGCCAGAGTCGCCCCAGCCCCTCAAGCGCCAGATACTCGCATTGGATCGGGACAATGACGCCGTCCCGCGCCGCCGTGAGGGCATTGACGGTGAGAAGGCCCAGGCTGGGCGGGCAGTCAATGAAGACGTAATCGTATCCTGGCAGGACCGGCTCGAGGGCTTTACGCAGCAAGTGCTCCCTGGCTGGGATCGAGACCATCTCGACTTCGGCGCCGGCCATTGCCGGGGTACTCGGCGCAAGGGCCAGTCCGGCCTGGGACGTATTCATGATCACATCTGCCAATGGCTGCTGGCCAATAAGCGCATCATAGACGGAGTAGCGCACATCGGTGGCCTCAATCCCCAGGCTGCTGGTGGCGTTCGCCTGCGGGTCAGCGTCAACGAGGAGAACGCGGCGGCCTGCAGATGCCAGGTAGGCGCCCAGGTTGACCGCCGTCGTGGTCTTGCCGACACCGCCCTTCTGGTTAGCAAAAGCGTAAACGCGGGTCACAGGTTGCCTTGTCCATGCTCTCTCAGCCATTTGTCCACGGTTGCCCGGTCGGGGATGGCTGTCATGCCAGGCCCCTCCACCGACAGGGACGCGACGACCGTGGCAAAGCGGGCTGCGACCAGAGGATCGTGTGTCTCGGCGAGCCGGATCATGAAAGCCGCGGCGAAAACATCGCCCGCGCCGGTGGAATCAACCTCCTGGACTTCGGGGGCCAACAGGCGATAGCGTGCGCCCGCCTGGTGTAAGGTGACGGGACGCCAGCCGTCGGTGACGACCAGCAAGCGTGTCTTTGCTGCCAGTTCGGCGACGTAATCCTCATCGCCAGCGACATCCTCGCGACTCAGGATGATGGCGTCGGCTCGATGCAGAAACTCGTCTGCCCCCTCCCAGCGACAGGGCCGAACACGGCCGGCCGAATCCCAGGCCCGCATCCAGCCCTGTGGCGTGACGCCCAGCAGAGAATCCGGGAACATCGTGGCCCATTCCGAAGGCAGTTCCCTGACAAGCGGCCCCAACAGCACGATCGGGACGTGCGCCCAGGCTTCCGGCAGATCAGACGGGTGGATCGGCTCGGCTACAGCTTCGACGACCTGCACCCGGTGCCCGTCTGCGCCGGAGATGTTCGTGAAGGTCGTGCTCACCCGGGACGGCAACAGGTGGATGGCAACTCCCTCAAGGTCGGTGCCGGGTAGCGCCACTGCGTTTTCCGGCCTGTCCGGGATCTCTGACCGGATGAGGCCATCTGACACGCCGCGAGTCAGAATTGCCGGGCGCAATCCGAGTCTCCGGGCCGTAACTGCCGCATAGGAGACCGTGCCGCCTAACCGGTGTCCGCCCGGTATCCGGTCGTGGCTGATGTGGCCAATGATCAGGAAGTCAATCGGCAAAGCCACCTCGTGAGTATCACCCAAAAGACGGTGCCTATTGTAGCACACGAGTCCGAGCGGGTCAACGAAAACGCCGGCTCTCGGACGACGCGAGAGCCGGCGTCGGGGTTACTGGCCAGTTCGGAACCCGGTGGAGCAGAAGCCCCCGGGGAGACCTACTCCCGTTTCGGGATAATCGTCACCTTGCGGCGATCCCCTTCGCCGACACTCTGCGTGGTGACGTGGGGGTGATCCCGCAACGCCAGGTGGATAATGCGGCGCTCGGCTGGTGGCATGGGTTCGAGCACCGCCGTCCGCCCCGTCTCGACGACTTGATCGGCCATTCGAAGCGCCAGCCTCCGGAGGGACTCGGCGCGCTTTGCCCGATAACCGTTGACATCTACAACGAAGTTGCTCCTGATGCGGACACGCTGGTTGACAATGAGGCGAGTGATGAGTTCCAGGGAGGTCAGGACCTCGTTCTGCCGTCCGATCAGTACCCCCAGGTCATCCCCGACGATGTTCAGGACCTGGACGCGTTCGCCCTCGCCGGCTTCCGCGTCGCTTTGTTGCAGGATTTCCACCCTGGCGCGCAGATTCATTCGGTCCAGAAGATCCTGGAGGACAACCTGTCCCTCCCGGACGGCAGCGCTGGACTTGTCCTCGTCGGCCCGTGCAGGGGGCTCCTTGGGGCCGGTGGGAACAGCCGGGGCTGCAGCACGCACTGGCTCTGCCTTAGGGGTCGGCCTGCCCCGCGGAGCCCGGGCGGGTGGCTGTGCGGCGGGGGTCGGCTGTGGACTCTCGGGTTGCGACGGTTCCTGGATGGCCGGTGGAGTTGCTGCCGGCTCGGCGACGGGCGCTGGTTCCCGTGCGCCGCTGACGGCCGGCCTGGCTATCAGGCTGAGGCGCACAACGGCATCTTCCGCACCGATACCCAGAACACCGCGGCTGCCGGTCCGGATGATTTCCACGGCAACCTCGTCCCGCGATGCCCCCAGCGCGGCCAGGCCGGCGTTGATGGCTGCTTCGACGGTCTTACCCCGAAACTCCTCCCCTTGAGAAGCGGTGCCTTCCTGTCTTTCATCGCTCATTCGTTCTAATCCTTGATTGCTCCGATCGAACGGAGGTTACCCTGTCGTGACTGCCTATCTCCTGCGCCGCCTGCGCTTGACGGGCTTCTCGGGAGCACTTGGCCCCGGCGTCTCACTGGGCGCGGGGATGGTCTCGGAGGTCATCAGCAGCCTCCCGGTCGGCTCCGCCGGCTTCTTCAGAGCCGGAATCCAGTCGCCCAGCGAGCCCCAGCCGGTCACGAAGTACTGCTGGATGATGCTCAGGACGTTGGAAACAGTCCAGTAGAGGGTCAGTCCTGAGGGCAGCCCAAGGGTGATGTAACCGAACATGATGGGCATGAACATCATCATCTGGTTCATCATCTGGCCCTGTGTATCCTGGGGGCCACCCTTTGGATCCTTCGGGGGCTGCGACATCTTCTGCAGCATCAACTGCGTGATGAGCATCAACACCGGGAGACTGAAGTAGGCCAGTAGCAGCCCCCATTGCTGTGCCTGGAACGTTGCCCCTATCCACCGCGTGCCCTGGAAGTTGATGCCCTGGTACTCTATGGAAGCGATGCTGGGCACCCACAGGTTGGGAATCCAAAAGAACGGGGCCGGAACGTCCTGGTTCAGGCTGGCCAACACATACAGCGACTGGTAAAGTCCCCACAGGATCGGCAGCTGGATGAGGAGCGGGAGGCAGCCACCCATCGGATTCACGCCCGCTTCCTTGTACAGTTTCATCTGCTCTTCAGAGAGCCGCTGCCGGTCCTTACCGTACTTCTGCTGCAGCTCTCTCAACTTTGGCTGCAGTTCCTGGGTAGCCTTGGTGGATTGGAGCTGCTTGCGGGTGAGAGGAAGGGTAATGACCTTGATGGCGATGGTGAACAGGATGATGGTCCAACCCCAGCTCCAGGCATCAAGGAAGCCAACCCGGCTGATGCCGTTATCAATGAACATCAGGATCTTGGCGAGCGGGAAGACGATCGCGGTCTGCCATAGTCCTTCGGGCTTGTCGAGATCAATTGGTCCCTGCGGAATCGAGCACCCCGAAAGCACGACGGCTGCCACCAGCAGGAGTGACAGCAGCACCAGGGTACGAGTCTTCTTATTCACGTCGTTCAACACTCCTTTGAAGCCCTTCTACGGCACGGGATCAAATCCGCCCGGATGGAAGGGGTGGCAACGAGCGATCCGGCGCACGCCAAGCCAGCCACCGCGCAGCACCCCGTACTTCTCGATCGCCTGATAGGTGTACTCCGAACACGAAGGCACGAAGCGGCATGAAGGCGGGAGCACCCGTGAGAGCGTTGCCTGATAGAGGCGTACCAGCAGCAGAGCGATCCTTTTCATATGTCCCCTGCCGAGTCGTGGGGCGGAGGTGCCAGGAGCTGCGCTCGCCGCAACAACTGCACACAGGCCTCCTGCAGTTGCGAGAAGGTAGCCTCGTTAGCCGCCGGGCGAGCAACCCAGACCAGATCCCAGCCGGGCAATACCAGGTCCCACATCAGACGAACCGCCTCGTTGATCCGGCGCCGTGCCCGGTTGCGCTGGACGGCCTTGCCGAGGCGCTTGCTGGCCGTCACGCCACAGCGGCTGATTGGCTGCTCGTTCGGCAGCACACATAGCACCAGGTAGGGATGCCTGAAGCTGGCGCCATCCCCCCGTACCTGTCGGAATCTCTCCTTGTTGGACAGCCGGGGCGGTCGCTTCAATCATCGCTCCATCTCAGGTCGGCCGGGCAAGGCTAATACCACATTCACTGACGGGCCGCGGTTATGGAGTCAGGCGTTTGCGACCCCTGGCGCGGCGTGCCTTCAGCACTCTTCGACCACCGGGGGTACTCATGCGGCTGAAAAAGCCGTGTACGCGCACGCGACGGCGCTTTTTGGGTTGGTAGGTGCGTTTCGTCGCCATCCGAGTCTTCTCTCCCGTAGATCCATGTTCTGAGTTACATCGTCGCCCAACAGGCCGCGGCAGAGAAACACTGCCGCAGCAATCGCTTGCGCAAAACAGAAAAAAACAGGCGAGATACGTCGTGCCTGCGCACTCGTGCAGGCAGACTCAGGGATCTCACCCGCCGTTATGAAATCATTATACCGGCCGACCGGCATCGCTGTCAAATCACGCGGCCCGGCGGCCAGCAGGGCGGTCCTCAAGTGGCGAGAGCTCGCCCGCGCAGGGCGGCATTGCCCCTGACTCGGCTGTCTTGAGGCTGGTGGAGGACGCAAAGCCGGCGTTCTCGGGTGAGGCCAGAGGCAACGGGGTGGGTGGCACCGACCTCCTCGATAGCCGGATGGTGCCGCGCGCGATCAGGACGCTGAAGACAGCCAGGAGAATCGTGGCTGCACTGACAATGATCAGTACCCGGGGAATGCCCAGCACATCGGCCAGTCCGCCGAGCATCAGCATGGGAGGGATGCCAATCAGGTTGTTGAGCATGAACTGGACCGAAAAGACCCGGCCTCGAATACTGGCCGGTGATTCCCTCTGGAGGGTTGTCTGGGCCAGGATGTTGACCGATGACATGAACAGGCCGAGGAGGAACCCGATGATCATCGTTCCGGTTGTCAGGCTGAAGGTGGCACCCGGGTAGACATGCAAGATGGGTTGCAGCAGGCGTTGGTAGTCCAGGCTAAGCCACCCTAGCGCCCCGAACGATGCGCCAACCAGAAATGCTCCGATATGGCCCATGCGGAACCTCCGGAGCAGGTGACCCCATCGGCCCGCGACCATGCTGGCCGCCAACATCCCGGCTCCCGCAGGAGCGAAGACGATGACTGCATTCTGAGGAGCCATGCCCAGCACACGCGCCGCATAACCGGGGGCCAACATGGCCATGACCATTACCAGCGTCGTGATGGTCACCAGGTGCACCATGGCGGATTGCAGCCTGGGTTGGCCAGAAATGAACCTGAGGCCCTCGCGGAAATCGGTCCACAGCGCGCGCCACCTTGCGGCCCCGGCCGTAGCCATCAGGAGCCCCGGTCTGTCTTTGGGGAGCGTTGAGACCAATGTCGCGGCCCCCAGGTACAGCGCAGCGATGATCAGAAAGCCGCCTTGCACGCGCGCCAGGCTGACGAGCACCGGGCCCAATATCAGCAGACCAAGCACCTGGGATATGACCATGGTCAGGGTGAACAGGGAGTTGGCCGCCAAAAGTCGGTCTTCGCCCACCAGGAGGGGAATTGTCGCGGCCTCGGCCGGGCTGAAGAACTGGGCCAGCGTTGCTGTGAGGAATGTGATGGCATAGATTGCCAGGAGCTCCCACGTCCCGCTGAGCGTATTCAGGACGAGTACGTAGCTGATGGCAAACGCAACACGGATTAGGTTCGAAGCCACCAGGATGTACTTCTTTGGGAAGCGATCAACCACAACGCCGGCCACCGGACTGAAAATCACGCCGGGCAGACTGAAAGCCAGGATCGTGATGCCGAGATGCACGGCGGAGCCCGTGAGTTGTTCGATCAACACGAGTTGCACGAAGTGGATGGCATGCTGCGAGGTCTGGCACAGCAATTGTGCCATCCACAGCGCACGGAAGTGCGGGTTGGTCAGGACAGGGCGAAAGCCCCGGTTGGGTTCTCGTGCCATCAGTCAGGGAGAGGCAGCCGTTGCATGGCTCGGCAGTTGGGAAGCACAGCGGCAGCTCTTCTGGTCACTTGCCGGGCTGACTTTCTGCGTCCTCGCGCCGGGCAGTCAGGGTCTTGACCTGGCGCAGGAAGTCCCGTCTTGGCATCAGGACTCGTCGGCCGCAACCGATGCAGTGGATGCCGATGTCGGCGCCGAGTCGCACAACTTCCCATTGGTTACTGCCACAGGGGTGCGGCTTACGCATGCGCACCACGTCACCGAGGCGGATGTCTTGATACATGGTCTCCGATCGGGTCGCGCGCCCTCGGCAGAGCCGACCGTCCTCGATCACCGGGCGGCGGCGAGAACCTTCAGTAATTCGGCGCCGTACTCCTGGAGCTTCCACGGCCCCATGATGCCGAGGGCATCGAGCATGTCCAGGCTGACGGGTGCAGCGCGGGCGATCGTCAGCAAGGCATCATTGGTCAGGATAATGTCCGCAGCAACGCCTCGCTCCACCGCGCGCTGACTCCGCCACGCCCGCAGGCTATCGTACCGCGCAACAGTGGCGGCGTCAAGCCGTTGCTCCTTGTTGGGATGGCGGTTTGGCGGCTGGGGCGGCGGTGCTGCCCGACCGCGAGCGATCGCCGCCAGAATCGAACCTCCAAACCGACGGATTTGCTGCTCGCTCAAGGGTAAGTCCGCAAGCCGCCGCGGCTGTTCGCGGCTGAGCCGGACCAGGGCCTCGTCGCTGACTATTTTGAAGGGCGGGCGGTTCATGGCTCGCGCCTGCTCGTCGCGCCAGAGGTAGAGTTCCCGCAGCACAGCCAGCTGAGCCGGGCTCAACTCCCGGGCGTGTCGGCTGCGCCAGAAGCCCTCGGGATCGAACGATCTGACTGCGCAGGAAACCCTTGGCAACTCCAGAAAGGCCTCCTGGGCTTCGCACCACCGCCCGCGAGCCACCAGTTCCTGGTGCAGCAGGTGACGCAGGGGGATCAGGTAGCGCGTGTCCAGTCTGGCGTAGTTGAGTTGCTCCTCAGTGAGCGGTCGGCGTCCCCAGTCGGTCAGTTGGGTTCGCTTGTCAACCTCTATCCCCAGCCTGTCTTGCAGGAGAGCGGCCAGGCTCACCTGCCGGCAGCCCAGGATCCGGGCCGCGAACATGGTATCGAAGATGTGAGCGAACTGGAATCCGTAGTCGCGCTTCAGGGCCAGGATGTCGTTCTCGGCGGCATGGAACACCTTCTCGATCCCCGGATTGGCCAGTATCTCACCGAGGGGGGCCAGTTCGGACAGGCGAAGAGGGTCCACCAGGTAATCGGACTCCAATGTGCTGATCTGGAGCAGGCATACTTTGTGGAAGTAGCGGTAGAGGCTGTCGGATTCCGTGTCCAGCGCGATGATCGGCTGGGACGCCAGGGCCTGGAGCATAGCGCCGAATGCCTCTGGGTCCGCTACGACTACGGGCGGCGGCAAACCGGTGGTGACTTCGCGGCGCATGGCTCCGCGGACCGCGGTGAGGGATGTCCTATCCATAACAAGGCCATTATCGCCCGCTCTTGCCCCGATGTCAAAGGCGGGTGCACTGCCCGTCGCACGGGCACCGTTCAGTGCCTCTCGCGACAAACTGTAAGTTTCTTGACAAAGCAGATCGGCTTCGTTAGAATGGCGGCGTGTTGCACACCTGCTGACAAGCCGGCGGGACACTGCGCTACGTTCCCCGGCTTATATTTTGCGTGCAGCGCGGCGCGTGCTGACGACACGCCGTGTCTGCGCGAACTATTCTTTCAGCCAGGAGGCAGAAGACAGCATCCTATGTCCCACATCACTTTGACCGCGTTTGAGACCTGGGCAATCTATGCGGTTCTCGTCGTGGCGGGTCTCAGCCTGGTCTATGCCTACTTGTTGTTCCGCAATGTCATGGCCGAGGACAAGGGCACCGCGGCCATGGTCCGCATTTGGACCGCCATCAAAGAAGGAGCCGATGCTTACCTGACCCGCCAGTTGCGGACTATCCTGCCATTCATGGCGATTCTGGTCTTTGCCCTCTTCGGAAGCGTGTGGATCGCCCAGCCTTCCCCCGAGGCGCTCCGTCTCTTTGGCGCCAATGCCAACCCCGTGATCGCCATCGGCCGGGCCGTGGCCTTCATCCTTGGGGCCAGTTTCTCTCTTGCCGTCGGGCAGCTCGGCATGCGGATGGCAGTGCAGGGCAACATCCGTGTCGCTGCGGCCTCGATGCGCAACTTCGGGGATGCGCTGCGGATCGCTTACCGATCTGGTACGGTCACCGGCATGCTGACAGATGGCCTGGGCCTGATGGGCGGTACCGCGATCTTCATTGTCTTTGGCCCGGCTGCTCCGGATGCGCTGCTAGGCTTCGGCTTTGGCGGCACCCTGGTCGCCCTGTTCATGCGCGTGGGCGGCGGCATCTACACGAAAGCGGCTGACGTGGGCGCAGACCTGGTGGGCAAGGTCGAAGAGGGGCTGGAAGAGGATGACCCGCGCAATGCAGCCGTGATCGCTGACCAGGTGGGCGACAACGTGGGCGACTGCGCCGGTATGGCAGCCGACATCTTCGAGTCCTATGAGGTCACGATCGTATCAGCGCTGATTCTGGGCGTCGCGCTGATGTTGCTCACCGGCCAGGTCTACTTCATCATCTTCCCGCTTCTTGTGCGCGCGATCGGCGTTATCAGCTCCATGATCGGCACCTTCTCCGTGCCGATCTGGGAACGCACGGTAGCGAAGGGCAACGCCTGGCACAGCATGGAGATCGCTTATGAGGTCTCCTCGATCATCACCATCGGCTCATCGTTTCTGCTGGCGCTCTTCTACATCCGCGTTGCCGACCCCGGCGCCTGGTGGCAGCCGGCCACGCTGGTGGCCACCGGCGTGATCTTCAACGTCATCGTGAACCGCCTGACAGCACACTTCACGGCCAAGGAGGAAGGCCCCGTTCAGGAGATTGCCAAGAGCACGCGCTTTGGCCCGGCAACCACCATCCTCAGCGGCCTTGCCGAAGGATACGAGTCCAGTGTGTGGTCTGTGGTGGCCATCGCCGCCGCGATCCTGGTGTCTGTGCTGGTCTACGGCAAGTTCGGCGTTGAGTATATCATCTACGGTGTTGCGCTGATCGGTATTGGATGGCTGACGCACGCCGGCAACCTGGTGTCTATGGACTCCTTCGGCCCGATCTCCGACAATGCGAACGGCATCGGCGAGATGGCCTCCATGTCGGACAAGGCCCGCAAGATCATGACGGACCTGGATGCGGTCGGCAATACCACCAAGGCGATCACCAAGGGCGTCGCCATCGGATCGGCCGTGATCGCGGCGGTGGCTCTGTTTGGCTCCTTCATCACGGACATCAACCTGGTGGATCCCAGTTTCGGCAAGGTGATCAACGTTGCGAGTCCACTGGTCTTCATTGGTCTGTTGATCGGCGGTGGAGTGCCGCTGCTGTTCGGTTCGCTGCTGGTGAAGGCGGTCGCCCGGGCCGCGAATGGCATGGTCTCCGTCGTTCGCCGCCAGTTCGATGTTCCTGGCGTGCGGGAGGGCAAGGTGATGCCGGACTACAGGCAGGCCGTCGCCATCTCGACCGAGGCGGCCCAGCGCGAACTGCTCCCCGTGGGCATTGTGGTCATCCTGGTCCCGATCGTGGTCGGCTTCCTGCTGGGAGCAGAGGCGCTGGGAGGTTTCCTGGCGGGGGTGATTCTGTCTGGCCAGCTGCTGGCCGTGTTCATGGCCAACGCCGGCGGGGCGTGGGACAATGCCAAGAAGCTCGTCGAAGACGGCCTCCACGGCGGCAAGGGTTCTGACGCGCACAAGGCGAGCATCGTGGGAGACACGGTGGGTGACCCGCTCAAGGACACCGCCGGCCCGGCGCTGAATCCGCTGATCAAGGTCATCAACCTGGTCAGCCTGATCATCGCTCCGATCGTGGTGCGCTTCAAGACCCTTAACCTGCCGATTGTGATTGCTATGATCGTGCTGCTGATCGTCATCGGCTGGGCGATCAGCCGCAGCAAGCGGCCAGCCCAGTACGCGATCGAGGCGTAGGGCGTGAGCCACGTCTGATCCCGCCCTTGGGTTACGGCCCTTCGGCGGCATGTTGCGCTGTGTGGAAATGCCAGGAGCTGTGGAGCAGGCTCCTGGCTTTCTTTTTCCGATCTTGTGAATCCGACAGAACTTATGTTATGCTGACGGACCGGAGGGGATCTTCGGGGCAGATAACCAGCCCACAGCCGCTGTGTTAGAGGTGGTAGCCATGTCAAGCGCCAAACTCGCGTTTATCCAAGAGGAGATGGAGCAGCTCAGAGAGAGCAAACTTCTGATCACCATTCGCACCATGGGTTCACCAGCTGATGCCTGGATGGTGGTAGACGGACGGCGAGTGCTCAACTTCTGCACCAACAACTACCTGGGGCTTGCGAATCATCCCCGCCTCAAAGAGGCCGCCAAGGCGGCCGTGGACGCGTGGGGAGTCGGTCCGGCAGCCGTTCGTTCGATTGCCGGAACCCAGGCCCTGCACCTTGAACTGGAGCGGCGACTGGCAGCCTTCAAGAAGGTTGAGGACGCTCTCTATGTGCAGAGCGGCTTCTGCGCCAACCAGGCGGTCATCCCACCCCTGGTTGGCAAGGAGGACGTCATCTTCTCGGATCGGCTGAACCATGCCAGCATCATTGATGGTGCCCGGCTGAGCGGTGCCAAGATCATCGTCTACGAGCACTGTGATGTGGCTGACGCTGAGGCCAAGATCCGGGAGTTCCTGCCGCATTACCGGCGTGGACTCCTGGTGACCGACGGGGTCTTCAGCATGGACGGCGACATTGCGCCCCTCGACAGGCTGACCGAAGTGGCCGAGAAGTACTCTGTCCTCACGATGGTGGATGACGCCCATGGGGAGGGCGTTCTCGGCCAGGGGGGGCGGGGCATTGTTGATCACTTCGGCTTGCACGGCGTCTTTGATGTGGAGATCGGCACTCTGAGCAAGGCATTTGGCGTGGTAGGGGGTGTCATTGCAGGCAAGAAGACTATCATAGACTACATCCGGCAAAAGGCGCGCCCGTTCCTTTTCTCCAGCGCTGTCACCCCGGCCGATACGGCGGCCTGCCTGGCCGCGGTTGATCTGCTGGAGGAATCGGAAGAGCTGGTCCAACGGCTGTGGGACAACACGCGGTACTTCCGCCAGGAAATGCAACGGCTGGGGTTCGATACCGGTCGGTCTGAGACTCCCATCGTGCCGATTATGCTGGGCGATGCGGGGCTGGCCAAGGAGTTCAGCCGTGAACTCTTCGAAGCGGGAGTCTTTGCGATGTCCATCGGCTTTCCCACCGTGCCGCGCGGTGCGGCCCGGATTCGCGTGATGAATACCGCAGCCCATACCCGAGAGGACCTGGATCGAGGATTGCAGGCATTTGCCCAGGTCGGCAAGAAGTTGGGGGCAATATA
>FWPV01008258.1_pt1 | contig 18309 bp, 18 predicted proteins | sample 2228371 | NCBI WGS metagenome assembly FWPV01 (sample SAMEA103939776, study PRJEB20133) | metagenome
ATCTATTTTTTCACTTCTTCTAATAATCGCATCATTAATAACAACATCTCAAATAGTAATGACTCAGGCATTTTGTTAGTGTGGAACTCAAGTTATAACGATATTTACTCTAATTATTTCTTTAATAACAGTTACGGCATTACAATTTCAGGTTCGTATTCCAGCAGTTCAAACGAAAATGTAATTTATAACAATTCTTTTGTAGACAGTGTAATTGGAGACATTTACACAGCGGGGACTTCTGGAAATACTTTGGTTTTGTCAGATGGCCTGAATCAGCTGAGATTTTACGACAAAATATTAAATGTCACAGATATTGATAATCTTTTTATCGGACAGCAAGTGGCTGCTGTAAATTCATCTGCTGAACCTCTTATGAATACATCTGCAGAAATATTCTTTGTTGGTTTCAGCGGAACAACAACTCCGCCAATTTATTTCTTTGACGATTATATCACAGACCGAAATTTTGTGATAGATAATGGTGTATTATGCAATTCAAGCAACTACTGCAGCAACATAATTTATAATTCAGGAGCAGGCACTTTATTGTTTAATGTTTCAAGATTTTCAGCTTATGCAGCAGGCAATTCGACAATTCCGCCAAGCGGTGGCGGAGCATGTAATTCAGAATGGTCTTGCGGTGAGTGGGGCGCTTGTCAGCCGCAGAACATACAAACCAGGACTTGCGTTGATTTAAAAGGATGCGAACCTAACAGAATTGAAGTAAGAAGCTGCACCTACTGCAATGATGAATGTCTCTTTGGCAGCAAGAGATGTTTGGGAAAAAATGTACAAATCTGCGGTAATTTTGATGATGATATCTGTACAGAATGGGCGACTGATTACAGCTGCGGAGCAGAAGAAACTTGCCAGAATGGCGAGTGTATTGTCGGAGAAGAAATTCCTCCGGTAGAAGAAAAACCAATCTCAAGCATAGAAACAACAATATCTTCTGATGTAGCCATAAATCCTTATGCATGCGTTTTGGTCAACAAAACAGAAGTTACAAAAGAAGCAATACAGAGTCTGTCAGAAAGCCCTTACTACAAAAACATCGAAAAAGGATTTGATATTTTGGTTTCAGCATTTAAAGTTCAATGCTCGAATAGCGAATTTGATTTAAGCTTTGTCATCCCTGATAATTATGTGGATGTAAAAGCACTGAAGTGTAAAGCAGGCAGCTGCGAGCCAGTTAAAGTAACAAAAACAGAACAACTTGCCTGCGGTGGAATAATATTTAAGAATCTCAGCAGAACAACTGAGTATTTAGAGCCTGAATTTTTCCCTGTTAAAATAGAAAAAGCACAGCTAAAACCAGGGGAAGATGTTCTTGAATCAAGCAGAAATAAAATTAAATTCTTAGGAAATGTCAGAGGGTCTGTCACAATTGAACAGCCGGATTATGCTGTAAGAGAAGCTGAAAATCCTGGAATAAGGATTGTCGGAACTCCTATTATAATGACATTTAACGAATCAAATATTGATTTGGCAATAGAGGTAGCTTTGCCTTATGTAACGCAAGAAAACATTGATGAATACAGCAGTTCAATTTATGTACAAACAAGAGATGGCTGGAAATACCTTGGCGGAATTGTCAATAATGAAACAAAAACAGTTACAGCAAACATAACTGACATAATGCAGTATGCTGAAAACAAAAAAGTAACTCTTGCAGTTATGGCTCTTCCTTGCCTGACATGCTTAAACTCAGAGCTTGTCAAAGTTTATCAAGGGACAAGCAGGGACGCTGTTATTTTAGTGCACGGATTTGAAAATTCGCCAGCAAGATTCAGCGATATACTTAACGACATAAGATTAACTAATCAGCCATGGCAGGCTTGGACATTTGGGTATCCATCGCACAAATCAATAGATGAAAATGCAAAAGAATTTGCAGATCTTATGCAGGCAAAATCAAGGGAATTTGATTTTGTTTACATAGCAGCCCATAGCATGGGAGGAATAATAACGCAACAAATGCTGCGTTACGCTTATGAACAAAATCAGATAAAACCAGGAACTTACACGTTCTTGAGCAAAATAAAGAAAGTCATAATCATTGCTTCGCCGAACAAAGGTACGCTGACAAAAGGAATTTATGAGCAGTTGTTTAACTTTTTACTAAACAGCCAGAGAATACAGGAGCTGTTTAATCTTAACAGCAAAGTTCTTAATGAATTAATAGAAGGTAGAACTATAGAAAGGGTACCTGGAATTGATTATTATGTTATAGCAGGAACGAAACCATACGATTTTACAAGAAACATAGAAATAACAAACGACGGTATTGTTTCAACAGAGAGCGCACAGACAATAGGTAGTGAACCGGTTGTAAATAAATGCGACAATTACTGGGAAATAAATGTGACGCATACAGACATATTGAGCAATTATGACAGCAGGAGAATTGTTGAAAGAATAGTTGCTAAAGAAATTGCAGAATCAATAGGCAGTAAATCGCTAATGGGTTATAATCAGTATTTTGATTTGAAAATCACTGACTGCGACCCAGATGATCAGTATATAATAATAGGAAGAAAAATAGAAATGAAAGAAGCACCTGTCCCAGCAAACTGCGGCTGCGGTAATGGTGTTTGCGGGATTGACGAAGATGAAATTAGCTGTCCGTCAGACTGCGCATTAATAAGAGGTGTTGTTACAATTCCATTTGGCTTCATTTTAAAGCTAATCAAACCTCTATTATGGCTGTTGTTACTGGTTGTTTTGCTGATTGCAACATATAAAACAACAAAAAAAGCAATTGCAAAAATGCCTAAGAAAGACAAGATAGAGAAAAAACTGAATAAACTTATTACGCAGGTGAGAATAAATTCAAGGCTGAATAACCTCGACGAAGCTGTTAAACTTTATGAAGAATTTGATAAACTTTATTCAGGATCTCCTGAATGGATTAAGAATAAGTTTGAATACGTCCGCAATGATTTAGAAGATGAGATGAGAAGAAGGTTGAAATGAAAGAACTAATGAAAAAAACAATCTTTGCTTTTCTGCTTGTTCTTCTTTCAGGATGCAAAACAGACATCGCTTCGGACATTAATTCAGATGTAAAACCCGGCAACAACGGATTTGTGATGGGAAATGGTTCAACCGCTGTTTTGCTGGCGCACGGACTTGCCGCATCACCTTATGAAATTAAGGATCTTGCAGAATATCTCGCTGAGAGAAATATAACTGTTCAGGTTTTGAGATTGGCAGGCCATGGAACCTCTCTTAAAGATATGGAAAAAACAACATGGGAAGATTGGTATGAAGATTATGAAAATGCATTTTTGGAGCTTTCAAAAACAAAAGAAAAGGTTTATGTTGGCGGCATGTCTCTTGGCGGGGCTTTGGCTTTGTACCTCGCTGAAAATCACGATACAGCAGGAGTCATCTCTCTGGCTTCGCCAGTTTATTTTACAGATTGGAGAGTAAAATATGCCTGGCTGTTTAAATATTTAATAAAATATTCTGAAAGACAAATCACCCATGAGTTAAATCCTTATTACTATGATAAATTTACTACGAAACAAATAAATGAAATGATGAAGCTCGTTAATTTATACAAAAAAAGACTAAACAAAATAACAGAGCCTGTGTTGATTGTTCAATTTGTCAATGATACCCGTATTAAAAAAGAAAGCGCGAATTTTATTTTTGAAAATGTCGCATCAAAAGAGAAACAATTATTATGGATAAATGGGACAGGCCACGTGCTGACAATAAGAAATCTGAATCCAGAAGCGAAACAGACCTTTGAAAAGATCTATGAATTTATCAAGCAATAACCAAAAACTTTAAATATAACGCAATAAAAGAATAATCATAAAGGTGATAGGTTGGTAGAATATATACCAGGCGTATTGCAAATTGCAGCTGTTTTCTTGTCAGTTGTAGCAGGTTTAATCGCTGCAACTTTATTCGAAATTTCAAAGAAAAAAGATTTGATTGCATGGAGGCCTTTGGCCATTGCACTTGTACTTTTCGCATTAGAAGAAATAGTTAAAGCACTAAGATCATTTGGAATATGGTCAACACCTTACTTAACCCATGTAATTCCATCTTTTATACTTGTATTTTTAATCTGGTCTTTAATAAGACAGATTGAAGTTTCAGGAGGTAGAATATGAATAGTTTTTTGGCGAATGCAGCTGGGCTCATCGCACCTTATTATAATTTAGCATTCGTTTTGATAGTTGTGTTGCTTTTCATTAAACTGCTGAGAACAAAAAATAAACAAGTTTATCATAAGCCATGGTATCTTTTGTTTGCCGCAGTATGTGTTTTCATTGTTGAAGAAACCTTGACTGTTTTGAATGCGTTGAATTTAGTTACATTTCCTAATTGGCTTTTTGGCGTATTTGAAATTTCAATAATCACTTTATTCATATACATGCTCTTGTTGCAGAAACAGTATATCAAGACGGGGAAAAGGGGATGAATGGATGATGAATAAAAAAGCTGTTTCACCGCTCATTGCAACATTTTTGCTGTTGGTATTTTCAATAGCATTAGGTTCTGTTGTAATGAGCTGGGGCAAAGGTTATGTTGAGCAGGCAGCAGCTCCTGAGGTAACTGTCAAACAGGCTGCTGAAAAAAGTATATTTGAAGAACTCGATCAAAGATTTGCAAGAGGCGAAATAACACAAGAGCAGTACAATGAGCTTAAAAAAGTTCTGCTTGAGAAATAGATTTTAATAAATGGCTTTTAATAGATTTTGATTTTCATTATTCTAATTTTTATTTAAGGTATTCTTTCCAGCTGCTTGATTAAATAGTTTTCTTCTCCTGATATCTCTTCAATTTCTTCTTTTTTGACTTCGATAGGTTTTTTATCTTCCTTTTCAATACCAATCTTTCCAGTGTGTTCTTTTAGCTGTAGTTCTGCTGTTGAAAGCTCATCATCGGATGATTTTTTTGGTTGCCATTGAAAATTCAAGCCATCATTTTCCCTTCTCGGTATTACATGCAGCATGAAATGGGCTGAACTTTGTCCTGCGGCAACTCCGTTTTGCACAAGCATGTTAGTTCCATGAGCTTGTAAAGATTCAAAAACAATAGTTGATATCTTATTTGCAAGATTGAAAATTTTACCTACTGTACTATCGGGGCAATTCTCTATAATGGGAATGTGTTGTTTAGGTACAATGATTATATGTCCTGCGGTTGCAGGCCTTGGATGCAGCATGGCAACTACATCATTGTCTTCCAAAATAACCTTTTTTTTGTTTTTTATCAACTCACAAATTTCGCAGCTCATTTTTTGAACATTTTGGCAAGCAAATCTATGTCAACAGGTGATTCAGCGCCTTTAGTTTGTTTCTCCTCATTTTTTTTAGGTTTTGATTCTTCTTCTGCCGATTTTTTTTCTTTTTTGGTTTCTTTTTCTTTTATCTCCTCTTTTTCTTCTGTTTTAGCACTTATTTTTTCTAAAATCATATTTTGTATTTTTTCAGTGTCCTTTTCATTTATCTTATGTTCTGGTATTGTAAAACCTTCGATTTCATCGTTATCTTTTCTTGGAATTATATGTACCATGAAATGCGGAGCTCTTTGTCCTGCTATTGCTCCATTTGCTATGAATATGTTTGTTCCTTGAGCACCGAATGCCTTTAGAGCTGCTTGAGAAAGATGTTTTATGACAACAGCAATATGTTTTATCTCATTTTCTGGTATTTGAGGCATTATTGTATAGTGGTTTTTCGGAAGAAGAAGCATATGACCAGGATTAGCAGGATTTATATCCAGAATAACAAGGCAGATTTCATCCTCATAAACTTTTTTTGAAGGGATGTCTCCTTTTATTATCTTGCAGAATATGCACTGCTGTTTTTGAAGCTCAATAATTTGTTCAGGGCTCATATTTGAGATATCTTCTTCTGTTAGTTGTTTTTCTAGCATAACTAGTCACATATATGGCTTGTATATTAATTTTGTGGAAAAGCTTTAATAACCAGGATATCTAAAGGCAATATATGAAGATTTTGTTGGATATAAGGAAAAATGTTGAACAAAACGCTTCTGAATATTTTGAAAAAGCTAAAAAGGCAAAGAAGAAACTGGAAGGAATAAAAAAAACAATTAAGAAATATGAAGCTGAACTTGAAAAAGCAAGATCAGAAGAGATTGTAGTGCAGCACAAAGAAGAAAAATCGCAGAGAAAGCAGGAGTGGCATGAGAAATTCCGATGGTTCATTTCTTCAGAAGGTTTTTTGTGCATCGGCGGAAGAGACGCAACGAGCAATGAGATAATAATAAAAAAGCACACAGAAAAAAATGACTTGGTTTTTCATACAGATATGGCGGGTTCGCCTTTTTTTGTTGTGAAAATAAAAGATAAACGGCCAACTGAGAAAACAATAAGAGAAGTTGCTGATGCAACTGTTACTTATTCGAGAGCTTGGAAGCTTGGAATGCAGTCAACACCTGTATTTTATGTCAAGCCAGAGCAAGTTTCAAAAGAGGCGAAAGCTGGAGAGTATTTAGCAAAAGGCGCGTTCATGATAAGAGGTAAAACAAATTATGTGGACAATAAAATCAATCTAGCAATAGGGATAACAAAAAATAATGCAATCATGGCAGGTCCTGTTGAGGCAATCAAAACACATTGCGAAAAATTTGTCGTTGTTGAGCCCGGTAGAGAAAAAACATCTGATGTCGCAAAAAAGATAAAAACCCATATTGGTGGCGACTTGGATGAAATAATAAGAGCGATACCTGCCGGCGGATGTCAAATCAAAAAATGAATAGAAAAATAAAGGGATAAAAATTAAAAATTTTAAAAAATAAATTGAAATCTTAAAAAATAGATTAATAGGCTCATAAAAACATCCTGTGAAAATTCACTTCCTTTTTTATTTCTTTTTTTTCTTTTTTTGGAAGAACAGTATGTATAGTATCGGCAATATCCCCATCGTATTGAATATAACAATGCAAATAAACCAAACTAACTGGCTGTTTCTTGCTGCTTTCCACATTGCAATCGCTTTCCAGATTGTTTCCCATGCTGCAATTATTATGAATAGCACAACTGCTGCTGTAACACTTATACCGAACATTGCCGCTAATGATTCATAAGGACTAGATATCATTAAATCACCTCGTTTGTTTTTAAATTATTTAATGCATTTTAATGCTTTTTTATTTAATACTCATTTCAATATATAATTATTTCGTAAAGTTTAAATATACATAAATAAATACATATAAAAATGTATTTTAATATACATAAAAATATACATAATTAAAATATTGAAGCACTTTGATAAAATACTATGAAGCTACAATTTGATACAAACGAACAGTACAAACTAACATTGCCTAAAGCATTAGTGGTCGCAAAAGGCTGGAAGAAAGGAGACGAAATAGAAATAAGACTGGATGAAAACGGAAACATAGTGCTGAGGAAAGCATGAAACAAATATCATTCAAGACAGTGCAGAGCAATGCAAGGCTTACAGACTTTGAAGGTATGAAAGAAGTTGTCATAAATCACAGGGCAAAAACAAAATTTATTCCAAAATTTGAAAAAAAGGAGGAGTGTAACAAATCACTGCATTTGTTCATCTGAAATGGATATTAAGGAAATTAAATCTCTGAGAGCAAAAGCGAAGACGCTGGAACCCATCGTAAGAATAGGTAAGAACGGCCTTACAGAATCAATGATAAGGGAAATAGAAAGACATCTGAAAAAAAGAAAGCTGATAAAAATAAAATTGTTGAAATCAGTTGAAGACAGGAAAACAATTGCAGAAGAGATTGCCAAGAGAACAAATTCAGAATTGATAGAAGCAGTAGGTTTTATAGTTGTATTATTTAAACAGCAAAACATATATAAAGAAAAATAAGATAAAATAATATAAAAGAGGGACAATTGTGAATAAAGAAAAAAAGGAAAAAATCTTGAATTCTTTGGTTGAGCAGAACAAGATATCTCAAGAAGAAGCTGAAGAATTAAAAAAGCCAGAAGTTGTGGAAAAATCACTAGGTTATTATCTTGAAACAAACTACCCGGATCCTTTGAATAGGTATTATTTTGTTTATGAATCGTTCCAAAATTCAATTGAAGAGATGTATTTTTGGATTATGAACCATTTAAAAGATGATTTAGGATTCACAGAAGTTGAAAAAATAAAAGACATATTTGCAGCATCTGAGCAGAGCGCATTTTTCGGAGTGTCTCAGCAAAGGCTTAGCATACAGCAGGACAGAATATCGCAATTCTTAGCAACAATCGGGAAGATGACAAAAGAGCTATTCCAGCTCGTGAGAGAATTAAGGATAATTGACGAAAGGCTTGAGTTGTACTTAAGAAGCGAAAAAGGGGACAATGCTGCTGAGATATCCTTAAAGGGTTATTGGATTGATCTTGTTGAGGGTGGCTCTAAAAATCCGGCTTCTGTTTACGGCATGGCAGTTCAAGTTGGATTTGCAACGCTTCCTGATTTGTTCTTCGCAGCACCTGCCGCACTTAAATCTGAAGATGTTGATAAATATGTTGACAAGCTCGATTTTAACAGAAAAGTTAAGGAAGTTCTGAAAAGAAAACTGAAAACTTTTTTAATTTGGAAGGAACAGACAAAGAAAGAGCTTGACACGAGAAGAAAATTTACAATTAAATACTTAAGACAGCATTTCCTGATTATTAAAACATATATGAGTTGGGTAAAGCCTTATCTTATGAATGTTAAGAGAATGACGCTTGATGAGAGTAAAATGATTTCTGCTGATCTTATAGGTGCATTTGAAGGTTCTGTAATTGAGATTGAAATATTATGTAAAGGAAAGAAAGAAGGAAGATATTATCCTGTTATTCTTGCTCACTGGTTTTACAGGACAAGGCCATCAATGGCATACCAGCAAGAAGGATACCAAAGAGGACCAATACATGTTGGCAGAGCTGAGATGACTTTAAGGTGTTATTCGTGGAGTGAAGATCAAATAAACGCTTATAAAAAATTAAAAGAGGAGGAAGATTTAGAACTTATAGGATCAATAGACGAATCTCTGAAAGAAGCAATGGATGCCCTTGGTGATGATTTGAAAAAATATCTTGAAGAAAGCGGAGAGAAATTTGAAAAAGAGGAGGAAAAAAAAGAAGAGAAAAAACCAACACAAAGCATACTTGAACCATTCACATCAGTTTTTAAAGGATTTGCAGAAATTGGAAAAGCGTTTCTGCCGCAACAAACAAAGAAAAAAGAAAAGAAGCCTTCAAAAGCCCAGATTCAAGAAAACAAAGATAATAAGAAAAAAGCAGCAAGTACTGCTAAAAAACAGATGTACAACGCTTACAAAAATTACAAAAAAGCTCATGGTTTCATACACTGGTAGAAATGGCAGAAGATGAATTAGAAAACATAAAAAAGCTTCCGCCTGAAGAAAGAATAGCCAAACTAAAAGAGCTTGAAGAAAAAAGAAAAAAAGAAATAGAAAAAGCGAAAGAGCTCGTAAAGGCGAGTATAGAAGAAATAACAAAAGAAGAAGAAAATAAATTTGCAAAAGAAGAGTCGCTTAAGGAAGAAATAAGACAAATAAGAGAGTCTTTTGAAGAAACTCTTGAAGAAACAATTGCAAAGGAAGAGCCGAAAGCAGCAAAAGAACAATTAGAATCGCACAGAGATTACATACGGCATTTAAGAGAAGACGTTACAGTCAGGGATCTTTACTCTCTGGCTAAGAACCTTGCGCAAAATGTGGAAGAACGTGGATATTTAAGCAATATTCAGCAAGAGATGCTAAACGATTTGGAAAGGGTTCAGCAGTATAAGCAAAACGATATAAACTCAGGCAAATACAAGGTTGCCAGCGAGGAAATACTGGATGTGCTGAGCGCAACAAAAAGCCTGCTCAACGTTTTAAAAGAGAGGTATTCAAGGTGATACAAAGAAAACCCCATTCGTTGAGATTTTCAAGCATTATTTTTAACACACCAAAATGATATTCGGAAGCGGATATTACGGACCGATGGATAGAGAGTACGAGTTGATAAATCTTGATAGCTATCCTGCTCTCGAAGAACCTATTCGGAAAGAGCCAGTAGTAGGAACTTCTGAGATGGGTATATCTGTTACAGAAGGAGGACGTTTCGGTCCTTTTGGCCAGACTGTGCAGTCAGCAATAAGATTGGGCGTTGGTAAAATAGAACTTGCAACAGGATTGGGCGGTGGTGCTGAACCAGTAGGAGCTGAATCTTACGGGAAAGAAGCAAGAGAAGAATTGAGGGAAATTGCGAGAGCAAACGAAATTCAATATACTTCTGTACATGCACCATCACAAATAGGAAATCTTTCAGGATATAATCCTCAACAAGGAAATTTCAGTGATGAGTTTCGCAACCAAGCCCTTGAAGAGGTTAAAGCAGCAATAAAATTCGCAGGAGATATTGGAGGAAGCGCTGTTGTAGTTCATACAGGAGAATTCGCAAGACCAATAACAGGAAGGTGGGATAATGAGAAATACCAGTTTGCAGGTTATCCTGAAGAAGCTGAGAAAGCAGTTGCGCAGATGGTTGACGACAGAACAGGGCGAATTTTGATGCAGGTTAGAAAAAGCGAAATTGTTTATAGGCCAAAATGGCTTACTGCCGATAGAGATTATGAAGGATATGACCAAAACGGAAATAAAGTCATGATTCGCAAAGGAGATTATATTGATTATGAAAACAGAAAAGTAGTTGATGAAAGCAGAAGAGTTCCTGTTTACAATCCTCGAACAGGACGTTTCGAAGTTGAACCAAAAACATGGGCTGATTTTGAAAGAGAGGCAGCAGAAAAAAACAGGCAGAAAGAGATAGAATACGGAAGGGCGTTAAGACCTGATGAAATAATAAAACCTGAAGAGGAATTTTTAAGAGCTCAAGTTCAGTCAAGCATAGATCAAGCGAGAGGTTGGGCATTGCACTATTCACAAGGTTTTGAAGATCTTAAAGAAAATATTGTTAGATTAAAAAAAGCAAAGGAATTCTGGGAAAAAATTGAAAAAGAAACAGACGAAAAGGAAAAATGGAGATTGAAACGGCAATTTGAAGAGGATTACGGTGGGCTTGTGCCTGCAGGAACAAGATATCCTTCAGAGATATTGAATGAAAAGATCAAAATACTCTCACATCAAATGGAATCATTACAGCAGCAGGCAGTTTCTTACGAACAACAAGCAAAAGAGAATGAATTGATTCTTAAACATGCAAAGCCTGTCGAGCGCTACGCAATAGAAAAATCATTAAATTCTTATGCAGAAGCAGGTATTTTCGCTCTGAAGGAAACAAGAGAAAATCCAAACGTTAAAAGAGATATTTTTATAGCTCCTGAAAACGTATTCCCTGAAATGGGTTACGGTTCGCATCCTGAAGAACTTATTGAATTAGTACAAGGTGCAAGAAAAAGAATGGTCCAATTTTTAACAGAGAGGTTTATAGACGGCAAACCAAACCCTTATTATGATGGTTCAATTTCAAAAAAAGAAGCCGAGGAATTAGCACAAAGGCATATTAAAGCAACATTCGACACACAGCATTTGGGAATGTGGTGGCGTCATTTTGTTCCTTTACCTGGAGAGTCTGAGGAAGAAAGAAGAAAGAGATTTAATAAATGGTATATGGAAGAAGTTGAAAAGCTTGAGAAAGCAGGCATAATTGGACATCTTCATATTGTAGATTCAATGGGTGGAGGCCATCATCATCTTCCTGCAGGAGAGGGAGATTTGCCGGTTGTTGATGCCATTGAGTATCTCAAGAAAAAAGGTTATGGAGGAACAATGATTTCAGAAGGTTTTGAGGAAAATATGAAATATGGGGCAGCGAGGCAGCTTGAAGCAACATGGAAGGCATTCGGTTCTCCAATATATGGCCAAGGCATAGGAGTTCCAAGACCTGGCGCACCGATGAGGTTCTCAGACATACATCAGTCATATTTTGGATTGGCAGCACCTCCTAACTATATTTTCGGCGCTTATTCACCTTCAAATGATTGGACACTCTGGAGCCAAGTACCGCTTGAATGATTAAACTTCATTTTAGCGGATGAGACTATTTAAAAATAGTCACAAAGATTTTTTATATAAAGCGACTAAAAGAATCAAATATACAAAAAAGAGGTGTTATATTGAAATTCAGCATAAGGGCAAAAGAAAAAGCGTATATGCCTACATATCCTAAAGAAGATCTTGATATTGCTATAAAATTCTCAAAAGAATGTTTTAAGGAATTCGGCAAATTTGTTAAAGCAATAGTTTTGTTTGGTAGCTATGCAAGGCAGGCAAAAAAGACAGCTGACATTGATATTTTAGTTATTGTTGATGACATAACAATGATTATTTCTCATGAAGTTATTGATGCTTACCGTATTATAACTGAAAAGCTTGTGCAAAAAATCTCACCAAAGCTGCACATAACTACATTGAGATTGACTTCTTTTTGGGAGTATATACGGGCGAGTGACCCAATTGCGATAAACATTTTACGAGACGGAATTGCTCTGCTTGACTCTGGCTTTTTCGAGCCTTTCCAGATTTTATTAAAACAAGGCAGGATAAGGCCTACACCTGAAGCAGTATGGACTTATTTTGTAAAAGCGCCTACAACTCTGCATAATTCAAAATGGCATATTTTACAAGCAACACTCGATTTGTATTGGGCATGCATTGATTCAGCTCATGCAGCGCTGATGAAGATTGGCGAAGTTCCTCCAACACCTGAACATGTTGCTGATATGCTTTATGATAAACTAGTTGTCAAAGGGCTTCTAGAAAATAAATATGTATCTATTATGAGAAACTTTTATAAGCTCGGCAAGATGATTGTGCATAAAGAGATAACAGATGTTTCTGGCTCAGAATATGAGAAGTACAGAAAAGAAGCTGAAGAATTTGTTGAAAGAATGAAAGAGATTGTTGAAGCAAAATAAATTTTTAAAAATTAAATAATTGATTTAATTGATTTAATCTGCTAAAATAATTAAAATTTAAAATTGCTTATTATTTATATTCTTTTATTTGGGTTGTTGGTGCTGCTAATTTTATTACAAAACCTATTGCCGCGCCTGCCAATACTGCGCAAAGCGCAATTAACCCTATGATTTCCCAGTCAATTATTTTCCATCTTGATGTATCAGTTAATGACATTGGCGCTGTGCTGACCGTTGTCTGTGCTGTTGTTGGAACATAAACAATCTGAGTTTCTTGCGGAATTGTTGTTTGTGTTTGCGTTGTTGTAGTTGTTGTTTGTGCAGAGCATGAATCAACAGTTAAAGTTACTGTTTTTGTCTTTTTCTCATCGCCATCATCGTAGTATGCGTCTACGTAGAACAGGTATGTCCCTGAATTCGGCCTTTCGTTGAAATTGAATATAAAACTTTTCTCGAAAGAGTATTCATCTTCATCGCTGAAATCATTATCTAGTGTGAATAATGCCTGCTGTTCAAGATTCAAGTTGCTGTTTCTTGCAAAAAGCTGAATATCTTCATCACTTTGGCCTATGTTTCTTACACCAACAGTTAAAATTACGCTTTTGTCATTGCAAGCCAAGGACGCTGTATCGAATGCTGCTTTGTATATTTCAATGTCGTGCTTTTCAATAACCGCCTCTACTGTTTCAGTCATGTTGTAGTAGAATTTTTGAGATGAATCGTCGTTATTTTCACCAGATATTTCTGCCAATATTGTATAAACATCTCCATTATATATGTCCATAGGCATTTTTAATTTGAAAGTATAACTCCCGTCATCTCCTGCATCTAAATCTTTGACGGATACTTCTTCTTGTATCTTTTCGCCGTCATCATCCTTTAATACTGTACTGCTTTTCATTATCTTTAATGTCAATTCTATATCTGTAATATCTATGTTGTTAGCAAAATTCTCATACTCTACAGTCACAGATAAATTGCTGCCTCTTGTGACTTCATCATCTTCTTGAGCAGATGACTTTACTGTTATTTCAGTTATTCTCAATATGCTCTTAACTGTTACAGAAAGTGCGAATGTTTTAGATTCAGGGCCATTAACAGTAACTGTTCCTGTGTATGTCCCTTCTCTTGCGTTGATTGGCGCTTGAGCAGTTATAACTATATTTTTAGTTTGGCCTTTTGCAATATCAATTCCGGATATTTGGCTGAAATTTATGCTTATTGTGTTTCCGTAGCTGTCTATGAAATTTGCAGAATCATAAGTTATGCTCAATCCAGTTAAATCAACATTTCCATTATTCACAATTGCTAATATTCCTGTGCTTGAGCTGCCAGGATCCACATTTACAGATACTGTTGAAGGCAAACTAAAGTTTTGATTTACCCCGACATTTACGTTTATCGTAACTGTTCCAAACAAATAATTGTTTGTTGAGTTAGTTACATTCAAAGCTCCTGTGTATGTTCCTGGGCTGGATGTTCCGATTGGAACTGAGAATGAAACTGTTTGAGTTGTTCCGTTTGCTATTGTTCTTGATGAAATAGAGCTTACTGTTAAAGTATTACTGCCTGATGTCAACATATAATTTGAAAATGAAACTGTCAAAGATGAATCGATTGTATTTGTTAAGTTAAAAGAACCTGACACTGTGCCGCTGTTGCCTGATAAACTGGTGCTTATCGGCGTGATATCAATTCCGCCTGCAGCAAAAGCTAAAGGTAATGTTAAAAGAACAATCAATACTGCCAAAAATGCCTTTTTCATATATCCAACCCCCTAATAAGTGTGATTTTGAAAGCAGGACTGATATTTAAAACTTTCTATAATTTTAGTTCTTTGAAGTGGTAAATTGAAATTAAACTGACAAATAAAGTCGCACATAGTCGCACATAATATCATATGTATTATATCATGTGCGCCTGTTTTAATCTTCTTATAATTATGCTTCTACAAGACTCCCACTTATAGCTCTAGGAAGCACATCAAGTTTTACATCTTCAACCTTTTTTGTTTCGTATTCTTTCTCCCTTTTTTCATAAATTGGTTTTATGTACTCACGGAGTATTTCTTGTACTTCTGCATTAGAACTATAGCCCATTTTTTGCAGCTCTTTAAAGAATAGTTCTCTCATCTCAGCTGCAGATGGTCTTTTTTTAGGATCATTTGTTAATAAACGCAATATTAAATCATCAAAATAGTTAAAATCTTTGTTGTAGTTGCATATGTGTGTTGGTTTTGCTCTCATTACGTCTTTTTTGAACCTGTGTTCATAGTTAGATATATCCGCAACACCGAACGGATGACTGAACGTTGCTATTTCATATAATGTAACTCCTACTGCCCACATATCTGTTTCAGGACCATAAGGGATTTTCGCATTTGGCAAAGAAACCACTGAACTACCGCTCACATTATCAATTTTAACAGTTGTCTGCTCTATCATTTCAGGTGCCGCATAGGTAATATCAAATTCAATTTTATCTAAGAAGTTTTTTTCACCAAACGTACATTCTTTAGCAAGACCAAAATCTATTATTTTTAAAATGCCTTCTTTAAGAGTTAGCATTATATTGTCTTTTTTTATATCTTTGTGTACTATTTTGTTTTCATGCATGTGAGCAAGTCCATTGCACAAATAATATCCTATTGCATAAACTTCTTTTTTTCCAGGTAGTTTGTGTTTTTTTAATATTTCGCTATCTTGAATTACGTGGCGAATTGTTCTGCCATCAATATATTCTGCAAAATAACCAATCCCTTTTTTATGTTCTAATGTGGAATGATACTGCATTAAATTTTCGTTTTTTAACTTCGAATTTATTGTTGCTTCAATGAGCATTTTTTCTTTCTCTGAAGGATCTTTCATATAATCTTCGCGATCTATCCATTTCAGTATCATTCTGCGTAATTCTGAGTTACCAAATTTTCTTATCTTTTCATCGTTATACGCAGGTTCGGTTCTAACTATTAATTTTTGCAAATCAGAAAGCGCTTTTTCCATTATCGGCGTGATATAACGATAATTTCTTTCAGATTCTGCAGAAATTTTTTTAACCTGAAGTTCCCTTAAAAGTAAATTGATGTCTTGTTTCTTTGCAGTATAATTTATTATCTTTTGGAGCATATCTTTAACATCTCCCTTATCTACTACAACCTGCACAACGCCATATGTGTCACCTCTTGCACCACCTCCTTCTTTTCCTGTGTTAAACCAACCAGCGGCTATTTCTTCACCTATTGAAAATGCTACACTTTCCTTAATTTCTTCTTTGAGTAATTTTCTGAGTTCGTCTTCGTTCATTTTAAATATGCTTTTTTAATTACTTCCTTGGTATTAGGATCTATAACTTCAAAAGGAGATTTCTTTCCACTAAATTCTTCACTGCTTGGTTTACAACCCATATGATCAATAATTACATTTTCTATTTTCAGCAGTATGTCGTCTTTTTTTATTGATTTTGGGATTCGACCTATTTCTAGCCCATTTAAGTAAATAATTATATCGTTAGGATATTGTTTTTCGTTGAAATTTAAAGGTTTAATCTGTCCGTTGATTTTTGTTTTGATTTCGATACCACCTATGAATTTTCCGTTCATGTATGCTTTCATTTCACTTTCTTCATTTTGATTTAAATTAATGTTTTGGTTTTTATACTTAAATTCAAATTCTTTTTTGGAAAAAGTATTTTCAATTCCTTTGTAAGCAAAGAATAAAGTTGTAAGTGCAAGAGCGCCTGTTGTAATAATCTTCGCAGTTTTTTTCCAGACATTTTCTTTTTTCACATCAACGACATATGTTTTTTCAAGATAAAGGGGTTCTTCAACAATCGGTTCAACAGTTACTTCTTTTTTAGTTATGTTTTGCACCATCTTACCAAGTTCTATTGCTTTTTTTCTATTTGGTTCTGCAACTACTATTATGCTTTTTGATGGAAATTTTTGTGAATAAGAAGAAATATAATTTGCGACAGCATCCCATTCTGATTTTGGAATGATTTTTGAGTCCATCAATTTTAGCAGTTTAAATGGATTCTCTTCTTTGTTTATTTGACCCCCTGTTTTTATGTTTATTTCCCTTATTTTTTCCTCAACAAGTTGTTTATTATAGAATAAAATTTTTTTTGCTCCTTTTGAATAAGGTATTACTTCAAACAATGCGATTTTTTCTGCCTCTTTTTTTTCATCTATTAAAGGAATCAAAAGTTCTTCAAATCTTTTTATTTTGTTTGCTTGTTCGGGATTGTTAATTTTTTGCTTTAAAAAAACATCTCTTAAAATTTCTTCAATATCATTATAGCTTGTTCCTTCTTCATCAGCAACATCTTTTATTACTTTTGAAGCAGGAAAACATATTCTAAAATTGTTTTTCAGCACACTAAAAACAGCGCTTAATATTTTTTCTTCAGAATACTCTTTGTTTTTTGTTATTGCTTTACGTATTATGTTTTGATCACCGTATCTTATATGTATTGAACCAGGTTCTATGCTGTGATATTTGTGTTCTGATTTATAGAGCTGTTCGCCATGACCTTCTGTTTTAACAATAAAATTAAATTTGTGCAATGTTGTGTGCTTAGGTAACTTATCTGCGATGCTTTTAAATAATCTTTTAGTTTCAGCAACATTGGATTCTGTTTTTTGAATCTCTTCTGCAGTCTCATTAACTATGAATGAATGGCTGCTGTAAATAGGATTTCCTTCTGGCACATACCCTGCATTCGTTATTTTGCTGACTATTTCATTCTTTTTTCTCTCCAAATAGTTTGTGATTTTTTCAAACATTTTGATTTTGTTTTATTTTTATTCTGTGCTTTGGAAGTTCAGATTTTTCAGATGTTCCCCAAAGATTTGCACATTCACCTAGAAGTATTTCAACCTCATAACTAGGAATTAATTTTACGTTGTATATTTGTGAATTTGCTTTGTTAACCCAAACTAACACGTCGCTGCCTATTTTTTTAACTGATTTTTCTAGCTTATCACGTTCGATTCTTCTTACATTAGCTGTTGTTTCGTCAACATAGTCTTTTTCTTTTTCTTTTGCAATCATGTCACAAATTTCATCTAAATTTCCATTTTTGAAAACAACTATTGAGCCGTTTGTGCTTTTGTCATCTCTCCAATAAAGATTGTTGTCTATGGCATAAAACAATCCCTGCATCTTCCATGATTTGGTTGCATAATCAAAACTCAAACCACTTATTGCAGCAGTATTGAACCACTGAAGATTCAATACTTTTTCATCTTCAAAAAATTCTTTAGGCAAATATTCATTTATCAACATATGATAAAATGGCGCATATATGTACATAAATTTATATGGGTCATTCATTGCTTCTTTTAGTTGAATTTTTTTTAGCTCTTTCTTCAATTCACCAACTCCGAGATCATCTAATTTTTCTA
>FWPV01008259.1_pt1 | contig 18293 bp, 17 predicted proteins | sample 2228371 | NCBI WGS metagenome assembly FWPV01 (sample SAMEA103939776, study PRJEB20133) | metagenome
GCCGCCGGCGAGGATGGTGCCGTTGATCGTGCAGAACTCGCAGATGACGATGTCGTCCCCCTGGAGCCCGTAGTCGATCCTGCAGCGATCCCCGATCACCAGGTCGCGGTCGGTCTTGAGCGTGTGCTCCTGCAGTTCGGTCCGATCCGGAAGATAGCAGTGCGAAATCCAGGTGGAGACGTCGAGATCCATCGTGCGTGCAACCGTGGCAGTTGTGAGAACGTGGGCGGGGGGGACGGACAGTACCTAGTACTTCGTGCGAATGAATAAATAGGCTCCTATATTGTTCCTACGGGCGTGTACGCCCGCCCGAACCGCGGGAATCGCGCTTTGCACCCGGGCGTCCCCGGGCGTTCCGGTCCTGCCCGCCCCGCCAGCCGCGCCCGCCTGCCGAACGGGCTTTCAGCGGCGGTACTCCGCCCGACCGTCGGAGTGGGCCTGAACGGTGCGGCTGACGCTGCCGCCCATCCGCTCTTCCCGGATCCGCCTCCGCGCTGCGATCGTGGCCCGTTTGGAGGCGAGTTCCTCCTCCCGATAGGCCCGTCTTCGTTCCTCTTCCGGCGGGAGCACCGGCGGGTCGATGAGCTCGAACTCGGGGAGGTCGTCCAGGGCGGAGACGTCGATGACGGGGATGCCGTCGTACGCCACGGCGCCGCCGTCTCCCTCCGCCACCTGCTGCAGGGCGGCGGCATCCCCCTCCCTGTACTCCTGCACTCCCCCCGGTTCGCCCTTTCCCAGCAAGGACAGGAGCCTGCGGACGATCTGCATCATCCTGTTAGGTGTGCGCGGCGGAGATATTAAAGTGCGTGCGCGTCAGGCTCCGTACTTCCTCGCCCTGTCGATCAGGTCAAGGGCGATCGGGAGGACCGCTCCGCCCGTGATGCGGTGCAGCCCTCCCTGGGCGCAGGCGATCTCGTCGAACTGCCGAACGGCATCCACCCGCACACCCTCGCCGCGGATGGCGATCGGGACCGGATCGGCGCTGTGGTTCCCGATCGAGCAGGGGGTGCTGTGGTCGGCGCAGACGACGAGCAGGCAGTCCTGCCGGTCGAGCAGGGGTTCGAGGGCGGCGTCCATCCTCGCGATGAAGTCCCGCTTCCCCTCTGCATCGCCGTCGTGCCCCGCCTCGTCCGCCCCCTTGATGTTCAGCAGCACGAACTCCTTCCTCTCCAGTTCGCGGAGGCACGCCGATACTTTTGCGGCGAGGTTGGTGTTCGCCGAGCCCGTGGCGCCCGGAACCGGGATATGCTCCAGCCCCACCACCTTCCCGATACCGGTGATGAGCGTGGCGGCGGAGATGACGCTTCCCGTCAGGTGGTAGCGTTCGGCGAAGGGTTCGAAGTGCCCCATCTCCCCCCCGCCCCGGATCAGCACGATGTCCGCCCGGGGAAGGCCGCCCCTCTCCCGCTCGCGGTTGAGGGGGTGCTCTTTCAGGATCCGGCTGGACTGGCGAATGAACTCTTCGGCGACCTGCGCCGTTCTGGCATCCTGCAGCCGTTCGGTCAGGGGGCGGATCTCCGCCGGGGGCAGACCCTCCTTCTTGGGATCGTTCGATGAGATGCAGGGGCCCAGATCCTCGCCTCTGAACGCCAGCGCCGCCCTGTGGCCGGCGCCGGACCGGAACTGGATCTCGACGCCGTAGTCGGAGAGGTCCACCCCCTCCTGGATGGCGCGGGAGAGCGGTGCGGTGTCGTGGATCCGCCCGGCACGGCGGTCCGTGACGATCCCACCTTTCAGGGTCGCGTAGTTGGCCCGGAATCCGATCATCCCCCTCTCCATGCGGATACCGGTCCCTTCGGCCTCGAGGGGGCCCCGCCCGGTGTAGTACTTCTCGGGAGGATAGCCCAGGAGGGCGAGGTGCGATGTGTCGGATCCCGGGCGGATTCCCGGCGCGATGGTGTCCATGATTCCGCAGATCCCCTCGGCGGCAATACGGTCGAGGACCGGGGTGTCTGCCGCCTGGAGGGGGGTCCGGCCCCCGAGGGCGGCGCATGGGCGGTCCGACACCCCGTCCAGCACCAGCAGCACAATCCTGCGAGCGGTCATCGATGATAATGTGGTGCCGTCTCCCTATTACTCTTCTCGGTGTGCAGCGCCCTCTCCCTGCGCTCCCTCCCGCACCGTTCGCGGCAGGCACCCCGCCCCTGCTCCGTCCGTACCGGAGACGAAAAGAGGTTGTTTCGCAGGGACGGCGGTGGGAAGAGACGCTCAAATCCGTTGAGCGGTCCCGTTCTGCGCCATCAGGCCGCTACCGCAACCTTCGGTTCCTGCACTTCGGACTTCACGATCTCGACGCGGCGGACGGGGTAGATCCCCTTGACCAGCTTGTTCAGGTCTTTGGCCAGGTCGCCGGAGACGATCTCCTTTACGAACACGTTCAGCTCCCGCTCCGCCGCATGTGCCGCAAGGTGCTGCGACATCGTCTGGCGGATGGAGTGGACCTGGCTCGAGTTCGCCCGGGAGAGCGTGAAGCAGGTGGCGGTGAGCTGCACCGTCTTGCCGTCTTTCGTCGTGACCGGCATGATCAGGTCGATCCGACTCGCCCGCCGCTTCACCATGGACCGCAGGTAGTCCCGTGCGATCTCGTGGCCGACGAAGTCGGTGTACGCGGCGTCGCCGGCGACGTTGGTGACCTTGATCTTCAGCTTCACGTGCTGCTTCGCGTAATCCTGGATGATCTCCCCGAGCGTCGTGTTCATGACCCGCCCCATCACGGTGGACGGGTCGCTCGAGATCGTGTCGCCGATATAGGTCCGCCCGAAGATCTCCGGGACATAGACTTTGTACCAGCTCTTGGCCTTCCAGCCCTCTACCTTTCTTCCAATCTGCTTCTTCTTTGCCATGGTTTCACCTCACAGGAATTTGAATACGGTCTTCTCTTCTCCCACGAGCGCTGCGACAGCCTCCGGCCATCTCGAGACGTCGAATCCTTTCTGCGACAGGAACGCTGCCGTCCAGCGTTCCAGGCCGATGCCGGAGCATCCCGACCAGCACTCCTCCCCGCTCTGGATCTTGACGTTGAACCCCTCGGGGTACTTGTTCCCATTCACGCTCACGTTCTGGAACTCGAGCCAGGTGTCGTTGTACGGCAGGTGCGCCTCGTAGTCCGTGGTTCCGATCGCGCCGCAGCAGGCGGAGCCGCCTTCGAGCAGCCCCTCCTGGGCCATGAACCAGGGCGTCACCCGCGCCGACCGCCACTCCAGCTCCAGCAGGTCCTCGAAGACGTGCCGGTAGGCGTCGTGCAGCTCCTCCGCCACGCCGATCGTCTGCTCGATGGTGCCCAGCCAGACGATCTCGATTCTGTGGAATTCGTCCACCCGCTCGATGCCGTGGATCCCCCCGCTCTCGTAGCGGTGGGAGGTGCCGCTGCGGTCGAAGATGCGGACCGGCAGCGTCTCGGTCGCCAGCGTCTCCCCCTGGACGAAGGGCCAGAAGGAGGGGCACTGGGCGTAGCAGAGCGCTCCGATCGGCCCCTCGACCCGTTCACGGATCTTCTCCACCCAGACCTCGCCCGTGACCTTGAAGTAGTCCGCCACGTCCTCCCAGTAGGCCGGGTCCCGGGTCTTCGGGGCGGAGACGTAGTAGATCTCCGGGTACACGCCCTTGGCGTGGCCGGACCGCTTCAGCACCTCCCAGGTGTCGAGCTTCGGGAAGATCATCTCCGAGAACCCGAGAGGCTGCAGGATCTCGGTCTCCACGATCTTCTCGAACGCCCGGAAGAGCTGGACCGCACGCGGCCCGAAGATCCACTGGCCCCGGGACGCACCGTGCTTGATCCAGCCCCGATCCAGCATCTCCTCCGTGGGGTTGCCGCGGTAGATCCTCTCTCTTGGGCCGCTCTCGAAGATCAGCTCCCAGTGCTCGCCCTTCCCGCCGTACGTGCTCGCCTGGATCTTCTCCTCGATCAGCCGCACGATGCGGTCCGGCACCCTGTTCTCCAGATCCGCGGCATCCACCTGCAGGTGCAGGCAGAGCCCCGCATCGGTCCTCTCGCTCCCCGCGATGAAGGGAATGCGCGGAACCGCCACCGACTCCGGCACCCCGCCCAGCAGGACGGTGAACTCCTCGACAGCGATGCCGCGGATCCCCAGACGGTGCTTCCCCAGGGCGGGCCCGAGCTGCTTGCGGAACCGGAAGAGGGCGTCGTGGGCGCGGGTGTAGGGGCCGCTCTCGATCCGCAGGGAGAGACTCCTCCCGTCCGCCTGCCAGGCGGTGATCGCGCCCACCTCTTCCGGCGAGGCCTCCCGCGGGACGCCGCGGCGGAACACGGTCGCGTTCGCCGCGTCCACCGTCTTTTTGATCGTCTCCACCGCTTCCTCCGGGATCTCCCGGCTGAGCTGCACCTTCGCATTCAGGGCAAAACGCACGAACATACGTCCTCCGCAATATCCAGGTTCATCAGGTAGTCGTCCACCGAGGCGATCACGGAGCGCAGGGATTCGCTCCGCACCACCGTCACCACGGCGTCCCCGCGGGCCTCCGTCCGCATGGCGGAGAGGTTGTCCGGCGCCAGGGCGCGCGCCACGCAGTCCGCCGCCCGGTGTCTCGTCGTGATGGCGCCGCGGATGCGCATCATGCGGAGAACGCCTCCCCGAGCCTCTGCAGGCACGCCTCTCTCTGCCGCGCCGGGACGGTCGCGCCGGCCCGCCTGCGGTGACCGCCGCCGGTGCCGCCGAGCTCCCGTGCGAGTTCCCGCACCCGCTCCTCGAGATCCAGGGAGACGCCGGGCGGGGTGCGCGCCGAGAGACGGATCTCCTCCGCCGTCTCTGCCAGCACGACCACGACCGATTCCTGATCGAGATCCCGGGCGAGCACGTCCGCCACACCGCTCGCCGCCAGGGGGTCGTCCACGGCGTAGACGGCACCGGGCACCTCCAGCTTCCGGGCCGACTTCACCCCTCCGATCACGCGGGAGCGGTAGTGGAGGGTCTCCTCCCAGGCCTCTTTTATCCCCAGATTCGATCGGAGGCAGAGGGATGCCGCCAGCCCGCTCTTGCCGCACTTTCCGCAGGCGTCCACCAGGGCGCAGAGGGCGTGCGCATCGGGCACGACCTCTCTCCCGAGTTCGTAGACGGTGCCGTAGACCGACTGCATCGCACGGAGGGATGCCCCGGGGCTGATCGCCAGGAGCAGCAGGGACAGCAGGCAATCGACCCCTCCGTCCCCGCTGCAGCGGGCGATCAGGGCGGCGGCGCGATCGGCATCCCCGCTGATCCCGTCCAGGTACGGGCTGGTCGCATAGGCGAGCTGCTCCACGGGATCCCGCCCCGGCAGCGTCAGCCCCCGGGAGGGGGCGATGGAGCCGGTCGCGATCCCCTCGTTCACGAGCTCGCGGTTCATGCCCGCCAGTTCCTGCCCGTCCCCCAAGATGCCCAGCAGCACCAGTCCGATCAGATCCCGGTTGTCTCCCATGCGGTCCGCCACGAGGTATGCCGCCCCGGCGCTCGAGAGCTCCCGATCGCCGTCGATGCCCTCCAGTCGCGGGTTGAGGTGCAGTCTCCCCTCGAAGTGGGGCACGTGGTGATCCACGACCATGACCCCGTCCGGCAGATCGCCCCGTGCCGACCCGAGATCGCAGAGCAGCGCCGGAACGCCCTGCGGTATATCCGGCGGCGCGATCTCCGCCCGGATCCGCAGGCGGAACCGCCTGCCCGCCCGCAGCATCGCCTCGCAGAGTATGGACGCGGCGGCGATGCCGTCTGCGTCGTGGTGCGCAAACACCTCGACGTACTCCTCGGCGAGAAGGCGCTCTGCAATGCTGCCCGCGGCATCCTCAAGGGACATGGATCATCTGGATATCAGGATCTCGGCCGTCTCTGGCTTGTAGGTCCAATCGGCGGGCAGGACACCGCACCGCACGTAGTACCTGACCAGCCGGCGCACCTTGGACTCCGTGAGCTGGAGCTGCCGCTTGTTGTGCAGATCTTTGCCGTGCTCTTCCAGGTGCTTCCGCATCCCGAGCGCCTTGATGATGAGGTTTCGCAGGTCCTCCGGCACCCTGGACTCCACCTGGTGCTCCTTCAGGATCTGGCCTATCTTCTTTCCCATCACCAGTTTGACGTCCGGCACCCCGTACTTGTCTCGCAGTATCAGGCCGATCTGGGCGCTCGATGCGCCCTCCTTCCGCAGGTCCAGGATGATCCTCTCGATCTCCTTCTGGTCCCGGTTGGACCACTCCGGAGCCTCCAGACGGTAGGGACGGACCGAACCCGATTCTCCCCTGCGCCGAGCATGTATTCTCGCCATTGTTGTTCCTCCTTGACAAACGTAAGTCGCGAAAAGAGCCTTCCAGCTCCCCGTAATCCCAAGCCCGGATTCCGGGCCGCGCCTCACGGCACGTCGGACTTACATCGGCCAGCACGGTTCCGTGCTGAATAGTATAGTATTGGGGGCATTATAAGAGTATCCCCCCGGGAAACGCCCGGATCCGGCATAATATATATATGTGAGCCGCTCCATGAAGCCACTACAGCGGGGATTTTCGTCCTGCGACGAGGTGCCTGAGGCATGGAACACGAGATCATGCGTGCGGATGTCCACGAGAAGATCCAGGAGCTCCGCTCCGGGAGATCGGCAGACGAACAGCGCCAGCTCGCGGTGAGCCTGCTCCAGACCATCCTGGTTCAGTTCAGCCGGGAGTGGGAGGCGCTGAAAGGAAAGAGGGAAGACGAGGACTGGCTGCTCCAGGCGGACCGCCTCATCGACTACTACTCGCACCTGCTGAGCGATGTGGCGAACGAGCTCTACGATCTGCTGCCGGAGGAGATCCGCAGCCACACCTGGGGCATCTCCGCCGACATGCTCAAGACGGCCAACATGCTCCACCTGATGGGCGTGAACGCCGAGTCACGGGATCGCGCCGACGAGCTCGCGGAGCGGGCGATGCAGCTGTCGGGCATGTTCGAGACGCGGCGGCGGGAGGAGCAGGCACCGGCCGAGACGGGATGATCCTCGTGCTTCCGCGGCATCCGGCACCGGTGCCGTATCCCGTTTTATCAAAGTCCCCATGATCTCTCCGGGGGCGAATGCCCTCCACGGGGCTCCCGGCGGGGCATTCGATGGGGGAGATCCGCCAGGCTGTCCGGGGGGTAGCGGGCACGGGCATCTTCCCCGTGCCGCGTGCCGCCGCGGATGCGGGATGGAAGGGGGGAGACTCTCCCCCGCTTCCGGAGAATGCCGGCGGATCGTCCCGATCGCAGCCTGCTGCTTCTGCCTCTCGCTGTCTCCCATGAACGAGCCTGTCGTACGGGAAGGCGGAGGGACGCTCCCCCGCCGGTGCGACAGGCCTCGAACGGAACCACGGGATCGGTTCGGCATTCTGGTTCGGATCGGGCCGGCACTTTCCCGCGATCGCGGGGATGCGTACGGGGAAGGAGCCGCAGAGACCCTCCCAACAGCGTACGGCAGGGGCGGGGGAGACACGCTCTATGCGGAGAGATCGGACCGTTCCGATCGATCGCAGGAGAAGGTGCGGCTCTGAACGGGCCCGGACTGTCCTGCTCTCCAGCATGCGGTTATCCTCCCGCCGTTCCCCGATCACCGGGCCCACCGCGATTGCGGGGGGGCAGGGGGAGAAGGGCTCTCACCCCCTCCCCGCCCCGGCGGCAGAGCACCGAACCGTCCGCCGCAGATCCCGGCGGGGAGAAGGATGGGATACGGGCAGCACCGCCCAGCGGCACCGCAACCCCGTACGCCCCTCGACCTCCGTCCAACTTATTAAGAGCCGAAAAGTCCCACACTCATGCGAGAATGCGAGAGCCGCCTCTCAAGAAGATCCTCTACTGGTGCGAGCGCTGCGACCTGCCGCTCATCGGGAGGACCTGCGCCTGCGGCGGGGCCGTGAAGGAGATCCCGCTCGTGCAGCCCTACGACGTACGCCCGGCGCTCGCGGCGGACATGGCCCTGCTGCGGGAGCTGCTCGAGGAGCGGTTCGGGTGCAGCCCGCTCCCCGAGATCGTGCTCCTGAACAAGGGAGGCGGCATCGATCGCAACGACCTGGTGATCGTCCACGGGGAGAGGTTCGGCTGGCTCTCCTTCGACCCGATCACGCGCCGCTTCGAGTTCGCAGTCGCGCCCGGCGCCCTCCCCTACCTGGTCGGATGCGCGACGCGTGGCATCGTCGACCTCGACCGGGCGATGGCGGGCTCTGCGGGGAAGGCGCGGATCGGGGGGAAGCGGATCCCCGTGCAGACGGACGAGGGGGAGGGGACGGTGGTGGTGCGCTACCGCGGGCGGTTCGGGACCGGTGTGTTAAAAGACGGGCATATCCGCGTGAAAGAGGTCCGCCCCGTCCAGCCGAAGACGGGCCCGAGCCCCTCCTGGCAGGATGCCGTGCGGGCGAACGCCTACCACCTGAAGAACCTGGAGCGGAGCGCGATCCGCACCATCCGCCAGCACATGCACGACCGCCCCTGCGCGAACGTCTCCTTCTCGGGCGGCAAGGACAGCACCGCGGTGCTGCTCCTGGCCCGCAAGGCTGGTGTCGAGCAGGCGTTCTTCATCGACACGGGGATCGAGTTCCCCGAGACGGTCGAGTACGTGCAACGGCAGGGGGTCCCGATCATCGAGAAGGGCGGGGACTTCTGGACCGCCGTCGAGAAGGCGGGGCCTCCGGGGAAGGACCACCGCTGGTGCTGCAAGCTCCTCAAGCTGCACCCCCTGAAGCGCTACCTGGCGACCGCGGGCCCCTGCGTGACGATCCAGGGCAACCGATGGTACGAGTCCTGGAACCGGGCGGCGCTCGAGGTCGTCAGCCAGAACCCGAACAACCCCCTGCAGGTGAACATCTCCCCCATCCGCAACTGGCGGGCGCTCGAGGTCTACCTCTACCTCTGGTGGGTGGGCGCCGAGATCAACCCCCTCTACGAGCGGGGGCTCGAACGGATCGGCTGCTACGTCTGCCCCGCGATGCTGGAGAGCGAGTACGAGGAGCTGAAACGCCTGCATCCGGAGGTGGCGGCGCGCTGGGAAGAGTTCCTGGGGCGCTGGACGGCGGAGCGGGGGCTCCCGGAGGAGTACCGCACCTGGGGGCTGTGGCGCTGGAAGGAGCTCCCGCCCAAGATGCAGAAGGTCTGCCGGGCCCGCGGGATCGACCTGGCGGAGCGGCCGCGGGAGAAGCCAGCGGCGGTCGCGGAACCGCCGCCGACGGCACCGAAGGGGAATCTGGATGCGATCCGCTCCGACTTCCCCCTCCTGGCGGACCTGGTCTACCTGGACAGCGCGGCGACGAGCCTCTCCCCGGAGCCCGTGCTGGCGGCGCTGATCGAGTACGAGCACCGCTACCGCGCCAACGTGGGGCGGGGCGTCCACCGCCTCGCCCGGATCGCGACCCAGCGCTACTGGCACGCCCACGAGAAGGTCGCCCGTTTCATCGGCGACGAACGGGGGACGACGGTTTTTGTCAAGAACACCACCGAGGCGATCCAGACGGTGGCCCGGGGCCTCCCCTGGCAGCGCGGAGACCGCGTGGTGGCGACCATCCTGGAGCACCACTCCAACCTCCTCCCCTGGATGGACCTCCGGCGGCAGGGCGTCGACCTGGAGGTCGTCGGGATCACCCCCGACTACGCCCTGGATCTCGCCGCCCTCGATGCCGCGATCACCGAGGGCACCCGGCTGGTCGCGGTCTCCCACGCCTCGAACGTGCTCGGGACGCTCACTCCCGTCGAGGAGATCGCCCGCATCTGCCGCGAGCGGGGAGCCCTCCTGCTGGTGGACGGTGCCCAGACCGTGCCTCACCGCCCGATCGACGTGCAGGAGATCGGCTGCGACTTCTTCTGCTTCTCCGGCCACAAGATGTGCGGCCCGACCGGGACCGGGGTGCTCTGGATGCGGGAGGCGGTCCTGGCGCCCCTGATGGTCGGCGGGGGGAGCGTGGAGTCGGTCACCCTGGAGAGCTACACACTGGCGGAGGGCTACCAGCGCTACGAGGGCGGCACCCCGAACATCGGGGGCGGGATCGCGCTGGGCGCCGCCGTCGACTACCTGCAGGGGATCGGGATGGAGCGGATCCGCGTCCACGACGACCGCCTGACGGAGCGGCTGATCGCCGGTCTCTCCCGCCTGCCCCGCGTGCGGGTGTACGTCCCGACAGACCCCCGCCTCCGCACCCCGCTGGTCTCCTTCACGGTCGAGGGGCTCGAGCCGCACGAGGTGGCCCACATCCTGGACGAGGAGGCGGACATCATGGTCCGCTCCGGCCACCACTGCAACATGCCGCTGATGCAGCATCTCGGGCTCGCCAGCGGGACGGTGCGGGCGAGCCTCGCCCTCTACAACACCGAGGCGGACGTGGACCTGCTGCTGGCGACCCTGGATGCGGTCGTGCGGGGGCTCTGACATGGCCCGGTACTCCTGCCTCCAGGCGGACGGCGGCGCATGGCGGCGGGGTTCCCATGCGCTCGTCGAAGAGGCGACCCTCTCCCTCATCCTGAACGGGCGGACCATCCTGGCCGCCGTGGTGAGCCCGCACGATCTCGAAGCGTTCGTCGTCGGGTTCCTCTTCACCGAGGAGATCGTGCGGGTGCTGGACGAGATCGAGTCGATCAAGCGGGACGGGAACGTGGTCAGCGTGCTCACGAAGAACCCGTTCCGGGGCGGTGGAGGGAAGAAGATCGTCCTCTCGGGCTGCGGGGGCACCACGTCCCACCTGGACACGAAACGGCTGCCGAAACTCACCTCCCCGCTCACGGTGCCGCTCCCGCGGATCGTGGAGGCGATGGATCAGCTCCTGGCCTCGCGTGCGGAACCGGTGCCCGGCGGCATCCACACAGCCGCCCTGGCGGGGAGGGAGGGGCCGCTGCTGGCGGCATCCGACATCGGGCTCCACAACGCCCTCGACCGGGCGATCGGCCTGGCCCTGCAGGCGAAACGGGATCTCTCCCGCACGTTCGCCCTCTCCTCCGACCGCATCTCCTCGGAGATGGTGCGGAAGTGCCTGGTGGCGAACATTCCCCTCATCGCGTCCCGCGGGACCCCGACGAGCCTCGCCGTCGACCTGGCGGAGAGGACGGGGCTCTGCGCCGTCGGGTTCGTGGAGGGCGGGCGGCTGATCGTCTACACCCACCCGGAGCGCGTGGAAGGCGCTCCGGCAGCTCCCTGACGGTTACGATCCATCCCCAACCGATGCCTTTTTTTCTCCGCAGGCGGTATACCCGCGGGAGGTTCGGAGCATGCAGAATCCGAGGGCCCTGGCCCGGGGGGCGATCGCTCTCGAGCCGCTGGCGGAGGGGTTCGTGAGCCCGGTAGCCCTGGCAGATCCGGGGGACGGGCGGCTATTTATCGTTGACCAGACCGGCAAAGTCTTCGTGATCGATCCCGACCGCCCGCAGAACCGGGCGGTCTTCCTGGACATCGCGGATCGCGTGGTCCGCCTCAACCCGCGCTACGACGAACGGGGTCTGCTGGGGCTCGCCTTCCACCCGCGGTTCGACCGGAACGGCCGCTTCTTCGTCTTCTACACCGCGCCCCTCCGGGCGGGGGCGCCGCCCGGCTGGAACTGCACCAGCCGCCTGGCGGAGTACCGGATCTCGGACGATCCCGACCGGGCGGACCCCGCGTCCGAACGGATCCTGATGGCGATCGACAAGCCCCAGGCGAACCACAACGGCGGGCACATCTGCTTCGGTCCGGACGGCTATCTCTACATCCCCCTGGGGGACGGCGGCGGCGCCAACGACCGCGGCGCGGGCCACAACCCGGAGATCGGGAACGGGCAGGACACCCGAACGCCGCTCGGCAAGATCCTCCGCATCGATGTCGACCGCGAGGAGGGCGGGAGAGCCTACGGCATTCCGCCCGACAATCCGTTCGTCCGGGGCGGAGGGCTGCCCGAGATCTTCGCCTACGGGCTCCGGAACCCCTACCACATCGCCTTCGACGCCGGCGGGGACCACGCGCTCTTCGCCGGCGACGTCGGCCAGAACCGCTGGGAGGAGGTGGATATCATCGTGCGGGGCGGCAACTACGGCTGGAACATCCGGGAGGGCATGCACTGCTTCAACCCGCGCGACGGCGCCCGCTGCTACCTGGGAGATGTCGGGGAGGACCTCATCGACCCGATCCTGGAGTACCCCAACCTCTCCAACGGCATAGGCGGGATCGGGAGCGCCATCATCGGCGGATACGTCTACCGCGGATCCGCGATCCCGTTCCTGCGGGGGCTGTACGTCTTCGGGGACTACACGGCGTCCCGTGCGGGCGGGGCCGGCAGGATCTTCGTCGGCATTCCGCCGGCGCGGGAGGGGGGCCGATGGACGATGGATGCGCTGGAGGTCGGCGGGAGGGCTGCTCTGGGCGAGTACGTCCTTGCCTTCGGGCAGGATGCCGACCGAGAGCTATACCTGCTCTCCTCGGAGGGCGGGAGTCCGAGCGGAGGCGGCGGGCGGGTCTACCGGCTCGTCCCCCCGGAGGGCAGGGCTCCTCCCTCCTAAGGAGACCCGCGTTCACCTCTCCTGCCCTGCAGCGGCGGAGCCCTTCGTCATCCTCTTGAACTCCGCTGCCAGGAGCATTGCGGTGACGGCCGATACCACCAGGAGGACACTCATGTTCTGGTTGGCCGTCCCGACGACCGCTACCAGGAGAATGGCGGTCAAGGGCGCTCCCAGCGCCAGGGCGACGGCGGCCACCTCGATGCACAGCACGAAGATGGCGATCGGCACCCCGGGGAAGACAAGGCTCAGAGCGAGCCCGAGCATGGTGGAAGAGAACAGGATGGGAAACAGGGGGCCGCCGAGGTATCCGCTCTTGAACGCCAGCGCGAGGAGCAGGATCTTGATAACCGCCATCAGCACCAGCATGGCAGCCCCGATCCGGGCCGGATCGGCGATGATATCGTGGATCTGCCCCTCTCCCGAGAACAGCAGGTTCGGGATGAAGTAGCCGACGGCTGCCGTGATCCCGCCTGCCACCAGGATGCGCAGGACGACCCTGTCCCGGAATGCACGCTCCATGAGCCGCTCCGCCCCCAGCATGGAGATCCGCGTGACGATCGCCAGCAGCCCCCCGAGACTCCCGAGAGCGATCGCATACAGGATGTACTCGGGCCGCAGTTCGGCGATTGGCGGGAACGGGATGCTCTGCGCGAAGGAGGGAAGCCCCAGGCGTATATAGAACAGGAACCCGACGGCGCCCGCGAGCAGGTTCCAGGTGAGGAACCGCAGGGCGTTCCTGCCCCCCACCTGGAACTCGGTGGCAAACACCCCGGTGAACAGCACGTTGCCGACGATCCCGTTGAACGCCGAGGCCAGGGCGGCTACGTCGAACTCGAGCGCGGCTTCTGCCGAGTCGACTCCAACTTTCAGTTTCTCCCGCAGATAGCACGAGATATCCCCGACGAGGACGGCGATCGCCCCCTCCGGCCCGACACTCGCCCCGGAGAGGAGGGAGAACAGGGCCGAGAGCAGTGCGCCCGGGAACGTCCTGTAATCGATCTTTTCCCCTTTCCCCTTCATCGATTCCACGAATCCGCCATGGATGACGCTGGGGGCCTGCAGGTATCTCTGGCTGAGGCCAACGAGCAGCGAGAAGACCAGGACTCCCGCCGGGATCATCCAGCGGTCGGCACCCGTGAAGTCGCTGTCGCCCCAGACGAGGGTGTTCAGGATCGAGTACAGGATCAGGAATGCAGCCGTGAAGGCGATGGCGATGAGTGCGGCGAATACGACCTGCCACAGCATCGTGAGCGTTCCGCTGCGCGGAGCCTCGCCCGGCTGGGATGCCATCGGCAGGTCCTCGCTACTGGATTCTGTCATGCCTGCCTTCCTTCCCGTAAACCTCCTGCCATTAATACCTGTCGCAGATGCGTCCGTGCGGCGCTGCTGAAAATGCCTCGAAAAGCATCCTGAATCGCTTATTACGACTCCCGCCGTGCAGCGAAAGCCTGCAAAAACGGTCCCTGTCCGTCCGTTTGCCGCTCTGGGTGTTCGCCAAGAGGGGGAAGATGGAGCGCACCCGGTCTACACCCTTATGCCCTCCATGCATGCAGGGAGGGGCTCCATGCCCAAAACCTGATAACGGCATAACGCCATTCCCCGACACGAATGCAGCGGGGGCTCCAGATAGTACAGGCATGGCTCGACCGGATGCGCGAGCATCGGTTCCTGATTCTCCTCATCTCCCTGCTGCTGCTGCTCGGTGCATGGCCCCTGGCGACGATCGCTCCTGCCACCGATGCGGCGATGGCTCTCTGCTTCTCCTTCGTGATCCTCTCCGGTCTCTCTGCCATGCAGAGCGAGAGAAAACTGCTCCTCCTGGCTGTCCTGCTCGGGCTGCCGGCGATCATCACGCGCTGGATCGTAGCCCTTGCCCCGGATCTGCTCGCTCCTGCCGCCGGAGCACTCTTCCCGATCCTCTTCCTGGCATTTTTCATCGTATTCCTGCTGAGGGCCGTTGTCCTCACGGACCGGATCACGCGGGATACCATCGCGGGCGCCCTGAGCATCTACCTGCTCTTCGGGATCGTCTGGGCCCTGACGTACCAGCTCCTCGACCAGCTGCACCCGGGCTCGTTCTATTTCAACCCCGATATACCGCATGAGGGCGTCCTCACCCGGATGGACTACCTCTACTTCAGCTTCGTCACGCTCGCCACCCTGGGATATGGGGACATCGCCCCCATTACTCCCGTAACACAATCGTTTGCATACTCCGAGGCGGTAACGGGCGTGATCTATATCGCGGTGCTCATCGCGCGGCTTGTGGGCGCCCTTCGGATAAAGGATGAGGGGAAGGGGTGAGAGGGGGCAGGTTACCGGTCCTGCGCCCGCAATGACCTGAATCCTGGAACGTCCGTGCCCCGGAAACCAGCCCCCGGTGCGGGATGCCGCCAGCAGAGCGCGATCGGCAGACTCCCCGATTCACTCCATCGATCAGCGGTATGCCCCTGTCGCGGCATGCACGCCAATCCGCTCCTCCTGCCGCGGGCGGACGGGGAAGCCTTATCAGCACGACAGGCAAACATGGGCGCCTGTATGAGGAAGAGTCTGCGTATCCCGCTTGCCCTCTCGATAGTCCTCCTGGTCGCGATCTGCGGATGCCTCCGGGGCGGCGCCCCCCAGTCGGGGCGGATTCGGTCCGCACCCGCATCCAGATGGGGGCGGGCGAACTGACCGTGCGGAGCGGTGCCGCCGCACTCCTGAACGCCACGTTCACCTTCGGCGATCCCGCCTGGCGGCCGCTCGTGGACTACCGGCGCAACGACAGCGCGGGGGAGCTGACGATCCGGCAACCGGCAGCGGTTCCGAACATCAGCGGCGGACGCGAGAACGCCTGGATCCTGGAGCTGAATCCCGACGTTCCGATGGCGCTGGACGCGGAGCTGGGGGCCGGCACCGCGGAGCTCTACCTGGGAGACCTGAACCTGACGGACCTTCGCGCCCGGATGGGGGCGGGGACCACGCTCGTAGACCTGACGGGCGACCGAAAGCGGGACCTCAATGCCAGCCTCCGCGGGGGCGTGGGCACTCTGACGGTGCGGATTCCCCGCGACACGGGCACGCGGATTACTGCTGAAGGCATCCTCGGCACCATCAACGCGCCCGGGCTGAACGTGAACGGCAGCACCTACACCAACGGTGCCTATGGCCAGACCCCGGCGACGCTGAATATCACGGTCCAGTCGGGCGTCGGCACGATCACCCTGGAGGTGGGTGCGTGAGTGCAGTCGTTCTGGAATGTGAGAGCGGGATCGGCATCGCGAACGGCCGAACCCGCGGTCTCCCGAAGCATAACCGTCCCGTGGGATTGCTCCCGGGTGCGGGTATTCCATGCCGGGGCTATCGCAGGCGAGGATCGGCTACGGAGGAGGGATCACCCCCTTCAATACTCCCCTCCCCAAAAGTAGCGATAGGGCTTCATCGGGCGACCAGAGGAGAAGTGTTCGGAATGTCCTCGGCGGGGAGGCTCTCCAGCATCTTCCTCAGGGTGCGACGGGTCAGGATACCGGGAGGAGGGGGGAGGTCAACAGTCTCACCTTTCCTCTTTCCCTCTCCTGAATCGTTTCGTCGGATGGCCTTTGAAAGCTCCTCTACGTTCGTTTCCGCCCCACGGCGTCCATGGTGGGCCCGGGCCGTCCCTCCACGGTCACTTCGGAGCGGATTCGGACGGTCTCGGGGGACTCCCAGGTCGCCGTGACCTTCTCTTCGGTCTCCCCGCCCTCCTGCGCCCCTTTCCAGTGCAGCTCCAGGGTGAGGTCGTGCACGCTCCCGTCGGATCCCACCCCGAACATGTGCATCGCCCTGCCATACCGATCGTAGCTCCAGAGGTCCGTCTCTTCGTAGGGCATCTCCCCGATGGTGTAGCGCAGATCGCTCTGGATGCCGTAGCCGCGGGAGACCTCCCGTACGCTGGCCGTACCCCGCCCCGTCACGGCATTGCCGTCCGGCAGCTGCATGGTCATATCGATCTCCCACTCCCCCACGAACCGATCCTTCAACCTGTCCAGTTCTTGCGGTTGTTCCATTCCGTCCTCCTCCGGCAGGCCTCTGCCTGGCAGCGGATCTCAAATACGTTTCTGTTCGCGGGATGCACTCCCGCACGGATGCCTCGCGGGACTGTCCGGCCTTTTTCCGGTTTACGCTAGAACAAGAACCACATCGTCCACCCGATCCGGCGCGATGCGGGAGCTGCGGGGTTGGCAGGCCGCTCCTGCGGATACGGAACGCCGAAAAAGAGGCTGCCACGGCAGCGGGCTCTTCCTGCAATCCGCTGCCGGCGATGCGGTCACGGCCGACTTCGGATGAGGTAGGCGTCCAGGGCAACGAGAACCGCCAGGGTGACGAGCATCATCCCCAGCAGACCGGGGTTGGGCGCCTGAAAGTTTGCGATATTGACGTTTTGTATCACCCCGATGAGGGCCAAGAAGTTGTGAAAGACGATCGTGGAATAGACCTCCCGCACCAGAAAGAAATAGACAGCGGTGATGGCACCGATGACGGTGAGCAGCAGGATCAGGGAGACCGTGTTGAAGGGCGGGCTGTGGGCGATGTGGTAGGCCCCGAAGAGGATGGCTGCGAGCACGATCCCCACGATCATCGACGGCGTCCTGCCCAGGGATCGGGTCAGATAGGCCCCCGTGATCCCCACCAGCACGTAGACGACGAGAATCTCCGCCGTTGACGTATTGAAGACCTGCGCAAAGACGTTGAGGACGACGATCGGGTCCATCGTCCGGGGGGCCGATATGACGAAGACGATCAGACCGAGGATGAATGCAGCCAGAATAGAAACAAGAGTCCTGTTGGGCGGCTGGAACCCGAAGTACTTCCGTGGGATCTCACTCCCGATCCTGAACGTGCTGATGACGAAGAGGACAAGAACGGTCCCGATCAGGAGGTTGGCGACGACGGCATAGATCAGGCGGCCGATCGGGTCTCCGCTGATCAGGAGGTCCACTCGCCCTTCCAGAAGGTAGGTGGCCAGGGTCCACAGGAGGTACACCCCCAGCGCGATGCCGAGCATCCGCATCGGCGAAATGGCGCTCTGCCCGCGTTCATTCGGTGGCATGCCGTACCATGTGGCAACAAGGGTCGTTAAATGTTATTATCGGACTCGCCTCTCTCACTCCCGTTTCCCCGGACGGCGATATTTTCCCAGCTATAAAGGCAAAGGCGAGCATTCTCTCAGCATTTCCCAACGAAAGCCCCCTGCGGCGATGGGGCGATGCCTGGGAAGCGGGTGCCTTCGACGGACCTTCCCGGCGGGTGCAGGTGCTCTGGCGGGACAGTGGTCCGGATCGCCACCCCCGTTCGTTCCAGCCTCCCGGACAGCCCGCTTCCCAAGGGGAACGTCCCTCTCGATCCTTCGCAGTGCACTTCCATGCGGTCGTCCAGGGTTTCAGGTTCTGCGGCTCGGGATATCCGGCGAGATAGCATCTCTGGGAACGCATCCCATGCAGCCCTGTCAACGGCGGAACTATCCCCGAACTTTTTCGGGAGGGCCAAAACTATAAATAATCTCACTCTGCATTCAGCCGTCTGCCTGGGGACGATTGCGTCTTTCGGCAGAGGAGTCGAATTGAGATGGTTGATGTAACGGAGACCGGAGCGGCAGCCGGAACACGGCGGCGGTTCATGGCCCCGCGCGTATTCCCCGCGTCCGAGGTGCTGAAGAGCGAAGTGCGGAATGCAGCGGGCGAGGATCTGGGCGAGGTGCACGAGATCATGCTGGACGTTGCAACGGGCCGCATCGCGTACGCGGTGCTGGCCTATGGCGGCGTGCTGGGCATGGGAGAGAAGTTATTCGCGGTCCCCTGGGAGCGGTTCGCCCAGGTGCCGGGCGAGGACTACTGGATCCTG
>FWPV01008260.1_pt1 | contig 18291 bp, 16 predicted proteins | sample 2228371 | NCBI WGS metagenome assembly FWPV01 (sample SAMEA103939776, study PRJEB20133) | metagenome
CCAAAGTGTAATGGCGCGCATCACCGAGAGTGTACCTGCTTGGAATGTTAGAGTTGGGTTAAAGGCAATCTATTCGGAAGATAATTCATCCGATAATGAGCGCACGGGAATCTCTTGAATGCGGAAGAGGGGCGAAGTTGACCGCTCGCAAGTGATGAATGCGTCGGCTTCGGCTTGTATGGCATAGGCGATGTGGATGGCGTCCAACGCGCTGAGACCGTGTTTTTCGGCAATCTGATATGCTTGCTTCAACACCTCAATATCCCAGTCCAGATACTCTGTTCTCTCGCTTCGTAGGATCGAGTTGTAGAATTCGGCTTCTTGCAAGCGCTTGTTATAGACGGCTTTTGGCAGTGTCTCCAAGCGAACGACCTCACTCACCACCAAGGTACGGTTAGGGTCATCTAATATCGCAAGTGCGCGATGTTTGATGGCTGGACTGCCGCGAGAAATGGCTATTAGAACGCTGGAGTCGATATAGGTGCGCTTACTCATCGCGTACGCCACCCCGACGAATGTGAACCTCCTCCAGCACCTCGTCCATCGTCAAAAAGCGTTCACCACTCTCAACCTGCGCGCGAATCAGTTCCAGAAGTTTTCTGCCCAGCTCGGTGCGTGGCTGATAGGTATAAACCCAGTCGTGCTCGTGCGTAGCGTTCGACTTGGTCTCGGGTTTGGGTTCCCGCTTGCTTCGCTTCGATCGTGTTTTCATAGGCAAGGGTATTGTACCTCGCAGTAGCACAGACATTCCTGTCTGTGCTACTGTTTAGCCGACCACAATCTCGTGCCGTCCAGCGGGGTATTCTCGGTCGCCCACTTCAGCAATAGTGCCGTCGGGCACGGTAAGGTGGAGGTGGATTTTTCCATCCACCTGCTCCAACGCGAAGTCGATGACGCCCGTCGGTGTGGGGAATTTGCCGTAAGCCCACTCCAAGTTGCCTAAGAAGGGGGTGATGCGCACCCGCTTCAAGCTCGGCTCTAATATCTCCAAACCGAGCACGGTCGCAGGGAGCATATAGGCAGGTGCGGCACTCCACGCGTGGCAGTGGCTCCGCGTGAACCAGCCCGAATCGGGTCCGAAAAGCCAGCCTGCTTCGTGAGCATGCAGGGGGTTAGGAGGGCGTTTGGTCGGGAACATCTCCCAGCAGGTAGACGCGCCCATCTGCACCATCAAGCCCCAATCGCGCCGAATCGTCTCTATAATCTGCTGACGCCGACCGAGCTTCAACAACAACTCCAGCAGGAACGCACTCATGAACGGACTGCCAATCTGCACAAAGTCGGCGGGTGGGTTTTCGAGAGAGCCTTCCAATATGGCACGGCGTTCAGGGGTGGGGATGTCGCACAACAGTGCAACTACCTGAGTTTGCATACTGTAGGTTGGGCTTTGGGTGCCGTCCTCGCGCAGGCAGTCGGTGTAGGCGCGCTTCGCTTCGTTCCAGAGATATTGATTGATTGCCTTGCGCAGGTCGTTTGCCCACTGGCGCCAAGTCTGGGCGTGAGTGGTTTCGCCCAGCAGGTCGGCAATCTTGGCGGTGTCTTCCCACGCCTTCACCAGCCACATATTCTGGTGGCTCACAACACCCCTGCCCGGCGTATCCATCGGCGCCCAGTCCAGCATATTCCACGCTTCGATGTCGAGCAAGCCTTCGTTGTTGATATAGCGCGTGTGGAAGCTCTCGTTCTGGCGGACGATGTAGGAGAACACCTCTTTCAGGAACGGCTCGTCGCCCGTGAAAAGGTAATACTCGTAGCACGCAATCGCCCACAGGAGCGCCCACGCAGTCAGGAGATTCTCCCACGCGCTGGGCACTTGGCTCTCCACTATCGGCGACTGCTCGGTGGACTGACCTGCCAGAAGCAGGCATCGACGCGCCAAGCGATAATCCCCGAAGCAGGCGTAAGCAAAGAGCGACTCGTTACGCGCATCACCCACCCAGAAGGTCTGCTCGTAGGTCGGGCAGTCGATATAGGTGTCCTCGCTACAGAGTTGAACGGTTGTACGGGCGATGTGATAGATACGATTCAGCAAAGCGTCCGAGCAGACGAACTCCCCTCGCTCCTCATAGGGGTAAAGGCTCTGATAGCACCGCACCGAGCGCAGGTGGACGGGCGCAGTTGTGCCCTCAGGGAATCGGCAGGTGAGCGTGGCATAACGGAACCCGCGACGCGTAACGCTCTGGAACCGCTGCCAGCCCCTGCGCGTGATGTAGCGGAAGGTGTTGTTCAAGCCGTGTGTCCACTGCACACGGTCGGGGCGCACAGGGTCTAAATACTCGAAGCCGTTGAAATCGATGATAACTCCTTCGGGCGCCTCCAGCTCCATCTCCACATAGCCCGACACTTCATCCCGAAATTCCAGCCAGACCTCCAAATCGCCCGATTCGGGCGGATAGAGCGTGGCGCTATCGCTGATAGAGCGAATGGCGTTGGTGGCGTTCTCGATGCGCGGCTTCTCGGTGGTTGGCTTGGCGTTCACCGTGAGTGAGAACACATTGGCAGGCGCAGTATGGAGCGTGTCCACCGCAATCACTTTGGGATGACGGCGCAGGTCTTGGAGGGTGTTCAGGCTCACTGCTTGGCGGAACTCGTCCGTGTCGGTTCCCTCGAAAGGACCAACCACCACCCACGGGTAGTCGGCGCGTTCTATAAGTGGGTTCACTAACTGCACGCCGTCGCCCTCCCAGTCCAGCACGGGGTAGTAATACCAGTCGTGATAGGAACGGCTCACATCGATGGTGAGCAGATGCGAACCAGCTGGTGCGGTGAACACCACCGGCGCCCCTGCAGGCAGAAGTTCCCCGTTCAGGCGCACCTTGTTATTCCAATCCCAGTGATGGTCTACACGGAGGCGGATTTCGGTCGGTTGGCTCACGCGTAGTTCGGTCGCAATCAGTCCGCAGATGAAACGCGGGTTCGCCGTGAGGTCGCCTTCGGCTAAGTAAGGTTTGAGGTCGAACGCCCACGCGCCTTTGGGAGGCTGAACCACTCGTGCCCGAAGCACACGCTGGGGATAGAGGGGTTCAAAAGTCAGGTAGGGGATTGGGCGTGGGTGGAGTTCGCCCCACGGCTCACAGCCCACTTCACCAATCTCGACCGCTTCGTTCCAGTCGTAGTCATCAAATTTCGGCATCGTCCAATCGCCGATAGCGCGTCGGGCGTCGTAGTGTTCATCGAAACCGAGCTGGCACGACATTCGGCTCGCACGGCGGTCGAAGGCGGGGTGCGGTGCATTCAGCCAAGAAGCATCGCTCGCTGCGACAATCCTGCCGTCCGCTTCCACTTGGGCAATCAGCCCCCCGCGTCCTTTGCCCCGCACATAGTCGTACTGGAAGTTGCCCATGCCCCAGTGATGTACCAGCACCGCAATCGCATTGAGACCGCCATGAGCAAACTGGGTCACATCGTGAACATCGTAGTACCAGTGATGATAGAACCCGCGCACAGGTCCGTGCCCAATAAAACGCCCATTGAACCAGAGTGTGTAGCGCGAATCGGCACTGATAGCGACCTTCACTTCACGAAATCCGCCTGCAAGCTGGAACTCTTTGCGCACGCACCAGTAGAAATTGCGGGGCGACGGCTCGCCCGGCGACCAAATCCAACGCGCTCGCCAATTCATAGACAATTTGTTCCATAAGGCTGGTGCGAATCCTGCAAATTAGGACTAAAGTCCCTATGAGTAAGACTACTCAGTGCTGTATCATACAGGCAAGAATGCTGGAGGCGAGGCTCAAGAGGGAAGAACCTCCAGCACTGAAGCCCAAATTAGGACTAAAGTCCGTAGGGGGATGGAAACTTTTTGGTGTATAATGGGTATACTATTTAGCAACGCTCGTGACGGTGTTGCACGACACAGAGGGCTAAGTCCCTGCCGTGCCTGCCAAGCCGGGTCAGGTTGCCAGCCTGCCCGGCTTTTTTGTGGTATACTGAGCCTATGGCATCACTCAAACCGCTCATCGGGATTACCTGCAACTGGAAAGCCCACGACTCAGGAGGCTACCTGCGACTGGACGACGCCTACGCACAAGCAGTATCGCGAGCAGGGGGACTGCCCGTGCTGATTCCCACGCGCTCCGACGCAGAAGCGTTAGCCGACCGCTTGGACGGCTTGGTCATCCCTGGTGGCGATGATATCGACCCGCGCCACTATGGTGAAGAACCCCATCCTGCAACCCAGATTGTGAGCGCACCTCGCTTCGAACAAGAGTGGGCAACTCTCCAAGCGTTTGAGGCGCGCCAGAAGCCGATTTTGGGCATCTGCTATGGCTGTCAGCTGATGAATGTTTGGCGCGGAGGCACACTCTATCAACACCTACCCGATTTAGAGACCGTGACGCTCCAGCACCGCAAACACGACGAAGACCCCGACCACCCGCGCCACTTCGTGCACATCGAGACCGATTCGTTCCTGTATCGTCTGATCGGTATGAGCCAGACCGAGACGGTGAGCGCGCACCACCAAGCGATTCGGCAGGTGGGACGCAACCTGCGCACTGTCGCCTACTCACCCGACGGCGTCATCGAGGCGATAGAGGACAGTTCGCTTCCCTTCTTTGTGGGCGTGCAGTGGCATCCTGAACGCGACCCCGACGCCCCCGCCACGCGTGCGCTGTTTCAGGCGTTCGTGCGCGCTTGCCGAGGCGAACTCAAATAAAAAAATGCGCCGTACGGGGCGAGACCGCACGGCGCAGTACCCTCGCGCAGGCATTAGGGGAGAGGACTAAGCCTTTCCGATAATGGCATCCATAGTATCCCCCGCCCTACATTAAGGGCAGGTTAAACTCGGTTAAGAGACTGTAAAATTTTGGGAGGAGCGCGGCTTCCTGTATCCACCTGAAAAATTTCCCCAATTTGCCCTCAACCCCTTGACAACACCGCCCGTTATAGGGTATTATTTAGCCACGCTAAACATTAGGAGGCTCACCGTGACTGAGAAGACACCAATTTTGGAAGTGAAGAATCTATGGGTCAGACTACCAGACGAAGAAGAGTATATCCTGCGCGGGATGGATTTGGCTATCTATCCTGGTGAGGTACACGCGCTGATGGGACCGAACGGTTCGGGCAAGTCCACGCTTGCGAAAGTGCTGGCGGGACATCCAGGCTATGAGGTCACCGATGGCGAAATCCTGTTTAAGGGCGAGGACATTCTGGAGATGGAACCCGACGACCGCGCCCGTGCGGGGCTGTTCCTTGCGTTCCAGTATCCGATGGCAGTGCCCGGCGTCACGATTGCCAACTTTATGCGCCTCGCCTACCAGCGCCGATTCGATAAGGAAGTGAAGTATGGCGATTTCTATAAGATACTGCTCCAGCACCTGAAGAAGTTAGAGATGGACGCCTCGTTCGCAGCGCGTCCCGTCAACGAGGGCTTCTCTGGAGGTGAGAAGAAGCGTTTTGAAATCGTGCAGATGTCCCTGCTGGAACCCCAGCTCGCCGTGTTAGACGAGACCGACTCGGGTCTCGATATCGACGCGCTCAAGGTCGTTTCGAACGGTGTGAACCAAATGCGCTCGCCCGAGCGTTCGTTCTTGGTGATTACCCACTACCAGCGCATCCTGAACTATATCACGCCCGACTATGTACATGTGATGGTGGAGGGTCGAGTGGTGCGTTCGGGCGGTGCGGAACTGGCACAGCAACTCGAGGAGAAGGGCTACGACTGGATCCGTGGGGAGCTCGCTGCTGCCAATACCTGAGGAGGGCTATGAAAATGGCACAACAGGATATTCTCAATCTGGGTCAAGATTATGTTCAGAAGTATGGTTTCTACGATACGATTGAACCCGTGTTCCAGACGGAGCGCGGTCTCACTCGGCGCGTCATAGAGGAAATCTCCTACCAGAAGAACGAGCCGAAGTGGATGCGCGACTTCCGCCTTGAGGCGTATGAAATCTTCATGGCAAAGCCGATGCCCGCTTGGGGTCCCGACCTATCACGCCTGAACTTCGACGAGATTGTCTACTACATTAAGCCGACTGAGCGTCAAGGACGCAGTTGGGACGAGGTGCCCGAGGACATCAAGCGCACCTTCGACCGACTGGGCATCCCCGAGTGGGAGCGCAAGTTCCTTGCAGGAGTCGGCGCACAGTACGACAGCGAGGTGGTCTACCACAGTCTCGCCAAGCAGTGGGAAGAGAAGGGAGTCATCTTTGTGGACACCGATACTGCCGTGCGCGAGTATCCCGACCTCGTGAAGGAATATTTTGGAACGGTCATTCCGCCCCACGACAACAAGTTCGCCGCGCTCAACTCGGCGGTCTGGTCGGGTGGTTCGTTCGTCTATGTGCCTGCGGGTGTGCATGTGGACATTCCTCTGCAAGCCTACTTCCGAATCAACGCCAAGAACGCCGGTCAGTTCGAGCGCACACTGATTATCGCAGAGGAAGGCTCGTTTGTGCATTACGTCGAAGGTTGCACCGCCCCGGTCTACGCCGAGGAAGCCCTGCACAGCGCAGTGGTCGAGATTATCGTGAAGCCCGGTGCGCGCGTGCGCTACACCACCATTCAGAACTGGTCGCGCGATGTGTACAACCTCGTCACCAAGCGCGCCGTTGCCTACCGAGACGCCGTGATGGAGTGGGTGGACGGCAACATTGGTTCCCGTGTGACTCAAAAGTACCCCAGCGTCTACCTGATGGAACCTGGTGCACGCGGGGAGATTCTGTCGGTGGCGTTCGCAGGCGACGGTCAGCACCAAGACACGGGAGGCAAGGTCATCCACGCGGCGCCCTACACCAGTAGCCGAATCACCTCAAAGTCGATCTCCAAGGGCACGGGGCGCGCCTCCTATCGTGGGCTGGTGCAGGTTCTGCCCGGTGCGCACAACAGCAAGTGCAATGTGGAGTGCGACGCCCTGTTGTTGGATGAGGACGCCAAGACCGACACCTATCCCTACATCGAAATCAACGAGAAGGAAGTCACCATCGGGCACGAGGCGCGTGTTAGCAAGGTCAGCGAGGAGCAGCTGTTCTACCTTCAGTCGCGCGGGCTGAAGAAGGACGAGGCGCTCACGCTGATTGTGTCGGGCTTCATCGAGCCACTGGCGAAGTCGCTCCCGATGGAGTATGCCGTCGAGCTGAACCGCCTCATCGAGCTCGAGATGGAAGGTTCAGTCGGTTAACCTCATACCCGCTCCCTCACAGCCAGCCCGGTCGGCACTGGGCTGGCTTTTTTTGTCTACCCTGTGTTGGAAAGCAGACTGCTTGGGAAAAACCTTACAGACCACGAAACTCTTTGGGAACCTCTTCTATGCCCTGAGGAATTGGCTCACCGTGCTTTTTGAGACTTTCCAAGTAACCGACAATAGCGTCTCGAACATCTCTAATGCTTCCTCTTTCGTCTCGCCCTGCGTCACGCAACCTGGTAGAGCGGAAACCGAGACGATATATCCCCCCTCTTCTGCTGGTTGCAGGTAAATGTGAAACCGTTCCATAAGCTTCGTCATCCTGATTGCCAGTTGCAGAGATTATACCTGCCCGTTCGGTACAATAAGTCTATGCCATCAGTGCGCCGAGTACTTCTGCTGAATGGACCGAACTTGAACCTGTTGGGCACGCGCGAACCCGAAATCTACGGCACGACCACGCTGGAGCAGTTAGTCCAGCGTGTGACAGAGTTCGCGCAGGCACAGGGAATCGAAATCCGCCCTCTCCAGTCCAACCACGAGGGCACGCTTATCGATGCGATTCACGAAGCGCGGGGCTGGGCAGACGGGATTATTGTGAATGCAGGAGCCTACACCCACACCAGTATCGCCCTGCGTGATGCGATTGCAGGGGTGGGTATCCCTACGGTCGAGGTACATCTGAGCAACATCCACGCCCGTGAGCCGTTCCGCCATACTTCGCTGATTGCGCCAGTCTGTATCGGACAGATTAGCGGGTTCGGCACTGACAGTTATCTCTTGGCGGTGCAGGCGTTGGTCTATTATTGGGAACAGCGAGCAAAAGCGGAGCGTGTGCCATAATATTGAATAATGCGGTTCAATCGTGAGGCGATTCGGGGATTCCTAAAAAACTGGTGCCCAAACGAACATGTCCAGAGCGTGGTTGAAATCACGCCCGAATATCTCCAACACCTCGGTATTTGCGCACTCCTGTTGGACTTGGACAACACGATTACCCCTTGGCGCAGTCGGCGCGTGCCCGACGAGGTCGTCCAGTGGATTGAGCAGATGCACTCGGCAGGGATCAAGCTCTGTTTTGTGTCCAACACGCGCAATATCGGGCGACTCAAGTGGCTCAGCGAACAGTTGAACATCCCCTATGTGCGCGGTCCGATGAAACCCCGACGCACTATGCTCCGGCGAGCGATGGAAACGCTGGGGGTGAAGCCAGAGGAGACTGCTATCGTGGGCGACCAACTCTTCACCGATGTTTGGGGAGGCAATCGGCTCGGCATCTACACCATCTGGGTTCAGCCGATGCATCATCGGGAGTTCATCGGTACGAAAATCAGCCGAAAGATAGAGAAATGGGTGATTCGGCGTGTCACTCCTCACGCGGAGGAATCCTGATGATTGACTCGCACACGCAGTTGGTGGGTGTGCTGGGCTACCCTGTGCGCCATTCGCTCTCGCCACGAATGCATAACCGCGCCTTCGCCGAGCTGGGGCTGAACTGGGTCTATCTGGCGTTCGAGGTGGCGCCTAATGCACTGCCCAACGCAATCGCAGGGATGCGTGGTTTGGGCATTCGCGGGTTGAACCTCACCATCCCGCACAAGGAGGCAGTACGCCCCCTGATAGATGGGCTGACCCCAACTGCCCAGGCGATCGGTGCAGTCAACACGCTTTACTGGGACGACGGTCGTTTGATAGGCGATAACACCGATGCAGGGGGCTTCCTGCGCGCCCTCGAGCATGAGGGAATCGAGCCAAGAGGGATACGGGTGCTGGTGTTGGGCGCAGGTGGCTCGGCGAGGGCGGTAGTCTATGCGCTCCACTCGCAGGGCTGCGAAGTGGTGATTGCGAACCGAACGGTCGAGCGCGCCCAACAGTTAGCGAGTGAGTTCGGAGCATATGCGGTCGTGCCGATGAACGCCGAAAGTCTCGCTCCAATCCTTGCAGAGGTGCAGGGCGTGGTGAACTGTACCTCGCTGGGGATGACTCCGAACGAAGACACGATGCCCGATGTACCGATTGAACTCCTGCCCGATTCTGCGTGGGTGTGCGATTTGGTCTATCGCCCGCTCCAGACACGGCTCCTGCAGACGGCAAGCGCGCAAGGGCTGAAGACGGTTGGCGGGCTGGGAATGTTGGTCTATCAGGGAGCGTTGGCGTTCGAGCGGTGGACAGGTCAGCCCGCCCCTGTAGAAGCGATGTGGCAAGAGGTGGCGTCTTGCTTGGAGTGAGTCTCCCTACTCCGACTGCCGAAGCCGTTCCACAAGGTCGCGCACACGCTTCTCTATCATCGCCCGCACCCGTCGGAACTCCTCGATTGGTAAACCGACGGGGTCGGGGATGTTCCAGTGTTCCTGGATGCCCATGTAGGTTGCTGGGCAGAGTTGGTCGGTACGCGCATCGCACAGGCTCACGACCGCATCGAACTGGCTGATGTCGAACTCATCCACGCTTTTGGAGGCCTGGCGCGTGATGTCGATGCCGATTTCGCGCATCGCCTCGATGGCTAAGGGGTGGACGCGCCCAGCAGGCATTGTGCCCGCGCTGAACGCAACGACCTCGCCCTGCCCGAAGTAGTTGCCGAACCCTTCCGCCATCTGGCTTCGGCACGAGTTGCCCACACACACAAACAAGACCATCTTTAACCTTTTCATCTTAGTAACCTCGCTGTCGGTACTGTTCGATACTGTGCTTATAACGCTCCTGCCCATCGGGTCGGTTGATGCTGGCAAGCACGGTGGGCGGTGTGCCCTCTGCAGTCATCTTCTCCACAATCCCAGCGACCACCGCCCAGAGGGCTACCGCCGCGCCAATCCCCGATGCAGGACAGAACGGCACATCCAACCCGTCCATCGTGAGTAAGCCGTCGCCGTAGGGTGCGCCGTTGTCGATCACCAAATCGACCACCTCGAACAGGCGTTTGCCCGACTCGTGTTCCGACTGGAGCTTGGACGAGTAGTCCAGCGCGGTTAGCCCAATCGTGAACACACCGCGCTCGCGTGCCTGAATCGCCAACTCTACAGGGAACGGTGTCTTGCCCGACACGCTCCCGATAATGAGCACATCGTGTGGCTGGACTCGGCTTCGGTCGAGTGCGGCGCTGACGATGTGGCGCACGGTTTCGGGAGTGGTTTGTGCGCCCAGCCCCTGCGCTTCGCGAAACGGGTTCGGATTGTTCACCGAGAGGTCAAAACTAAGCGGTGAGAACGCCGCCAAGCCCCCTGCGCGGTTGATGAGTTCCCGCGAGACCAGATGCCCTGTGTCGTAGACATGAATTACGCCCTTGTTCTGCAGGCACTGTACGCACCGTTCGACCGCTTGGTGTATCGCTTCCAGCGAGCGTTGCTCTACTTTTCTGATTTGTTCGGTTATCGTATCAAAGTAAATCTGTGGGTATCGCATCGGCTGGAATTGTACCTGAGTGGGATAGCAGAGGGAAGACGCCTACAGGATGACTCATCGGGTATGATTTTAGCGTTATGGCGGTTCCGACAATCAAATTTGGCACAGAAGGCTGGAGAGGTGTGATTGCTGACGATTTCACGGTGGCGAATGTGCGCTTGGTGACCCACGCAATCGCCCGCCATCTAAAGGAGGCTCAGCCCCCCGGCGAGGGTGTGTTGGTCGCCTATGACTGCCGGGCGCAATCGGAGGTGTTCGCGCAAGCTTCGGCACAGGTGCTCAGGAGTTATGGAATGGAAGTTCACCTTGCGCCCCGCCCTGTCTCGTCGCCCGCTGCAGCGCACGCGGTGCTGAAGCATAAACTGCAGGGCGCGGTGATGTTCACCGCCAGCCATAATCCGCCCATCTTTCACGGAATCAAGTTCAAGCCCCACTATGGGGGCGCGGCACTCACTGACATCACCCAGAGCATCGAGCGCCACCTCGCCGACCTTCTGCCTAACTACGAGCGCTATACCGAGCCAGTGGAAGCGGACGGTGTCATCCACACGCTCGACCCTGTACCCGACTACTTAGAGCATGTTCACCAGTTTATCAAAGTAGACGAACTCTACGAGGCGCCCTACCGTGTGGTGACCGATTCGATGCACGGTTCGGGCGCGGGCTATCTGAAAGCGCTCATCTCTCGGCTCGGCATAGAGGTGCACGCCCTGCGCGAAGAGCGCAATCCCTACTTTGGAGGCACAAATCCCGAACCGATGGCGCAGAACCTCCAGCCCCTCATCCAAGCTGTACGCCAACTGAAGGCACACATCGGAATCGCAATCGATGGCGATGGCGACCGAATCGGTGCGGTGGACGAACATGGCAACTTCGTCGATAGCCACCGAATCTTCGCTATTACCTTGCGCCACCTTGTTGATAAGCGCGGAATGAAGGGTGAGGTGGTTAAGACCTTCTCCGTGAGCCAGATGATCGACCGACTTTGTGAACACTACGGTCTGCCGATTGCCGTCACCCCCATCGGCTTCAAGTTCATCTGTGAGCGCATGCTGAAAGGGGGCGTGCTGATGGGCGGTGAAGAGAGCGGAGGAATCGGCATCACCGACTATATGGTCGAACGCGACGGCGTGATGATGGGGCTATTGCTGTTGGAGGCGATGGCGACCAGCGGGCGAAGCCTCTCACAACTGGTGGAGGATGTGTTCGCCATCACGGGTGAGTACCACTACCACCGAATCGACGCCCACTTTGAGCGCGAGCAGATGCCCACCCTGCGCGAACAACTGAAGACGCTCCATCTCGACAAGGTGATGGAGGTGCCCGTCGAGCGACGCGACGATTTGGATGGGGTCAAGCACCTGTTGACCGATGGCACTTGGCTCCTGATGCGCGCTTCGGGAACCGAGCCAGTCGTGCGCATCTATGCCGAGGCACGCACCCCCGACCAAGCACGCCACCTTGCAGAAGAGGGACACCACATCCTCAAACGAATGCTGGAGGCGTGAAACGCAACACTCATGTTCAGTGTGATAAGCTGATAGACTGGGAGAGCGTTCACGAGGGCGGGAGAGAACACCTCATCCCGCCCACGATAGTCTCTGAAATCAGCCTTAAGAACAGCTACCGAAGTTAAAAAGCACGATTAGCAAGTCGGCGTCGTCGACAACACCATCTCTGTTGAGGTCGGCGTAGGGATTATCTGTCCCGAAGTTGAATAGCACAGTGAGCAGGTCGGCGTCATCGATGCAGTCATCGCCATTCACATCCCCAAGCACGACCTGCATCCGCAGGTAGGGGTCGATCGTGTCCCCACCAGGGATTAGCACTTCTTGAAAGGTTGTAGAAAGCGCACCCGCTGGCTTGACCCGAACCTCCCAGACAGGTTGGTAAAATCCTCCATCGTTGAAGAAGTCGGGACCTGTGGCGGAGTTGAGGTAGACTCGCCAAACGCCGTTGCCATCGGCAGTCGTGGAGAAGGTACGCGCAAGATTAGTATTGGGATTGCGTACTTGCACTTCAACAGGGCGTCCTTCACCAAAACTATCTAAGAAACCTATCAGTATCGGGGCTTCTACCTCTTGATTTGCAAAGCGGATGGTTGTGGGAGCCCGACTATTCCCAACTTGCACATCTAGCGCTCCATAGAAGAACCGATGGGGAGGTACATTTGCGGGAAGTATTATAACAAATTGTTTTGAACCTCCTGTTTGTATCGTCAGTGGGAAAGAGTAGTCTTGAGTGAATTGCCTAGGCCAGTTAGCTAACTCTTCTCCAAAGCGGAGTAAACGTTCGCCTCGAAGATAAATTAGCAAATTGCCTGATATATCCACATTTCCGCAATTTGAGATACGAAAGTGCACAATTCGTTCACCCTCTGCAGTACGCAGCGAAGGAAAGAATTGCCAGCAAGCTGAAGGTCTGTGAATAAGGTCACTTGCGTGTTCCCATCTTATGCCTGAAATGCTTACAGTACCACCCATCCACTGTGCGCTTTTACTTTGTATTGTCCAGTAGCTTCCAGATGTTATAGTGCCCGTGGCGATAGAGCGATCTTCAGTACCTGTGAAGAAGTGTTCAAGATGCGGGGGTGGAGGTATTGGTGTGGGTGGGTATTTTATCGAGTCGCGCAGCGTATCTACTGAGTCCAAAGTAGAAATTTCGTAACTTAGAGTCGGTATTGGGAACAGTGCTGAAAATCTCAGAATTGGTTGCGGTGCCCCCGAAATGTCGGGGGTTAAAACTCCTACCTGCTGAATCTGAATTCCATCTCTTGGCACATCTAACGGTTGCGGAATCTTGACGCGCTTCACATACTCCTTGCTTTCGGTTCCTTGAACAACGCGAAACTGAACATAAAAGTCAGCAACAGGCGTCTTGGTGTTCATCTTGAACCGAAAGGTTTTGCTTCCCCCGCCTGGTAGAATACGATCGCTTGCACTACTCGTCTCGAAGCGAAGTGAAAACGGCACAGCATCCCAAGGCACATCCCAGATACCCACCCAGCTGGCGGGTACCGAAGTAGACTGTAAGACACCGGGTGTCGTGTAAAGCACATGAAGCTGGTCTACTGCCCAGCCAGACGCGTTGTTGTTGACTGCCTGCAGTTCATATTCTGGAATGGCGGGATTGACGAGGCTTACGGTGAGCGAAACATTCTGCTGGGGGAACGCTAATCCCCATACCACGAACAAAGCCATCCCACTCAAGAGTCCTTTCACACTCCGCCAGTGCATCATCGTTATCACCTCTACATTATACCACGAAAGTGTGCCCCTATGATGAGGTTCACTGAGTGTTGTGAGGCGTTGAAGACTCCTGAAGGCAGGTTCGTAGACGCTGACGCGCGTGCTGGCGTGCGCGTATGACAGCGCGTGGGGGGAGTTGCAACATCTGCGCAATCTCGCGGTCGCGCAAAGGAACCTGTGCTAACATAGGAGCGAGTGTGTCAAGCCCCAAATGAGACGCGAGTGTCTGCCCTCCCACTTCCAACAGTGCTTCCAGCAGGTCGCAATCCAAGTGAAGCAAGAATGCCAAAGCATGATGACGGGGCATGCTCAGCAAACTGTGAACAACTGTTTTGACACAAATATGTTCGCTCTCGTCGTCTGGAGAGACAGCGATTAGGCAATCGGGAGGTAGGCTCTCCAACGAAATATCTCTCGGACGACGAGATTGAAAACGACAGTAGATACGATAGGCAACTCGCTTGACGAAACCAACAACACAAGGTTTCCAGTCTTCGGCATCTTCTGGCACTTTGAAGTGAAGGGTTGCAATCAACACCTCGCCCAGGATGTCTTCTAAATCCTCGCGACTCAACGGGCAGGCGCTTGCACTGTTCCATCTCAAGAGCATTTTCCAAGCATGTTGACGAACGAATTGAAGCACCTCTTCGGTCACTTCTTCTTTCCAAATATGTTCGCTCTCAGCCATATCATACTTCGCTTGCAGTGTCATGGTTTTTCGCCTCCTTGAGAGGTTCTGTCGTAGTGTACAATACGGCACTGAAAATCCACTGAAAACACGCTGAAGGGCGCACATTCAGGAAATCAAGTTTTCCTACAGATGAGCCGGGGCTACACTTTGCGGATGGGCAGGATGCCCGTGCCACGAATGGATTCTTCAAAAACCCCTCATCAGACGGGGTACACTACAAGGGATGGAGACTGCTTTTAAGGCAGAATTGCGCCCACAGGAGTACCATCAACTTGCAGAGTGGTTCCACCAAGTGGCACAGGGTAATGGTGGCATAACCTTTCTTGCAGGTGATTGGGGTATGGGACGCACCACCATGCTTCGCAAAGGGAGCGCCCTTGCCGAAGAACTTGGGCTGGTTGTGGTAGACAGCTGGTGCCGAGGTGAGCAAGGCGAACCTGCTTGGCTACCGCTCGCCTCCCTGATAGAGCAGGCTTTGCGCCACTATGAAGACGACCCACAGTCCGTACCGCTTGCAGAACAGTTCCACCGATGGATGAACGCACCCCAATCGTGGCACATCCCGTTGCAATTTATGCGCCTACTGCGCCCTCTCGCACGCAAACGCCCTCTTCTGCTTTGTGTCGACGACTTTCACCTTGCCTCTGACAACTTCGTTCGGCTCATCCAAAGTTGGCTTTTGAGTATTCGTTTCGAGCCAATTGGTATACTCTTGACCGTCTGCACTCCAGTGGAACGCCCTCTCCTGCACGACTTAATGCGCCAAAGTGGTGAGCACTCTGTTGCTCGGATTCTAGAACTTGCTCCCCTGCCGCTTGAAGCGACTCGATGTTTAATCAAAGCTTGGTCTTCTGATATAGCAGAAGATGAACACCTGGTCTGTGCTTTGCATGAGCGCACGCGGGGTTGCCCCCTGTTCATTACCGAACTCTTACGCCAAACGGAATCGTGGATAGACGCGTGGCGTCAACAAGCAGATTTGAGCCAAGTGCTTCCTACCAGCCTGAAAGGAGTGATCCTCCAACGGGTGAGCGAGCTTTCGGTGCAGGAACGAGACCTATTAAACTGGCTCAGCTGTTTCGAGTCGGCTATCTCAACCGAGCTGTTGCCCACTCTGCTGAATGTGAGCGCGCGTTCGATGTCGCGCCGATTAAAGAGCCTCATCGAATCGGGGTGGCTGGAGCATCTGCACGGTGAGAGTAGTCTCCTTGCTTGGCGTCATCCTTTGGTGCGCGAAACCCTTTACAACTCCGTTCCGCTTGCTAAGCGTGCCCAGATGCATCGTCGGATTGTAGAACACCTCGAGGCGACCTATCAGGCTCAGAGGAGCCAGAAGCCAGAGAGGAGTTCCATTCAAACTCAGCCATTCGTTCTCGGCGATCAGACCACTTTAGAGGAACATCGATGGCTCCATTGGATGCGCTCAGAACCTGATGAGGTGGTGCTTGCCCATCTATGGGAGGCGCATCAGCAGGCGCGTTTTCGATCGAATCCGCGACTTCGTCTTGAACTGCTCGACGCTTGCCTCCGCGCGGCGAACCGTGTAGGCGATCAAGCCAAACGCGTCCAGCTGCTGTGTGAGCGTCCCCACTTGATGTTTTGGCTACCTGATGGTTTACCTCGTGCGGTAGAAGCTTCTCAGGAGGCGCTTGCCGAGTTGCAAATCCATCGCGAGTACGACCCAGACCGTTCCCTGTGGATACAGATTCACTGTGCACTGGCAGGACAATTGGCACAGATGGGGCGTGCAGGAGAGGCTAATGTCGCAATTAGCAATCTACTTGAGCAAAGCGATTGGTCGTCAACCCAGCGGTCTATGCTGGAACTCACGCTTGCTTATTTACACCATTGTCAGGGCAATCTCCGCGATGCGTATCAACTGCACAAGACCGTCTGGCAAAGGATGCGACACGACCGCGAGTGGTGGCAACGATGGGCTGGCGTGTCACGATACACGCTCCAGTACGCACTTGACTGGGGTGATCTCCAAATGGTGCGCGAGGTAATGGCTCAGTTCAGCCAGTGGGCAACCCAACCGAACGCTCCCGTCGGATTGATTCAACAGTGGCATCTTTTGCAGGCGAGCTATGCCCACTTCGAGGGGCGGGGCGCAGAGCAACTCTATCATACGCGCTCCGCTCAATCGGTCTTCAACACACCGAATGTTGTCCGAGAAGTTCCTGAACCGATGGAGGGAGAGATTTCTTCGTTGTATGAGAGTTGGTTCAACGCCCTTCTGTATCGTGACCCTGCCTCTGCGCTTCATCTTGCCGAAAAGTCGTTGTCGATGGTACGTCAAGCGGTCAGTTATGAGCGTGAGACCGAATGGCTATACAAGCGGGCGAAAGCATTACTGGAGATGGAAAAAGGGCACGATGCCTACGAATCGATTCAGCAAGCAAAACGCCTTGCCCACCGACTTGGTAATCGCTTTCTACTTGCACGATGTACGCTGTTAGAAATCGAACTCGCCTTACTCTCTCTTTCAGATAAAAACAATACGGAGGTTTTTCTGATGTTAGAGCGGTCGAAGGAGTTCGTCTCAACACTTGCCCTACCCGAGTTGGTGGGGGAGTGGTATCGGCTTCATTCAGTCGCTCTTATGCGGGCAGGTGATGTTGAGTCGGCGGCTGTGGAAGCGCGTCAGGCAGTTGAAGTTGCCGAGAAGTGGGGACATGCGCTCTATCGAGGTTTGGCGTCTCTTCAACTGGCTGATGTGACAGAGGACCGTTTGATGCGCGAGTGTGCCGAGAGATTACTCAGTGGATACGGGGCTCCGCTTTGGTGGCGGCGGGTACAGCGACCGCATTCTGCAGTTGAGTGGGTCAGTGAGCGTGGTTGGGAAATCGAACTGCATCTGTTGGGCAGAGCGCAAGTGTGTTTTCGCGGACGCACGATTTCGCCTAACGACTGGGTTAGCCCGCGTGCCCGCGCTCTATTTTGTCATCTTGCTCTCCTTCAGGGGCGTCCTCTGCATTCCGAGATACTCTGCGAACAACACTTTCCCCACCTAAGTCCAGAACGAGCGCGTGTGAACTTGCAAACTACGATTTCCGCCGCGCGACGGTCGTTGCGTCACGTATTAGGAGAAGAGGCTGGCGAGTGGCTCCGCTACGAATCGGGGCACTACCGATGGGCGCCAGAACACACTTGGGCAATCGATGCTTATGAGTTTGAGCGAGTCGCTCGTGAAGCCCTAACACTCACTGACTCTTTGGTTCAGGAAGAACGCTTAGACGAAGCACTATCCTTGTATCAAGGCGACCTCCTACCTGATTTTGCAGAAGAGGCGTGGTGCTTACCACTCCATCACCGATTTCGAAATCTCTATGCGGAGTGTTTACTTGCCCGAGCCCAGGTTGCTTTTCTCTTGGGAGACCACAAAAGGTCTGTAGAGTACGCCGAGCGTCTTGTTCAGATGGACACCTGTGATGAGGCAGCGACACGCTTGTTAATGCAAGCCTACAGTGCCTTAGGGCGTCGTGCTGACGCTTTACAGGTTTATGCACGCTGTCAGAAAGCCCTTGCAGAGCTCCTCAACACGACCCCCTCCGAACCTACTCGCCGCATCTACGAGTCAATCTTGAAGGGATAGACAAACCGTTTGTGTCGATCAGGGTTAGATGGATATCGTTTGGAATTGGCTTTATCCTAACCCGACTTTCCTGTCGATAACGATGAGAGTGCCATAGAGGAAAGGTGCACAAAGGCGAAATCGCTCCCCTATCCGTCACCCTGAGCGAAGCGAAGGGTCTCAGTGTCGCCCCTGTTGAGATTCTTCGCCTTCGGCTCAGAATGACGAGAGAGGGGCAATCAGAATGATT
>FWPV01008263.1_pt1 | contig 18289 bp, 30 predicted proteins | sample 2228371 | NCBI WGS metagenome assembly FWPV01 (sample SAMEA103939776, study PRJEB20133) | metagenome
CGTCGAGGAACAGGCGACCGAGGAACAGCAGACCGAGGGGTCGGCGGCCGAGACGGCACAGACCGTGGAGGAGTCGGCGGTGGCCGAGCCCACCGCAGCGGAGGAGGTCGCGGAGACGACCCCAGCGGAGGACGCCGAGGCTGGCGGGGCTGCCGGCCGCAACAAGGACGAGGAGGCCTGATGGGCCAGAAGGTCAACCCGTACGGCTTCCGGCTGGGGGTCACCACCGACTGGAAGTCGCGGTGGTTCAGCGATCGTGAGTACCGCGACTACCTCATCGAGGACTGGAAGATCCGCGACTACATCATGAAGCTGCTCCCGCACGCTGCGATCTCGCGCATCGAGATCGAGCGCACGCGGGACCGGCTCCGGGTGGACGTGCACACCGCCCGGCCGGGCATCGTCATCGGCCGGCGTGGTGCCGAGGCCGACAAGGTCCGGGCCGGCCTGGCGAAGATCACCGGCAACAACAAGGTCCAGCTCAACATCGTCGAGATCAAGCAGCCCGAGCTCGACGCCGCGCTGATCGCCCAGGGTGTGGCCGACCAGCTCGCCGGGCGCGTCGCGTTCCGCCGGGCCATGAAGCGGGCCGTGCAGAACGCGCAGAAGGCCGGCGCGTTGGGGATCCGGGTGCAGTGCTCGGGCCGCCTCGGCGGCGCCGAGATGAGCCGGACCGAGTGGTACCGCGAGGGTCGGGTGCCGCTGCACACCCTCCGGGCCGACATCGATTACGGCTTCCGCGAGGCCAAGACCACCTACGGCCGCATCGGCGTGAAGGTGTGGATCTACAAGGGCGACATCCTCCCCTACAAGAGTGCGTCCGAGGACAAGATCGCCCGGGAGGCCGCCATGGCGGTGGGCGAGACCTCCGGCCAGGGTCAGGCCCGCAAGGTGGTCTCCTCAGCCGGGCGCCGCCGGGCCGAAGGTGAGGAGGCCGCCCCCGAGGCCGCGCCGCTGCTCAAGGAAGCCGATCCAGACATCGAGAAGCTCCTGGCGGAGGAAGAGGAGATCGAGCGCCGCACCCGCCAGAGCCACGAGACGCCGCACTTCCGGCCGTTCGAGGACTGATCGCCATGTTGATGCCCAGGAAGGTCGCGCACCGCAAGCACCAGCGGGGACGGATGAAGGGTGCCGCCAAGGGTGGGACCGAGCTCGCCTTCGGCGACTACGGCATCCAGGCCCTCGAGCCCGGCTGGATCACCGCCCGCCAGATCGAGGCGGCCCGAATCGCCATGACCCGCCACATCCGCCGTGGCGGCAAGGTCTGGATCAACGTCTTCCCCGACAAGCCGGTCACGCAGAAGCCGGCCGAGACCCGCATGGGCTCGGGCAAGGGCAACCCCGAGAAGTGGGTCGCCGTCGTGCGCCCGGGGCGCATCCTGTTCGAGCTGTCGTTCCCGAACGAGGAGACGGCCAGGGCCGCCATGGAGCGGGCCATCCAGAAGCTCCCGATGAAGGCCCGGGTCATCACCCGCGAGGAGGCGATCTGATGGCGACCGCACGAGAGCTGCGTGACCTCGGGGACGCCGAGCTGCTCGAGCGCCTGGCCGAGGCCAAGGAGGAGCATTTCAACCTCCGGTTCCAGCATGCCACCGGGCAGCTCGAGAACACCGCCCGGCTGGCACAGGTGAAGAAGGAGATCGCCCGTCTGCACACGCTGCTGCGTGAGCGGGAGATTGCAGCGGCCGAGGCCATGGAGGCATGAGCGAGATGGCTGAGAACCCCACCGGCGCCCCGGCCCGTCGTGCCCGCAAGGTCCGCGACGGCATCGTGGTGTCCGACAAGATGGACCGGACCGCGGTCGTGGCGGTGATCGAGCGGGTGCGCCACCCGAAGTACGGCAAGACCGTGCTGCGCACCAAGAAGCTCTACGCCCAGGACGACACCAACGACGTGCGCGTCGGCGACCGTGTCCGGGTGATGGAGACCCGCCCGCTGTCCAAGCTCAAGCGGTGGCGGATCGTCGAGGTCCTGGAGCGTGCCAAGTGATCCAGCAGGAATCCCGTCTCCGTGTCGCCGACAACAGCGGCGCCAAGGAGGTGCTCGTCATCAAGGTGCTCGGCGGCACCCGCCGTCGCTACGCCTCGATCGGCGACATCTTCATCGCAACGGTCAAGGACGCCATCCCCGGGGCTGCGGTCAAGAAGGGTGACGTCGTCAAGTGCGTGGTGGTGCGGGTGAAGAAGGAGAAGCGCCGCCAGGACGGCAGCTACATCCGCTTCGACGAGAACGCCGCCGTGCTCATCAAGGACGACCAGACCCCGCGTGGCACCCGCATCTTCGGTCCGGTGGGCCGCGAGCTGCGGGACAAGAAGTTCATGCGGATCGTGTCGCTCGCGCCGGAGGTGATCTGACGATGAAGATCAAGAAGGGTGATCGCGTCGTCGTGCTCCAGGGCAAGGACCGCGGCAAGGAGGGCATCGTGCTCGAAGCCTTCCCCGCCGAGCAGAAGGTCATCGTCGAGGGCGTGAACATTGCGAAGAAGCACCAGAAGCCGCGCCGGCAGAACCAGCAGGCGGGCATCATCGACAAGGCCATGCCCATCCACGTGTCGAACGTGGCACTGCTCGACGGCGGCAAGCCGACCAGGGTCGGCTACCGCTTCGAGGCCGACGGCACCAAGGTGCGGGTGGCCCGCAGGACGGGGGCGGATCTGCCGTGACCACCACCACCATCGAACGCCCGCGGCTGCGCCGGAAGTACGAAGAAGAGGTCAAGGCCGCCCTCGCCGAGCAGCTCGGCCTCGACAACCCCATGCAGGTCCCGCGGTTCGAGAAGATCGTCATCAACATGGGTGTCGGCAAGGCCACCCAGCAGGCCTCCCTGCTGGAAGGTGCCCTGCGGGACCTGACCGTGATCGCCGGCCAGAAGCCGGTGGTGACGAGGGCGAAGGCGTCGATCGCCGGGTTCAAGCTCCGGGAGGGCAACGCCATCGGCTGCAAGGTCACCCTGCGCGGCGACCGGATGTGGGAGTTCCTCGACCGGCTGATCTCGCTGGCCATCCCCCGCATCCGTGACTTCCGCGGCCTGTCGCCCTACCAGTTCGACGGCCGGGGCAACTACACGTTCGGCGTGACCGAACAGATCATCTTCCCGGAGATCGACTACGACAAGATCGACCAGACCCGGGGCATGGACATCACCATCGTGACCACGGCCCGCACCGACGCCGAGGGTAAGGCCCTGCTCGACGCCGTCGGCTTCCCGTTCAAGCGGGGTGCCGACGCTGGGCCGCCGCCGAAGAAGGTGAAGAAGGTCGTCAGGCGTGGGCCGCAGAAGGGCGCGAAGAGCGCGAAGGCTCAGGCGCCGGCCAAGGGCAAGAAGAAGAAGTGACCGGGATCAGGTAAGGGGCGCAGACGCACATGGCCAAGAAGGCTCTGATCCAGAAGCAGCAGCGCAAGCCGAAGTACAAGGTGCGCGCCTACACGCGGTGCCGCCGCTGCGGCCGCCCGCGCAGTGTGTACCGCAAGTTCGGGCTGTGCCGCCTGTGCTTGCGCGAGATGGTCCACGCCGGCGAGGTCCCGGGCGTGACGAAGGCCAGTTGGTGAGGTGACGCGATGACCATGACCGACCCCATCGCCGATATGCTCACCCGGCTGCGCAACGCCAACGTGGCGATGCACGACGAGGTGCGGATGCCCTCGTCCAAGCAGAAGGTCGCCCTCGCCGCGATCCTGCAGAAGGAGGGCTTCATCGAGAGCTACTCGGTGTCGCCGTCCCCCAACGGTCCGGGCGAGATCCTGACCATCACCATGAAGTACACGCCCGACCGGGCCCGGACCATCACCGGGCTCCGCCGGGTCTCCAAGCCCGGCCTGCGCGTGTACTCCAAGGCCGACAAGGTGCCCCGGGTGCTCGGAGGCCTCGGTGTCGCCGTCCTGTCCACCAGCCACGGCCTCATGACCGACCGCGAGGCGCGCAAGCGCCACGTGGGCGGCGAGGTCCTCTGCTACGTGTGGTGAGCTGAGCCATGTCCCGTATCGGTCGAACCCCCATCCCCGTGCCCGCCGGCGTCGACGTCAGCGTCGACGGTCGCACCGTCACGGTGAAGGGCCCCAAGGGCGAGCTGTCCCGGCCCATCCCCGGCGCCATCACCATCCGCCAGGAGGGTGACACCCTCGTCGTGGAGCGTCCCGACGACGCCAGGCAGAACCGCGCGCTGCACGGGCTCACCCGCACCCTCGTGAACAACATGGTCGTCGGCGTGACCGCCGGGTTCGCGAAGGAGCTCGAGATCGTCGGTGTCGGCTACCGGGCCGAGGTGCAGGGCAACAACCTGCGGCTGGCGCTCGGTTTCAGTCACCCGGTGTTCGTCGAGGCGCCCGAGGGGATCAGCTTCGAGGTGCCCCAACCCACCCGCATCGTGGTCAAGGGCATCGACAAGGAGCGGGTCGGCCAGGTCGCAGCCAACATCCGGTCTATCCGCAAGCCCGAGCCCTACAAGGGCAAGGGGGTCCGGTACGCCGGCGAGAAGATCCTCCGCAAGGCCGGGAAGACCGGGAAGTAGGAGTCCGCCCATGTCCTCCGCCCAGCACAAGCGTGAACTCCGCATCCGGCGCCACCGCCGGGTGCGCAAGAAGGTGTCCGGCACTGCGGCACGCCCGCGGCTCGCGGTGTTCCGGTCGAACAAACACCTGGTCATGCAGGTCATCGACGACGAGGCCGGCCGCACCCTGGCTGCGGCATCCACGCTCGAGCCGGCGGTCAGGGCCGCCGGCCCCACCGGCAACGTCGCCGCCGCGGCCCGGGTGGGCGCCCTGGTCGCCGAGCGGGCCAAGGCCGCCGGGATCGAGCGGGTCGTGTTCGACCGCGGCGGCTTCCTGTACCACGGTCGGGTGGCCGCCGCCGCCCAGGCCGCCCGAGACGCCGGACTGGAGTTCTGAGATGGCAGCCATCGACACCTCGGGCCTGCGTGAGTCCCGGGTCATCAACATCAACCGCGTGGCCAAGGTCGTCAAGGGCGGCCGGAGGTTCTCGTTCACCGCGCTCGTGGTGATCGGCGACGGCAACGGCCGGGTCGGCCTCGGGTACGGGAAGGCCAAGGAGGTGCCACTGGCCATCCAGAAGGGCACCGAGGAGGCCAAGAAGAACCTGTTCAGCGTCCCCATGGCCGGCACCACCATCACCCACGAGGTGATCGGCGAGACCGGCGCCGGCCGCGTGCTGCTGAAGCCTGCGGCACCGGGCACCGGGGTCATCGCCGGCGGCGCCGCCCGGGCGATCCTCGAGGAGGCCGGCATCCGTGACGTGCTGGCCAAGTCGCTCGGCTCCGACAACTACATCAACGTGGCCCGGGCCACCATCCAGGGCCTGCGCTCGCTCAAGCGGCCTGACGAGGTCGCCCGCCGCCGCGGGCTCTCGCCGGAGGAGATCATGCCGGCCGGCCTGTGGCGGGCCTACAAGGAGACCCAGCGCAGCCAGTCGCTCCCGGCCGAGGAGGCATGACGATGGCCCAGCTCAAGGTCACCCAGGTGCGGTCCAGCATCGGCACCAAGCCCAAGCACCGGGGCACCCTGCGTGCGCTCGGTCTGCGGGGCATCGGCAAGAGCAACGTGCTCCCCGACCGGCCCGAGATCCGCGGGATGATCAACCGGGTGCCGCACCTGATCACTGTCGAGGTCGTGGAGGACGAGGGATGAGGATCGACGAGCTCAAGCCGGCACCGGGTTCGAACCGGCGTCGCAAGCGCGTCGGGCGCGGCATCGGCGGGCGCGGCGGCAAGACCGCCGGGCGCGGCACCAAGGGCCAGCACGCCCGTGGGAAGGTCGCCCCCGGGTTCGAGGGTGGCCAGATGCCGCTCAAGCAGCGCGTCCCGAAGATGAAGGGGTTCAACAACCCGTTCCGTGTCGAGTACCAGGCGATCAACCTCGACACCATCGACGCGCTCGGCCTCGACGAGGTCACGCCGGCCACCCTCGCCGAGCACGGGCTGACCCACAAGGGCGCACTGGTCAAGGTGCTGGCCCGGGGTGAGATGACCCGGGCGGTGCGGGTGACGGCCCACGGGTTCTCGGCTGCGGCGAGGGACGCCATCGTCCAGGCCGGGGGTAGCGTGGAGGTGTTGCCCCTGCCGTTCCGGCAGGGCCGTCCCCCGGCCAGGGGCAACCAGTTCGCGAACCGCTAGCCCCCGAGCTGGCGCCAATCGATCGAGGAGAGCCCGGTGTCGAGGCTGGCGAGCCTGAAGAACGTCTTCACGATCACCGATCTGCGCAACAAGGTGCTGTTCACCCTGGCCATGATCGTGGTCTACCGGTTCGGAGCCCACGTCCCGGTGCCCGGGGTCGACTACCAGGCCATCCAGAACCTCCGGGATTCGGCCCGGGACGCCGGCACCCTTGCGTTCCTCAACCTGTTCTCCGGCGGCGCGCTCACCCAGTTCGCCGTGTTCGCGCTGGGGGTCATGCCGTACATCACCGCGAGCATCATCATGCAGATCCTCGGGGTGGTCATCCCCAAACTCGAGGAGTGGCAGAACCAGGGTGCCGTCGGGCAGCGCAAGATCACCCAGTGGACGCGCTACCTCACGATCGCCATCGCGCTGATGCAGGCGACCGGGCTGACGTTCCTGTTCGGTAGGGGAGGGGGGAGCACCTTCCTCGGCAACAACGCGCCGAGCATCGTGCTGCTCCCCGACTTCACCGTCGGCCGAGTGCTCGTCGTGGTGATCACCCTCACTGCGGGAACGGCCCTGCTCATGTGGATCGGTGAGCAGATCACCCAGCGGGGGATCGGCAACGGGATGTCGATCCTGATCTTCGCCTCGGTGGTGAGCTCGCTGCCGTTCCTGTTCGGCCAGGTGCTCGAGGTGGGCGGGCCGGTGATGTTCACCTTCCTCACCACCATCTCGCTGGCCACGCTCGTCGCCATCGTCTTCATCGAACTGGGCCAGCGGCGCATCCCGGTGCAGTTCGCCAAGCGGGTCGTGGGCCGGCGCATGTACGGCGGGCAGAGCACCTATATCCCGCTGAAGGTGAACCAGTCGGGTGTGGTCCCGATCATCTTCGCCAGCTCGATCCTCTACCTGCCGGCGCTGCTGGCCCAGGTGATCCACTGGGACGGGCTGCAGCGGTTCGTGGACCGCCACGTGATCGACCCCTCGAGCATCATCCACATGGTGATCTTCGGGTTGCTGATCATCGGCTTTGCCTACTTCTACACGGCCATCACCTTCGACCCGGTCAAGCAGGCCGACCAGATCCGCAAGCAGGGTGGCTTCATCCCCGGCATCCGCCCGGGTCCCCAGACCGAGCGCTACCTGGCCAAGATCCTCAACCGCCTCACGCTGCCCGGGGCGATCTTCATCGCCGTCATCGCCCTGCTGCCCTCGATCGTGCTCGCCTTCGGTGACGTCCAGATCCCGCTCGGCGGCACCACCGTGCTCATCGCCGTCGGCGTGGCGCTCGAGACCATGCGCCAGATCGACAGCCAGTTGATGATGAGGAACTACGAGGGCTTCCTGAAGTGAGACGCTCCCCCCATCGCCCGGTGGGCGGGGCGCGGTGATCCCGGGCGCCCGGCTCGTCCTCCTCGGCCGGCAGGGGGCGGGCAAGGGCACCCAGTGCACCCGGCTTTCGCGCCACTACGTGGTGCCCCACATCTCCACCGGGGACATGCTCCGGGCCGCGGTCAAGGAGGACACGCCGTTCGGGCGCAAGGCCGACGGCTACATGTCCCGGGGAGAGCTGCTCCCCGACGACGTGATCATCGGGATCGTTGAAGAACGGCTCGCCAAGAGCGACGCCCAGCGGCGCGGGTTCATCCTCGACGGGTTCCCCCGGACGGTGGCCCAGGCCGTCGCCCTCATCGACATCACCATGAACCAGCCGATCGACGTCGTGATCGACCTCGAGGTGCCCCGGGAGCTCGTGCTCGAGCGGCTGGCGGCTCGCCGGGTGTGCCAGGACTGCGGCGCCAACTACTCGGTGGTGAGCCCACCGAAGTACGGCTGGACGTGTGACGTGTGCGGCGGCGACGTGGTGCAGCGGCCGGACGACACCGAGGAGGCGATCCAGCGCCGCCTCGAGCTGTACGACACCCAGACCGCCCCGCTCATCGACTTCTACGAGCGGCGGGGTGAACTGGTGGTGGTCGACGGGGTGGGCCACCCCGACGAGGTGACCGCCCGGCTCATCGCCGCCGTCGACGCCCGGAAGGCACGGGGGCTCGGTTGAGGTCGCCCGCCATCGCCGTGCGGACGGCCGACCAGATCCGGGCCATGCGGGCCGCCGGCCGGGTGGTGGCCGAGATGCACGAGCGGATCCGGGCTGCCGTCCGCCCGGGGGTGACCACCGGCGAGCTCGACGTGCTGGCCCGCGAGGTGCTCGAGCGGCGCGGTGCCGAGTCGAACTTCCTCGGGTACCACGGGTACCCGGCGGTCATCTGTGCGTCGGTCAACGACGAGGTGGTGCACGGGATCCCCGGCCCCCGGCGGCTCGAGGCCGGCGACCTGCTGTCGATCGACTGCGGCGCAGTGGTCGAGGGCTGGCACGGAGACGCTGCGTTCTCGATGGTGGTCGAGGGCTCCAACCCCGAGGCGGCCCGCCTCATCGAGGTGGCCGAGCGGTGCCTGGCCGAGGCCATCGCCAGGCTCGTGCCGGGCGGGCACCTGTCCGACGTCGGCCACGCCGTGCAGTCGACCGCCGAGGCCGCCGGCTACGGGGTGGTCCGCGACTACAGCGGTCACGGCATCGGGCGGGCCATGCACGAGCGCCCCGACGTTCCCAACTTCGGCCTGCCCGGGCGGGGTCCCCGGCTGCGGGCCGGCAACACCCTGGCCATCGAGCCGATGATCACCACCGGTTCCGGTGCGGTGGTCGAACTCGACGACGGGTGGACCGTCGTGACCGCCGACGGCGGTCTCGCCGCCCACGTCGAGCACACCGTGCTGGTGACCGAGCACGGACCGACCGTGCTGACGGCGCCGTGACCGGGGCGGAGTTGTGGTCGCCGGAGCGGATGGCTAGCATGCTCAGCCGGCCCGTCGTGCGCTCGCGCGCTCCGTTCGCCACCACCAGCCCGTTCCGAGCCGGGTGTGGCGCCGTGCTCGAACGTCTCGCGGAGGAGTGAGACCCTGCCGAAGCCGAAAGAAGACGCCATCGTCATGGAGGGGAAGGTCATCGAGCCCCTCCCCAACGCCATGTTCCGGGTCGAACTCGACAACGGCCACCAGGTCCTGGCCCACATCTCCGGGAAGATGCGGATGCACTACATCCGGATCCTCCCCGGTGACCGGGTCCAGGTCGAACTGACGCCCTACGACCTCAGCAGAGGCCGCATCACCTACCGCTACAAGTGAGAGAGACGCCATGAAGGTCCGACCGAGCGTCAAGAAGATCTGTGAGAAGTGCAAGGTGATCCGCCGCCACGGGCGGGTGATGGTCATCTGCGAGAACCCCCGGCACAAGCAGCGTCAGGGCTGAGGAGCGCATTTCGATGGCACGTATCGCCGGAGTCGACATCCCGCGGGAGAAGCGGGTGGAGATCTCCCTCACCTACATCTACGGCATCGGGCTCACCACCGCCCAGAAGCTGCTCGCCGAACTCGGGATCGACCCCGACACCCGCGTGCGGAACCTCACCGACGAAGAGGTGAACCGCATCCGTGCCTACGTGGACGCGAACCTGAAGGTCGAGGGCGACCTGCGCCGTGAGGTCGCCCAGGACATCAAGCGCAAGATCGAGATCAACTGCTACCAGGGCATCCGCCACCGCAAGGGCCTGCCGGTCCGTGGGCAGCGGACGCACACCAACGCCCGGACCCGCAAAGGTCCGAAGAAGACGGTGGCCGGGAAGAAGAAGGCCGTGAGGAAGTAGGGCCATGGCAAAGCCGAAGCCGGGCGGGCGTCGTCCCCGCAAGAAGGAACGCAAGAACGTCGCCTACGGGGTGGCGCACATCAAGAGTTCGTTCAACAACACGATCGTCACCATCACCGACAGCGAGGGCAACGTGATCTCGTGGGCCTCGGCGGGCAACGTCGGGTTCAAGGGCTCGCGCAAGTCGACCCCGTTCGCGGCGCAGATGGCCGCCGAGAAGGCCGCCCGCGCGGCGATGGAGCACGGGATGCGCAAGGTCGAGGTGCTCGTCAAGGGCCCAGGCTCGGGTCGCGAGACCGCCATCCGCTCCATCCAGAACGCCGGCATCGAGGTGTCCGGCATCAAGGACGTCACCCCGGTCCCGCACAACGGGTGCCGCCAGCCGAAGCGTCGGAGGGTGTGATGGCTCGCTACACCGGCCCCGTGTGCCGGCTCTGCCGGCGGGAGCGCATGAAGCTGTACCTGAAGGGCACCAAGTGCGACACCATGAAGTGCCCGATCGAACGCCGGCCGTACCCGCCGGGTGACCACGGGCGCTCCCGGCGGGCGAGCACCTCGGAGTACCTGGCCCAGCTCCGGGAGAAGCAGAAGGCCCGCCGGATCTACGGCGTGCTCGAGAAGCAGTTCCGCAGGATCTACGCCGAGGCCAACCGCCAGTCGGGGGTGACCGGCGAGAACCTGCTCCGCCTGCTCGAGCTGCGGCTCGACAACGTGGCGTTCCGGGCGTCGTGGGGGGCCAGCCGGGCCCAGGCCCGCCAGCTCGTCCGCCACGGGCACGTGAAGGTGAACGGCAAGCGGGTGACCATCCCGAGCTACCAGCTCCGCAAGGGTGACGTGGTCACCCTGTCGGACAAGGCCCGGTCCTTCATCGTGGTCCGCCAGAACGTGGACACCCTCGACCGGCAGCTGACGCCCTGGCTCGAGGGCGCCGACGGCGGCTACCAGGTCACGGTGCGCGAGCTCCCCCAGCGGGCACACATCGACGTGCCCGTGCGCGAGCAGCTCATCGTCGAGCTCTACTCGAAGTAGCCCACCCACCACCACCCTCGAGGGATCTGCCCATGCTGGTCATCCAACGCCCCACCGTCGAGCCCCTCGGCGAGCCCGAGGGCAACCGGCAGCGGTTCGCCATCGGCCCGCTCGAGCCCGGGTTCGGCTACACGATCGGGAACTCGCTGCGCCGCACGCTGCTGTCGTCCATCCCCGGCGCCGCCATCACCACGGTGCGCTTCGACGACGCCCTCCACGAGTTCGACACCATCCCCGGGGTCACCGAGGATGTCACCGACATCATCCTCAACCTCAAGGACGTGGTCGTGTCGTCCACGTCCGACGAGCCGGTGGTGGTCCGCCTGGACGTCCGTGGGCCGGCCGAGGTGACCGCGGGCGACATCCGGCTGCCCAGCGAGGTGGAGATCCTCAACAAGGATCTGCACATCGCCACCCTGAACGCCAAGGGGCGGCTCGCCATCGACCTGACCGTCGAGCGCGGCCGCGGCTACCTGTCGGCCGAGCGGTCCACCGACAACCGGACCATCGGGGTGATCCCGATCGACGCGATCTTCTCGCCGGTGCGCCGGGTCACGTTCATCGTCGAGCCCACCCGGGTCGAGCAGTCGACCAACTACGACCGGCTGGTGCTCGATATCGAGACCGACGGCTCGATCAGCCCGGCCGACGCGCTCGCCTCGGCCGGCGACACGCTGCGCAAGCTGATGGAACTCGTGGCCGGGATGAGCGAGGCGCCCGCCGGGCTCGAGCTCAGCGAGATGGTCGGGTCCGTGGCCGGCTCGCCCGATCTCGACCGCCCGATAGAGGACCTCGAGCTGTCCGAGCGTCCCCGCAACTGCCTGAAGCGCGCCCAGGTGAACACCATCGGTCAGCTCGTGCAGAAGACCGAGGAGGACCTGCTCAACATCACCAACTTCGGCCAGAAGTCCCTGGACGAGGTGAAGCAGAAGCTCGACGAGTGGGGCTTGTCGCTCCGCGGTTCTTGAGGAGGAGCGCCCGTCATGCCTGCGACCCCGCGCCGCGCCGCCCGCTTCGGTGGCAGTGCCGCCCACCAGCGCCTGATGATGGCGAACCTGGCCGCCTCGCTGTTCGCCGCTGAGGCCATCGTCACCACCGAGGCCAAGGCCAAGGCGTTGCGTCCCGTGGCCGAGAAGCTGATCACCAAGGCCAAGAAGGGCGGCCTCCACAACCACCGCCAGGTGGTCGCCTACCTCGGTGACAAGGAGATGGCCGCCAAGCTGTTCAGCGACATCGGCCCCCGCTACGCCGAGCGTCCCGGCGGGTACACCCGCATCCTCAAGCTCGGGCCCCGCCAGGGGGACAACGCCCCCATGGCCCGCATCGAGCTGGTCTGAGCCCGGCCCGTCCCGGGCGTCCACGGTCGTGCACGATCCTGACCGAGCCGCTCCCCCCGGGGAGCGGCTCGTGCGCGTCCGGATGGTCATCGCCTACGACGGCGCCGCCTTCCACGGCTTCGCCGCCAACCCCGGCGTGGTGACCGTGGCCGGCACCCTCCAGGCCGCGCTCGAACGGGTGCTGCGCACCCCGGTGACCCTCACCGGCGCCGGCCGGACCGATGCCGGGGTGCACGCTCTCGGGCAGGTCGTCCACTTCGACGCGCCGGCCGACCGGGTCGACCCGGCACGGCTCCGGGGTGCGGTGAACGGCCTGTGCCGGCCATCGATCGTGTGCCGCTCCGCCGAGGTCGCGGACCCCGGTTTCGACGCCCGCTTCTCGGCCCGCTGGCGGCGGTACCGGTACCGGATCCTGAACCGGCCGGACCCGGATCCGTTCCTGGCGGCGACGAGCTGGCATGTGCCCCGCCCGCTCGACCTGGCTGCGCTCGAGCTCGCCACCTACCCGTTGATCGGCGAGCACGACTTCACCACCTTCTGCCGCAAGGTCCGCGGTGCCGACCCGGCCGAGCCGCCGTCGATGGTGCGCAAGGTGCTCGATGCCGGCTGGGAACCCGCAGCCGACGGCCTACTCAACTTCGAGATCAGGGCGAACGCGTTCTGCCACACCATGGTGCGCTCAATCGTCGGCACCCTGGTCGATGTGGGTCTCGGGCGCCGCCACGCCGGCGACATCCTCGCCCTGCTGCGGGCCCGGGACCGGCGTGGGGTGGGGCCGGTGGCCCCACCCCACGGGCTGTTCCTGGTCGAGGTCGGCTACTGAGCGGGTGTCAGCTCGGGACGATCCGCAGGATCGCCCCGGCGGTGCCGCTGGCGTCGACGGTCACGTACAGCGCCCCGTCGGGGCCCTGGCGCAGCGAGCGCAGGCGCAGGCCGAGCTCGGTGAACAGGTCGGTGGTCCGCAGCGTCGTCGTGCCGGTGCTGTCGAGTTCGACCACCGTGAGCTTGGTGCCGGCCATCGAGGCCACGATCAGCGCCCCGTCCCAGTCCCGCCACTGCGGGCCGGTCACGAAGGTGGAGCCGGCCATCCCCTGGCTGTCGGCCTGGACATAGGCCGGCAGCATCACGTCGGGCAGTGAGGTGTCGGTCATCTCCACGTGGCCGTCGTAGCCGGGAGGGCCGGGGTTCCAGCCGCCGTTGCCCCCAGGTCGCAGCGGGGTCACCTCGTCGTCCCGCCACGAGCCGTGCTCGCTGGTGTAGGGCTGGCCGGTTCCGGGCCGGAACGAGATGCCCTGTGGGTTGCGGTGGCCGTAGGTGTACACGAGCGGGTGCGCCCCGGGCAGACCAGCGCCCTTCGGGTTGCCGTCGCGGTCGAATCGCATGACCTTGCCGGCGAGCGCCTGGAGGTCCTGGGGTGAGGCGCCGCCGTAGTTGTCCCCGACGGTGGCGTACAGCAACCCGTCGGGACCGAACCGCAGCGCCCCGCCGGAGTGGAAGCCGATGTTCCCGCTGCGCCGGTAGCCGATGCCGGTGACGATGTCCCGGTCCCGTTCGAGGCGCAGCCCGTCGTCGGACATCCGCCAGCGGATCACCCGGTTCTCCGCCCCGGACGGCTGGGCCGACGAGGCGAAGGTGTACACGAACCGGTTGGTGGTGAAGGCCGGGTCGACGGCGATGCCGAGCATGCCGCTCTGGCCGACGGCGGCCGCCCGTACGTCGGCCGGCTCGGCCAGGGTGCGGACGGTCCCGTCGAGTGCCCGGTGGCGGATCCGCCCGGGTCGCTCGGTGAACAGCAGCGAGCCGTCGGGCAGGAAGGCGAGGTCCCACGGGGTGTCCAGGCCGCTCAGGAAGGTGGTGGCGGTGAGCGTGGGGCGGCCGGGGAGCTTCGGCACCGTGACCGGCGGGGCGGTCGGCTCACCGGGCTGGACCGCGCCTCCGGTCCCGGGACCGGTGCCTGGCGTGCGCTCGATCACGTCCGAGAGCACCGACGGCAGCACCCGGGTGGTGGCCGCCACCGACACGATCGCGGTGTCGGGTGGGTCGTCGCCGAGCGAGCCGAGGAACGGCTGGTCGGAGAACACGAAAGGGCCGCCGTCCTCGGCCACCAGGATGTAGCCATTGCCATAGGACACCATGCCGCTCATCGGTCGGTTGAGCCGCTGGCCGCCCATCGACCCCCGGAAGGCGGCGCCGAAGGCGAACACTCCGCCGTCCCGGGCCACCAGCCAGTAGCCGACGCCGTCGGGGTCGGGCACGATCGCCCGCACCGGCGCGTTCAGCGGGCGGCCCCCCATCGACCCCTCGAACCGGGCGTCGCCGAAGGCGAACACCCCGCCGTCGCTGCCGACCAGGTAGTAGCCGCGGCCCGACGGCGTGGCCGCGCCGTCGAGCACCGGACCGTTGAGCGGCGTGCCGGCCATGTCGCCGTAGAACAACGCCGACCCCACCGGGATCGCCCGGCCGGCGCCGGTGAACACCCACCCGCCGCGACCGTCCGGGGTCAGCGCCACGGCGGTGCAGCGATCACCGGCCACGAACCGGGTGTGGGCCCGGGGATCACCGAAGGGCACCGCCCGGGCGCTGCCGAAGGCGCGCAGGGCACAGTCCTCCTGCAGCACCACGTAGCCGGCGCCGTCGGGCATGCCGGACAGATCGACCGCCGCAACCGACGAGCCCCGGGTATCGCCGTGATAGGCGGATGCGCCGAACGGATGGACCCGCCCGTCCGCCCCGAGCAGCCAGTACCCCGGTTGTTCGGTCGCCGCCTGCGCCTGGGGCACCCACGGGATGCCGGCCAGCCCGGTCATGGTCACCGCTGCGGCTATGGCCGCGCGGGACACGAGTGCACGTGTTCGATTCGCCATGTCTCCCTCCGCCGCAACAGGTCGGCGGAGGCAGGGCGCGACTTAGGGCTCGAGCACCACCGGGTCGCCGGTGCGGACCGTGCCCGGCTCGAGGACCGTGGCGTAGATCCGGCTCACCGGCCCCCGGTCGTGATGGATCAGCCCGAACTCCCCACCGCGGAACCAGCGGGCGTTGTGCCGGCACGGGACCGCCCACGTCGAGGTCTCCACCACCGCGGTGCCCAGGCGCACCACCAGGCCGGCGCGCAGCGCGGACCAGTCGATGCCGCTGACGGTGACGTTCTCCCCGGCCGCCCCGTAGCTGATCGGGTGCCCGTCGGCGGCGAACCGGTCGATCACCTCCGCCGACCACAGGCACAGCGCCTGCCACGGCCGCCCGTGGTGGCGCCGTGTGGCCTGCCGGTCACCGGCCAAGCCCCCGAGGTCGATCCGGACCTCGGGGACGGGACGCTTGGGGACACCCCCGTCGGACACGTTGAGCTGGACGACCCGCCCGGTGGTGGTGGCCGGTGCGGCGCCGGCGTCGCGCAATGCCCGGCCGGCCCGGTGCAGGGTCTGGAGTGTGGCGGAGAGGAAGGCGATGCGGGCCGGTCCGTCGGGCCGGAGGCCACGGTCCCACGCTGCGGCCAGCGCAGCGGCGGCCGCCTCGATGCCTGCGAAGGGGTCCGGCGCGACCGCGACCGGAGCGGCCCCGGCCGCGCGGGCGAGCGCAGCGAGGGCGTCGAGCTGCTGGTGGGCGTGCACGAGCACCGGTGTGGGGTCGGACCCTGCGGTCAGCATCGACCACCAGGTACCCAGGCCGGCCAACGTGCCCCGGACATCGTCGTCGGTGAAGGCCCGGGCGTGGTCGGCGAAGTCCATGGACGCATCCTGCCAGGTGGAGATCCGTGACCCGCTTGCCGTTTTCGCTCCAGGGCCCCTAGGATTCCCGGGTCCCATCGGGCCGCAGGCGGAGATCGCCGCGGCCGCGCCCGAGAGGTCGTTGACGTGCGCACCTATTCCACGAAGCAGAGCGAAGTCGAGCGCGCCTGGCACGTGATCGATGCCGACGGCATGGTCGTCGGCCGGATCTGCACCGAAGCGGCCCGGATCCTCCGGGGCAAGCACAAGCCGATCTTCGCCCCGCATCTCGACACCGGCGACCACGTGATCATCGTGAACGCGGCCAAGGCGGTGATGACGTCGGGCAAGGCAGCGAGGATCGAGAAGGTGCGCCACTCCGGCTACCCGGGCGGGCTCCGCCGCACCACCTACGCCAAGATGATGGCCGACCGGCCCGAGGAGGCCATCCGGCAGTCGATCCGGGGGATGCTGCCCAAGGGTCCCCTCGGCCGGCAGATGATCAAGAAGCTCAAGGTGTACGCCGGCCCCGAGCACCCCCACGCCGCCCAGCAGCCGCAGCCGCTCGAACTGGCCCACGCCAAGGCCCGTCGCTGACGAGGAGAGTTCCCGTGTCCAAGCCACTCGTCCAAGCCACCGGCCGCCGGAAGGAAGCCGTCGCCCGCGTGCGCCTGCGCCCCGGCAGCGGTCAGATCACCATCAACAACAAGCCGATCGAGACCTACTTCCCCAACGCGACGCACCGGATGATCGTGGCGGAGCCCCTGCGGCTCACCTCCACCGACGAGGCCTACGACGTCGACGTGACGCTCGACGGCGGCGGGGTCAGCGGCCAGGCCGGGGCGTTGCGCATGGGGATCGCCCGGGCGCTGTGCGAGCTCGACGAGGAGCTGCGCCCGCAGCTGAAGCGGGCGGGGTTGCTCACCCGGGACGCCCGCAAGAAGGAGAGCAAGAAGTACGGCCTGAAGAAGGCCCGCAAGGCACCGCAGTACTCCAAGCGCTGACGCTGGCCGGCAGGCGCACCCGGTGACCCTGCAGTTCGGCACCGACGGCGTCCGCGGGGTCGCCAACCTCGAGGTCACGCCCGAGCTGGCCCTGGCGCTCGGTCGTGCTGCGGCACGGGTGCTCGGGGCCGCCGGCCCCTGGGCCATCGGGCGGGACCCCCGCCGCAGCGGCTCGATGCTCGAGGCTGCGCTCGCTGCCGGTCTGGCCGCCGAGGGCGCCGAGGTCGTGTCGCTCGGGGTGGTGCCGACGCCGGCGGTGGCCTGGTGGTGCGCGCAGCGGGCCGCTCCCGGGGCGGTGATCTCGGCGTCCCACAACCCGTTCGCCGACAACGGCATCAAGCTGTTCGCCCCGGCCGGACGGAAGCTCACCGACGCCGTCGAGGCCGAGATCGAGGCGCTGCTCGCCGCGCCGGCCTCGGCCGCCCCTCCCACCGGTCGGGGTGTCGGGGTGATCGGCACCGACGAGGATGCGGCCCGCCGGTACGCGGACTGGCTCGTGTCGACCGTGGGCGAGGGGCACCTCGACGGCCTCCGCTTGGTGCTCGACTGCGGCAACGGGGCCGCCTCGGCGCTGGCGGCCGGCGTGTTCTCCCGCGCCGGGGCGGAGGTGGTCACCATCAACGACCACCCTGACGGCACCAACATCAACGACCGCTGCGGGGCCACCCACGTCGAGGGGTTGCAGCGCGCTGTGGTCGAGCACCGGGCCGACGCCGGCCTGGCCTTCGACGGGGACGCCGATCGGCTGGTGGCCGTCGACGGTCACGGCGCGGTGGTCGACGGTGACCGGGTGATCGCCGTGTGCGCCATCGACCGCCACCAGCGGGGCGCGCTGGCCGGCGGGGCCGTTGCCGTGACCGTGATGACCAACCTCGGGTTCCACCTGGGCATGCGGGAGCGGGGCATCCGGGTGGTGGAGACCCCGGTGGGGGACCGCAACGTGCTCGACGCCCTCGACGCCGGCGGGCTGACGCTCGGGGGCGAGCAGTCGGGCCACGTGATCTTCCGGGACCTGGCCACCACCGGCGACGGGATGCTCACCGGGCTCCAGCTGCTCGACGTGGTGGCGCGCCGCGGTCGGTCGCTGGCCGAGCTGGCCGGCGAGGCCATGGAACGCCTGCCGCAGGTGCTGCGCAACGTGAGGGTCGCCGCCAGGGTGCCGGGCCTCGAGGAGCGGCTGGCCGACGACGTGGCGGCCGCCCGCCGCCGGCTGGGCGAGCAGGGCCGGGTGCTGGTGCGTCCCTCGGGGACCGAACCGCTGATCCGGGTGATGGTCGAGGCCACCGACCACGACCTCGCCGAGTCCGTCGCCGAGGACCTCGTCCACGCGGTCGAGCGGCTGGTGGGCTGACCGGCCCGCCGACCCCCTAGGGGTCCGGGGGCCGGCCCGCCCGTTGACGGG
>FWPV01008264.1_pt1 | contig 18287 bp, 10 predicted proteins | sample 2228371 | NCBI WGS metagenome assembly FWPV01 (sample SAMEA103939776, study PRJEB20133) | metagenome
ACTTTAGTGGCTGTGCGAAAATCTATAAAAAACGTGTCATGTCGAGGAGCGCCAGCGACGAGACATCTTGAATTACCATCGTAGCAATTATTTGATAATGTTAAACATATTTAACGATTTTTTCAAAATAGCATTGGTTTTTTCTCCTTCTATAAAAAATAATTTGTTTTCACACAATTACTTTAGCTTGGACAATTAGGATTATTTTTACCGATTAATACACTTTTTCAACACCTTCATTAAAGGGGGGTCAGGGGGGATTGAAAGATCGCCTGCAGCGCCAGTCCTCCTTTAGGATTTCATGACTGAAAGGCTAAAGCCTGAAATCCCGATTTTGACTGAAAACTTGCGACTTACAACAGCAGCGCAAGTCATATTAAAAGCGAATCGATTGGCCATTTAGAAAGGGAACCCATGCCACCTTTTGATCCGTTGGACATGCACAATTACCGCATCGAGCGGTTGCCGAAAAGACAAAAGACCAAATTCGAAAAATGGTTGGCGCTATCCGGTCCATTCTTTGCCATTGCCGTATTTATTCTATTTGGCTTTTTGATCAAATTGCCCTTTTTACAACAAATCGACCCAAATCAGCTGGTATCAGGAGCAGCCAAATCCGCCTATAATAAATTAGGTGCAGTAGGATTCACTCGTAGCAACGAACTGATGCTGGGTATCTTTCTGGCTGGCATCATCTTATGGATGACTGAGGCCATCCCTAATTATCTGACGTCTCTGATCCTCATCATCTCGCTGGTGCTCAGCGGTGTGTTAGGCGAAAAAGAAGCTTATGCGCAATTGGGCCATGAGGTGATGTGGCTCAACATCATGTCATTTGTGCTGGCCAGCATGTTGGTGACGACCGGCGTGGCCAAACGGCTGGCCCTCTGGTTCATCCTCAAATTCGGAAAAAATGCCAGTTACATTTTCATCAGCTTTATTGTCATCAATATTATTTTATCGGCGTTTATATCTGCTACCACCGCCAAAGCGGCTATTTTATTACCCATTTTTATGGTGATTGCTGCTATCTATGGGGCCAAGGGAGGAGAGGAGCGGAACAACTTTGGCCGCAGCATCGTCTTGCAGAATCTTTTTCAAATCAATATCGGCGCCGGCGGTTTCATGACCGGCTCGGGTGCCAACCTTCTGGCTGCGGCATTGATTGGCGGTGCCATCGGCGGCAAAGTATTCTTCTCGGATTGGATGATAGCCATGTTGCCGGTCGTCATCGGCACCATGCTGCTGGGATATCTTTTGACCATGAAGGTATTCTTTCCTCTTTCCCCCAAAGAACGGCTGCCGCAGATTGAAGGCGGCATGGATCGCTTGCGAGGAGAATATCAAAAATTAGGCAAACTGAGCCCGCAGGAAATCAAAGCGGTGGTCATCTTTGTGGCCATTTTGGCCATGTGGGCTACTGACCGATTGCACGGCATCAGTCCCACAGCGGTGGCCTTTGTGGGGGCTATCATAGCGTTGTTGCCACGGATGGGCGTGGTCAATTGGAACGATGTGGATATCCCCTGGCATCTCATGTTGTTCTCCGCCGGTGCCTATACTCTGGGCGCAGGTCTATCCGTCACCGATCTGCCATCCATCAGCGTCAATGCATTTTTCGATCACGTTGGCATCGGCTCGGATACGCCTTTCTGGGTGCTCTATTTGTTGCTGACTGGCGTGATGTTGTTTAGCGCTCTGCTGTTCCAATCCAAAACCATGAGGACAATGATTTTCATCCCCATCGCCATTGGTGTGGCTAACCGCTTCGGATATAGCGTCTTGAGCCTATCCCTGCCAGTGGCGTTTTTAATAGAACACGTTTATGTGCTCCCGTTTAACAGCAAACCGGCAGCCCTATTGTACGAAACCGACCGCTACAGCTTGGGCGATGCGTTCCGATTTGGTTTTTCCATGATGGTGATCTCCTGGTTCATCATTATTCTTGCGGGAGAGACTTGGTTCCGCTACCTGGGCATAACGCCACAGGGTGTTTTTGGCATTTTTTAGGTAACTCATTTCTCGGAAGGTGGGTCATGGCCATATTGTTCAAAAAACATAAACAGATTGAAGGGCAAATAGACGAATATCTCGATTTGGTGATCCAAGGCGGTTTGTTGTTCAAACAAGGCGTCAAGTTCTATCTGCAAGGTAGAATCGATGATTTCGAGATGCGTTTACAGGAACTTTGCCATTTAGAAGAAAAATGTGATGAATTGCGCCGGCAGGTTGAAACCAAATTATACCTGCGTACTTTGATTCCCGAATCGCGTGGGGATGTATTGGGACTATTGGAAAGTACCGATAAGGTGGTCAACCGAATAACCGAAACCCTGATGCAGTTATCTGTAGAGATCCCGGAAATACCCGATGATTTGGATCCTCTATATAGCGATCTCTCGGAATATGCAATCGCTACCGTGGAGGGAATGGTCAAAGCCATCCGGTGCTATTTTCGAGATTTGGCAGCAGTCCGCGACAATGTCACGCAAGTGTTGTTTTATCGTAAAGAAACCAACAAGATAGCTGAGAAATTTAAACGGGCGGTATTTCGCCGGGAACTGCGCTTGAGCCATAAAATTCACCTTCGCTATTTTGCTTATCACGTTGAACTGATTGCCGAAGATGCAGAAGATGTTTGCGATCGTCTATCTATTGCGACGATCAAGCGCTATGTCTGAGAGTAGGTAGAGATGATCTGGTTTTTTCTGTCCAGTGGATTGTTTTTAGGTTGGTCGTTGGGAGCCAATGATGCTGCCAATGTATTCGGCACGGCGGTGGGCTCCCGCATGGTCAAGTTCAAGGTAGCTGCCTTCATCGCCAGCCTGTTCGTCATCCTCGGGGCGGTTTTTGGCGGCAGCGGAACCACTGAAACATTGGCTGCATTGGGAGCCGTCAATGCCATGGCTGGCTCTTTCACCGTGGCGTTGATGGCTGGCTTTACCGTCACCTGGATGACGCGCACCAATTTGCCGGTCTCGACCACCCAGGCCATCGTCGGCGCCATCATCGGCTGGAATTTTTTCACCCATTCGCCAACAAATTATAAGATACTATCGAAAATCGTGGGCTCGTGGATTTTTTCCCCTTTACTGGCAGCTCTCTTTGCTATGTTGTTATATCTTATCTTCAAGGACTGGTTGAGCAAGGCGCGCATCCATATGCTTCGGTTGGATGCTTATACCCGGGCGGCTCTCATCGCAGTCGGTGCCTTGGGTTCCTATAGCCTGGGTGCCAATAACATCGCCAACGTCATGGGCGTTTTCGTACCTGCATCACCCTTCAGAGATATCACGGTAGGTCATTTCTTGACTTTTCACGGCACGCAGCAACTATTTCTATTAGGGGCGGTGGCCATCAGCGTAGGTATCTATACTTATTCTTATCGTCTGATGACGACCGTAGGTAACGACATATTTAAATTGACACCCATTCTTGCGTTTATTGTGGTTTTGGCACATTCGTTGGTATTGTTGATGTTCGCGTCCAAGACTCTGCAAAAGCTATTGATCGCCATCGGGCTGCCGCCTCTGCCACTGGTGCCGGTTTCGGCTTCGCAGGCGATCATCGGCGCCATCATCGGTGTCGGCATCATCAAAGGCGGACGCGGCATCAATTATCGTATCCTCGGCAAAATTTCCTTAGGTTGGATCCTAACACCCGTGATGGCTTGCGTCACAACTTTTGTGGCTCTTTTTTTCGTGCAGAATGTTTTTGAACAACCGGTGATTATCCGACAAACACAAGTAGAAAAAGCCATGACCGCTCCCTCTGCTGTCTCTGTCGAAAGAGATAGTTTAACGATAAAAGATACAACCAATTTGCAAATGTATCCTGAGAAATCTGTCAAACCATTAAAGGATAGCACAAAGATTCCTATATTACCATTACCAGATCAAGCACCTAAAATTCAAAAATCATCAATATCACAACCAAACCCATAGGAGAGTAGGAGGTATGAAAACACTTGTTTCCAAATTCAACGCCATCACGATCATACTGATGATCATTGCAGCTACTGCAGCCATGGCGCAAGATTCCCGTGTTCCGGGCGGAGAAGAATCGGTGCCGCTAAATGGCGAGTTCCTCAACGGTAAACTCGTTTTCCAAAGCGAGGATCAATCGTTCCGTTGGTGGTTCGATTCCCGCCTACAGATGGATGCGGCTTTTTATTTTGGCAGTAAAAATGACATGAGCGACGGCACCGTTTTCCGGCGGTTGACGTTTGCCATGAAAGCCACTTTCTACAACGATTGGGATGCCGAATTCGACGTCGACCTTGCTGAAGGAGTGTACGGCGATCGTGGGGTCGATCTACGTGATATGTGGGTGAAATACCGCGTGCCGGGCATCGGCCTGGCGTTTCAGGTCGGACATTTCAAGGAGCCCTTTGGCATGGAGCGTTTGAACAGTTCTCGTCTTCTGATGTTCTTGGAACGCGCCTCGGTCTCCAATGCCTTTCCTCTGGGTCGGCGCATGGGAGCTGTTGTGCGTTATTGGAACAATCATGGCCAGTTCGCCGGTGGCATTTTCGGACACGAACCCGGCACGCGCATCGATAAAGGCCAGCGCGACGAAGGCTATGGCACTAATGTGCGGCTCTCCCTTGCTCCCATCAACAAGCACGGCAAGAATGTGCACATTGGTGGCGCCATGTCCTACCGAATTCCCGATGCAGTCCCTGATCTACGCGAAAATACCATTGAGATCAGAGCACGGCACGAGACCTATGTTTCTGATCACAAGTTGCTGCACACTGGCGACATCACCGACGTAGATTATTACACCCGCTATGGCTCTGAGCTGATGGCCATCTACGGTCCATTCTATTTTCAGAGCGAGGCCATGGGAACCACTATCGAGAGATGGTACGGCAAGCCGCGCGTTCATCTAAAAGGTGGCTATGCTATGGCAGCCTATGTTCTCACCGGCGAAACTCGTTATTATTACGTCGATGAAGGTGAGATCGGACCCATCGAAAAACCCAAACATAAATGGGGTGCGTTGGAACTGGCGGCACGGGTCAGCACGTTGGATCTGAATGATTTCGATGCCGGCATCCGTGGCGGTAAATCCAAACAGTGGATGCTCGGCCTCAACTATTATCCTAATGTCAACATCAAGTTACAGTTCAATTATTCTCAAGTCGACTTTGACCAGTATGCCACTCGCAAAGGCAATTTGCAGGGCAATGACGATCATTCGTTCATTCAATTCAGAGTGCAGGCGTCGTTCTAAGAGGGAGGTATCCACACATGAAAAAATTTGTCTTACTCATGGTTTTATTAACGGCGGTTGTTGTGTTGTTTTCCTGTTCACGGGAAGCGCCAGCGATATTAACCCCCAAACCGCCGGAGTCACCGCAGACGATATTCTTGAATGAGATTTTTGCGGGCGGCACTGCGATTGACCCCGATTGGGTGGAAATCTTCAATGCCAGTGGCACTGCGCAGGACATTTCGGGATACAAGATCTACGATGGCGGTGGTCAGAGTGGTAGCAAACCGAAGAAAGAATTACCAGCAGGTTCGGTGGTGCCACCAGCCGGTTTTCTGGTCATCGTGACCGATGATACAACAGCCAGCGGTTTTGGTATATCCAAAAATGGTGATGAGATTTGGCTGGAAGATGCCACGGGTAAAGTCATCGACCATGTGGTAGTCCCGCCGCTGACGGATATTCAATCCTACGGCCGAAAATTCGATGGCGGCGCCACCTGGGCGGTGTTGGACACAGTCACCCGCGGTTCTTCTAATTCCGGAGGGGCCGTGGCGTTGCTCGATCTGATGTTGAATGAAGCTTATTCACGAGGCACGGTTGAGAGTCCCGACTGGGTCGAAATTTACAACCCCAATACCGTTGCCGTCAGCCTCTCAGGCTATAAGATCTACGATCCTGGCGCTGTTCCCCCGGGGACGAAACAGAAAAAAGAGTTCCCAACCGGTGCCGTGGTGCCTCCACGAGGGTATTACGTGATCGTTGTGGATGAAGATCCAAATGGTTTCGGCCTCTCCAGCTCCGGCGACGAAATCTGGTTGGAAAATCCCGCTGGCACGGTGATCGATTACGTCAAAATTCCTGCCCTGCAGATTGGACAAACCTATGCCCGCATACCCGACGGTAGCCCAAATTGGCAATTGACTAATACCATGACGCGCGGAGCACCTAATCAACCTTGAAAGGGAAGTGGTCTATATTTGGCACGGAAAAATGAAACACTATTATTTTTTCTTTATTGTAATGTGCTTGCTGACAGCCACTCATTGTTCCCGTAAACAACCGACCGTGGGCTCGCCACCAACGGAAATAAAAACTCTGCAGCCGGTAGCTACTGTGGATTTGTTGCCGGATATCCCTGAACCATCGGGTCTTGCTTACAATTCTAACAACAACACGTTAATGGTGGTGTCCGATTCCAAGCCGGATATTTTCGAGATAGATTTCACCGGTGCCATCAAAAGGAAAATCACCACCACCAGCTCCGATTTAGAGGGTGTCGCCATCAACAAGGGGGGCGATACCCTCTTTGTAGTCGAGGAGCGCAACCAGATGGTGGTCTGCTACAGACTGGACAGCAGCATGATGAGTTCGTTTCCCGTGCGCGTCGCCACTTTGGACAACAATGCGCTGGAGGGTGTCACCATCGACAATCAAAACCATCTTTTTGTATTGAACGAAAAAAATCCCCGCTTGTTGCTCGAGTTCCGTGGAGCGCAGGAAATATCCAGAAGAGAGATCACCGCTGTTGCCGATCTCTCCGACGTCTGCTATGATGAAACGACGGATGCATTTTGGATCGTCAGCGACGAGTCGCGGAAAATCATCGCCACCACCCGAACTGGCACCCTGTTAGGGGAATGGCTGATACCTTTCGATAAAGGGGAAGGGATTGCCTCGGTGGGAGATCGGTTATTTATTGCCAATGATGAAACGGGAAAACTCTATGTTTTCGACAGGCCGATCCTTGAACAAGACCGTCGCTGGTGAACGAAAAATATGGCGGAGGAGATCGATGCACAATATGGCAAACTATGCCTCACAGATGATGAATCAATGGGAGATATATTTTAACTAGTTATCATTTGTACATTCATGACCAGGAGAATTGTTATTGCCGCTTTTATCAAAAATTCATAAATTTACCAATAAATCAAGGAGGAAAGTATGAAAAAAACATTGTTATGGATTGGGTGCGTCGCAGCAGTGATCGCTTGTTGCTGGTCGCTGCCGGCCTCTGCAGCCATCGTTCTGAATGAGGCTTTTACCCAAGGAACGAAGAACAACACCTTCCCGGACTTTGTGGAGCTCTACAATGATTCCGATGCGCCGGTAGATGTGAGCGGTTACAGGGTGTATGATCCCGGTGCGGTGCCACCAGGCACCAAACCGAAAAAGGTGATTCCTGCCGGCACGGTGATTCCAGCCTATGGATTTTTGGCGATCAATACCGATTATACCACCGATTCTGCCAGCGATTTTGGCCTCGGCAGCAGCGGCGATGAAGTATGGCTGGAGGATGCCAGCGGCACCGTCATCGATCACGTGGTCATCCCAGCGTTGGCAGTGAATCAATCCTACATGCGCATACCCGATGGCGGCCAATGGCGGATCTGTAACTACATCACCAAAGGGGAATCCAATGTGCTCGTCAAAATGAACGAAATTTATTCTACAGGTACCAATGATAATCCTGACTGGATCGAGCTGTACAATAATTCGAGTGATACGATGGATATCAGCGGTTACAAGATCTATGATAATGGCGCTCTCGCTGCTACCAATCCCAAACCGAAGAAGACCATGCCAGCCGGAACCAAACTGGCGCCGAAAGGCTTTTTCGTCGTTGTCACCGACAGAACTGGCGATCCATCCGATTTCGGCCTTTCTAGCAGTGGTGAGAAGGTTTGGCTGGAAGATGAGACGGGTGTGGTCGTCGATTCGGTCGCTTTCGTCGCAATGGTGGCTGGTGAATCCTACAGTCGTGTTCCGGATGGTGGCATCTGGCAGAAAACTACCAATGTCACCCGCGGCGCCAGCAACGGTGCAGCTTCGGCTGTAGCGGAACATCGTGCGGTTGTCTCCGAATACCGACTGTTACAAAATTATCCTAATCCCTTCAATCCCAACACGCAAATCGAATTCTATCTGCCCACGACCACACAGGTTCGTTTGACGGTGCACAACCTTCTCGGCGAGCTGATTCAGGAAATCGCCAGCCATACTATGACGGCCGGATGGCACCGCTTCACCTTCGATGGCACTGGCTTGGCCAGCGGTATTTATCTCTATCGGTTGCAGACAAGCGATTTTTCAACACACCGACAAATGGTGCTGATGAGATAAGGAATCTCGGGTGATTACGTCAGTGATCCTTTTGTGGATCGTATGAAAAAAATGATCGCCAAACACTAATTTCTACTCAATAATTTCTACCTTACCGCAAATAACGGACACCTCACAGGTGTCCGTTATTTTTTGATCCCTACCCTCAGCGTACTACTTTTTCGATTTTTAATGAAATCTTAATACAGAATTAACATAAGATAGTTAATTTATTCTCCTAAGGTTGAAACTCTTATCATTCTTTTGGGAGGATATTCCATGTTACATACCATTAAATACCTTTCCGGTCATTCTTTATTCATTTTTCTTTTATCGTGTTTTATATTCACAACTATTGGCTTTGGCCAGCAAACCGGCAGTATCAGCGGTAGGGTAGTGGACAAATCGAATAACGAACCACTGGTGGGCGCTAATGTGATGATTGTGGGAACCACTCTGGGTGCGATCTCTGATTTAGACGGATATTTTTCCATTAAACAGGTACCATCCGGAACCTATCAGGTCAAATTTTCCTACATTTCTTTTCAAGGTGTTACGGTGGACAAAGTGACGGTGTCTGCCGGCAGGGAGAGCAAACTCAACGTCATGCTTGTGCCTTCGACGATCGAGTTGAATCAGGTGACCGTCACCGCAGAGGCGTTGAAGAATAGCGAACTTTCGGTTCTGAATATTCAAAAGAATTCCAACAGCATTGTCGACGGTATCAGTGCGGAGCTGATCTCAAAGAACAACAGCAGCGACGGCACCGATGTTTTGAAAAGGATGACAGGTGTCACCATATCGGACGGCAAGTTTGCCTACGTGAGGGGGGTGAGCGACCGCTATAATAGCACCTTATTGAATGGATCTTCATTACCCAGCACCGATCCCGAGAAGAAGAGTTTCAGCTATGACCTGTTTCCGGCGCATTTGATCGAGCAATTAATGACTTCCAAGACAGCGACGCCGGATAAACCAGCGGATTTCTCCGGTGGCCTCATCGAGATTAATACCATCGAATTCCCGGCAAAGCGGATATTCCATTTCAACGCTGCTACCTCCTATGATAGTCGCACCAGCTTTAATGATTTTATTCGCTACGAAGGCGGCAATCGCGATTGGCTGGGCATGGACGATGGCACCCGGGCACTACCATCGCAGATCAACTCGCGCAAAGTCGCCAGGGGCAATTATAACGAAGCAGAGTTACAGACCATTGGTTTGGCTTTTCGCAATAATTGGCACACCCAAAACAGTACAGCACCCATGAAAGGCAATTTTAAACTCGGATTGGGCAATTCACATGATTTCGGCGTCGGTATGTTGGGCTATGTTGCCTCGGTCAGTTATTCCAATCAGGATGCCATTATCGATCTAGAAAAGAACAATTATACTTTCGAAGGGCCGAGATATCTTTACCATGGCACCGACTTTACCAATTCGGTGGCTTGGAGCGCCATGGTGAATACCAGTTTAAAGCTGGGCCGCAACCACAAATTTAGTCTTAAAAATATCTATAATCAAAATGCGGATAACGAAATCACCATTTACGAGGGACCTTATTATTATTTCCCCGATTATCGCAAGGTAACAGGCCTTCGGTTTATTTCCCGCTCGCTTTATTCCTCACAACTCATCGGCGAACACTATTTTAACCTCGTCCATGGGCTTAAATTCGATTGGAATCTGAACTATGGCAACTCTAAGCGTAACGAACCCGATGCCAGGCGTTATGTCTATGATCGTGATATCGATGATCCTCAAGCCGATTTCGTTCTATTGCTGGATCAATCCCTTACGACACGTTTCTTCGGCAATTTGGACGATTACAATCGCGGCGGTAGCAGCAATATTACCTTAAAACCGTTTGCCAATCCCTCTCTGCCGAGATTCAAATTCGGTTTTCATTACGATTATAAGAATAGAAAATTCAATGCTCGGACGTTCGGATTTAGGAATTTACCCGGCGGAAATTTTCAATATGAACAGCAGATGATGACCCAACCCATCGAGCGGATTTTCGCCCCGGAAAATTTTGGCAACAAATTCATCGAAATCATCGAAATCACCAAAGCCGCCGACTCTTACAAGTCGGATCAAAAAGTCGTTGCCGGATACCTCATGACCGATTTCGATTTATTGCGCAAAATAAAGGTTATCGGCGGCGTGCGCTATGAGTACTCTCAACAGACCCTGCATTCGTTCAGCATCACCAACGAACCGATTGTTGTTCAACCTGATTACAAGGATTGGCTGCCCAGCGTCAACATCACTTATGCCGCTACGCCTACCATGAATGTACGTGCCGCTTTTTCGAAAACGCTGGCACGACCGGAATTCCGCGAACTGGCACCTTTCAGTTATTTCGATTTCGTAGCTAACGAATTGGTGCAAGGAAACATCAATCTGAAAAGGAGCCTCATCAGCAACTATGACCTGCGCTATGAAGTCTATCCCACACTGGGCGAATTGTTCGCGGTGAGTGGTTTTTATAAACGGTTTAAGGATCCTATAGAACAGGTGTTGATTGCCGCCTCTGGATTCGAGCCCATCCGCACCTATGAAAATGCGGATAAGGCTATTACTTATGGCGTGGAATTCGAGGTGCGAAAAAAGTTTGGGTTCATTCACCCGTCGTTGAAAGACCTTTCCCTGGTCGGCAACTTGAGCTTGATTCATTCGGAAATCAACCTAAAAGGCGACAAGGCGTTCATAGCCGACAAACGACCACTTCAGGGACAGGCCGATTTTATCTCTAATGTCGGATTGTATTACGAAGATTTCAACGGCCGATTCTCCGCTTCGTTAATTTATAACAAAGTTGGGGAGAGAATTTCCCGCGTCGGTTTTGCTAATCTGGGTGATATCGTCGAACTGCCAAAAGATCAAGTGGATATGAATGTTTCGGCCAAGGTGTCAAAACATCTTTCGGTTAAATTGGCAGCTAAAGATTTGTTGAATCAAGACCAGCGGTTCATTCAGCGGACCTTGGAAGGCGACAAGACCGCCGAAGTGCGTCGTACCGGTCGTGTAGTCTCTCTGGGGTTGGGCTATCAACTATAGTTTTCCCCCGAACGATGAAAAAAATTTAAAATTACACGACCGACCCAAATGATAAACTCCCAGGCTTGCAAAAGTCAGGGAGTTTTTTATTTTTCACACACCCTCAAGATGCTCTTCTGTTTAATGCTCAACCCCTTCTTGTCTGCCTTTTATGGTTATATGCAAGGTTTTTTTCCATCAGGTTACTAAACAATCAGTCCTTCCCGTGTAGGAAACATTTATACACGCAGGTTAATCTTTTGGTCTCGAAAGCCGATGCTATGAGGAAAGAGAGGAAAAAATACACGAATAGACCAGCACATGCTTTCTTAACCATATTTTACATCGTTCTTAATTCAGAGTTAATATATGAATCTTATTTTAATGCAACTCATCGGGGTATAATACCCCTGGGACAATGATGCCAAGCTAAAAGACGATTAAGGTTAACAAATTTAACAAACCAAAAAGGAGGTAAAATGAAAAAAGCAGTTATAGTACTATGGATGTTTTGCGTGGCTGTAGGGGTTATGCAGGCGCAAGATTTGGTGTTGCAGGGAGATATCACAACGAATCGTACGTTATCGGCGGATTCGACGTATCTGCTGCGCGGTTTTGTGCGTGTGCAGTCGGGTGCGACGTTGACGATACCGGCGGGTACGGTTTTGTACGGGGAGTACAACACGCAGGGGTCGTTGATCATCAAGCCGGGTGGTAAGATCATGGCCCAGGGAACGGCGACGCGGCCGATCATTTTCACCAGTCAGTACAATCGTGCGGGCTCAGGTCAGGCGCCGCAGCGTGGAGATTGGGGCGGAGTGATATTATTGGGCAAGGCGCCGGTGAATGTGCCAGGAGGAACGGCGGCGATAGAGGGACCTGGGGACATTTATGGGGGTAATGATCCGGATGATAATAGTGGTGTGATGAGCTATGTGCGGATAGAGTATGCGGGTATCGCGTTTTCTCCGAACAATGAGATCAATGGTTTGACGTTTGGCGGCGTGGGACGAGGAACGCGGATTGATCATATCCAGGTCAGTTATGCCAACGATGATTCCTATGAGTGGTTTGGTGGTACGGTGGATTGCAAGTATTTGATAGCGTATGCTGGGTTGGACGATGATTTTGACACCGATTTTGGGTATAATGGGCGGTTGCAGTTTTTGCTTGGGGTACGCGATCCTGAGGTAGCGGATGTGTCGGGTTCGAATGGGTTCGAGTCGGATAATGATGGTGCGGGTTCGACCAATAGTCCGCGGACGGCGCCGACGTGGTGGAATGTGACGTTGATAGGGCCCAAGGCGACGCCGACGACGGTGGTGAATAATTTATATAAGCGAGGGATGCATTTGCGGCGGTCGTCGCAGAACAAGGTGAACAATGCGTTGTTGATGGGTTGGCCGACGGGGATATTGATTGATGGAGCGACGACGGTGGCGGATGCGCAGAGCGGAGCGATGTATGTGAAGAACAGCATCTTGTCGGGCATGGGCAGCAATTTTGCGTCGACGGACGCGGGTTTTCAGGCGAACATGGAGGCGTGGTTTACCAATAATGGTGGACGTGTGTATGCGAGCAATGCGGATGTGCTGCTGGCCGATCCGTTCAATTTGGTGAATCCCAATGCCATGCCGTTGGCTGGTTCGCCGGTATGGCAGGGTGGCGCGGTACCACCGAACGATGGCTTTTACGATCCCACAGCCAATTATGTTGGTGCTTTTGGCACAGAGGATTGGACCGCCGGCTGGAGCACCTTTAATTTTCAGGTTCCGGTTCCCAGTGCCGTAATTGATAAAGCTAAACCGACGACCGAGTACGTTTTAGCGCAAAATTATCCCAATCCGTTCAATCCCAGCACCCAAATCCAATTCTCGTTGCCGAGCAGATCATGGGTCACGCTGACGATTTACAACCTGCTGGGACAGCAAGTTGCCGAATTGGTAGATAAGGTCATGGATGCTGGCCAACACGTGATTACATGGAACGCTGCCGGAATGCAAAGCGGCGCTTACATTTATCAGCTCAAAGCCGGCGAACAGATGATCACCAAAAAGATGTTGTTGGTTAAATAAAGCCAAATGGAGGGCGGGCATTCCTGCCCGCCTTTCATTTGTCAATGGCTTTGCCGAGAAGGTAAAGTCAAATGGCCTTAACGGAAAACAAGTGGGCGGGCATTCTTGCCCGCCATTCTATTTAGTGCCTATGAACTCCTTATAATCGTAAGCAATTGCCTTTGGAGTGCGGCGTATTATTGGCGGTGCTTTGTTGCATGATAAAAAAACCACAGAGGCCACAGAGAACACAGAGCCTATTTTAGATGACGGAGTTAATTTCATCACTTATCAAAAAATTACGGCTTATACAATCTCGTAATCTCGCTGCTCTGCTGTGAGATAAAATGCAAAAACGCCAAAGGCGTGAGAGGATTATAGCAAAAGAAAAAATAGGTGTCCAACCCGGAACGGGCGACATGATAGAAATATTTCCATGAGAGATGGGAAGGAGGGGGGCCCCGGCGTCCGTATGTACATGAGAATTTTTATTCGACGCTGAGCGTCATCATCTCCGCTCCACCGCAGAGCGATGGATTGAGAATGAAATACCATCCCCAGCGGGCAGGAAAGCCCGCTCTCCGGTACTACCCCCCAGCGGACAGGAATGCCCGCTCTCAGATTCCCACGGCAAGACGGAAAGTAGGTTTTCTAACCCGCCACAAGCTAAAGCTTGAACAACGTACCCTGTGAAGATGCGCAGGAAAGCCCGCTCTCCGGTACTACCCCCCCAGCGGACAGGAATGCCAGCTCTCCGATTCCCCCAACAATACGGAAGGCGGGTTTTCCAACCCGCCACAAGCTAAAGCTTGAACAACGTACCATGTGAAGATGCGCAGGAAAGCCTGCTCTCCAACTCACCCCAGCGGACAGGAATGTCCGCTCTCCAACTCACCCCAGCGGGCAAGAATGCCCGCTCTCCAATACCACCCTCAGCGGGCAAGAATGCCCGCTCTCCGATTCCCCCAGCAAGACGGAAGGTGGGTTTTCAAACCCGCTGAAATGGGATTTCAGGCTTTAGCCTTTCATAGGTTTGTCGAGCTAATGTGAAACTCAAAAGGGTGAACTCGTGGCGCTGTTCTCATTGGTCGCAGAGAGAAAAATCGGCTCCTCCCATCATTTCATTTCACTTTCAACATCTTGCCGCTATGCATTTCTTTTCCTACTCGCAAACGATAAAAATACAAACCGCTGGCTACAGGCCGCCCCTCGTCGTCCTCTCCCATCCAGGGAATTTCATGCCAACCCATTGCAAAATCACCTATAGCCAACTGTCGTAACATAACCCCGCGCACATCGTGTATCGTCAGATTTATCTCCTGAGGCTGCGGCAAATAAAAACGAATGACCGTATTAGGATTGAACGGATTGGGATAATTGCCGATACGGATTTCATGATCGTTAGGTTGAGGGTTAATTACGGCAACCTCGGAAATCTCCACCTGCAGTTGGAACTTGATGGCATCGGCGCGCAATACCAGGCTAGGAGAGCTGCCGCCATCGGTGACGCGCACCTGAATGGGAACCCCAGCGGGCAGAAAATAGCGCGCGATGCGCCGCCAGTCGCCACTGCCTTCATTTTGATTGACGAAAACCGAATCCAAAACAATCGACTGAATGTAGAACGTGTACAACGCCCGGTCGCTCGAGTTCACAGTTGTGGGCACGATTTCGAATATTTCATAAAATCCGCTCTTGGCCAATACCACCTCGAACCACGCCTGCGCCGGCGGCTTTTGTCCCAAGGGCGCATAACGACTGTTGGCACCATACGCCTGGGTGACGCTGTACCGCCAATCTCCGATTTCACGATAATATTGACAATCGGCATTATCGATGATCGCGAAATAGGGCAAAACCTCCATCGAGACCGGCACCTTAAATGCGGCATGTGCTGGATCATTGCATTGCAGGTAAAGCGTATCCTGATAAACCCCTGTCATAGTCGATCGCTTGAGCCCCAGCGGCATCGACAAACGATGTGCTGGCAACAGTACCACCGGCCAAGTTTGTGTGGTCTCCAACGGCAGGTGGCTTACCGACAAGCCATACACCGTCACCGGCTCGGTGCCGCGATTAATCAATTGCAAACACCACCTGGTAGTATCTTCCTGACTGATCACTCCCAAATCCAGTGATGCCGGTTGTACGAATAAATCACGAGGCCGCACCAGCGCCGATAGTTTTACCGCGTCCATCGCCAGGATTTTGCCTTTTTGTGTGGTAGGGGCTTCAACTTCCAATATGGCCGACTTTTGGGGGTATAGTTTGCAAGTGCCAACATAATACCAGGAGTCGGCCGGTAGCGCCTGCTCCTGCAAGCGTTCATAGGTTTTTTGTCCGTTTTGGAAAATACGAAAAATTGTCTGTTCAGTTGGATTGGGGATGGTGGCGCTGCGAATATAGATGTGATAAGGGTGCTCTTGTGGCACCCGCAGCGTCCAGCGCGCGGCGGTGCTGCCTTGTTGTATCGTTGCGATACGGGCCATCTGATTCCAAGAAAAATCATCCGTATAATTCTGCCAAGCGCCTGCGATTTCGGTGTATTCGGGATCGCTGTCGTCGAAGAAAATATCATCCGGCAAAAGAATAAAATGGACGGTTGCGAGGTTACCGGCGGTGTCACAGACCGCGGCGGAAATTTTTGCAATCTCTCCTTTAGGCAAGGCGTCGGTCTGCCAAACCCCGACTGCTTGCTGGGTGGAGGAAATCAGTCGATAGTCATCGAAAATGTCGCGCATGGCGATGATGGGTCGTGGCTGGAAGATCGGTTCATCGGCGGTGACGATGAAGCCGATGGTCGTCCCATGATTCACAGCGGTGATCGTCAATTGTGGCGCTTTGTGATCGTCACAACCGCGCCAGCGCTGCATGGCCTCGATGGCGCTGCAATAGCGGAAACGGACCGAGGGATATTTTTCTGCCGCTGCGTGGGCCAGGTCATTGATTTTCGTCAGATTGTCGAGAAAGTCGGTTTCGGGTAAATGCCCCCACAGACAGGCTACCTGATCGATACCCTGAGCCGCCTGGGAGAAAATGGTGTTCATCATTTCTTGGGTGACGCTGCTGATGTGCTTGGAGCGGATGTTCCAACCAGGGCCATTTCCGGGAATTTGATAATTGTTGACATCCGGATGAAAAGGCACAAAGGTGCTGGGCGACTGCGACCAGTCGTAGGTGTTGTCCAATGGCTCGGTGAGGTCCAAACGCTTAGCCGGCCAGTCGTTATGCATGCTATAGGGCAATAATTCATTTAGATAACGTTGCCAGTCGTTATCCATGTAGTGCCAACCGCTGCGAAAAGAGACAGGAAAGACATCTTCTTGGGATAGGAATTGCGCTATCGTGAAATCGAAATCTTCGCGACAGTCGAGGAAGCGTTGTGCCTGATTCCAATAGGCGCGACCATCGCCGTCGAAATCGTACCACTGGAACGTATGATAATGCAGCGACAACTCATCGCCAAAGTATTGGATAGCTTGAAGGTGGTGTTTTTTCATGAAATAGAGCGTCATGATATTGGGTATAGGGACGTTGGTGTTGGTGGCGTAGCGAAAGATGTTGCCGGCCATCATCCACCAGGTGAGTTTCATCGGTTGATCATAGCTATCGCGAAGGCCGTTGCGGAAAGAGGCGTCCATGACGCGGTAACCATGATCGCTCGGTGCGGTGTAGATTCGGCTGCGATAGGTGCAGTGGAAGCGACTGGTATTCATGCTGTCCCAGATGGCGGTATCGGAGCCGAGCACCAGATAGACTTCGCCGGCGTGTAGGTGGACAGAAGTGAAGAGGCAGATAATGGTGATTAATAGATGAGGGAATTGTTTTGTTCTCATGATTGATTATCCGAATTGATGATATGCGGATGTTTTTTCCGTCACAGTCCATGGAGTGGAGAAATGTTGCTTGAAATCGAATTTGTGATTTAGCTTTTTTAATATAGAAAATATTTATACAAAATGCAAAGTGGATATTTTGTTCATTCAAAACCTATTTCATTTTTTTAAGACGAGGTTTCCCTAACCATTTCCATTCGGCAGGGAGGAGATTCGGAAGGTAGATTTCTCGACCCGTCGCAATTTATGGCTTGAACAACGTACACCTATGAATTTGGGTAGAAAGGCCCTCGCTATTTATTTTTGCCCCCTTGCACCCACGGTCTTTGGGGAAGTGAAAATTGCCTTTGGAGTGCAGCGCCTCCACGCTGCTTTGCGCCAACTGCGCAAGCCCCCCGCTCTGTGGTTAAATAACAAACTAAATAGACAGCGAGCGTCACCTTCTCCATTCTACCGCAAAACGATGGAATGAGATTGAAAAGAAAAAACCACGGAGGCCACAGAGAAGACAGAGCATGTTTTAGATGACGGAGTTAATTTCATCACTTATCAAAAAATTACGGCTTATACAATCTCGTAATCTCGCCGCTCTGCTGTGATGTAAAATGCAAAAACGCCAAAGGCGTGAGAGGATTATAGCAAAAGAAAAAATAGGTGTGCAACCCGGAATGGGTGACATGATAAATTTTCTTATATGAGACATGGTATGAGGACGTCCTGGGAGTGCGTATGTACATGAGAATTTTTATTCGACGCTGAGCGTCATCATCTCCGTTCCACCGCAGAGCGATGGAATGAGAATGAAATACCACCCCCAGCGGGCATGAATGCCTGCTCTCCGATACAACCACAACGGGCAGGAATGCTCATCCTCAGTTTCCATTTAGAAAGCAAAACGGAAGGACGGTTATCCGACCCACCACAAGCTAAAGTGAGGGGGTGAAAACCCCTAAAAACGTGTCATGTCGAGGAGCGCCAGCGACGAGACATCTTAAATTAGAAAATTCGTAATTAATTGATAATATTAAATATA